>Ga0075367_10001488_pt1 | contig 10108 bp, 8 predicted proteins | sample EndMethybrTD3032_FD_71399 | JGI IMG/M metagenome (GOLD analysis project Ga0075367, IMG submission 71399) | Populus endosphere microbial communities from Tennessee, USA - Endosphere MetaG P. TD hybrid TD303-2 | ecosystem: Host-associated > Plants > Roots > Endosphere | place: USA: Tennessee...
GCCGACCGAGCCAGGCCTGCAGCAACGCATCAGCAACGCCATCGGCGCCGCCATCGAGACGGTGCGCCGCCGCGTCGACGCCATGGGCACGGCCGAGGCCAACATCGTGCGGCAGGGCTCCAGCCGCATCCTCGTGCAGGTGCCGGGCCTGCAGGATACGGGTTCGCTGAAGAAGCTGCTGGGCGAGACGGCGCGGTTGAGCTTCCACGAGGTGCATCCGAGCATGTCGGCGGAGGAGGCGCGCCAGAGCCGCGTGCCGGTCGGCTTCAAGGTCTACGAGACCGGCGCGTCGGATGAGGGCGCGCAGCTTCTGCGCGAGACCCCGGTCGTCAAGGGCGACGAGCTGGTCGACTCGCAGCCGGCCTTCGACCACCAGACCAACGAGCCGATCATCACCTTCCGCTTCAACAACTCCGGCGCCCGGAAGTTCGGTACCTTCACCAAAGCCAACGTCGGCCGGCCGTTCGCCATCGTGCTGGACGACAAGGTGATCTCGGCGCCGGTGATCCGCGACCAGATCCTGCAGGGCTCCGGCCAGATCAGCGGCAGCTTCACGGTCGAGACCGCCAACAAGCTGGCCATCCAGCTGCGCTCGGGCGCACTGCCGGCCAAGCTCACCATCGTCGAGGAGCGCACGGTCGGTCCCTCGCTGGGCGCCGACTCCATCGAGGCCGGCAAGCTCGCCGGCATCATCGGCGGCATCGCCACCATCGTCCTGACCGTGCTCGCGTACGGTACGTTCGGCATCTTCGCCTGCGTCGGCCTGGTCGTGCACGGCCTGCTGACGGTGGCCCTGATGACCGTCATGGGATCGGCCCTGACGCTGCCCGGCATCGCCGGCCTGGTGCTCGGCATCGCCATGGCGGTCGACGCCAACGTGCTGATCTACGAGCGCATCCGCGAGGAGCTGCGCGCCGGCAAGACGCCGATTGCCGCCATCGACGCGGGCTTCACGCGTGCCTTCATCACCATCGCCGACTCGCAGCTCACCACGCTGGCTTGCGCCGCCGTGATGTTCTGGCTCGGGTCGGGGCCGATCCGCGGCTTCGCGGTGACGCTGTCGATCGGCATCTGCACGTCGATTTTCGCGTCCGTGACGGTGGTGCGGCTGCTCATCTCCTTCTGGCTGCGTTCGGCGACCAAGACGCGCCGGACCATCGAAGTGCCGGTGTAAGGGCTCGTGTGATGATCGAGAAATTCGCCGGCGCCGGCGGCCTGGTTCGGAGCGAATCTCTCGATCTGAATCACACTGCAAAACCAATGATTCTAGTGTCCCTTATGGTTGCGAAGTTCGCTCGGGATGCTGGCGGCAAAGGTGGGCGAACTTCGGAACCGGGACACTAGCCCATGAACTTCATCCCCAATTTCAAAGGCTACGATCTCTTCCCGCACGATCTGCGGCTGCCGTTCATGCGCTTCAAGGGACTGGCGCTCGGCGCATCCATCGTCGGCATGCTGCTGTCGCTGGCCCTGTTCTTCACCCTTGGTCTCAACTACGGCGTCGACTTCAAAGGCGGCTCGATCATCGAGGTGCAGTCGACGGCCGGACCGGCGGACATCGGCCAGCTGCGCGACAAGCTCGGCAGGCTGGGGCTCGGCGCCGTGCAGATCCAGAGTTTCGGCGCACCGACCGACGTGCTGATCCGCGTCGAGCAGCAGCCGGGCGGCGAAGGCGCCCAGCAGGCAGGCTTGCAGAAAGTCGTGGAGGCGCTCGGCAATCAGTACGTGCAGCGCCGCGTCGAGGTGGTGGGCCCGGCCGTCTCGAGCGAGTTGCGCATGACCGGCTTCATCGCCGTCGCCGCCGGCCTGCTGGCGATCGTCGCCTATGTCTGGTTCCGCTTCGAATGGCAGTTCGCGGTCGGCGCGATCGTCGCCCTGACCCACGACGTGCTGCTGACGGTCGGCATCTTCTCGCTGCTGCAGATGGAGTTCGACCTGTCGATCGTGGCGGCGCTGCTGACCATTCTCGGCTATTCGGTGAACGACACCGTGGTGGTGTCCGACCGCATCCGTGAGAACCTGCGCAAGTTCAAGCGCATGGACCTCAACGAGCTGCTCAACTTGTCGATCAACGAGACGCTGTCGCGCACCATTCTGACGGGCTGCACGGCGATCGTGGTGCTGGTGGCGCTGTACCTGTTTGGCGGCGAGGTGATCCGCAACTTCAACTTCGCCATGCTGTTCGGCGTGGTGATCGGCACCTATTCGTCGATCTTCATCGCCGCGCCGCTGCTGGGCTATCTCGGCGTCAAACGCGAATGGAGCGGCGGCGGTGCGCCGGCTGCCAAGTCGTCCAAGGCAGCAGCAGCCGCAGCCGCAGCCGGCAGCAAGCCACCCGGCGGCGCCAAGATCGCCCTCAAATGACGGGCGGATCGGCGCGCTATCCCGGGCGAGCGCCGATCGATGCCTACGGCAATGGCGGATTCCGCTTTGCGGACATGAGCCACCGCGGCTCGATCCTGTGCCTGCCGAGCGGCATCTACGCGTGGCCGGTGACGAAGGCGGAGGAGCTGGACGCGGCGGCCTTCGCGCCCGTGTTCGCCGAGAAGGCAGGGCTTGGCCTGCTGCTGCTGGGCACCGGCCGCCGCCAGGTGATGCCGGGGGCCGAGCTGCGCCGCGCCTTCATGGGGGTGAATATCGCGCTGGAAGCGATGGACACGGGTGCGGCGGCCCGCACATATAACGTACTGCTCGCGGAGGGGCGGCCGCTCGGGGCGGCGCTGATCGCCGTCGACTGAGGGACTGGGACTGAGAGACGGGGCGAGGGGAGGGCTACGTTGCGCCAGATCATCGACACGCCCAAGGCGAGCCTGATCGCCGGCTGCGTGCTAGCCCTTGTGCTGCTCGTGGTCCGCCTGGTCGCGGCCGACGCGGTGGAGGTGTTCGCCTTCCTGGTGCGTCTGCTGCACATCCTGGCGGCCATGGTGTGGGTCGGCCTGATCGTGTTCGTCAACTTCGTGCAGCTCGTGGCTCTGCAGGGAGCGGACGACGCCGTGCGCGGCTTCTTCGGCAAATCCGTGATCCCGCAGGTGGCGACCTGGTATCGCCACGCCTCGACGTTGGCGGTGGCGACCGGCGCCATCCTGCTGGTGACGTCGGGCTATCTGTTCCCGAGCCTCACCTACGCGACCGAGGTTGCCACCCCGCCGGCACGCACCCTGCTGCTGTGGGCCGGCGTGCTGGGCGCTCTGGCCATGTGGATGTTCGTGCACATGTACATCTGGCCGAACGTGCAGGTCGCCATCGGGCTGCGCATCGGCGATGCCGAGGCGAAGGCGCGCGCCCGCGACAAGGTGCTGCTGTTCGCCCGGCTCAATCTTGTGCTGGCTATCCCCGTCACGCTGGCCATGGTGGCGGCGGCGCATCTCTACTGACGTGGCCGACGGCGCCACAGCGCAAGCCGTCATCGCCTCGGCCCGTGCCGGCGAGCCCGATCGCTACCTGGCCGCCCTGCTGGCCCCGCCGGCCGTCCGCGACGGGCTGCTGGCGCTGGCGGCGTTCTCGGCCGAGCTCGGCCGCATCGGCCAGCTCGTCACGCGCGAGCCGATGATGGGCGACATCCGCCTGCAGTGGTGGCGGGATGCGGTGGCCTCGCCTGACCCGGCGACGCGCACCGGCAATCCGGTCGCCGATGCGCTGCGCGAGGCGACCAAGCGGCATGCCCTGCCGACGCCACGCCTGCTCGGCATGATCGACGCGCACGCCAGCGACCTGCAGGCGGAGCCCTTCGCGACCGAGGCGGCCCTCGACCGATATCTCGCCGACGGCGAGGCCGCCCAGTTTAACCTTGCTGCACGCATCGCCTCCGGGCCGGCTGGAGCCGATCTGGAGGCCGCCGGCGCCGACGCAGGACGCGCCTACGGCCTGGTGCGCCTGCTGCTGGGGCTGCCGCAGGCGCTGTCCCAGGGCCGTCTGCCGCTGCCCCGCGCTCGCCTGGAACGGGCCGGCATCGACGATATCCCGGGCGAGCCGGACCCGGTCAAGATCGCTGCTTGGATGACCAGCTCAAGCGCGGAGGTGCGGGCGAATCTTGAGGCAGCGCGGCAACACGTGGCAAAATTGCCGCGGGTAGCACGGGTTGCTTTCCTTCCTTTGGCCTTGGTCGAGCCTTATCTGCGGGCGCTCGAACGGCCGGGCCGCAATCCGCTGCGGGACCTGGCCGAGATTGCGCCTCTGCAGCGGGTCTGGCGGATCGCCAGCGCGCATTGGCTAGGCCGCATGTGAGAGATCGGGGACGGGACGGCTGCAGGTGTCCGGAGCGAACAGGCTGATTTGGATCGAGGCCGGCCGACGCATCGTGCTGGCTGTTCTGCTGGCGGTGCTGTGGGGTGGCGGCGCGCAGGCCGAGCCGCGCATCGCTTGGAAGGTCGAGAACTCGTTCCGCTTTTTCCTGGATCCGGCCGATACCGAGGTGCATCGCGCCACCTGGGCCAGCCTGACCGACGCCGAGCGCAAGAGCCCGGTGCTGGCCGCCGAACGCCTGATGGCCGAACGCCATGCCGACGGGTGGAGCGCGACCATGTTCGCCAAGACCTGCTGGGATCGCGAACGCAACCGCTATGGCTGCAAAGAGCGCGCCGACTATCTGAACCCCAAGCACCACACCATCCTGGCCAGCATGGAAGGCCTGGAGGATTCGCAGACGGTCGACTGTGCCTGGCTGACCAAGCCGCTGGGCAAAGGCCCGCATGGCCGGGTCATTACGCTGCCCTGCGACACGCCGGTGCAACTCGAGATCCCCTACCCGTCCGGGGCCTGGGTGACGGTCGAGATCGGCGGCCGGCAGATCGCCGAGATCGCCGTGCAGATCACCGATCTGTTCATCGTCGGCATGGGCGACAGCTTTGCTTCGGGCGAGGGCAATCCGGATGTGCCCGTGCGCTTCTCGCCCGATCGCGCCGCCGACTACGACGCCACGCTCGCCGGCTACCCGGCGCGCATCGGCGACTGGCGCGCCATCGGCGACAAGAAGTTCATCGAGGAGAATGCCCGCTGGCAGGACCAGGCGTGCCATCGCTCGCTCTATTCGCATCAGTTGCGCGCGGCCCTGCAGATCGCCGTGGAGGACCCGCATCGGGCCGTCACCTATGTGGGCGTGGCGTGCTCGGGTGCCGAGACGGTGTTCGGGCTGTTCCTGCGCTACAAGGGCCACGAGTGGGTGCCCAACCCGCCGGAGCTGTCGCAGATCTCGGCTCTGGCCGAGGCGCAATGCGCCGGCCGGGAGGCGCCGTCCTACGACCTGCCGGAGGCCTACCACATCAACGGCAAGGTGCCGGAGCTGAAGGGCGGTCTCGTCCTGAAGAAGTGCGACGCCGAGCGGGCGCGCAAGATCGACCTGATTTTCCTCTCGATCGGCGGCAACGACGTCGGCTTCGCGCGACTGGTCGCCAACGCAGTCCTGTCGGATACGTCCATGCTGCGCAGTCTCGGCGGCTGGTTCGGCCAGGTGCATGGCTTTGCCGAGGCGGGCGGCCTGCTCGACGTGCTCGACGATCGCGTCAAGTCGGTCAATCGCGCGCTGCACAATCTCCTGCACGTTCCCTGGTCGGAGTCCGACCGGGTCGTGCTGATCGGCTACCCGCCGATGGCCATGCTGGGCGACGGCCGATCGGTCTGTCCGGACGGCCACACCGGCATGGACGTGCTGCCGGATTTCGCGATGAGCGAGGCCAAGGCGCGCGAGGGTGGCGTGCTGGGCGAGCGTCTCAACGACGTGATGCGCGACAGCGCGCGGCAGTACAGCTGGACGTTCGTGGATGCGCACCGCAAGGCCTTCCTCGGCCGCGGCATCTGCGCGAGCTTCAGCGACGCGCCCTGGAGCATGGCCGACGAGACGCGCCTGCCGCGCAAGATCGACGGACGCTGGGAGCCTTATAATCCCTCCGAATGGCAGGCCTACGCGCCGCGCCAGCGCTGGTTCCGCACGCCCAACGACGCCTTCCTGACCGGCCACTTCCACGTCTCGCAATCGCTGCTGCAGAACGTGCTGAAGACGCAGACCTTCTCGTGGGTGCAGCTGCTGCTGGCCAGCATCTACTCGGGTGCCTTCCATCCAACCGCCGAGGGCCAGGCAGCGATCGCCGACGCGGTGGTCGAGCAGTCCCGCGGCGTGCTCGCCAAGTACGACCGCCGCCGCCGTGCAGCCAAGAACGAGGCCTCCTCGATCGTTCAATCCGCCGACAACTGAGCCGCGCTGTTGCAGTGCAGTGTGCTGGGCACGAATCCGTGCTATCGAATGGCGATCTGATGATCGCGAGCGATGTATAACTGCAAGAAGTGCCCCGGCTACTGCTGCTCCTACCCGCTGATCGCCCTCGATAAGCGGGACGTCGAGCGGCTGGCGAAGCATTTCGACCTGACCTTCGAGCAGGCCAAGGCCAAGTTCACGGCCGAGCGGCACGGGCGCAAGTATTCCATGCGCCGCAAGGCCGACCAGCATTTCGGCCGCATCTGCACGTTCTTCGACACCGAGAAGCGCTGCTGCACCATCTACACGGCCCGGCCGTCGGTGTGCCGCAGCTATCCCGGCGGCCGCTGCGGCTACTACGACTTCCTCTCCTTCGAGCGCCGCGCGCAGGAGGATGACGAGTTCGTGGCCAGCACCGACAATACGTAGAGTCGCGGTGAATTGCTCGCTCATCACCTAGTGATCTGTCGTCAACAGACGCTACCCAGGGGGTAATGCGATGCGCCGCCGCGCTCATCGGCCCCCTTCTCGCCCGCGGACAGATGGATCCTCGGACCAAGTCCGAGGATGACCGTTGAGTGCGCGGCGAGCGGGGTCGCATATCATGCGGCGGCCGTCAGGTGGGCTTGTCGGCCTCCCATCCGCCCATGCGCGCGGCTGGATCGACTTTGTGCTCCAGCCACAGCAGCGTCAGGCCGATGATGGGGATGATGATGTCCGTATAGAAGATCGGCCCAGCATTGCCCGGCGCGTAGTTGCCCACCGCGATCATCTCACGCAGATGCACGAAGGCAGCCCCCCACAGAAAGGCCGCCGGCCCTATTACGGCAGCGAGCCGCATGTCGAAGCTGCCGCGGAAGGCAAGAAATCCAAGCAGCGAAAAGCCGACGCTGGCGAAGCCGACCTCCTTTTGGAAGGGACTGTCCGCCCAGCCGATGAAGTCGGCGGTCATGTCGCCAAAGAAGACGTGCATGATGAAGTTCTGCAAGTAGGCGACGCCGATCGAGAACAGCAGGAAATAGGCGAGCAGAGCCTCCACGACCGTGGCGTGCGACCAGGGTCGCGGCTTTCGCGAAAGCGAGATCGCCGACACGATCAGGCCGACGACGAGCAGGTTGACGGTGAAATTGGAGAGCAGGAACCAGATGATGCTTGCCATGGGAACCCCGTGTTGTCGTGTGTGCCCAGGGGCGGACACGGCCGCGCCAAGCCGCCCTTATAGAAGCCCTGCGGCGCGTCAGGACGCTGCCAGCCAGGATTGCTGAATGGAGTGTTGACGCGGGTCCCGAGGCGGCCGCCAGGCCTCGATACTTGGGGCGGCGACGGGGCTGGCGCCTTACGCGAACAGATGGTGGTTGGCGAAGTGCATGTATGCCGCGTCGAAGCCGGCAAGTTCGCTCAATCGCTGCCAGTCCTGGATCGTGACCGTGCCGTTGGCCAGCGCGATGAGGCCCTCCGCGCGCAGCCGTTGCAGGATGCGGTTGATGTGCACCAGCGACATGCCGAGGCAGTCGGCGAGGTCGGACTGGGTGACGGGCAGCTCGTAGCTATAGCCCTCGCAGAGCCCCACGGCCTTGCAGCGGATCAGCATCTCGCACAGGAGATGGGCAACGCGGGCCTGCGCGGAGCGTCGGCCGATGCCGACCATCCACTCGCGGAACTTCGAGCTGTCGGCGAGCGTGTCGCGCCACAGCAGCCGCGTCAGATGCGGATAATTGGCGGTGATGTCCTGCAGCTTGGCGTGCGGAATGATGCCGAGATGGCAATCGGTGAGGGCGCCGATGCTGTGGTCCATCACCTTCAGCACGAAGCTGTAGAGATCGGAGATGTCGCCGGGGAACTGGAAGGCCAGGATCTGCCGCTGGCCGTCCGCCGTCATTTTGTAGCGGCAGGCGAAGCCCTCCAAGAGCACGCATGAATGCGTCGGCTGGTCGCCCTCGCACACGATGTCCTCGCGCGCCGCGATGTCTTGCGTGTCGACAATGAGGCTGGACAGGATGTGCTTGTCCTGGTCCGAAAGCGGGCCGAAGTTGCGCAGCTTGCGGATCAGGACGGAGTCCACGAACTTGCCGTCGCCATCCCGCTTGGGGCTGGGCGCCGCAAAGTCCTGCCATGGAAGCAACTGGTTCATGCCATCGACCTCTGCGATGTCTCCCGGCGTTGTGGGGATAAAAACCTCCTGCCCAAGACCAAGGTTCCCTCTGCAGGTGCGGCGGGCCGACCCAGTAGCCGGCGCAATTCTCGGCACGTGCGAGAAAGATCGCTACAAAACAGCTGGTTAAGGCGAAGTGACACGCGAAAGCCCCGCCGCAACTTCCGTGCGCGCGGGGCTTCTTGTCACTTCCGATGTGGTCCAGCGTGTCACGCCGGACTGATTTACGAGGGCAAAGCCCCGTTCAGCATGTCGGATTTTGCGTTACGTTCGGCTCGCTCGATCGCGATATCGCTGTCGAGCTCGATCAATCGAGCCGTGCCCTCGCACAGCGGCGAGGGCTAATTCGACTACCAGGTGGCGTCATCCTCCCTCCGCTTGTTGTTGATCCTCGCGACGGCCATCCTCGCAACCTGCTGGTACTGCCGAGAGGCACTCGGCTCGCGGCCTGCAATCGGCAGCGACGACCGTCTCTATGAATGTTGGACGCAAAACCGGCCCTGTCAAGGACGGGAGAGCAAATTCGTCCATGCATTTCCGGGCCCTGTGAACGGCGTGCGGGCAAGATTGCTGGTCCAACCCGTTTGAGCTAGACCCACACATCATGAGCAAGGCCACCAAGCCCGGCGTCCGCGCGGTCGGTTCCGCGGGTGATATCCACCGCACCATCCATGTGCGCGGGGCGCGCGAGCACAACCTGAAGAATGTCGACCTGGAGATCCCGCGCGACGCGCTGATCGTGTTCACGGGGCTGTCCGGCTCGGGCAAGTCGTCCCTGGCGTTCGATACGATCTATGCCGAGGGCCAGCGGCGCTACGTCGAGAGCCTGTCGGCCTATGCGCGCCAGTTCCTGGAGATGATGCAGAAGCCCGACGTCGACCACATCGACGGGCTGTCGCCGGCCATCTCCATCGAGCAGAAGACCACCTCCAAGAACCCGCGCTCCACGGTCGGCACGGTCACCGAGATCTACGACTACCTGCGCCTGCTGTTCGCGCGCGTCGGCGTGCCGTACTCGCCGGCGACCGGCCTGCCGATCGAGAGCCAGACCGTGCAGCAGATGGTCGATCGCGTGCTGGCGTTGCCTGAGGGCACGCGGCTCTACCTGCTGGCGCCGATCGTGCGCGGCCGCAAGGGCGAATACCGCAAGGAGCTGGCCGAGCTGCAGAAGAAGGGCTTCCAGCGCGTCAAGGTCAACGGCGCCTTCTACGAGATCGCCGACGCGCCCAAGCTCGACAAGAAGTACAAGCACGACATCGACGTGGTGGTGGACCGCCTGGTCCTGCCGAAGGCGGGCAACGAAAGAGCGCGCCAGGACGTCGCCACCCGCCTCGCCGACAGCTTCGAGACGGCGCTGGAACTGGCCGACGGCATCGCCATTGCGGAGTTCGCGGATAAACCGCTGAGGCCCCCTCACCCTAGCCCTCTCCCCAAGGGGAGAGGGGACGCCGAGGAGCCAGACGCTCGCGATGGCGCTCTTTCAAAGGGCAAGGGCAAGGCGCTTGCGGCAGCCCAGGACGCCAACCAGCCCCCTCTCCCCTCGGGGGAGAGGGCGGGGGTGAGGGGGCCTTCCAGCCCCGACAAGGACATCCTCAAGAACAAGAACGAGACGCACGAGCGCGTCACGTTCTCGGCGCGCTTTGCCTGCCCGGTGTCCGGCTTCACCATCGACGAGATCGAGCCGCGCCTGTTCTCGTTCAACGCGCCGGCCGGCGCGTTGAACGAGAACAGGCGCGGCTCGATCTCGTCGATGGTGAAGCCGGACACCG
>Ga0075367_10001489_pt1 | contig 10108 bp, 6 predicted proteins | sample EndMethybrTD3032_FD_71399 | JGI IMG/M metagenome (GOLD analysis project Ga0075367, IMG submission 71399) | Populus endosphere microbial communities from Tennessee, USA - Endosphere MetaG P. TD hybrid TD303-2 | ecosystem: Host-associated > Plants > Roots > Endosphere | place: USA: Tennessee...
GCCCCGTCCCCCTCCGATCAGATCTGCTGCGGCTCCAGATCCCGGTCGATCCGGTGCCACGCGACGGCCGCCTCGCTCAGGGGGTGCGTCTCGCCCAGGCGTTGGACCAGTGCGGTCTCCGCCTCCTGGTGGAGCTGGGTGGCCTCCTCGTCGCGGCCCAGGTCGCGAAGGATGATCGCGAGATTGGCCGTGCTGCTCAAGGTGTCGGGATGGGAGGCACCGAGCCGCTTGCGCAGGCCCGTCACAGCCAGCCGCTCCCAGTGCTCGGCCTCCTCGTGACGGCCCAGGTCGGCCAGGGCGTTGGCGAGGCTGGTCCCCGCGCTGAGGGTGGCCGGGTGCAGCTTGCCGAGGGCCGAGGCAAGGGCGATGCGGGCCTGCCCGGCCATTTCCACGGCCTTCCGCAGGTCACCGAGGGCCCGGTGGTAGGTGGCCAGGTTGTTGATGCAGAACATCGTGAACGGGTGTTCGGCGCCGAAGGAGTTCCGGTAGCTCTCCAGAACCTCCCCGACCTGGTGCACTGCCCGCCGGGCGCCCTCCTCGGCGTCAGTGGCGAGGTAGTCGGCGGCGAGATTGAGCCCGCAGGCCAGTTCCTCGGGGATGGAGCGGCCGTAGCGGTCGCGGTAGCGGGCGTGGGTCTCCCAGGTCTGCTCGCTCAGCTGCAGCGCCTCCTCGTGCCGGCCGGCCCTGCGCAGAGACACAGCCAGGCTCTTGTCGACGCGCAGCACCTCCGGGACGTACGGGTTGAGCACCTGTCCGAAGAGCTCCCGCACCTCGCGCAGGATCTCCACCGACTCGTCGTACTCACCGAGTTCCCTGAGGTCCCGGGCGTAGTGGCTGCGGGTGGTGAGGGTGTACGGGTGCAGTGGGCCGGGCGGCAGCGCGGTACGGCGGCGCACCGTGTCCTCGTCGAGCCGCAGGGCGGCCCTGCTGTCCCCGGTGAGCCGGTAGTCGATGGCGAGGTTGTTGGCGGAGGTGAGGGTGCGGGCGTGGTCATCACCGAAGATCTCGCGGAATCCGCTGTAGATCCGCTGGTCCAGCTTCAGCGCCTCGTTGAAGCGGCCCAGCGCCCGCAGGTCGGCGGCCACACTGCCGGAGGTGATGAGCAGCGTGGGGTGGCCCTCGCCGAGCAGGCGGCGCTGTGCCTCCAGAGTGTTCTCGTCCATCTCGCGGGCGGCCTGGTACTCGCCCTGGGAGCGCAGGATGTTGGCCAGCTCGAAGCGGAGGTTGAGGATCTGTTCGTCGTTGGAGTCCGGGAACTCGGTGCTCCAGAACTCGTTGAGCTGCGTGCCCAGGGTGCGGGCGACATGCAGTTCGCCGCGCTTCCACAGATAGCGCATACGGTCCACCATCAGCTGCCGGGGTTCCTCCTCCGCGCACTCGCGGATGTTGGAGGGAACCAGGTGCGGCCAGATCACCTCGAACTCGGGCCACTTGGCGGGGTCGTCCACCGCGCCCTCGGGCGGCCGTACGGCGGCGAGGATGCGATGCACCTCGTGGACGGTCTCCTCGGCCGTGTCCGCGTCCATGCTGGCGCGCACCGCGGCCTGGACCAGCCGGTGCACCTGGATGGAGTTGTCGGTGGAGTCGACCTTGGCCAGCGCGAACTTGTGCAGCGCCTGGGTGACTTTGCCGAACATGTACCGCGACCGTAGGTCCCTGTCGTAGGGCAGCAGCACCTTGATCATGGGGTCGCTGCTGACGAGGGTCATCGAGATCGGCTCGGCGGACAGGAAACTGCACAGCTCCAGCAGCCGGGCCGCCGCGGGGGACTCGTGACGCAGCCGGTTGATGGAGATGTTCCAGGTGGCGCCCACGGAGGACGGGTACTCCACGGCGTCGACCGCGGCCTGCACCGACAGCACCTGGGTGCTCTGCTCGCGCAGCTGCTCGATGTACTCGCCCACGGGCGTCGCGGTTGTCTCCAGCCAGCCCGCCGCGACCTCGATCGCCAGGGGCAGGTCGCCGACCGCGTCGGCGACCAGGGCCGCGTCCTCGTCGCGCAGTCCCGGCACCCGTCGGGTCAGGTGCTCGACGCTCTCCTCCCGGGTGAAGACGTCGACCTGCACCGGCCTCACCTTGGTCGAGGTCGGCTTGGTGCGGGTGGTGACCAGGAGATGGCCGTAGACCTCGTCCGGGATCGGGCCGGTCTGCTCGCTGAAACGGTTGATCACCTGGTCCAGGTCCTCGACGTTGTCGAAGACCAGTAGCCAGCGCTTGTACGGGCGGGCGGCCCTGAGCGCCCGGAGGGCGGCCTCCACGGCCTCGGACACGTCGTCGCCGATCCCGGGGTCGAGCCGTCGGCCGAGGTCGGCGAGTTTGGGCGCGACCAGGTCGGGCTGTTCGGCGTCGACCCACCACACCAGGTCGTAGTCGGCCTTGAAGCGGTTGGCGTACTCGCGTGCCAGCTGGGTCTTGCCCACGCCGCCCAGCCCGTGCAGCACCAGGGGCAGTCGCTGTCCGGCGGCGACGGCCACGAACTGGCTGCGCACCTGCTCCAGGATCGGCGAGCGGCCGGTGAAGAACGGGTAGCGGGGCTGGACGTTGGACACACTGGTGCTGGTGTTCGGGAACCGTGCGCCGTGCGGGCGGCCGGCCGTCTGGGGGGAGCCGGGCCGGCCCAGACCGGTGAGCAGCCCGGTTGTCGCCGTCTCCTCGTCCAGCCGGGCCAGATCGATGGTGGCGCCCCGGCTCGCGTACGGGACCTGCTGGACGTCCCCGACCCGCAGAGCGACCGGTTGGTGTTTCTGCGAACCGCCGAAGTGCACGGTGGCCTCCCAGGCCGCCATGGCGGTGCGGGAGTTGAGGAAGGCGGGGGAGACCACGGCGAGTACCCGGTGCGAGCCGCCGGAGACGGCCTCGCCACCGACCTCCAGGGTGGTCATCGCCCGCACATCCTGCGAGGCCACCTCGAACCGGGCCTCGCGCAGCACCATTTCCAGCCAGTCCACCCACATCCGGTCCTCGGAGACGTACTGCAGCAGCAGTTTCGAGGGGGGCAGCGGACGGCGGCGGGTGTACGCCGAGACGTACTGGTTGCGCTTGACCTCGTTGATGGTCGGCAGGCCGGTCACCCGGCCCGCGGTGATGACGGAGGTCAGCCGTTCGCAGGCGGTCAGCATGGAGCTGGCGACCTTGGGCGGGTCGCCGAAGGGGGCGAGGATCTCCTCGTAGGCGTAGTAGGGGCGGTAGGGGATCTCCACCGACCCCCAGTAGGCGGTGAGTTCCTCGGGGGTCAGGCCGCTCGGCAGGCCGTCGAAACGCTCGCGGGCGAGGGCCCGTCCCGCGTCGACCTTGTCCTTCTCGCCGTCGTCGATGCGCATGGCGACCGGGAGGATGCGGATCCCCTTGTCGCCGTAGCGCTCCTCGATGTCCCGGGCGACCGAGGCGGCGCCCTCGATGCTCTGGTCGCTGAGGGTGTAGCAGACCACCAGGGTGCTGGGCATCTGCACGGTGCAGATGTCGGCGAGGTCGCTGTGGCCGGTCCGGCTGTCGATCAGCGTGAAGTCGTAGTAGCGCTCCATGTCCGCGCGCATCGCGTCGAAGAACTGGCCGCCGCCGTAGCTGCCGTAGAAGAGGTCCCAGTCCATGTTGCCGACGATCGGGTAGTCGCGGTGACGCATCCCGGCCGACAGGAAGTCCAGGCTGCCGGGGTTCGGGAAGGGCCAGTCCAGGGAGATGGCGTGCGGCCGGACGCGGGCGTAGCGGCGGTGCCAGTCGGGCTCGCGGTCGGGAAGGTCGCGCAGGGCCTCGCGGCGGTACTCGTCGATCAGATTGATCAGGCCGGGGGTGGCCCGCAGTAAGGAGGGCTTCAGGAACGGGTGGAAGAAGCGGTGCAGTCCCGGCGCCTCCAGGTCCCAGTCGACGGCCAGTACGCGATATCCGTTGGCTGCCAAGATCCAGGCCACGTTGGCGAGTGCCATCGTCCGGCCGGTCCCACCCTTGTAGGAGTAGAAGGTGATCACTGAGCCCTTGCGGTCCTCGGTCATGGAGCCCTCCGCTGTCTCGGCCTTGCTCGTCCCTCGTGCCGTCCCTGTGCTGTGCTGTCGCGGTCCGCAGGTGCTCCGGGCTCTCGCCTAGACGGAGTACCCCTGCCTGGTCAGCCGCGGAGGATCCGCCGACGGCCCCGTCGGCGGATAGGTCGGCGCGTGGGCCTCGTAGTAGCTGACGGCCTGTCGTACGGCTTTCTGCAGTTCGACCGCGAAGGTCTCCAGGGTGCGGATGCCGCTGCCCGCGGAGCGGTGACCCGAGCCCGCGGTCTGGCGCGAGGCGAGCACCCGGTCGGTGAGCTCCTGCAACTGCCGGTCCCGCTCCGGAGGGATCGCGTCGTCCTTGTGCTGGGGGATCATCACGCTGATCCAGGGGCGCTGCTGGGCGGCCAGCTGGGCCATCAACTCCGTGAGGTGGGGGGAGTCCAGCGCCCACCGGTCGAGCAGCAGCAGGGCGGGCGCGGCGGGCGGGCCGGGGGCCAGGAGGCGGTCGGCCTCGTTCTCGAAGTCGCTGACGGTGACGCGGAAGTTCATGGCCTTGACGAGGTCCACGGCGTGCTCCACGAGCGGACGGGTCGACACCGGGTGGTACGGGTTCCACTCGGTCGGAGTGTCCCCGTAGTAGTCGGGCACCCGGCCCGGCGGCAGGTCCGAGCGGTAGCGGGCCATCACCGTGACGTGGAACTCGGGAGGGTGCGCGGCCTCGCCGAACGCGCTGGGCAGTGACTCGTAGTCCCGGTAGTTCTGCCCCTCCTCCAGGTCGACGGCCCTGCTCGCCCGCACGATCCGCTGTGCCAGCCGGTAGACGGCGCGTTCGTACTGGTCCTGGAGATAGGTGAGCTTGGTCAGTCCGTAGAATCCCTCCGCCGCGTAGTCCTCCCCGAAGTCCGCGTGATGGAACTGCAGATCCCTCGCCACCTGCGGCAGTTGGGCGAGTTCCACGGGCACCCATAACGCGGGGACGATGGCGCTTTCCCGGGAATCCCCGCGCCGTGCCCGGCGGTAGATCTCCCGTTGGGAGAACGCCCACCACTCCCGCCCGCACTGTTCACTGATGAAGTACCGCGGCGAATAGAGCGGAACGAACACCTGGCATCGGGCCAGGTTCTGCGACAACTCGTCCGTCCACCGCGTTCCCAGTGCGATTCCCTGGTCCAGAAATCCGGCACTCGCTCCCATCGGCAACGACGTCATCTCCAGGATGTGAGCGCACAGGCCGTCGTACAGCTTTTTCACCCAGGCGTTCGGGCCGGCGACCTCCGAGTCGTTCCGCGGTGTGTGCGCGTAGCTCAGGAAGAAGTACGGCCGTCTGTTCCTGGGGTCCTCTGCGTCCACTCGCACGAATACCCCCCGATATGCCGCCGACGGAGCTTCAGTGTAGGAACCACCGCTCATCCGGGGAACGGTGCGGTGAATGCTCCGGCCGCGGCGAGGCCCGGTGCGGCCACGGCGCCCTCAGGACGCCGTGCTCCGCCGGTGGTCGGCCGCCGCTCTGCGGGCCTCGGCCAGGGCATCGGGGCTCAGGGGGTCCGTCAGCCTGCTCGCGAGGGTCTCCCCCATGGCCGTCACGAACCGCTCGCCGAGCTCTGTCAGAGCCCTGGAAGCGGCCAGGGTGTCCACGGCCTCCGCGGTCTGCTCACGCCACCGGGCGAACTGCACCTCGGCGGCGCGCGCTTCGACGCCGTCCTCGGTCCGCCGGCGCGCGCGCCAGTAGTCGACGACGGCGATGTGTGCGTACGTCCCCTGGAGCAGCCCTTCCAGCGGGCGCGGATCGGGACGCCACGGCGCGTAGAACAGCCGCTCGCAGGACGGATCGTAGAGGTCCGTCAGGTCGAGTACGGCGCCCAGCTTCACGTGCTGGAACTCGTGCACCAGCAGACAGGCAAGGGTTACCGGCGTGCCGGGACGGGCGATCGCGACCGCACCGAAGGCGTCCCGGGCGGCCGAACTGACGTCGGCGCCGGAGGAGTTCTCCCGCAAGGGCGTGACGACACTCAGGCCCGCGGCGAGCCCGGGGGCGTAGGCGGGCAGTTCCCGCCGGATCCACTCCCATGCGCCGGCGAGCCCGCTGCGCCACTCCTCGGCCGCCGCATCGGACAGCCGCGCCGCCGCGGGGTGGCCGTGGATGTCCCGCCAAGGGTCGGTGTCCTCCAACGCGACCGCCCAGCCGGGCATTTCGAACCGACGCCGGGCCTGCCACGCCTGCTGCGCACTGTGCTTGGGGCCGAGGACATGCTCGTGTCCCCCGACCCGCACGGTGAAGCCGTCGTCGCCGCTCCCGATGACGTGCGCCTCCTCGGCCCCGCCCACAGCCAGCGTCCCCAGAGTCGGCAGCCGCAGGATCCCTGAGTCGGTGGGGACGGTCACCGCGCCCACCCGGCCGGCCCGCAGCAGCGTCGCGGCGGCGAGCTCCGCCACCCCGCGCATCGCGATCCGGCCGGCCTCCTCGTCGCCGCGCAACGACCGCTGCGCCCAGGGCCGCAGGTAGGGGTGGGCCAGCACCGCGTCCACCGACGCGGGCGCCTCGGCGTCGAGGGCCGTCAGCATGTCCCAGGCGGCGGTGCCGGCCGGGCTGTGCGGGGTCTCGTGCCAGACCGCGGCGAGGAGTTCGCGGTTGACGGTGAGTTCGTGCCGGGCCAGCAGCGCGACGGCGTCGGAGCCTCCGAAACCGGAGGCGAGTGCGTCGAGGTGCACGTCGTCCAGGAGGGGCTGTGGCATGGGCGTCCTCGGGGCTTCCCGGTCGCGGATCCCGGTGATGAGCTGCTTCAGGTCGGCGCAGAACACGGACGGGTTCATGAATCCGCCCGAGCGGCCTTCGGTCCGGTAGCGGTGCGCGTACAGCCCCCCGCCGCACGAACGGACGACCGGACAGGCACGGCAGGTGTCGCAGAGCCCGTCCAGGCCCTGTTGCCGGGCCACGATGCCGGGGTGTGCGGCCATCTCGTCCAGCGAGTTGGCGACGACGCTCATTCCGGTGGCGGGCGCGCCGTCGTAGGCGGTCTTCAGGGAGTCGGCCTGTTCGAGCGAGCCGTCGGTCTCGATGACGGCCAGCTCCACGGGGGCCAGCCCGAGGGACTCGGTGAGGCTGCCCGACCCGCGCAGAGTGCGCAGTACGGAGTCGAGGACCCGCACGTCCATGGGTCTGCCCGCGGCGGTCCAGCGATCGTGGACGCTCAGCAGCCAGTCGCCGTACTCCGTGCCGGAGGGGCGGTCGGCCGGGCGCGGTGGGGGTTCGTCCCAGGTGGCGTGCGGCAGCAGGAAGTCGATGCGGGGCGGCGCGAGTTCGGCCAGGGCGTCGTACCCGGTGCCGGGGTCGTTGCGCAGGTCGATCGTGCACAGGAGACCGGCGAAGAGGTGCCGGTAGCGCTCCTGGTTGAGCAGGGCGATCGCGCGGAGGACCTGGGCGTGGCTGCTGCGGCCGTTGCGGTAGCGGCGGTGCAGGTCGTTGGCGGCGCGGTCGCCGTCGAGCGAGATGCCGACTTTGATGTCGAGCTCCGCGAACAGCTCGCAGAATTTTTCGTCGAGCGTGACGCCATTGGTGTGGATGCGCAGGTCGAGGGCGCAGATGTCGGCGAGGGCGGTGCGTAAGCCCTCCGCCGCCCGACGCAGTTTCGCCGGGCCCGCGAGGAGGGGCTCCCCGCCGTGCAGAACGACGTGGACGGTGTCGAGCCGATGGGTGCGGGCGTGCTCGGCGATGCGCTTGGCGGTGAGGTCCAGCACCGCACCGGAGATCACCTTGGGGCGGCCTCGCCAGCTCTGGTCCGCGTGTTCGAACACGTAGCAGTGATCGCACGCCAGATCACAGCGGCTGTGCATCTTCAGTACGAACTGGCTCAGTGGGTGCGGTGACGGATCCATGAGCCCACTGTTCGATTCTTGCCCGAGCCGGCGGCGGTCAGACGGCCGACTGGAACGCCGCTACGGAGACGCGTGCGGGTCCGCGCTCCGGTGCGCCGTGCGACACCACCCGGGTCAGAGCGCCGGACCTGAGGCCGTCCGCCCGGGCGGCGAGCCGTACCAGCGGCACCCGCTCGGGCCCGGTGGTCGACGGCTTCCCCGGCTCTTCGGCCGAGGCGTTGGTGGACGTGTTCATGGGTGAACCTTACGGATACCTGGAGCGCACCGCTTGGCGAACACGCTCGTGATTCGGGACGGCCTGGGGCAAGACGTTTGTCGGCAGCCATGAAACCACATGGCCGGAATGGATCGCGAGACACCAGGTCGGGGTCAACTTCGCTCCGGCGCACGGGAGTTGACATGCATGAACATCCCATACGAGCCTCTCGGTCCTGAGGGGGTGCGGGCGGCGGAAAGCGACTCGGGGGGTATGCACCTGGGAGGCCAAGAGGTACCCGACCAGTTCCACTGCCGACTGGATTTTTCCTGAATTTTACCTCCGGCTGGGGTTTGAGGACCGGAGCTTCACTCGAACGAGCTCGCTTTAAGGTTCCTCAGCATTCACAGCTCGTTGCCAGCCCGGCCCTACATCCCTGACGGCTGCCGTCCTTACGTTCCCGATCATGAAGGGAAACCACAGGAACACCTCCATCACCCGCCGCCGCGCCATCGCGGTCAGCGGCGGCACGGTCGCGGCCGGCGGGCTCGCACTGGCCGGTTACCAGTCGGCGTTCGCCGACACGACCACGGACACCGACGCGGACGCCACCGCGTCGGCGAGTTCGACCAGCGAGTGCATGACGCTGATGAGCAGCGTCACCGAGGGCCCCTACTACCTCGACGGCGCCCTGGTGCGGAAGGACATCACCGAGGGCAAGGCCGGCGTCCCGCTGACCCTGCGTCTGACCGTCGTCGACGCCACCGACGGCTGTACGCCGGTCAAGGGCGCCGCGGTCGAGATCTGGCACTGCGACGCCTGGGGCTACTACTCCGGCTACACCACCGCCAACCCCGGCGGCTCGGCCCCCGCGGAGAGCGAGGAAGGCGACTCCGCGAACGACCAGACCTATCTGCGTGGCTACCAGATCGCCAACGCCAACGGGGTCGTCAAGTTCGAGACGATCTTCCCCGGTTGGTACACCCCGCGCACCTGCCACATCCACGTGAAGGTGCACACGGGCGGCGAGAAGGAGGACGGCACCTACGAGGGCGGCAAGGTCAACTACACCGGCCAGCTGTTCTTCGACGACGACATCGCCGAGGAGATCTTCACCCTCGACCCGTACGCCAAGCACACCGGCAGCTACACCGTCCTGGCCGACGACATGGTGTACGACGGCGGCGGTGCCTCCAGCGGTCTGCTGACCCTCAAGGCCGTGCACAAGAAGGACCCGTCCAAGGGCTACAAGGGCTTCCTGACCCTGGGCATCGACCCGGACGCGGAGAACACGGGCGCGGGCAGCGGCGGCGGTGGCACCCCGCCGAGCGACGCACCGACGGGCACGCCGCCGAGCGACGCCCCGAGCGACAGCGCCTCCCCTTCGGCCTCGGCCTCCTCGTAAGGTACGGCGATGAGCAGCCGCGAGGACGAGACGCTGGCGCAGGCCGCCGTGACCGCGCTCACCGGGCAGCTGGCCCTGGCCCCCAAGCCCGGCCTGCCCGACCCGCGCGACCTCGGCGCCCGTGCCCTGTGCAAGGACCACGACTCCCTGCGCTGGTCGGCCAAGGCGCTCGCGCCCGGCCTCGCGGCGATGGCCGCCGCCGCCCGCCGCACCGGTGAACCCACTCCGCAGCTGCGCGCGGAGCTGGGTGCCATCGGCCGGTCCACCGAGCACTCGGTGGGCCTCGCGGGCGGCGGACACCGCGGTGCCCTGTGTGTGCTCGGCTTCCTGGTCGCGGCGGCCGCGCTGGACCCCCGTGCGGGGTCCCAGGACGTGGCCTTCGCCGCCAAGAAGCTCGCCGCCTTCAACGACAAGGGCGCCCCGCGCCGCCCCTCCCGCGGCTCCTCGATCTCCGCGAAGTACGGCGCCGCCGGCGCCCGCGGCGAGGCCCGCGCCGGATTCCCGCACGTACGGCGGGCGTTCGACGCCCTCGCGGCCGCCCGCTCGGCCGGTGCCACGGAGGCACAGGCCCGGCTGGACGCCCTGCTCACCGTGATGTCGACGCTCCAGGACACGGAACTGCTGTACACGGCAGGGCCGTTGGGGCTGCGGCATGTGCAGGCG
>Ga0075367_10001490_pt1 | contig 10106 bp, 7 predicted proteins | sample EndMethybrTD3032_FD_71399 | JGI IMG/M metagenome (GOLD analysis project Ga0075367, IMG submission 71399) | Populus endosphere microbial communities from Tennessee, USA - Endosphere MetaG P. TD hybrid TD303-2 | ecosystem: Host-associated > Plants > Roots > Endosphere | place: USA: Tennessee...
CGCTTCACCCCGGCCGTGTTCGAGAAGGAGGCGGACCAGCGCCACGACTGGCAGATCTTCCGCGAGATCACCCTGCGCACCACCGCCCGGCTCAGCCGGAAGGCCCCGCTCAAGAAGCGGCTCGTCCAGCGCGCTCGGCTCACCGCGAGCCCGACGCTGCTGATCGGGCAGCTGCTGCGCCGGGGGTCCAGCGGCGTGACTCTGAAGAAGCTCCGCGCGCGTCCCGCCGGCATCGACCTCGGCCCGCTGCGTGCCGGCCAGCTCCCGGAGCGGTTGCCGTCGAAGGACAAGCGCGTCGACCTCGCTCCCGAGCTCGTGGTCCGCGACGTCGCTCGGCTCGCTGCCGTGGCCTCACCCGGCGCTGACGAGCTCCTGCTGATCGGGCGCCGCCACAAGCAGGACTGCAACTCGTGGATGCACAACTCCGAGCGCCTGACCAAGGGCCGCCCGCGGCACCAGCTGCTGATGAACCCCGCTGATCTGGCCGACCGAGAGATCGTCGACGGTGCGCGGGTGCGCGTCACGTCCCGCATCGGTTCGGTGGAGGTCGAGGTCGCCGCCTCGGACGACCTGATGCCGGGAGTCGTCTCGCTCCCCCACGGCTACGGCCATGCCCGCGACGGCGTCCTGATGAGCCGCAGTCGCGACGTCCCGGGCGTCTCGATCAACGACCTCACCGACCCCGAGCTGCTCGACGTGTCCGGCAACGCCGCGCTCAACGGCGTACCCGTCGCCGTCACCCCGGCAGGCTGAACCTCGCGCGTCCCTGGTCCACCGGTTCATTCGCATTGTCTAGTGTGTCACTAGACAAACTAGAGCGAACGAAAGGCTTTCCCATGACTCTCCAGCTCGAGAAGGACCTCGCCAGCGACCTGCGGGTGCACCGCCTCGGCGGCCGCATCGGCGCCCGCATCGACGACGTCAGGCTCTCCGGCGACCTCGACGACGCGACCGTGCAGCAGGTGCGGGAGGCGATCTTGAAGCACAAGGTCGTCTTCTTCCGGGGCCAGGACCACCTCGACGACGAGGCGCACATCGCCTTCGCCCAGCGGCTCGGCACCCTCACGACCGCCCACCCGACCGTCAACACGGGCAGCGAGCGCATCTACACCCTCACGGCCAACAAGGGCATGGCCGCCAACAGCTGGCACACGGACGTGACCTTCGTCGACCGGGTCCCCGCCTTCAGCGTGCTGCGCGGCGTCACCATCCCGCCGTACGGCGGCAACACGGTGTGGGCCAACACCGTCGACGCCTACGACCGCCTCCCTGACGCGCTCAAGGCGCTCGTCGAGAACCTGTGGGCGGTCCACACCAATGCCTTCGACTACGCAGACCGGGACGAGAGCGTCGACCACGACGACGAGGTCGCCGTCCGTCGGCGGCAGGAGTTCCGGCGCACGACCTACGAGACCGCGCACCCGGTCGTGCGGGTGCACCCGGAGACCGGCGAGCGCGCCCTCCTGCTCGGCCACTTCGTGAAGCAGCTCGTCGGCTTCAACGCCCTCGAGTCCAGCACCCTCTTCAACCTGCTCCAGAACCGCGTGACCCGCCTGGAGAACACGATCCGCTGGACCTGGCAGCAGGGCGACGTGGCCATCTGGGACAACCGGGCCACCCAGCACTACGCGGTCGCCGACTTCGGCGAGGAGCCCCGCGAGGTGCGCCGGGTCACCGTGGCCGGCGACATCCCGGTCTCGGTCGACGGCCGTCGCAGCGAGGTGCTCCTCGGCGACGCGTCCGGCTTCGCCGACATCGACGCGCTGATCAGCTGAGCCGCTCGCCCGGCTAGACCTTGCCGGCCAGCACCGCCAGTACGTCGTCGGGTGTCTGCGCGGCCTTGAGGGCCGCGAGGCTGTCGTCGTCGGTGAAGGCGCCCGCCAGGGCCTGGAGCACCGTGAGGTGGTCGTCGCCGGCACCGGCGATCCCGACGACGTACGTCGCGGGGCTGCCCTTCCAGTCGATCGGCTCGTCGTAGCGGATGAACGAGATCGCCGTCTGGCGGATCAGCGACTTGGCCTCGTTGGTGCCGTGCGGGATGGCCAGGCCGTTGCCCATGAACGTGGAGACCGAGGTCTCGCGCTCGTGCATCGCATCCACGTAGGCCTCGTCCACGGCTCCGGAGGCCACGAGCAGCATCCCGGCCTCGGTGATGGCCGAGTCCCGGTCACGGGCCTGGCCGCCGAGCACGATCGCATCCCGGCTCAGTACGTCGCTCATCTCCGCCTACTTTCACTTCGAAGTGGGTGTGAAGCTCATCAGACCACACGGCTCTCGTGCCGCGATGGCCTCGAAACGGGCGGGCCCGGCCCTCCGCGCCGCGGAGGGCCGGGCTCGTGGTGCTCGTCCGGTCAGGTCTGGTTGTTCTCCTGGACCATGGTGACGATCTCGTCGTACCTCGGGCTGCCCATGAAGTTGTCGACCGAGACATGGACCGCCGACGGACTCTTCTCCCTGGCCCGTTCGGTGAGGTCCTGGTGGGTCACCACCAGGTCGACGTCGTCCTCCAGATTGGCAATCGCCTTGTTGACCACCGTCACCTCGGGATGACCCGAGTCGTGGATCTTCTTGCGGAGCACCGAGGCGCCCATGGCGGACGAACCCATGCCGGCATCGCACGCGAACACGATGTTCCTGATCTCACGAGTGGCAGTGGCCGTGGCCCCCGCCGGGGCTCCCCCGACCAGGACGGACGAGGCGATGGAGGAGCGCCCCTTCATCGACTCCATGGACGATGTAGCGGCCGCGAGGTCCTCACCGGAGTCGTCTGACTTGTCGAGCTTGAGCAGCACGGAGGCGATCGCGAACGTGACCGCGGCGCCGGCGATGACCGACAACGTGACTCCGATGTAGGAGCCGCTGGCGGTGTTGGCGTAGACCGCGATGATCGATCCCGGAGCAGCCGGCGCCCGGAGGCCGGTGTCGAAGAGGACGTTGACGAAGATCTGGGTCATGCCGCCACCGATCATGGCGAGAATGAGGATCGGCTTCATCAGGACATAGGGGAAGTAGATCTCGTGGATGCCACCGAAGAAGTGGATGATCGCCGCGCCCGGGGCCGATGCCTTGGCCATGCCCTTGCCGAAGAACATGTACGCCAGCAGCAGGCCGAGACCGGCCGCAGGGTTCGCCTCGAGCAGGAACAGCACCGACTTGCCGTTGCTCGCTGCCTCGTCCAGGCCTAGCGGGGTCAGCACGCCGTGGTTGAGGGCGTTGTTCAAGAACAGCACCTTGGCCGGCTCGATGATCACCGATGTGAGCGGCAGTACGTTGTGGCTGACCAGGAAGTCCACTCCGTCGCCCAGCACGTTCGCGATGCGCTCAACCAGGTTGGCCATGACGAAGAAGCCGAAGACTGCCAGGACCAGGCCCCAGATGCCGGCGGAGAAGTTGTTGACGAGCATCTCGAAGCCGGGCTTGATCTTGCCGTCCCAGATGGCGTCGATCTTCTTCATCGACCAGCCGCCGAGCGGCCCCATGACCATCGCGCCCATGAACATGGGCACCCCACCACCGGCGATCGCGCCCATCGTGGCGATGGCGCCGACGACGCCGCCTCGGGTCTTGTAGATGTTGTAGCCGCCCGTGTAGCCGATGAGGATGGGCAGCAGGTAGGTGATCATCGGGCCGACGATGCCGCCACCGGCGTAGTCACCCCAACCGCCGATGTGCGCGACCCAGCTGCCGGCGGAGTCTCCGATCCCGAGCTTCGGCAGCCAGCCGACCTCGATGAACAGCGCGGTAATGAACCCCCACGCGATGAAGGCCCCGATGTTGGGCATCACCATGTTGGAAAGGAAGGTGCCGAACTTTTGCACGCGGACCCGCGCGCCAGAACCTGCCGCAGGTGTGGTGTTGGTTGTCGCCATGCCGATCTCCTCCAGAATGAAGTTCGGGTGACCCCGATCACATGATGTCGTGATTAAACCTCACGAACGGGCACGTTGCCAAGCATTCGGGCACGATTTCGTGCCCGTATGTGTGGCTTTACCCGGGAGGCGGGGTCCGAAGGCCCGATCGGTGGCCGAACCAGGGGGCGCCAGCGACTGCTGGGTCACCCCTGACCACTCAGCTGACCGTCGAAGAACGCCTTCTCCGCCTCGTCGGTCCACGTGTTGCCAGGTCCGAGCTTCTCGGCGACGTCCGGCAGCTTCTCCGCCAGCTCGTCGAGCCCCGTCAGGGGGAGGTCGTGGATCTGGGGGAAGATCAGGACCTTCCCGGAATAGGTGCCGTCGACCAGGGCCTGCAGACCGTCCTTGGCCGCCAGCATGCCGCCGACGGCGCCCACGATGGAGCCCGGCGAGAGCTCGCCCCGGTTGGCCAGGTCCACGACCTGCTGCTGGTCGTGGATGGTCAGTCCCGACGTCCCGGTGTACTGGGCGTTGTCCAGGTACACCGCGCTCAGGTTCAGCGGCGCCAGCGTGCCGTTGGGAACACCGGCGAAGAAGACCAGCATGCCGTCGGACTTCATCAGTGTGTCGGCCTCGGCCATCACCGGGGAGATGGGGACGCTGACCACCACGTCGTCGGCCCCCTGTTCGTCGGTGATCCCCATGACGAAGTCGTGGAGGGACTGGTCGGCGGTCTGGGAGTTGAAGGTGATCAGCTCGCAGTCGTTGCTCTCCGCCAGGTGGGCCAGACGGTCCTCGAGGCTCTTCAGGCGCTCGTCGCTCACCTCCGTGGCGACGATCTTGCGGGGGCCGTCGGGCTGCTGGATGGCCCTCTGGACGTGCATCAGCCCCATCGGGCCACCGGCGCCCACGAAGACCGTGGTGCCCCGTGGACGCAGGTCACAGCGGTTGCGCGCCTCTCCGTAGGAGGCGGCGATGTCCGGGCCCCGGCCGCCGAGGTAGGCGGTGTAGTCGTAGTGGAGACGGCCTACGTCGGTGTCCACCAGGCCGTCCAGGGCGGTCTCCCCCACCAGGTTGAGGGTGCCCCGCCGGGCGATGTGCGTGGCCACGGCGCCCACCGTCGTCGCAGAACGCGGATCGAGCATGACGATGTCGTCGAAGCCGGCGCCGTCGGTCAGCTCGTCGACCAACGCTCGGTAGTCGTCGGTGCCGATGCCGTTGCGCACGAGCGTGGTCGCCGAGGTGCCCTCGACCAGCTTCGCCACCGAGGCGGGCACGTCGGTCATCACGATGGTCGCCGGGGCGTCGAGCCCGGCGGAGAAGGCGTACTCCCGCTCGTCCCCTGGCCGGCCGACGATCCACATGGTCCCGCCCGACCTGGGCTCGAGGCGGCGACGCTGCGTGTAGGCGGCCATCACGCACCCCCAGGGCTCCAGCGTGGACGCCTCGGCGTACCCCATCGTGTCGGGGAGCGGCAGCAGGCAGGCACCGTCGTCGGTGTCGAGCATCTCCGAGCCCATCAGGTGGTACTGGATCAGTCCGCCGGGGATCGTGTAGCCGTAGGCCGTGCTCCTGCCGTCCTGGTAGATGTCGGGCTGCACGGCCAGCCGCTGGCCGGCGTGGTAGCGGTCCTTGAGGTTGTCGCCGACCTGGATGACGGTGAGGCTCACCTCGTGCCCCAGCCGGGTGGGCTCCCGGGACAGGTCGCGGTCGTACAGCTTCGGGTGGCTGCCACCCTGCCGCATGATCTTCACGTCCGAGAAGCAGAGGCCCACGCTGTCGATGCGCACCAGCATGTGGTCGGCATCCGGTGAGGGGATGGGAAGCAGCTCGGGCCGGCCATCCTTCCCCATGTTCTCCTCGCCCGCGCCCCACAGGTTCCACGCCCAGGCTTGTTCCGGCACGTCGAGATCGGCCGCGCGGTACTGGTCATACGCTGATGTCATGGTTCCTCCGAGTTGGGTGGGTGGAGTCCGGCGCTGGCCTCAGTGGCCGAGGACCTCGCGCACGGCGGCACGAGCCGACATCGGGTCGGGGGCGCCGAGGGCGGCCTCGGCGGCCGCCTCGCAGGTCTCGAGCGTGACCTGGGCCAGCTGCGCACCCACGGGACGTACGGCGCGGGCGGCCATCGAGAGCGACGAGATGCCCATCCCGATGAGCGCAGTGGCGAGCAGCGGGTCGGCCGCGGCCTCGCCACAGACGCCGACCGGCTTGCCGGCCTCGGTGCCGGCGTGAGCCGTGATCGCGATCAGCTGGAGCACGGCCGGCTGCCACGGGTCGGTGAGGTGCGCCAGGTCGGTGGCCATGCGGTCCGCGGCCATGGCGTACTGCGTCAGGTCGTTGGTGCCGATGGACAGGAAGTCGACGACCTCGAGCATCCGGTGCGCCAGCAGCGCGGCACTGGGGATCTCGACCATGACGCCGGGCTTGAGCCCGCGGGCGCGCACCTTCTCGGCGAAGTCGGAGGCCTCGGCCACGGTCGCGACCATGGGCGCCATCACCCAGGTCTCGGTGCCGGTGCGCTCGGCCGCGAGGGCGATGCCGTCGAGCTGGCGGTCCATCAGTCCGGGGTTGCCGAAGCTCAGCCGCAGGCCGCGCACGCCGAGCGCCGGGTTCTCCTCGCCCTCGTGGGTCGCGAAGGCGATCGGCTTGTCGGACCCGGCGTCGAGCGTGCGTACGACGACGTAGCGGCCGTCGGCGTAGGGCGAGAGGACGTCGGAGTAGATGTCGGCCTGCTCCTCCACGCTCGGCTCGTCCTTGCGGTTGAGGAAGCACAGCTCGGTGCGGAAGAGGCCCACGCCCTGCACGGGCTCGACGGCCGCCGACGCCGACGAGGCTCCGTCGGCGACGTTGGCGAGCAGCTTCAACGCCAGGCCGTCGGCGGTCGCGGCCGGACCGTTCCACGCAGCGAGCTCGTCGCGGAGGCGCTTGCTCTCCGCGACCCGGGCGCGCGCCTCGTCGGGGTCGGCTCCCTGCTCGATGGTGCCGGTCTCGCCGTCGACGACCACGAAGGTCCCCGCCGGGAGGTCCATGACGCCGGCAGCGCCGACCACGCACGGGATGCCGAGCTGCCGGGCGATGATCGCGGTGTGGCTGGTCGCGCCGCCACGCTCGGTGACCAGGGCGGTGACGAGCTCGGGGTCGAGCCCCGAGGTGTCGCTCGGGGCGAGGTCCTCGGCCACGAGGATCGACGGCTCGGTGGGGGTCGGGACGCCGGGCGCCGGCTCACCGACGAGGTGGGCGATCACCCGGCGCTCGATGTCGCGCAGGTCGGTCACCCGCTCCGCCATCAGGCCGCCCATGGTGGTGAAGATCGTGACGAACTGCTCGACGGCGCCCTGCACGGCCTGCACGGGTCCTTGGCCGGCCTGGAGGTTCTTCGACACCCCGGAGCGCAGCCCCTTGTCGCGCGCGAGCCCCGCGCTCGCGGTGAGCACCTCGGCCGCCGCACCCTCGGCGTACGACGCCTTGGTGGAGAACGTCTCGGCCACGAAGGCCGCCGACTCGTCGTACGCCGCGAGCGCGGCGTCTGCGTCGGCGAAGTCGCCCTCTCCGTAGCGGGCGATCGCGTCTGGCGAGACCTCGCCACGGACGTGCAGGACAGGACCGGCGGCAACACCCGGAACGACCGGGGTCCCGCTCAGGGCGGCGTTCGCGGGTGTGGTCATGGACACACCGTAGATCACGGCCTAGTTGACAAGCAACACATTCGGGACTAAAACAACACATACACAGATCCTCGGGAGAGGGGACCCATGTACGCCGAAGAGCGGCAACAGGCGATGGCCCATCTGATCAGCCGCCGGGGCCGGTTGTCCGTCGTCCAGCTGGCCGACCAGTTCGAGGTGACCACGGAGACCGTCCGCCGTGACCTCTCCACCCTGGACCGGATGGGCTTGGTGCGTCGAGTGCACGGTGGGGCGGTGCCCGCGGGTTCGCTCACGGTCATCGAATCAGGGATCGGCGAGCGCGACCAGTCCAACACGCAGGCGAAGGAGGCCATCGCCAACGCCGCGATCGCCCTCCTCCCGCCGCCCGACTCGGTCGTGGTGATCGACGCCGGCAGCACCACGGCCCGGTTCGCGGCCGCGCTCCCCCGCGACCACCGGCTGACGGTGATCACCCACGCGGTCCCGGTGGCCACGAGGCTGGCCGGCCTGCCGCAGATCGAGCTGCACCTGCTCCCCGGCAGGGTCCGTCCCACCACGCACGCGGCCGTGGGTGCCGACACCGTGGCGGCGCTCGCCGACTTCCGTGCCGACGTGGCCTTCGTCGCCACCAACGGCATCACCGTCGGTCACGGCCTCACGACCCCCGACAGCGACGAGGCGGCGACCAAGCGCGCCATCATCGCCTGCGCCCGGCGCACCGTGGTGCTGGCCGACTCCACCAAGTTCGGCGTCGAGACGGCGATGCGCTTCGCCACCCTCGACAGCCTGGACGTGCTGGTCACCGACAGTGACATCGAGTCCCAGGACCGCAAGGCTCTGGAGACAGCCGGAATCGAGGTGGTGATCGCATGATCCTGACCCTGACCCCCAACCCCAGCTTCGACCGCACCGTGGCGCTCGACGGCGAGCTCGCACGCGGACAGGTCCACCGGGTCGTCTCGGTGACCTCGCAGGCCGGCGGCAAGGGAGTGAACATCTCCCGCGCCGCGGTGAGCGCCGACATCCCCAGCATCGCCGTCGTACCCGCGCTCAAGGAGGACCCCTTCGTCCTCGAGCTGCTCGGCGCGGGCATCGACTGCCGCCCGGTGCGGCCCGCGGGCAACGTCCGCGTCAACCTCACCATCACCGAGCCAGACGGCACCACCACCAAGCTCAACTCCCCCGGGGCCGAGGTGACCCACGACGACCTCGAGCGGATGGCCGAGGCGATCCTGGCGCGCGCTGCCGCCGCCAGCTGGACCGTGCTCGCCGGCTCCCTGCCCGCCGGCGCCCCGGCCGACTTCTACGCCGACCTCGTACGACGCCTGCGGGCCGTCGGCGGCAAGGTGGCCGTGGACACCAGCGAGGGCCCGCTCCAGGCGCTGGTCGCAGCGCTTCCCCAGGCCGCCCCCGACCTGATGAAACCCAACGGCGAGGAGCTGGCCTCCTTCACCGGCGGCGACCCCGACGCCCTCGAGTCCGACCCCGCCGCCACCGCTGCCGCGGCCCGTCAGCTCCTCGATCGAGGCGTCGGCGCCGTCCTGGCCACCCTCGGCGGCAACGGAGCCGTCCTCGTGACGCCCGAGGGCGCGTGGCACGCCACCCCGCCGCCCACCACCGTCGTCAGCACCGTCGGTGCCGGCGACTCCAGCCTGTTCGGCTACCTGCTCGGCGACATCCAGGGCCTTGCGGCCCCGGACCGCCTGGCGTTGGCTGTGGCCTACGGCAGCGCCGCCGCAGGCCTTCCGGGCACAACCATCCCCCAGCCGTCGCAGCTCCGCACCGAGCTCGTCGGCGTCACTGCCCTTGGAGGCACAGCATGACCGACCTGATCACCACTGACCTCGTGCGGCTCGGCGCCGCCTGGGGATCGGACAAGCAGGACGTGATCCGCGCCCTCGCGGCGGTCGTCGGCGACGCCGGCCGCGCCACGAGCGTGGACCAGCTCATCGAGGACGCGTTCGCCCGCGAGTCGACCTCGGCCACCGGACTGCCCGGCGGCATCGCGATCCCCCACTGCCGTACGACGGGTGTCGAGACGCCGACCCTCGCCTTCGCCCGGCTCGACCCGCCGGTCGACTTCGGCGCCAAGGACGGGCCTGCCGACCTGGCGTTCCTCATCGCTGCACCCGCCGGCGGCGACGCCGACCACCTCACCATCCTGACCAAGCTCGCCCGGGCCCTCGTGAAGCCGGCCTTCACCGACGCGCTCCGCTCCGCGGAGTCGGCCGACGAGGTCGTCGACATCGTGTCCCACGAGCTCGGCGAGGCCCCGCCGGGCGCGACCGCACCCGCCGCACCCGCCGCGGCTGCAGCCGCTGCTCCGGCTGCCGCAGCCGCCGCGACTCCCGCCGCTGAGGGCAAGGCGTCACTGGTCGCGGTCACCGCCTGCCCCACCGGCATCGCCCACACCTACATGGCGGCCGAGGCGCTCGAGGCCGCCGCCGAGCGGGCCGGGGTCGAGCTCCACGTCGAGACCCAGGGCTCTGCCGGCTCCACCCCCCTGGCACCGGCCACGATCGCGGCCGCGGGCGCGGTCATCTTCGCCGTCGACGTGGGGGTCCGCGACCGCTCCCGGTTCGCCGGCAAGCCGATGGTGAGCTCG
>Ga0075367_10001491_pt1 | contig 10106 bp, 8 predicted proteins | sample EndMethybrTD3032_FD_71399 | JGI IMG/M metagenome (GOLD analysis project Ga0075367, IMG submission 71399) | Populus endosphere microbial communities from Tennessee, USA - Endosphere MetaG P. TD hybrid TD303-2 | ecosystem: Host-associated > Plants > Roots > Endosphere | place: USA: Tennessee...
TTCGAGCTCGGCGGCGAGGCGGCGGTCCGCGCGCGCTACTGGGGACCGACGCCGAACGATCGGCGCCACAACGTGACGGCCACGTTCAGCTACGACATCCCGTCGTTCGTGCAGACGCCGGGCGTCAAGCAGCTGCTGGCGGATTGGCAGGTGTCGGGCGTGGGCCGGTTGCTGAGCGGTCAGGCGATTACGCCGACCTGCACGTCCAACAACTCCGGCATCAACAACACCAACCCGTCGTTGACCGAAGGGCTGTGGGTGTCCAACCAGGCCCTGACGCAGCGCTGCGAGCTGACCGGCGAGCCGATCAACTTGAAGCACAGCTCGAACCCGGACGAACCGCACTTCAACCTGGCCGCGTTCCGGATGCCCCAGCCGAACGGCAGCGTGGGCAACTTCGGCAACAGCGGCATCGGCATCCTGCGCCACCCGACCTGGCACTCGTTCGACCTGACCCTGACGCGCGTGTTCAGGGTGCCGATCACCGGTCAGCGCAACACCAACATCAAGCTGCAGATTCAGGCCTACAATCTGTTCAACGAAGTGCAGTTCACGAACATGAACGCCGCGTTCACGTTCACTGGAGCAAACAACTCGGTCCTGAACAGCGCGAACACCGGACGCTACGTGGCGACCACTGACACGTCGCTCGCGGCGGGCACGATTGCCCCACGCGTGATTGCGTTCATGCTTCGCGCAGATTTCTAGAGGTAGACGATGAGGTCTCTTGCGCGCGCATTGATGGGTTCGGCGGCCGCTTCGGTCGCGTTGACGGTCACCGTGATCGCCAGCCCGCCACCGGATCCGAACTTCAAATTTCGCGCGCAGGAGATCGTCACGGATTTCGGTGTGGGCTACGCGGTGGTCGCCGGGGACGTCAACGGCGACAAGAAGATGGACATCCTCGCGATCAGCGGCACGGAGCTGGTCTGGTTCGAGGCTCCCACCTGGGAGAAGCGCGTCATCCTCGCCGCGGGTGTGACGACGGCAGACAACGTCACGCTCGCGCCGCACGACATCGACGGCGACGGGCGGCTCGATATCGCGCTCGGCGCCGGCTGGACGAAAGAGAACACCGGCACGTTGCAGTGGGTGCGGCAGAACGCACCCGGCGCGGCAAAGGCGTGGGACGTGTTCCCGATCTTCGCCGAGACGACGCTGCATCGCATCAAGTGGGCGGATGTCGATGGCGACAAGAAGCAGGAGCTGATCGTCGCGCCGCTCCACGGCAAAGGCGCGAAAGGCCCCGACTGGGACGGCCCCTCGGCGCGGCTGCTCGTGCTCCGGCCGCCCGCGAAGCCGGACACGGAGCAGTGGCCGATCGAGGTCGCGGGCGAGGTGAATCACATTCAGCACAACTTCCTGCCCGTGCGGCTCGACTCGGATCAGGCCGAGGAGCTGGTCACGGCGAGCAAGGAAGGCCTGAGGTCGTTCAAGCGCGGCAAGGATGGCACGTGGACGAACACGCTGATCGGCGAGGGCGCCCCCGGTGAAGTGAAGCTCGGACGTGTCGGCGGACGCCGTGTGCTCGCGACCGTCGAACCGTGGCACGGCGCGGGCATCGCGGTGTATGCCGAGCAGCCGAACCTGTGGGCGAAGACGACGATCGAGAGCGCGCTGACCGAAGGCCACGCGCTCGGCTGGGCCGATTTCGACGGCGACGGCAGCGACGAGCTCGCGGCCGGCTGGCGGCGCGGCGCCACTCCTGGTGTGGCGATCTACGTCGTCACGAAGGACGGCGCGCTGGTGTCGAAGACGATGGTCGATGACCTCGGCTTCAACAAAGAGAAGCCCGAGGTGCGCGGCATGGATACCGAGGACCTGATCGTCGGCGACTTCAACGGCGACAAGCGTCCAGACATCGTTGCGTCCGGACGCGCGACGCGCAACATCAAGATCTACTGGAACGAGACGCCGCCGAAGAAGAAGTCGTAAGGCGGCGCGACCCCTCACCCCAGCCCTCTCCCCGCAAGCGGGGCGAGGGAGTCAGCTCATCCCTCTGGGAGAGGGCTAGGGTGAGGGGCAAGGCAGGAGGTTTGGCGGCATGAAGCGTTGGCGTGTGGCGGTTCTGGGGTTGGGTCATTGGTATTCGGCTTATGGCCTGGCTCGGGCGCTGCCGGGGTATCCACACGCGGAGCTCGTGGCCGCGGCCTGGCACGATCGCGAACAGCTCGAGGCGTTCACGAACGCATTCGGCGTGAAAGGTTACGCCGACGCGCGCGAGCTGCTCGCACGGGAAGAGGTGGACATCGTCCACATCGCGGCACCGGTCGCCGCGATTCCGGAGCTGACCATCGCCGCGGCGCAGGCGGGCAAGCACATCGTCCTCGGCAAGCCGATGGCGATGACCGTCGCGCAGGCGGATCGGATGGTCGACGCCGTCGAGCGCGCGGGCGTGATGTGCCTGCCGTTCCAGTGCATCATGCGGCTCCGCATGGGCGACGTGAAACGGCGCGTCGAGGCGGGAACGATCGGCGACGTGCTCGTGATGCATCAGACGAGCCGCTGGTCGATCGCTGAAGACAGCTATCGATCGGGCAAGCCTGGATGGTTCGTCGATCCGGCGCAGGTGCCGGGCGGCGCGTTCATCGACGAGGGGATCTACTGGGTCGACTTCTTCCAGTGGATGGCCGGCAGCGACGTGGTCCAGGTCGACGCGAAGATGGCCAATCTGGTGCACGCGGACATCGCGGTCGAAGACTGGGGCATGGCCACGTTCACGTTCGCCAACGGGACGATCGCGACGCTCGAAGCGGCCTGGACGATCAACGCTCCGCGCGCGAGCGGACCGTCGCCGAAGCACAACGCCGTCGTGCGGCTCGAGATCGTTGGCCGCGGAGGCGAGCTGCACGAGCAGTGGTTCCGCTCTCCGGGACGCGCGGTGCTCGCGGCCGGGGCGCCGGACTGGGTGTACGAGCTGCAGGGCGAAGAGCGCTTCGCGCCATCGGCGCCGTTTCCGTTGAATCACCTGATCGACTGCCTCGAAGGGCGCGCGACGCTCGCCGGCACGATTCACGACGCGCGGCGCGCGTTCGTCGCCGCGATGGCCGCTTACGAATCGGCGCGCACGGGCCAATCCGTGCGCCTCACGCCGGAAGGCGAATACGCGAGGACTACGCGATGAGACGCCGTGAGTTTCTGTACAGCGCGGCGGCCGCCGCCGGCGTCGCGGGCCTTCCCACGGCGTGGGCCGCGGAATCGATGGGAGCCGCGCAAGCGGCTCGAGCGCCGTTGACTGACGCGAAGAAGAACGACCTCGCGAAGATCAAGAAGAGCACGCTCGATCGCATCGCGATCATGACGCTGAACTTCCAGCGCATCCTGAAAGTGATCGACGTGCAGGACAGTCCGGAGCGCACGCTCGAACTGTTCGACATCGGTGAGATGCTCGCGGACACGTACGGCGTGCACAAGGTGGAGTTCCAGCACTATCACCTCGCGTCGACCGAGACCTCGTATTTGAAGCAGTTGCGGGCCAGTCTCGAGAAGGCGAAGTCGCGCGCCACGCAGATCAACCTGGAATTCAGCGACCTGAACATCACGGCGCCGCGGATGCGCGATCGCATCCTGGCCATCGATCTGACGAGGGAGTGGATCAATCACGCGGCCGTCCTCGGTGCACAGCGCGTGATGATCAATCAGGGCGCGCCAACGGAGGAGAACAAGGCCAACGGCATCGCCGCGCTGAAGCCGATGGTCGAGTACGGCAAGTCGAAGAACATCATCGTCTCGGTCGAGACGCGCGGCAGCGGTGGCGGCCGCCGTCCCGATCCGGGCTCGCCGCCGCCTCCGCCGACGAGCGGCAAAGAGGCGAACATGCTGCTCGCGGAGATCATCAAGGGCGCCAACGCGTATTCGAACGTCGACCTGGGCGGTGCACGGGCGCTCGATCAAGAGGAGCTGCATCTCTGTCTCAAGACGATGTTCCCGATGACCGCGAACAGCCTGCACACGCGCGTCAATACGGCGTGGGATCTGGCGACGGCCATGAAATATCTGGAAGGAGAGCTCGGCTACAAGGGTCTCTACACCATCGAAGCGAGCAACGGTCACGAAGGCACACAGCAAATCTACGACGTCATTGTCGCGACGCTGTAGCGCGCGCGAGCAGTGACCGCGCAGCCTGCCGCCGAGCGGCGCGCACGACGGGCGGACAGCCACTCCTTGGGAAAGTTGTCGCCTTGCTCGCCCGCGTCCGTGTCCGCCCGGCGGCTGGCTGCGCGATTCCGGCGGTCATCACATAAACCGAAGCGCAGAGGATCTCACTCATGTCCGCGATTTCACGACGAGAGTTCATCCAGTACACGAGCGCCGGCGTCGCCGGCGCCGGATTGATAGCCGCAGGCGTCACGACGCTCGATGCCAGCCCGTTCGGGTGGCCGATCGGCAGCCAGACGTATCCGCATCGTCAGCTCATTACCGAGGGCAAGTTCCCCGAGCTGCTGAAGACGCTCTCCGGCCTCGGCATCCAGCGGATCGAGCTGTGCTCCGCGATCGGCTACAAGGAGTTCGCGCCGCTGGCCGACGGCAAGCAGGCCGCGAAGATGATCGCGGACGCTGGCATGAAGTGCGAGAGCGCGCACTTCAGCATGCGCGAGCTGCGCGAATCGCAGGACAAGAGCCTCGCGTGGGCGAAGGACATCGGCATCAAGCAGATCATCACCGCGACTCTCGGCGCGGGTAATACGCCGACGATGGACGATGTGAAGAAGGCGGCGGACGAATACAACAAGATCGCCGAGGTGTCGAAGAAGGCGGGGCTGCAGCAGGGCCTGCACAACGAAGGCTTCGAGCTGTCGGAAGTCGATGGCAAGCGCACCTACGACATCCTGATGGGGCTGCTCGATCCGAAGCTGGTGAAGTTCCAGTTCCAGATGTCGACGATCAGCCAGGGCTTCGTCGCGGCGGAGTACTTCACGAAGTATCCCGGCCGCTTCTTCTCGATGCACGTGCAGGACGTCGATCTGAACGCGACGCCTCCGCCGCCGCCCGCTCCGGCGCCGGGCGCGCCGCCGCGGCAGAACCAGAATCGCCGCGGCCGCGGCGTGCAGACGTCGGTGGGGAAGGGCAGCATCGACTGGGTGAAGACGTTCCAGGCCGCGAAGGCCGCGGGCGTGACGAACTATTTCGTCGAGCAGAACATGGATCTGACGAAAGAGAGCGTCGCGTACTTGAAGACGCTGAAGGTGTGAGCGCCATGCAAGTACGTCACGTGATTGCCTCGTGTGCGGCCGCGTTCACCGTGGCCGCTTCGTTCCACGCGATCTCAGCGCAATCGCCCGGTGCGTGGAAGCCGTTGTTCAACGGGAAGGACTTGACGGGATGGACGGTCGCCGCGACCCGCGGCCGTCCTGGTGGCGGTGGGAGTGGCGGCGCGGCCTCTGCCGCCGCTCCCGCTTCCGCGTCCTCGCCGGCGCCCGCCGCCACGCCTGCTGCGAGCTGGAAAGTCGAAGACGGCGTGCTGATCGGCGGACAGGGTCAGGGCCGCGGCACGCTCGCGTCCGACGAACAGTTCAAGGACTTCGAGCTGGAGCTGGACTTCATGCTCGCCGAGCACGGCACGCAGTGCTCGGCCGAGCTCGTCGGCCCGAAGCAGGAGAATGCGAGCGTCGAGAAGACGTGCCTGTTCAACAGCGGCATCTCGTTCCGCACGGGCTATCAGCTCAATCTCGGACGCCGCGAAGCCGGTGAGTTCATCGGCATCGTCGTGCACCGCGAGTCGCCGCAGGCCATCCGCGGCAACGTGCTGTGGCTCGACAAGGGTGACGCCGACTTTCCAAACCTGCGCAAGAAGGAGCAATGGAACAGCGTGCGCATCTCGTTCAAGGGCGCGCACCTGCAGGCCTGGTTGAACGGCAAGCAGATCGTCGACATCACCGACAACCCCACGCTGGCATCGGAAGCGGCGTGGAAAGAGGCGGGCCCGATCACCCTGCAATGGCCTCCGGCGGGTGAGTCCGGTGGCTTCGCGGGGTTCGTGAAATACCGCAACATCCGGGTTCGAGCGCTGTAACAGGCATCGAAGGAGTCCTCCCATGCAACGCCGCCGTCCACTGAACGTCCTGGCCTGTGCCGCCGTCGGTGTGACGGCGGCGCTGTGTTCCGCATCCCTCCTGGCCCAGGCGTCCCGCCCGCACGCGGAGACGTCGAAGGCCTTCAACGGCACCAGCCTCGCGGGCTGGAAGCCGCGCGGCGCGGCGCAGTGGCGCGCCGCCAACGGCGAGATCGCCGGATCGGCGGCGAGCGGCCCCGGTCACCTCGTCCTCGACAAGAGCTATCAGGACATCGTCATCGAGCTCGCGTTCCAGTGTCAGGGCTGCGACGCCGGCGTGCTGCTGCGCGACGCGGCCGCGGCGCCGAACGCGGGCGCGTTCGACGTGGGCATCGCCGGCGCGAGCGCGCTGACGCTGTCACGCGTGTCCATCGATGCGCAGGGCAAGGAGAGCGAGCGCACCGAGTGGTTCAAATGGAATTCGCGCCGCAATCCTCCCGGACTGCAGTTGAGCATCACGCCGGGGGCGAACGGCTGGCAGCGCGTCCGCATCCAGGTGCGCGGGGACGTGACGCGGCCGCCCGCCCCAGGCGCCGGCGGCGGTGCTGGCAGCGGTGGCGGCGCGGCGCAGCGCGCGGCGGCGGAGAAGGAAGCCTGGCCGTCGTACGGGCCGCTGGCGCTGCGGCTGACGAGCGGCGAGCTGCGCGTCAAAGACGTCACGGTGATCGATCTGCTGCGTCCGCCGGCCGGCCCCGCGCCGGAGATGACCGCGAGCACTTTCAAGCGGGTGGAGCTCACCGATCGCTTCTATGCCGAGGGCATCTCGGCTGGCGACATCAACAACGATGGCGTCGTGGATGCGCTGAGCGGTCCCTACGCCTATCTCGGTCCCACCTACGAGCGCGCCATCGAGATCTATCGGCCGTCGGTCAACCCGATCGCGAATGCCACGAACGGCGGCCAGTACACCGACAACTTCCTGAGCTACGTCCACGACTTCACCGGCGATGGGTGGAACGACTATCTCAAGGTGAACTTCAACGGCGCGTATCTCTACGTCAACCCGAAAGGCGAGTCGCGTTATTGGACGACGATGCAGGTGACGGAGCAGGGCGTGTCGTCGGAAACGACGCAGCTTGGTGACATCGACGGCGACGGCAAGCCGGAGCTTCTCGGCTCGATCGGCAGCGGCGCCAGCCGCGTCGTCGGCTACTGGAAGCCGGGCGCGGACGCGACGGCGCGGTGGGCGTGGGTGCCGATCTCCGAGAAGGCCGATTGGGGCGGACACGCCTACGGGCTGGGCGACCTGAACGGCGACGGCAAGGTCGACATCGTGCAGGGCAGCGGCTGGTGGGCGCAGCCCGCGGCGGGCGCGGCGAGCGGACCGTGGGCGTTCACGGCGGTGCCGTTCGGCCGCGGCACGGATGCGTTCGTCCGCGGCGCCGATGTGTTCGTCTACGACGTCAATGGCGACAAGCTGCCCGACGTGGTCACGAGCCTCTTCGCGCACGGTCCGGGGCTGGTCTGGTTCGAGCAGCAGAAGGGAAGCGGCGCCGCGGCGTCCGTGACGTGGAAGATGCACATGATCATGGACAGCCCCGAGATCCCGGTGGACGAGCGCAAGGACTGGGAGATCACGGACAAGCGCTTCGCGTTCACGGAGCTGCACGCGGTGCAGGTGATCGACATGGACGGCGACGGGCTGAAGGACATCGTGACCGGCAAACGCTGGCTGTCACACGGCTTCGAGTGGGGCGAGAACGATCGCGACGATCCGCCGGTCGTGGCCTGGTTCAAGCTGGTTCGGAAGGGTGGCGGTCAGGTGGAGTTCGTGCCGCACGTGATCAACAACTACGTCGGCCTCGGCACGCAGATCGCGGTGACGGACGTCAACGGCGATTCACGGCCGGACGTCCTGACGGCCGCGCGCAAAGGCGCGCACATCTTCCTGAACAACATCCCGCGCGCGACGGGCAAGAGCAGCGGCACCAGCCAGTAGCTCGAACCGGCGTGTCAGGCGAGCGTGCGTAGCGCACGTTTCAAGGTCTGATATGTCCTTGCGCCGAGCCGCCGGCTGTATTCCTGTTCCATCTCGGCGAACAACTCGAAGCTGCGCTGCATCATCGCGCGGCCTCGCGGTGTGAACTCCACGAGAATCGCCCGCCCGTCCGACGGCGCGGGCGATGTCGAGACGAGCCCGAGCTCCACGAGCTCGCCTACGAGCTTGCTGGCGGCCTGCTTGCTGATATTGCTGCTCTCGGCGAGATCGACGACGCTCGTGCCATTCAGATCGATGTGCGCGAGACAGAAGACCTGGCTGTTCTTCAGATCCTTGAATCCCGCGGCGTGCAGCGCGTCAGTCACATCCTGATTGATCTTCCGCGAGGCTCTCAGCAGCAGTTGCCGGAGATTCCCCGACCGCGCGCGCGCCAACTGATCGGGATCGAGGCGTTGCGATCGTGCGCGCTTCGCGCGTTCTTCAGACACCGTCGAACGCCCCCATGTCCCCGAGCCTGATCGTCAGGATCTGGACGTCGGTGACCGCGACATGAGGACCCTGTCGTGTGCCGGCCGGCGTGTGCCAGAACGTGCCGGCGGGACACCGCGTCGTGCCGGTCTCGACGACTCCGGACATCACGTACACGAACTCGTCTGCCGGATGCGTGTGCGGCGGAATGACCGTTCCTGCCGTCATGCGCGCGAGATGAACCGATCCGCGAGGAACGGGCTCGGCCAGCGGCAGCAGCTCCACGCCAGGCAAGAAGTCGATCCCTGACCAGGACGCGCGCGTCGAATCGATGAACGTTTGAATCGCGGACATAGGACCTCCGGTATAGTCAACTTGGTTGACTATATCAGATCGCGAGGGCGGGTGCGCTCGACACGATCCGGCCCGATCTACCGCAGAGTCCGGCGCTCGCGGAATCACGGGCGGCGTGTTCACGCCGGGAGTATGCTAGGGCGATGCCGAGGCCGACATCCTGGTGATCGGGGGAACGAACGCGGGAGCGCCGCGGCCGAAATGACCGTACACGGGGGGCGTGCCGTGCCGAAGAACGCGTAGAAGCCAGCACGCACGGCGCGGGCGATGGCGAAGCGCAACGGATCGAGGCGGTCGGCGGCCAAAGTCGCACGACCGAAATCGCGGGAGCGTTGAGCTCCGCACGAACGGACGGCATCAGACGATGGCACGGAGCAAGAAGACTCCCCGTAAAGTCTCGTTGCGGAGCGCACGCACCGCCTCGACGCCTCGAGCGACGGCCAGGAAGAAGCCGCGCCGCGCTGCGCCCACGACCCGGCCCGCGGCCGTCAGCGCCGAGCCTGTGCGGCCTGGTCCGGCAACCCTGACGATCGTTGGCGTTGGCGCATCGGCCGGCGGCCTGGAAGCCTTCACTGCGCTGCTTCGGAGCCTGCCGGCGAACCCCGGCGTCGCGATCGTCTTCGTGCAGCATCTCGCGCCGAAAGGGGAGAGCGCGCTCGTCACGCTTCTCTCTGGGCAAAGTGCGCTGCCGGTGGTGCAGGCGACGGAAGGTTTGAAGGTCGCGCCGAACCACGTCTACGTCATTCCGCCCAACACGCGGATGGTGATCACCGGTCACGAGCTGCACCTGACGGCGCGACCCGACGATCGCACGCAGTACACGCCGGTCGACGCCTTCCTGTCGTCGCTGGCGGCCGCCGTCGGCCCGCGTGCGATCGGCGTGATCCTGTCCGGGACCGCGTCGGACGGCGCGCTCGGGATTCGCGACATCAAGGCCGCCGGCGGCATGACGTTCGCGCAGGCGGTCGCCTCGGCGAAATACGACGGGATGCCGCGAGCGGCCATCGCCACCGGCATGGTCGATCTCGTGCTGCCGCCCGAGCAGATCGGCGCGCGGCTGGCGCAGATGTCGAGCCATGCCTACAGCAAGGTGCCGGAACGCACCGGCACCGAGCTCCCGCTGACCGATGAGCAGCTCCATGACATCTTCGATCTGCTGCGTCCGGTGAGCGGCGTCGATTTCCGGCACTACAAGCTGCCGACGATCAGGCGGCGCCTGTTCCGCCGCATGGCCCTGCAGCGCTTGAACGATGTGGAGGAGTACATCCGCCTGCTGCGCGGCAACGCCGCCGA
>Ga0075367_10001493_pt1 | contig 10103 bp, 9 predicted proteins | sample EndMethybrTD3032_FD_71399 | JGI IMG/M metagenome (GOLD analysis project Ga0075367, IMG submission 71399) | Populus endosphere microbial communities from Tennessee, USA - Endosphere MetaG P. TD hybrid TD303-2 | ecosystem: Host-associated > Plants > Roots > Endosphere | place: USA: Tennessee...
GACAGTGACAGCGCCAGGATGATGGACCTCGTCGAGCGCGCCCAGGCCGGCGAGGCCGAGGCCTTCGGGCGCCTCTACGACCAGTACAGCGACACCGTCTACCGGTACATCTATTACCGCGTCGGCGGAAAGGCCACCGCCGAGGACCTCACCAGCGAGACGTTCCTGCGCGCCCTGCGCCGCATCGGCACGTTCACCTGGCAGGGCCGCGACTTCGGCGCCTGGCTGGTCACGATCGCGCGCAATCTGGTCGCCGACCACTTCAAGTCGAGCCGTTTCCGACTGGAAGTGACCACCGGCGAGATGCTCGACGCCAACGAGGTCGAGCGCTCCCCGGAGGACTCCGTCCTGGAGTCCCTGTCGAACGCCGCGCTGCTGGACGCCGTACGCCGGCTCAACCCCCAGCAGCAGGAGTGCGTGACCCTGCGCTTCCTGCAGGGGCTGTCCGTCGCCGAGACCGCGCGCGTGATGGGCAAGAACGAGGGCGCCATCAAGACGCTCCAGTACCGGGCCGTCCGCACCCTCGCCCGCCTCCTGCCGGACGACGCCCGCTGAGCCGACCGTCAGGACGACAGCCGGGACAGCAGCCGGGACAGCACACGCTCCGCGATGCCCAACTCACCGTCAGTGAAAGTCCGTTGACTTCCCGATCCGATCATCCGTCGTCCGTAACCCAAGTGCCACGCCACTCGTTGTGCGGGATGCAGGCTCCCTGTGGTCACTCCCTGGCCGTCTCCGATCACTCGATCGTGTGGATGTGTCCAGAGCGTGCAACCCTCAGGACCCCCTGGGGAGTCGACCGTCATGACGAGAGGAGGTGCCGCCAGTGATCGCGAACGTATCGGCGCACCGGCGGGCGAACGCCTTCGCCCAGGCCCTGGACGAGCAGCCCGACCGGGACACGGCGGCTGAGCGGTCCGAAGGATCCCCACCGGCACCGCCCAGTGCGGAACGGACCAGGCAGACCGAGCTGTTGGCCCTCGCGGCCGGCCTCGACGCGCTGCCCAAGCCGGAGCTGGACCCCGAGGTCAAGGTCGTCCAGCGGGCCCAGCTCGTGGCCGCGTTCGAGGCCATGCTGCAGGAGGGCGCTGGTGGCGAGGCGGCGGACCCTTCGGTACCGGAGCAGCGCTCCCACCGTGCCCGGGGCACGCATCGGGCGAGCCCGCTGGGCAAGCTGCGACCGCGTTCCCGGCTGACCAAGGGTCTCGCCGCGGGCGGGCTGAGCGTCGGCGTTGCGGCGGGAGCCTTCGGCGGAGTCGCCGCTGCCAGCTCGGACGCGCTGCCCGGTGACTCGCTCTACGGCCTCAAGCGCGGCATCGAGGACTTCAAGCTCAACTACCTCACCGAGGGCGCCGACCAGCAGGGCCAGGCCTATCTGGACCTCGCCTCGACCCGGCTCAACGAGGCCCGCCGGCTGATGGAGCGCGGCCGCGGCGGTCACCTCGACCACGAGTCGGTCGGCGAGATCCGTCGCACCCTGTCGGGCGTGACGCACGACGCCTCCGAGGGCCACCGCCTGCTGCACGAGGCGTACGAGCGGGACCCGAACTCCCTGGGCCCCATCCAGGCCCTCTCCACCTTCTCCCGCTCGCACCGCGAGGCCTGGGGCGCCCTGCGCGACAGGCTCCCGCTCCAGCTCGGGGACGTCAGCCAGGAGGTCTCGTCGGTCTTCGACGCCATAGACCAAGAGGTTGCCCCGCTGCAGTCCCTGCTGCCCCAGCAGCCTCCCACCCCGGGCGGCGGCTCCGGCGGCAGGCACGGCTCGGGCACGGCGTCGACCGGCACCTCCCGCTCCGACCGCGGCACGACACACCCCGGCACGGGCGACGGCACCTCCGAGGGCGGCCACTCCGCCGACCCCAGCAAGTCGGCGTCCACCGGCAACGAGGGCCTGCTCGGCGGCAACACCGGTGGCCTGCTCGACCCACCCAAGACGAGCGGCACCGCCTATCCGTCCACGAGCAGCTCCCCGTCCGCCAACCCGGACGTCACCATCCCGCCCCTGCTCCCGGGCCTCCTGCCGGGCCTGGGCATCGACGGGAACTCAAGCTCGTAAGGCGGCGATACGACGGTGGGGGCGCCCTTCTCAGAAGGGCGCCCCCACCGTCGTATCCACGAACTCAGAAGAACACCGACCGCCGCTGCACCAACAGCTTGTACAGCGTGTGCTGGATCTGTTCCCTGACCTGATCCGTCAGGTTGAACATCAGCATCGGGTCCTCGGCGGCCTCCTGGGGGTAGCCGTCCGTGAGGATGGGTTCGCCGAACTGGATCGTCCACTTGGTGGGGAGCGGGATCGCGCCCAGGGGGCCCAGCCACGGGAAGGTGGGCGTGAGGGGGAAGTACGGGAAGCCCAGGACCCGGGCGAGGGTCTTCGCGTTGCCGATCATCGGGTAGATCTCCTCCGCACCCACGATCGAGCACGGGATGATCGGGGTGCCCTTGCGCAGGGCCGTGGAGACGAAACCGCCGCGGCCGAAGCGCTGGAGCTTGTAGCGCTCGGAGAACGGCTTGCCGATGCCCTTGAAGCCCTCCGGCATGACCCCGACCAACTCTCCCTGGCCGAGGAGGCGTTCGGCGTCCTCCGCGCAGGCCAGGGTGTGCCCGAGCTTGCGGGCCAGTTCGTTGACGACCGGCAGCATGAAGACCAGGTCGGCGGCGAGGAGACGGAGATGGCGGCCGGCCGGGTGGTTGTCGTGGACGGCGACCTGCATCATCAGGCCGTCCATCGGCAGCGTCCCCGAGTGGTTGGAGACGATCAGCGCGCCGCCCTCGCTCGGGATGTTCTCGATGCCCTTCACGTCGACCCGGAAGTACTTCTCGTACACCGGCCGCAGCAGCGACATCAGAACCTGGTCGGTCAGCTCCTCGTCGTAACCGAAGTCGTCGACCTCGTAGTCACCGGTGAGCCGGCGGCGCAGGAAGTCCAGCCCGTGCGCGATGCGCCGCTCCAGGCCGCCCTCGTCGTGCGGCCTCTCGGGCTGCTGTTCCTCACGCGTCACGGGAACATCATCCTGCGCGGGCGCCCTGCTGGGCAGGGGCTGTACGTCGCCGACCAGCGCGGGTTCGGTGGTGGTCTTGCGTCGGCTCCCCGCGCCACGGCGCCGCGGCGGCCGAGGTACGGCGCTCCCGCGGGACCGGTCGTCGTCGAACGGAATGACCTTGGCATCCGCCATCGTTGATGCGCTCCTCAGTTGGCGCTCTGCGTCGGGGGGTGGCCACCGCCCAGGGCGGGCAGTGCGGCGATCCGGTCCACGGCCCCCGCGAGGGCCTCCGGCGGCAGCAGTCCGGGGCCGTGACTGCGGGCGAAGTCCGCGAAGGTCTCGGCCGTCGTGTACTTGGGCCGGAACCCGAGCGTCTCGCGCATCTGCTGGGTCGCCACGACCCGACCGTGGGTCAGCAGCCGGATCTGTTCGGGCGAGAAGTCGGTCACGCCCAGCGTGCGCACCAGCGAGCCGGCCCAGTTGACGGCCGGCAGCAGCAGGGGCACGGTCGGCTTGCCGAGCCGCCGCGAGCACTGCGACAGCAGCAGGACGCCGTCGCCGGCGATGTTGAAGGTGCCGCTGTTGAGGGTGCCCCGCTCCGGTTCGTGCGAGGCGATCCGCAGCACCTCCATCACGTCGTCCTCGTGCACGAACTGCAGCCGCGGGTCGTAGCCGAACACGGTCGGCAGGACGGGCAGCGCGAAGTACGAGGCCAGCGGGGTGTCGGCGGCGGGCCCCAGGATGTTGGCGAACCGCAGCACACAGACGGCCACATCGGGCCGCCGGCGCGCGAAGCCCCGTACATAGCCCTCGACCTCGACCGTGTCCTTGGCGAAGCCGCCGGAGGGCAGGGACTTGGGCGGGGTCGTCTCGGTGAAGACGCCGGGATCGCGCGGCGCGGAGCCGTAGACGTTCGTGCTGGACTTCACCACCAGCCGCTTGACCGTCGGCGACTTCTGACAGGCACCGAGCAGCTGCATGGTGCCGATGACGTTGGTCTCCTTGACCGTCGTCCGGCTGCCGCTGCCGAGCGCCATAGCCGTCACATCCAGGTGTACGACCGTGTCGGCGCCCGTCTCGGCGAGTACCCGCGCGATGGTCGGCTGCCGGATGTCGGCCTGGATGAACTCCGCGCCTCCGAGATGGTGCTCGGGAGGGATCGCGTCCACGCCGATGACCCGGTCCACCTGCGGGTCACGCTGGATCCGTCGTACGAACCGGCCCCCCAGCCTGCGGGCCACTCCGGTCACGAGCACGACCTTGCCCAAGATCAACGCCTTCCTTCGAGACGGTCCGAACAGTCGTAGCCTGCCGTGTTCCCCGTGTGTGGCCAACTTAGCGGGTCGATGTTGCGCTGTGATGACCACCCAATGCACGAAGTGACGACATCCACAGACGTACGATCAGACCAAGCCATGTGAAACAGTGCGTAGGCTCGCGGAGTTCCCGTGAACCGACCCCTGAATGCGTGTGGCCCCCCACCGCAGCGGTGGGGGGCCACAAAACACGCTTGCTTTCGCCGCGTCGCCTTACTTCTTGTTACGACGCTGAACGCGCGTGCGCTTGAGCAGCTTGCGGTGCTTCTTCTTAGCCATCCGCTTGCGCCGCTTCTTGATAACAGAGCCCACGACTACCCTCGCTCACTTCTCATCACTCGGTGCTGGGCGCCGGGGCCCATACGACCTACAAGGGGCCAGCCTACCCGTCCGAGCGCTGAGGTCGTAATCGAGAGGTCAAGGGAGATCCCTGAAGTGCCCTGAGGATCCCCCCGGACCACCGTCGTCAGGCGGTTTCCACCCCCACATAGCTCTCGCGGAGGTACTCGTGAACCGCGTTCTCGGGGACGCGGAAGGACCGCCCCACCCTGATCGCGGGCAGATGACCGCTGTGCACCAACCGGTACACGGTCATCTTCGACACTCGCATCACCGAGGCGACCTCCGCCACGGTAAGGAACTGAACCTCGCTCAGAGGCCTCTGCTCAGCAGCCATGACACACCTGAACCTTCCGCACTCGACGGCCACCGGCTTCCCCTTCCGGTGACTCTTCGTCGCTGCGTGCTCACTCCCCAATGTAGGGGCGGGTGATGCGAGTGGGGAAGAGGTGCACCCATCGGCGGCCTACTGTGACAGACACGCTCGATTGAGTACGTAGCGGGTAAGCGGCCGGTAGTAATCAGACCGCACAGCGTCATCAAGTGGAACGACTACGGACACGACCCCCTCAGCCTCCCCCACAAAGAGCGCGGGGTCATCAGTATCCGCCAGACCAATGGCCTCAAACCCCAGCTGACCTGCTCCGCAGACCCATCCGTGGTCTCCGACGACAAGCTCGGGCAGCGGCCCGCCGGCCTCCACGGCCGCAGCCAGCGCGAAGCGAACCGGGAGCGGTGAATGCGTGTGTACGCCGGTCGCACAACCGGGGCTCGGCGTCCCCGGTTCGCGGACGAGCGCGACTCCTTGTACGTAGTCAAGGTTGTAGGTGCGTAGACCGAACCGGGTCACTATGTCGACACAGCGACCATGCGCGGGGGTGAGGACGGTACATCCCGCCGCCGACAGCGCGTCCGCAAGCGCGGCGTAGAACCCGAGCAGACGGTGCGGATGGCCGGTCCCCAGGAGCACAGGTGCGCTGCGCTGGGCCGCAGCGGCGAGCCGCTCGGCGAAGGCGTCCAGAGCGGTCAACGTCCGCTCCGGATCGATCACATCATGACCAGATACATGTTGCAGATCGGACGAAACTCCGCACTTATCGGCCATTAACTTGATCAGATCCCGCTCATTCCATGTCCATTCGGGATCGAGTCCGATCAGCACGCGGGGGTCGCGAGCGGCGAAGAGCCGGTAGCTCCGAAGGCTCTCCTCACGGGAGGTGGCGACCGGCCCGGCGAGACGGGCGGCCAGCAGATGGGCGCGCAGGGCTCCGGTGCTCAACACGTCTGCGATGGTGGCGGACCGTGCTGGGCGCGGCCACACGAACGGGCAAACACCGCACAGTTGGCGTAACAAGGACGCCGGCAAGGTGCGTGCGGTCACCGTCGCCTCCGGGTCACGCCAGCAGCCCCCGCAGCGGGAACACCGCCCGTCGAGTCGCCAGCACCGCCTGGTCCAGCCGGTCCGCGGGGTCGTACCCCGCCTCCCACTCGGCGTAGGACACGGGCCACCGCCCGTCCGTCATCCGGGCCGGCGCCAACTGCCGTGTCCGCGCGAAGACTTCCTGCCGCCAGCCCTCCGGGATCACCGCCTCCGGCTCGATCTCCCGTCCCGCGGCGATGGCCACGAGATGCGTCCACGACCGCGGCACGACCTCGACCACCGCATATCCGCCGCCGCCCAGCGCGATCCACCGCCCGTCGGCGTACTCGTGCGCGAGCTCATGGCAGGCGACCTGCACGGCCCGCTGGGCATCCAGCGATACCGCGAGGTGGGCGAGCGGGTCCTCGAAGTGCGTGTCGGCGCCGTGCTGGGTCACCAGCACCTGCGGCCGGAAATCGGCGATGAGTTCCGGCACGACGGCATGGAAGGCCCGTAGCCACCCCGCGTCCCCGGTCCCGGCGGGCAGCGCGACATTCACGGCCGATCCCTCGGCCGCATCCGCCCCGGTCTCCTCCGGCCAGCCGGTCTGCGGGAACAGCGTCCGCGGATGCTCGTGCAGCGAGATGGTCAGGACACGCGGATCCTCCCAGAAGGCGGCCTGCACGCCGTCCCCGTGATGGACGTCCACATCGATGTACGCGACCCGCTCGGCCCCCAGCTCCAGCAGCCGGGCGATCGCCAGCGAGGCGTCGTTGTAGATACAGAACCCGGACGCGCCCCCCGGCATCGCGTGGTGCAGCCCGCCGGCGAAGTTCACGGCGTGCAGCGCCTCTCCGCGCCACACGGCCTCGGCGGCCCCCACCGACTGCCCCGCGATCATCGCGGACACGTCATGCATCCCGGCGAAGGCGGGATCGTCCATCGTCCCGATCCCGTACGCCCCCCGGGCCGCCTCTGGATCCGCCGAGGCCGCCTTCACGGCCTCGATGTAGTCCTCCCGGTGGACCAGCCGCAGCGTCGACTCCCCGGCGGGCTTCGCCGCCACCACCTCGACGTCCTTGTCCAGCCCGAAGGCATCGACGAGATGCCGGGTCAGCGCGAGCCGGACCGGATCCATCGGATGGTCCGGACCGAAGTCATAGCCCGTTACTGCCTCGTCCCACATCAGCTGTGCGCGGCCGCTCATGCCCGCCACCGTATCGGTCCGACGGAGGCGCGAACGAGCGGGCGTACACCAGGGTCACCAGCACCAACACCATCGGGACGAGCATGGCCCCGCGATAGCTCCAGGTGTCGCCCAGCGCGCCGACGAGCGGCGACCCGATCAGGAACCCCACGTAGTTGAAGACGTTCAGCCGAGCGACGGCGGCGTCGGAGGCGTTCGGGAACAACCGCCCGGCCGCCGCGAAGGTCTGCGGCACCAGCACACACAGCCCGAGCCCCAGCAGCGTGAACCCCAGCATCCCGACCCAGGCCCCTGGCGCCACGGCCACCACCGCAAACCCGAGCGCCGCCACCAGCGCCCCCAGCCGCACGACCGTGGCGGCCCCGAACCGCCGTACACCCGAGTCCCCCAGCGACCGCCCGATCAGCGTGGTCACCATGTACACGTTGTACGGCACGGTGGACAGCTGCTCGGAGCTCCCCAGCACGTCCTTCAGGTACTTGGCGCTCCAGTTGGAGACGGTCGAGTCGCCGATGTAGGCGAAGGTCATGACGAGGCAGAGCGGCAGCAGCAGCTTGAAGACGATGCCCTGCCCCCCGGCACCCTCCTTCTCCGCCACGGCGGTGGACGCGTCCCCGTCGACATACCAGCGGCTTCCCACCAGCACGGCCGGCAGCAGCACCGCCACGACCGGCAGGTACAGCACCCACAGCGCGAGATGCCAGTGCGCCCCCACCCAGGCCAGCGAGGCCCCGACAATGCCGCCCAGGCTGAACGCGGCATGGAAGCTGAGCATGATGCTGCGCCCGTACTCCCGCTGGAGGCTCACCCCCAGCATGTTCATCGAGGCGTCCAGCCCGCCCACGGCGAGCCCGAACGCGGCGAGCGCGATGCCCAGTTCGACCAGCTGGTCGCCCGACCCGACGCCGACCAGTGCCAGCATCACCACGGGCTGGAGGCAGCGCAGCAGCAGACTGGGCCGTATTCGCTTCACCAACTGCTCGGTCGTCACACTGCCGACGCCGGCCAGGATGGGCACCGCGGCCAGGAAGGCGGGCAGGAGCGCGTCGGAGACGCCGTACCGGTCCTGGATGGCCGGGATACGGGTCACCAAGAGGGCGAAGGTGGCGCCCTGAACGAGAAAACTGAACGCCAAGGAGGCCCTACCGCGCCGCAGCACATCTGTCATGGCGGCGAGCGTAGGGCCCCTGGCTACCTGTGGGTAGATCCAGCCAAAGATGAATTTCCTTCAGCTTTACCTTCGGTCTTACTGAGCGGTCTTACGTGAGCGCTTACTTGGCGAGAGCGAGCTCGGCCCGGGCGGCCCCGGCACCGGCCTTCGCCTCGTCGCGGACCAGCTGCTCCATGGGCTCGGTGGCAAGGCCACCGCTGACCACCATGGCGAGCACGATCGCCCCGATCAGGAAGACGGTGCCGAGCCACACCATCGTGTCCACGGGGATGGTGTACGCCCCCACAACCCGCGCGACGCACTCAACGAGCAGCGCCACACCCCACACGACGGAGTTGATCCGCTCGTACCGCCGGAAGGCCGCCGACCGCGCAGCGGTCCCGTCCGCCAGCCGATCCCACGCGCCGGCCTTGGCGGCATCCCCCTTGACCAGGAAGGGCTTCACACCGGCGGTCATCATCGGCTTCCCGAGCGCCACCGACACCAGGATCCCGATCCCGACGGTGCTGCTGACCGCGCCGTCCTTGGCGAGCATCAGCCGCGGGTCACCGGAGACGAAGCTCAGGGCCAGCCCGACGACGTTCACCACGAGGATCAGGGCGGCGAGCCCGTTGGTCTGCCGCTCCTTGACCGTGCTCCACACGGTCCGCAACGCCGGCACCACGCTGCTCCAGGCGAGCGCCGCGAAGGTGCTCATCCCGAAGGCGCCCTTGAGCAGGTAGTACGACCCGATCGGCACCGCCACGTCCACGAGCAGCGGCTTGAGGCTGGAGAGGGGGCTCTGGCTGGTGGTCCGACCCTGAGGAACCGAGTTCGTCGTCATGCCCTTAGCTTCGCCTCCGGCACGGGGTCGCCAGTAGAAACGATCGTCCGGAGCTCCGCATGACAAATGTCAGTGCAGTAGCCCTGACAACTCCCCCATGGAGGAGAAGAGTTGAGTGGCCCCGGCAAGCCGCTCAGCAGGCGTCATGGCCGTGAACCCGTAGACGTCCATCCCGGCCGCGACAGCCGCCTGCACGCCCAGCGGCGAGTCCTCTATGACCACACAGCGCTCCGGCGCGACGCCCATCCGCTCGGCCGCGTACAGGAACAGGTCCGGCGCCGGCTTTCCCCGCCCCACATCCTGCGAACTGAACACCCGGGACTCGTCGAACCACCGGTCCATCCCGGTCGTCCGATGCCCTACTCGAATCCGCTCATGGCTCCCGGAGGAGGCCACACAGTACGGCACCCCGTCCGCCGCCAGCCTCTCCAGCACGTCGGTGGCCCCGGCCACGGGCTTCAACTCCCGCTCGAACGCGGTGAACACACGCGCGTGGAAGACATCGTCGAAGTCCGCCGGCAGCCGCTGCCCGGTCCGCTCCAGGACGAGCTCATGGACCCGGTGCATCGCGGACCCCATGTAGTCCCGGATCGAGTCCTCGTACGACGTCGGATGCCCCAGCTCGGTGAGGTAGGCAGCCAGGAGCCGGTTGGAGATGGGCTCACTGTCGACGAGGACACCGTCGTTGTCGAAGATGACGAGGTCATGGCGCATGGGTACGAGCCTAATCGACCCTGAAACGCAGAAAACCCCCGAACCGGTATCCCCGGCCGGGGGTTTTCGCAAAGATTGTTCGGCGGCGTCCTACTCTCCCACAGGGTCCCCCCTGCAGTACCATCGGCGCTGTAAGGCTTAGCTTCCGGGTTCGAAATGTAACCGGGCGTTTCCCTCACGCTATAACCA
>Ga0075367_10001494_pt1 | contig 10101 bp, 5 predicted proteins | sample EndMethybrTD3032_FD_71399 | JGI IMG/M metagenome (GOLD analysis project Ga0075367, IMG submission 71399) | Populus endosphere microbial communities from Tennessee, USA - Endosphere MetaG P. TD hybrid TD303-2 | ecosystem: Host-associated > Plants > Roots > Endosphere | place: USA: Tennessee...
TAGGCGTCCATCACGCCGCGGTAGCGCTCGACGCTGAAGATCAACGTGACGTTGACACTGATCCCCTCGGCAATGGCCGCGGTGATGGCCGGCAGCCCCTCCTCGGTGGCGGGGATCTTGACGTAGGCGTTGGGCCGGTCGACGGCCTGCCACAGCTCCCGGGCCGAGGCGATGGTGGCCTCGGTGTCGTTGGCGAGGTCGGGCTCGACCTCGATCGAGACCCGGCCGTCGGCCTTGGTGCTGTCAGCCACGGGCCTCATCACGTCGCAGCCGTTGCGGACGTCCTCGGTGGTGAGCTCGAAGATCACCCTGGTCACGTCCGACCCGTCCGCGACGAGCTTGCGCACCTGGTCGTCGTAGCGCTCGCCGTCGGAGATGGCGCTGGCGAAGATCGTCGGGTTCGTGGTCACCCCGACCACGTGCTTCTCCTTGATCAGCTCAGCCAGGTTGCCGGTCTCGATCCGCTCCCGGGAGAGATCGTCGAGCCAGATGGAGACGCCCGCGTCGGAGAGGGCTTGAAGTCGGTCGGTCATGGTTCCTCCTGGGAGGGGTGGTGGGGGTCAGCCGGCCGCGGCGATGCTGTCGCGGGCCGCGTTGGCCACCGCGGTCGCGGTGACTCCGAACTCGGTGTAGATCCGCGCGAAGTCCGCGGACGCGCCGTAGTGGTCGACCGAGATGATCCGGCCGTGGTCACCGACCACCTCGCGCCAGCCCTGTGCGACACCGGCCTCGACCGAGACCCGCGCCTTCACCGTGGGTGGGATGACCGTCTCGCGGTAGGACGCCTCCTGGGCGTCGAACCACTCGCGACAGGGCATGGAGACCACACGAGCGGCAACGCCGTCCTCGGCCAGCATCTTCCGGGCCTCGACCGCGAGCTGGACCTCCGAGCCGGTGCCGACGAGGACCACGTCGGGGACGCCGTCGGTGTCCAGCAGCACGTAGCCGCCGCGGTGCACGTTGGAGGTGTCGCCCCACTGCTGACCGGTGCCGTCCACGCCGCGCGGGAAGACCGGGACGTTCTGGCGGGTCAGGATCAGCCCGTGCGGCCGGTCGGTCTGTTCGAGGATCGTGCGCCAGACCGCCGCCGTCTCGTTGGCGTCAGCGGGGCGGACCACGTCGAGCCCGGGGATGGCGCGCAGCGCGGCCAGGTGCTCGACGGGCTGGTGGGTCGGGCCGTCCTCGCCCAGGCCGATCGAGTCGTGGGTCCAGACGTAGGTGACCGGCAGCCCCATGAGCGCGGCCAACCGCACCGAGCCGCGCATGTAGTCGGAGAAGGTGAGGAAGGTGCCGCCGAAGACCCGCGTGCCGCCGTGCACGGCGATGCCGTTCATGATCGCGCCCATGCCGTGCTCGCGGATGCCGAAGTGCAGCACCCGGCCCTGCTGGGGGTCTCCGCTCCACATCTTCGTCGACCGGTCCTCGGGCAGGAACGACGGCACGTCCTCGATGGTCGTGTTGTTGGACTCGGCCAGGTCGGCCGAGCCACCCCACAGCTCGGGGATCCCCGCAGCGATCGCGTTGATCACGGTGCCGGAGGCCTTCCGGGTGGCCATCCCCTTCTCGTCGGCGTCGAACGCCGGCAGCGCCTCGGTCCAGCCCTCGGGCAGGGTTCGGGTCTGCAACCGGTCGAAGATGGCCAGCCGGTCGCCGGCGTCGGCCGCCCAGGCGGCGAACTCCTCGTCCCACGAGGCCTGCGCCGCCTTGCCGCGCTCGACCGCCTTGCGGGTGTGCTCGATGACGTCCGGGTCGACGTCGAAGGCCAGGGCCGGGTCGAAGCCCAGCACCTCCTTGGTCGCGGCCACCTCGTCGGGGCCGAGCGCGGAGCCGTGCGCCTTGCCGGTGTTCTGCGCGTTCGGCGCCGGCCACGCGATGATCGTGCGCAGCCGGATGAAGCTGGGCTTGTCGGTGACCGCCTCGGCCGCCTTGATGGCGGCGTAGAGCGCGGGGACGTCCTCGCGGTACTCCTTGCCCCCGTGGGTCCAGTCGACGTCCTGCACGTGCCAGCCGTAGGCCGCATAGCGGGCGGCGACGTCCTCGGCGAGCGCGATGTTGGTGTCGTCCTCGATCGAGATCTGGTTGTCGTCATAGATCAGCGTCAGGTTGCCGAGCTGCTGGACACCGGCGATGGCCGAGGCCTCGGCGCTCACGCCCTCCTCGATGTCACCGTCGCTGCACAGCGCGTAGACCTGGTGGTCGAACGGCGACCCGCCGGTGCCGGGGTCGAGCAGGCCGCGCTCGCGGCGCGCGGCCATCGCCATGCCGACCGCGTTGCCGATGCCCTGGCCGAGGGGGCCGGTGGTGGTCTCGACGCCGGCGGTGTGGCCGTACTCCGGGTGGCCCGGGGTCTTGCTGCCCCAGGTGCGGAGCGCCTCGATGTCCTCCAGCTCGAGCCCCCAGCCGCCCAGGTAGAGCTGGAGGTAGAGGGTCAGGCTCGAGTGGCCGCACGACAGCACGAACCGGTCGCGGCCGGGCCAGTCCGGGTCGGCTGGGTTGTGCCGCATCACCTTCTGGAAGAGCAGGTACGCCGCCGGCGCGAGACTCATCGCCGTGCCCGGGTGGCCGTTGCCGACCTTCTGCACGGCGTCCATGGCAAGAACCCGGACGGTGTCCACGGCCTTGTCGTCGAGCTCGTTCCAGTCCAACTCTGCTGCGGTGCTCACTGCGCTCCTATCGACGGCCTCCGGGCAGTGCCGAGACTACTCAGGGCCACGGCTAGACTCACATCCGCTCCAGTGCCCAATCCCTACCGTCGACACCACATCTACGAGGCTTCGTGACCTACGTCGGCCAGTCGGTCCCGCGCGCCGCGCGCGCCGACGCGATCGCGCCGCAGGAGCGGGCCACCCTCCGCGACGTGGTGGCGGCCTACGTCGGGCTCACCAAGCCGCGCGTGATCGAGCTGCTGCTGCTCACGACGGTGCCGGTGATGTTCTTCGCGGCGAGGGGTGTGCCGCCGCTGGGGCTGGTCGCGGCAACCGTGGTCGGTGGCACCTTCTCGGCCGGCTCGGCCTCGGTGTTCAACTGCGTCTACGACCGCGACATCGACGAGCAGATGCGGCGCACACGGCGACGGGCGCTGCCGCGCCACCTGGTCTCGCCGCGCGCCGCGCTCGTCTTCGGGTTCGTGCTCGCCGCGTTGTCCACCGTGGTGCTGGTGCTGTGGGTGAACCCGCTGTCGGCGGTGCTGTCGCTCACCGCCAACGCGTTCTACGTCTTCGGCTACACGATGCTGCTCAAGCGGCGTACGACGCAGAACATCGTCTGGGGCGGCCTCGCCGGCTGCTTCCCGGCGCTGATCGGGTGGACCGCCGTGACCGCCGAGCTGTCCTGGGTCCCGATCGTGCTGTTCGCGGTCGTGTTCTTCTGGACGCCGCCGCACACCTGGGCCCTGGCGCTGCGCTACCGCGAGGACTACGCGAACGTCGATGTGCCGATGCTGCCCGTGGTGGCTCCCGCCCGCGAGGTCGGCCGCCAGGTCGTCATCTACAGCTGGGTGATGGTGGCGGTCTCACTGGCCCTGTGGCCGGTCGCCGGGACCGGCATCGTCTACCCGATCGCTGCCGCCGTGCTCGGTGGGTTCTTCCTGCTGGAGGCGCACCGGATGTGGGGCCGGACGCGTGGCACCGAGGACCTCACCGTGATCCAGCCGATGCGGCTCTTCCACGCCTCGAACCTCTACCTGTCACTGCTCTTCGTCTCGGTCGCGCTGGACCCCCTGCTGACCCGCTGAGGAATGACCGGTGCCCCCCGGGGGTACCACCCCCACTAGCCTGTGGGATGCGCCTTGGGGGGCGCGTGCGAGGTCAGTGACTGGGGGGTCGCGAACATGGCGGTGTCACACCACGAGGTCGAGCTGTCGACTCCGGCGCCTCTTCGGCCGCGCGAGCCGCGGATCAGCGTCGTCGTGCCGGCCCTCAACGAGGCCGCGAACCTGCGTGAGGTGCTGCCGACCCTGCCGGAGGTGCACGAGGTCATCCTCGTCGACGGGGGCTCGGTGGACGGCACGGTGGAGTCCGCGCTGGAGGTGCTGCCCGGCGTCATCACGGTCACCCAGATGCGCCGTGGCAAGGGCAACGCCCTGGCCGCGGGGTTCGCCATGGTCACCGGGGATGTCGTGGTGACGTTCGACGCCGACGGCTCAGCCGACGCCGCGGAGATCCCACGATTCGTCGAGGCCCTGGTCGAGGGAGCCGACTTCGCCAAGGGGTCGCGGTTCCGGCCCGGTGGCGGGAGCACCGACATCACCGTCGCACGCCGGCTCGGCAACCGCTTCCTGCACACCTGGATGAATCTCGCCTTCCGGACCCGGTTCACCGACCTCTGCTACGGCTACAACGCCTTCTGGGCCGACCTGATCCCCGTGCTGGACCTGCCCGACCACGCGCTGGTCACGCCGAGGGATGCCGCGATGCTCTGGGGTGACGGATTCGAGATCGAGACCCTGATCAACTGCCGGTTCGCCGGTGCGGGGCTGGTCATCACCGAGGTTCCCAGCTTCGAGCGTGGCCGGCTGCACGGCCGGTCCAACCTGCACGCCGTGTCCGACGGGCTGCGGGTGCTGCGCACCCTGCGGACCGAGCGGGCCAGGGTGAGGCGGGACACGGCCCTCGACCAGGCACTGCTCGACCAATAACCCCCGGCGCGCTGGGCCTCTCTGGGACCATGGCCCGGTGACACGCGTGGGGATGATCACGACCCGAGCCCAGCCCGAGATCGGTGGCATCGAGTCGCACGTGGCCGAGGTGGCCGGCCGGATCGCCGCGCGCGGCTACGACCTGGAGCTGCTCACGACCGACCGCAGCGGGAAGCTGCCCAAGCGGGAGCAGCTCGACGGCTACACGGTCCGCAGGTTTCGCGCCTACCCCGCCGGGCGGGACTGGTACCTCAGCCCGGGGTTGTTCTGGGCAGCGCTGCGCAGCAGCTACGACCTGGTCCACGTGCAGGGCATCCACACGCTGGTGCCGCCGCTGGCCATGATCGCGGCGATCCTGCGGCGTACGCCGTTCCTGCTCACCTTCCACACCGGTGGCAACAGCAGCGCCTTCCGCGAGAAGGCCCGCCGCACCCAGTTCAAGCTCCTCTCGCCGCTGCTGCGCCGGGCGCACACCCTGGTCGGCGTCTCCATCTACGAGGCGCGCCGGTTCGAGGAGATCATGGGGCTGCCCGAGGGCGCGATCACGGTGATCCGCAACGGCGGCTCGCTGCCGCCGGTCCGCGAGGTGGTCGCGCCGGAGCCCGGGCTGGTCGTGAGCGTGGGCCGGATCGAGCGCTACAAGGGCCACCACAAGGCCATCGAGGCACTGCCCTACCTGCTCAAGACCCGCCCGGAGGCGCGCGTCGAGATCCTCGGCGCCGGCCCCTACGAGCCCGAGCTGCTGGCGTTGGCCGAGGAGCTGGGCGTCGCGGACAAGGTCAGCATCCGCTTCATCCCGCCGGTGGACCGCGCGCTGATGGGGGAGTGCATCGCCCGGGCCGGCGTGATGACGCTGCTCAGCGACTACGAAGCGCACCCGGTCGCGGTGATGGAGGCGCTGACCGCCGGCCGGCCCGCCGTGATCAGCCGCACGTCGGGGCTCACCGAGCTCGCCGACCTCGGTTGGGCCGTGGGCGTCGACCAGCACGCGAGCGCCGAAGAGACCGCCCGCGCCATCGAGCGCCAGCTCGACGACCCCCTGCTCCCCGAGCCGGCGGAGCTGCCGACCTGGGAGACGTGTGTTGCTGGTGTGGTTGATACTTATGACTCGATCAAGTCTCGCTGAGTAGTGGAGACACGCATGGCCACCGCAGTCGACGCGCGCGTTGCCATGCCCGCGGGCCGGGCGTCGAGCCCGCACCGTCTCGAGGCCGCGGCCACCCTGCTCTCCAGCCTCGGCCTGCTGATCCAGGTCGTCGGCTACGTGCTCGGCTGGCGCGGCGACGAGTCGGCCGCCATCGGGCTCTGGTACATGGGCTTCGTCGGCATCGTGGTGCCGTTCGCCTGGCTGCTCCTCGCCCCCAGCCGGACCGGCCACCAGCGGCTGGGCGCGGCGCTCGCCTTCGGGCTGATCATGTACGCCTCGTGGTACCTCACCGACCCGATCATGTCGACGCGGTTCGACGAGACCCTGCACGTCACGACGCTCGTCGACATGGTCGACCACCACTCGTTCTTCTACCCGAACACGACGCTGCCGGTCTCGCCGCACTACCCGGGGCTGGAGTTCGCGACGGCGGGGGTGCACTGGCTCACCGGGCTGCCGCTCATCGCGTGCCAGGTGCTGGTCGTGGTCACCGCACGCTCCACGTTCATCCTGGCGCTGTTCCTGCTGGCCAGCCGGATCGGCCGCTCCACCCAGGTCGGCGCCGCGACCGTGCTGCTGTACGCCGGCAGCGCGCAGTTCTACTTCTTCAACTCCCAGTTCAGCTACCAGACCGTCGCGATCGCGATGCTGATGGCCGCGCTCTACCTGTTGGTGCGCGCCTTCGACTCCGACGAGGAGCGCCCCTGGAAGCTGCTGCTGGCGGTCCAGCTCTGCCTCGGCGGCCTGGCCATCACCCACCACCTCACCAGCTGGCTGGTGCTGGTCCTGCTCTGGCTGCTGGCGCTGTTCTTCTGGCGCGGCGGCGAGGAGCGTCGGGCCAGGCTCACCCTGATCACCGCCGAGCTCGCCACGGTGGTGGTCCTGGCGTGGACCGCGATCATCGCGCCCCTGCTGATCAGCTATCTCGGCCCGATCTTCGACCTCGCCACCAGCCAGCTGCTGACGGCGCTGGACGGCAGCGGCTCCCGCGAGATCGGCTCGGCCAGCGACGGGACCAAGACGCCCACGTGGGAGCTCATGATCATGGCGGGGTCGATCCTGCTGTGGATGGCCATGCTTGCCCCAGCGGCATGGCGGGCCTGGCGGCGGGGCAGCCTCGGACCGACCCGGGCACGCTACGTGCCCCTGGCGATCGCGGTGATCTACCCCGGACTCCAGCTGGCCCGGTTCGCCCCGTCCGCCGCCGAGGTGGCCGACCGCGCCTCGACCTTCGTGACCATGGCGATGGCGCTCGTCGTCGCGGCCTGGCTGGCGCCGCGGATCCACACCTTCGCCGCGCTCGTCGTCCCCGCGCTCGTGATGCTGATCCTGGGCGGCACGCTCATCGGCAGCGGCCCGGACTGGCAGCGGGTGCCCGGGCCCTACCTCGCCGGTGCCGAGCAGCGCTCGATCGACTCGGAGTCGGTCGCCGTGGCCCAGTGGGCGGGGACCTATCTGCCCAAGGGCTCGCGGGTGGCCGCGGACTCGACGTTCATCCGGCTGCTGCCCAACTTCGGCCCGGTCACGACGATCACCCAGCCGGCCGGCTACGACAGCATGACGCCGCTCTTCATCGCGCACTCCGTCAACGAGGAGGTGCTGACGCTCATCCTCCACAACGACGTCGACTTCATCGTCGTGGACACCCGGATGGTCGGGCAGACCGTGAAGTCCGGCGGCTTCTTCGAGGGCAGCACCGGCTACGGCCCGGACGCCCAGACGATCAAGCGCGACCAGGTCCAGAAGTTCGACGACCAGCCCGGCTTCGACCTGGTCCTGGACGGCCCGGTGAAGGTCTACGACGTACGCCCGCTGCGCCACGCCGACCAGACGTTCGTGCATCGCACCCCGCCCGGTCTGCCCGGCGGGTGGACTCCGTGGCAGGTGCTCGCCACCGGCATGCTGGTGCTGATCGGGCTGCTCGCGCGCGGTCGGCTGCTCGACCCGCGCCGGTTCCGGGCCCGTGACGTCTGGCGGCCGGCGGTGACCCTTCCGGCGGCGATGGTCGTCGGCGCCGGCGGCGTCCTGGCGGGGTTCCACCCGCTGGGCGGGCTGATCGCTGCCTCGGTGCTGCTCTACGCCCTCATCCAGCTCAGCTCGCGCCCGGAACCCCTGGGCCGCCCGCAGGGCAGCAGCTGGGTGTGGGGCATCCCGATCACCCTGGTGGCCGGGGCCGCCGTCGGGCTCGCGATCTGGGGCGCGTGGCACGGCCTCCTCGACCACGCGGTGCTGCCGCCGCCCGCGATCGGCGGGTCGGCGTGAGCTCGACGGAACGGGCCCCCGGCATCGACCACGGCATCTGGTCGCCGTTCCGCTCGCTCGTCCTCGCCCAGGCGCTGGCCGCGGTCCTGGGGCTGATCTTCTGGGTCCTGGTCGCCCGCCTGGTCGACGCCCACCAGATCGGTGTCGCAGCGGCGGCGATCAGCGCGCAGACGCTGCTCGGCATCGTCACCGTGCTCGGGTTCAGCACGATGCTGATCTCCGAGCTGCCCGCGCATCCGCCGGCCCGGCAGCGGACGCTGTTGGTGCGCTCGCTGCTGGTGGTCCTGCTCTCCTCGATCGTGGCCGGTGCCGTGCTGGTCGCGGTGCACCCGCTGCTCTCCTCGAACCTGAAGGAGGCGCTCGACAACCCGATCGGCGCCGCGACGTTCATCGCCGGCACTGCCGCCTTCGCCTGGGCGCTCGTGGTCGACGACGCCTGCCTGGCACTGAAACGCTCCACCGTCCAGGTCGGTCGCAACCTGTTCGCCTCGAGCCTGCGGTTCCCGCTCACCGCGTTGCTGCTCGCCCTCGGCGCCACCGACGCGCACGTGCTGCAGCTCTGCTGGGTGATCCCGCTCTTCGTCTCGGTCCCGTTCGTGTTGTGGCGGCTCAAGCTGCCCCGCGACGATGTCGACAAGCCGTCGCTCGTGGCCGACGTGCGCGGGCTGATGCCGCTCGCGCTGCGCAACCACGCGCTGAGCCTCTCGCTGGCGGCCGGCTCGCAGATGGTCCCCGTGGTCGCCGGCCTCACGCTGGCCTCGGTCGACAACGCGGAGTTCACCATCGCGTGGCTCATCGCGACCTTCGTCTTCCTGCCGCCGTACCTGCTCGCGACGGCGCTGTTCGCGCACGGTGCGAACATCACGACCGAGGAGTTCCGCGCCAGCATGGAGCGCACGATCCCGGCCGCACTGACGCTCAGCTTCCTGCTCTGCGTGGGTGCCTGGGTGCTCGGTGAGCCGGTGCTGCTCATCTTCGGTGGCGACTATGCCCGTCACTCCTGGGCGATTCTCGCGTTGTTGGTGCCGGCAGGGCTCTGGATGGTCTTCAAGGACCACTTGGTCGCTCTCTGGAGGTCGCAGCGCAGGTTCGCGCTCGCGACTCGCCTGACAGGTGCCGCGCTGGTCATCGAGGTCGCCGGGGCCATGACGGGTGGGATCATCGGCGGGGCTCGGGGACTCTGCATCGGGTGGCTGGCGGCAATGGGAGTGGAGATGGCAGTGGGTGTTCCCTGGTTGCGCCAGGCCTTCGGTGGCCTGCACTGGCGGCTGCCCGTCCGGCGCCGTCCGGAGCTGGGCAGCGCCACAGTGCAAGTCGTGGTCGGAGCGGTGCTCATTCTGGCGATCGGCGGCGTCGGCGTCTGGACCGCGACCCGCGGGGGTTCGGGCACCCCCGGCTCCTCGGCGAGCGGGTTGCCCGAGCCGGGGGCCCCGGTGCCGACCTGTGAGCCCAGCAAGACCGAGCCCGGCCCGAAGATCGACCTCAACGTGCAGTCCGCGACCGGCGACCCGGGCCATCCGATCCGCTCGTTCGACGACGTCCGCCAGCTCGTCGGGCTCGCGAAGGACGCCGGCGCGACGGTGATCTCGACGACCTCGTCCTTCCGCACCATGCAGCCGAGCCCGGGCGAGCCGATCGACTTCAACTACATCGACCGCACCATCGGTGCCGCCAGGTCCGCCGGTCTCGCGGTGCGGCTGCAGCTCCTCGGCATGCCGGACTGGGCTCTCGACGACCCGCAGTACAGCCGGCAGCCGCCCCGCTCGGAGGCCGAGCTGGCGGCATGGACGGACTTCGTGACCAAGGTGATGCGGCACGTCGACGGCAAGGTCGACTACCTCGAGGTCTGGAACGAGCCCAACGAGTCCAAGTGGTGGCCGACCGGCCCCGACCCGGTCGAGTTCGCTCGGCTGCTCAACCTGACCTACACCGCCGTGCACACCGTGTCGCCGACCACCCAGGTGATCAGCGGTGGCCTCGCCAGCAACGACATCGGCTACCTCGACAAGGTCTACAAGGCGTTCGACAAGCTCGGCCTGAAGGCGAGCCCGTTCGA
>Ga0075367_10001497_pt1 | contig 10096 bp, 6 predicted proteins | sample EndMethybrTD3032_FD_71399 | JGI IMG/M metagenome (GOLD analysis project Ga0075367, IMG submission 71399) | Populus endosphere microbial communities from Tennessee, USA - Endosphere MetaG P. TD hybrid TD303-2 | ecosystem: Host-associated > Plants > Roots > Endosphere | place: USA: Tennessee...
TACGGCCTCCTCGTCCACGTCCCTCGCCACGAGGGCGCGGTAGCCGGGGTCTTCCGCGAGCAGTCGTCGGTGGGTGCCGGTGGCCGCGAGTTTGCCGTCGACCAGGTACTGCACGGTGTCGACGCGGTCCAGCATCAGGGGGGAGGTCGTGGTCACCAGGGTGGTGCGGCCTTCGCGGGCGGTGCGGAGTCGCTGGGCGACGAGGGCTTCTGTGTGGGCGTCCAGGGCGGAGGTCGGTTCGGTGGCGAGGAGTACTTCCGGGTCGGCTGCGAGGGCTCTTGCCAGGCGGATGCGTTGGCGTTGGCCGCCGGAGAGGTTGCGGGCCTGGGCGGTCAGTTGCGAGTTCAGGCCGTCGGGGAGGCCTTGGACGATGTCGTCTGCGACGGCTGCGTGCAGGCTGTGGAGCAGGTGCGCCTCAGGGGTTGCCCCGGGCTGTTGTGTGGCGTCTGCGGGTGCGTTGTGGCTGGTCGCGCCCCGCGGAGGAGCCGCACATTGATACAGCCCCGCGCCCCTGAGGGGCGTCAGTCGGCCGCCCACTACCTCGCGCAGGGCGCCTGCGAAGAGGTCGGCCTCGTTGTCGGCGACCAGGATGCGGGACCTCACCTCGGCCAAGGGGATTTCGGTCAGCCGTACATCGCCCCAGGTTGCCGCCGACGGGGTATACCGTCCCAGGCGGTCGATCACCGTGGCGGCATCCGCCGGACGGGCGCCGACCAGGGCGGTCAGGCGGCCCGGCAGGACTCGTACGCCCGACTCGGGGTCGTGCAGGACCGATGGTTCTGCGGGGGCCGGGCGGGTGCCGTTGTCCGGTTCGGGCTGCAGGGTCAGCAGGCGTACGACTCTTCGTGCGGCCACCACGCCCCGGTTGAGGTCGTAGGTCATCTGGACGAAGAACGCCACCGGGCCCACCAGGACCGCGACATAGCCGTACACCGCGACCAACTCGCCCACACTGATGTCCCCTTGGGCGGCCAGACGGGCCGCCAGCCAGGTCACCACGGCCAGGAACAGGGTCGGCAGGCCGACGCCGAACGCCTGCATCCAGCTGGCCACCGCGCCGACCCGGTAGCCCTGGACCCGCAGGTGTTGCGAGTCGCGGCGGAAGGCGTCCGCGAACAGGCCTTTGCCACCCAGGCCGTTGAGTACACGCAGGCCGCCCGCGAGGTCGCCGATGCGGGCGGTCAGTATGCCCTGGCGCTGGCGGTACTCGGACTCGGCGGCCTGCAGCCGTACGGTCAACGGCCCCGCGCACAGGGCGATGAGGGGGACTCCGAGCAGGACCACGGCGGCGAGCGGTGCCGAGATGGACAGGAGCAGGCCGGCCACGACCGCGTACACCACCACCGCTCCGGCGCCCGGGCCGACGACGGTCAGGGCCTGGGCAATCGTCTGCACGTCACCCACGCCGATCGTGACCACCTCCCCGGCCCCTACCCGGCGCGGCAGCGCGGCGCCCAGTCGGACGGCGTGTCCGACGACCACCTTGACCGTGCGGAAGTTGGCGTCCATCCGTACCCGGGTCATCGTGCGGTGCCGCATGATGCTCAGCCACGAGTTGAACGCGCCGACCAGGAACAACGCCACGGTCCACCAGGCCAGCGCACCCAAGCGCCCCGGCACCAGCCCGTCGTCGATCGCCCGGGACATCAGATACGGCGCCGCCGCCATCAGCACCATCCACACACTGCCGAGCACCGCCCCGGCGACGCATCTGCCGAGCTGACTCCGGACCAGCCACCACAGGTAGTGCCAGCCGCCGCGACAGTCGGGCGTGCCCGGATCCTCGTACGCGTCGATCATGCTCCCCCGATCCCGGTTCACGCGGAGCCTGGCCTTCCGGCGGATTAGGAGGTTACCGAGGGTGAAGACGGTTGCCCACTGAATTAATTCGCGCCGACATCCACAGTGAGACCGACCCCCTGCCCACCGAGATCGGCAACGGCATCCCGGTGCCCTGCTGACCCGTGCGGCGGGCCGGTCTCACGCCAGACTGTCCCGCCACGCCCGGTGGAGATCTGCGAACCGCCCGGTTCCGGCGATGAGTTCGGCCGGTGTTCCGTCCTCGACGATCCGCCCGTGCTCCATGACCAGCACCCGGTCCGCGATCTCGACGGTCGACAGGCGGTGGGCGATCACCACGGCCGTGCGGCCGCGCAGGACCGTCAACATGGCGCGCTGCACGGCCCGTTCGCCGGGGATGTCGAGCGAGCTGGTCGCCTCGTCGAGGATGAGGACCGCCGGGTCGGCGAGCAACGCCCGTGCGAACGCGACGAGTTGGCGCTGGCCTGCGGAGATACGGCCGCCGCGCTTGCGTACGTCCGTGTCGTAGCCGTCGGGCAGCGCGCTGATGAACTCGTGCGCGCCGATCGCCTTCGCGGCCCGCTCGATCTCCTCCCGGGTGGCGTCCGGCCGCCCGATGGCGATGTTCTCGGCGACCGTGCCGGAGAACAGGAACGCCTCCTGCGTCACCATCACCACCCCGCGCCGCAGCTCGGGCACGGTCAGGTCCCGCAGGTCGACGCCGTCCAGCAGGACCCGTCCGTCGGAGGGGTCGTAGAAGCGGGCGAGGAGTTTCGCGAGGGTCGACTTGCCGGCGCCCGTGGAGCCGACGACGGCGACCGTCTGTCCGGCGGGCAGCGTGAGGTCGAAGCGGGGCAGGACCTCCCCGCCGGTGCGGTAGCCGAAGCGGACGGTGTCGAAGACGACCTCGCGGCCCGGGTGCTCGCTCTGAAGTGCGGGGAGGGAGAGAGGAGTTGAGGGCGGCGGCACCGACGGGGTCTGGGCGAGCAGGCCGGCGATCTTCTCCAGGGAGGCCGCCGCCGACTGGTAGGCGTTCAGGAACATGCCGAGCCGGTCGATGGGGTCGTAGAGACGGCGGAGGTAGAGGACCGCGGCGGCCAGGACGCCCAACTCCAGGGAGCCGCCCGCCACTCGGTAGGCGCCCCACAGCACGATCAGCGCCACGGCCGTGTTGGCGACCAGCCGGGAGCCGATCACATAGCGGGCCATCTCCAGCAGCGCGTCGCCGTTCGTCCGCTCGTGGCGCTTGTTGAGAACACCGAAGTCGCCGTCGTTGGCCGCCTCGCGCCGGAACGCGCGCACCGGGCGGATGCCGTTCATCGTCTCGACGAACTTCACGATCACGGCCGCGATCGCGCTGGAGCGGACGCGGTACACCCGGCCCGCGCGCCGCTGGTAGAGCCGTACCAGCAGATAGAGGGGGACGAAGGACACCACCGCGACCGCCCCGAGCCCCAGGTCCAGCCACAACAGCATCGCCGAGATGTAGGCGAAGGACAGGACGACCGTCACCAGCTCCTGCAGGCCCTCGTTCAGCAGCTCCCGCAGCGACTCGACGTCCGTGGTGGACCGGGAGATCAGGCGACCGCTCGTGTAGCGCTCGTGGAAGTCGATGCTCAGCGCCTGCGCATGCCGGAAGATCCGGCCGCGCAAGTCGAGGAGCACGTCCTGGCTGACGCGCGCGGAGGCCATGATGAACGCCGACTGCAGCCCGCCGGAGACCAGCGCGCACAGCCCATAGGCGACGGCCACCGCGATCAGCGGCCCGTGGTCGTCACGCTTCAGCGCCGGTACGGCGTTGTCGATCGCGTACGCCACCAGCAGCGGGCCCGCCTGCACGGCCGCCTGCTGGAGCAGCAGGAGAAGAGTGGTGAAGGCGACGCGGGCCTTCATCGGAGTGAGCAGCGAGCGCAGGAGCGTGGCCGTCGCGCCCGGGGGAGTGGGCAGCACGTCCCGGTCGAAGGGGTCGCCGGTGCCCCTCGGGCGGGGGAGGTCGGGCTCGTCGTCGGGCGTGGTGACGGAGGTGGTGGGAGCCGTCATCGGTCGTCGTCCTCCGCTTCCCCGGTGCCGGACATGAGATGGGCGTACTCGGCGTTCGTGCGCAGCAGTTCGTGATGGGTGCCGACGGCGGTGATACGGCCGCCGGAGAGCAGGGCGACCCGGTCGGCGAGCAGCACGGTGGAGGGGCGGTGCGCCACGATCAGCGCCGTGGTCTCCGCGAGCACCTCCCGCAGCGCGGCCTCGACGGCGGCCTCGGTGTGCACGTCCAGCGCCGACAGCGGGTCGTCCAGCACGAGGAACCTGGGTCTTCCCACGACGGCCCGCGCGAGGGCGAGTCTCTGCCGCTGCCCGCCGGAGAGACTGAGCCCCTGCTCGCCGACCTGGGTGCCGGTCCCCTGCGGCAGCGCGTGCGCGAACTCGGCCTGCGCGACGGACAGCGCGTGGTTCAACTCGGCGTCCCCGGCGTCGGCATCGGCGCCCATGAGGACGTTCTCGCCGACGCTCGCCGAGAACAGGGTGGGCTCTTCGAACGCGACGGCAACCCTGGAGCGCAGCTCCTCACGGGACATGGCGGTGATGTCCTCGCCGTCGAGTGTGATGCGGCCGGCGGTGACCTCGTGGAGGCGGGGGACGAGTGCGGTCAGGGTCGTCTTTCCGCTGCCTGTGGCGCCTACGAGGGCCATGGACTCGCCGGGGCGGATGTGGAGGTCTATGCGGTCGAGGGTCGGAGGTGACTCGGGGGAGGCGTCCGGGTAGCGGAAGGAGACTGAGGCGAAGTACATGCCGTCGGTGTGGAGTGCGGCTGCGTGGGGGCTGGTCGCGCTCCGCGGCGGAGCCGCAAACTGATGCAGCCCCGCGCTCCTTTCCGCCTCCGGCGGTTCATCCATCACCTCGAAGTACCGCTGTGTGGCCGTCGCCGCCTCCTGGCTCATGGCCAGCAGGAAGCCGATGGACTCCACCGGCCACCGCAGCGCCAGTGCCGTCGACAAGAAGGCCACCAGCGTTCCCGCCGACAGCGAACCGTCGGCCACCTGCACGGCCCCGCGCACCAGCGCCGCCCCGATCGCCAGCTCCGGCAGCGTCACGATGACACCCCAGATCGTGGCCAGGAGGCGGGCCTTCTGCAGTTCCGTCCCCCGCAGCTTCCGCGACAGCTCCCGGAACACCAGCGCCTGACTGCGATGCCGCCCGAACCCCTTGATGATCCGGATGCCGAGCACGCTCTCCTCGACGACCGTCGTCAGGTCGCCGACCTGGTCCTGCGCGCGCCGGGCCACATGCGCGTACCGCTTCTCGAAGACCACACAGGTGACGATCACCGGAAGGGCCGGACCGAGGATCACCAGCCCCAGCGTCCAGTCCTGAGCCAGCATGATGATCACGCCGATGAGGATGGTCACGGCGTTGACCAGTAGGAACGTCAACGGGAAGGCGAGGAACTGGCGCAGCAGCATCAGGTCCGTCGTCCCGCGCGAGAGCAGCTGGCCCGACGCCCAGCGGTCGTGGAAGGCGACCGGCAGCCGCTGCAGATGCCGGTACAGATCCGCCCGCATCCCCGCCTCGACCCCCGACAGCGGCCGCGCCACCAGCCATCGCCGCAGCCCGAACAGCAGCGCCTCCGTGATGCCGAGGAGCAGCAGGTACAGCGCCCCCAGCCAGACGCCCGCCGGGTCCCGGTCGGCCACCGGCCCGTCCACCATCCACTTCAGGACGAGCGGGATCACCAGGCCCACGCACGAGGCGAGGACCGCGACGAACGCGGCGGTCATCAGCCGCGCCCGCACGGGCCGCACATAGGGCCACAGGCGCAGCAGGGTTCGTACGGCCGATCGGTCCCTGGTGGTTGCACGTGTCGTGGGCATCACTGGTGAGACTACGGATCGCCACTGACAACGCCCACCTAGTTTTGGCCGGACCGGGATCGGGCGCTGGTCCTACGACCTGCGCGTTCGAGGGGTCGGACGGGGTGGCCGCAGGCGTCGTAGGCACGCATCAACCGATCGGTTGATGTCCCTTCGAGCGGGTCGGGCGATGTGAGGGAGGGCCCCGCGCCGGAACTCTGGAGGCATGTCAGTCATCGAAGTCAGCGCACTGCGCAAGTCCTACGGTGGCCGGGCCGCCGTCGACGGTGTCTCCTTCGCCGTCGAGGAGGGTGAGATCTTCGGGATCCTCGGCCCGAACGGCGCCGGCAAGACCACCACCGTCGAGTGCGTCGAGGGGCTGCGCGTCCCCGACGCGGGAAGCGTCCGGGTCACCGGCCTGGATCCGGTCGCCGACCACGAGCAGGTCGCCCGTGTTCTGGGCGCCCAGCTCCAGGAGAGCGAGTTGCAGCCGAAGCTCACCGTCCGCGAGGCCTTGGAGCTGTACGCGGCCCTCTACCCGCACCCCGCCGACTGGAGGGCGCTCGCCGAACGCCTCGGCCTGACGGCCAAGTTGACCACCCGCTTCGGCAGGCTCTCCGGCGGCCAGAAGCAGCGCCTGTTCATCGGGCTCGCCCTGATCGGCAACCCGAAGGTCGTCGTCCTCGACGAGCTGACCACCGGGCTCGACCCGCGCGCCCGCCGTGACACCTGGGAGCTCATCGAGGACGTGCGCGCGGGCGGGGTCACCGTCCTGCTCGTCACGCACTTCATGGAGGAGGCGCAGCGTCTGTGCGACCGGATCGCGGTGATCGACAAGGGCCGGGTGGCCGCACTGGACACCCCGGCCGGTCTGATCCGGCGGTCGGCGGGCTCCACGGTCATCAGCTTCACGCCGTCGGCGCCGCTGGACGACCGTGACCTGAACGCGCTGCCCGCGCTGGCCTCCATCGAGCGCAGGGACGGCCGGATCACGCTGTCCGGCACGGACGAGACGGTCAACGCCGTCATCACCCTTCTCGCCCGCCACCACATCACCGCCCATCAGCTCCGCGTCTCCGACGCCACGCTCGACGACGCGTTCCTCGACCTGACGAAGGAGACAGCTGCATGAGTACCGCCGTAGCGAGGACCGAGGTCCGGCTCTTCCGCCGCGAACCCGGCGCCCTCTTCTGGATTCTGCTCTTCCCGACCCTCCTGCTGGTGATCCTGGGCTCCATCCCGTCCTTCCGGGACCACCAGGCCGACCTGGGCGGTCTGCGCACCATCGACGTCTACGTCCCCGTCGCCGTTCTGCTCGGCATGATCGTCGGCGGACTGCAGTCGATGCCGCAGACCCTCACCGGCTACCGGGAGCGCGGCATCCTGCGCCGGATGGCCACCACGCCGGTCCGCCCGTCCACCCTGCTGTCCGCGCAGATGCTGGTCTACGGCGGCGCGGCCCTCGCGTCGGCGCTGCTCGCCCTCGTGGTCGGACGGCTCGCCTTCGACGTACGACTGCCGAAGCAGCCCGTCGGATACGTCCTCGCCCTGCTGTTGGCGGTCCTCGCCGCTCTCGCCCTCGGAGCTGTGGTGTCGGCCCTGTCCCGTACGACGAAGATCGCGGGCGCGATCGGTTCGGCCTTCTTCTTCCCGTCGATGTTCTGCGCGGGGGTGTGGCTGCCGACACAGGCCATGCCGCACCTGATGGCGCGGATCGTCGGGTACACGCCCTTCGGGGCGGCCGCACAGGCCCTGAACCAGGCCGCGGCCGGGCACTGGCCGGGCTGGGGACACCTGGGTGTGCTGATGATGTGGATCCTGCTGCTGACCGGGGCCGCGAGCCGCTGGTTCCGCTGGGAGTAGGCGAGGGGCCGTGCAGACTGGGCACATGACCGCGGTGGACAGCCGGATCGATCGGCGCTGGGAGCAACTGCACACCTGGGGACCGTACGGACTGCTCTGCGTCGGCCTCGTCCCGGCGCTCGCGACCGCCGATCCGCATGCCCCCATGGCCAAGTGGTACACCGCCTGGGCCCTGGTCGGCGCCGCGCTCGGGCTCCAGCTGTGGTGGCACAGCGTCCGGCTGCGCCGGGTCGGCCGCACCCGGGTGCCGTCCCGGAGCGGGACGGCGTACTACATCGTCCGCTGGGCCATCGCCTTCGCCCTCACCTGGATCAACCCGTTCTTCGCGTTCTACGCCGCCGCCGGTTACATGGACGCCGACGAGACGATCACGGGCAGACGGTGGCAGTGGCTCGGGCTGCTCGCGAGCGCGATCACCGTGGCCGGCGCGCAGGCCGGCGGGATGCCGTTCGAGAGCGCGGTCCAGTGGGCGGTCTTCGCCGCGCTCCTGGTCGCCAACTCCGGCCTGCAGATGGTGGTCGCCCACCTCACCGCGGAGGAGGAACAGCGGTCCCTGAAGCGCGGCGAGACCATCGCCGAACTCGAACGCACCAACACGGCGTTGCAGCAGGCCCTCGACGAGAACGCCGCCCTGCACGCCCAACTCCTCGTCCAGGCGAGGGAAGCCGGGGTCGCCGACGAACGCCGGCGCCTCGCCGCCGAGATCCACGACACCATCGCCCAAGGGCTGACCGGCATCATCGCCCAGCTCCAGGTCGTCGCCAACACGCCCGACCGGGACCAGGCCCGCGAGCACACGGGCCGCGCCATGGAACTGGCCCGGCACAGCCTCGGCGAGGCCCGTCGCTCCGTGCACAACCTGGCGCCGGTCGCGCTGGAGAACGACGGACTGCCGGAAGCCCTGAAGAAGACGGTCGCCGAATGGGGCGAACGGACGGGCGTACGCGCCGAGTTCACGGTCACCGGCACGGCGGAACAGCTTCACGAGGAGGTGGCGGCCACCCTCCTCCGCATCGTCCAGGAGGCCCTGTCCAACGCGGCCCGCCACGCCCGCGCGACCCGAGTCGGCGTCACCCTCTCCTTCCTGGGCGACGAGGTCATCCTCGACATCCGCGACGACGGCACCGGCTTCGACCCGCTGGCCCTCCCCGCCCGCACCCACGCGGGCGGCTTCGGCCTCGACGGCATGCGCGCCCGCGCCGAACGCATCGCGGGCTCGCTCACCGTCGAGTCCGAACCGGGGCACGGCACCGCCCTGTCGGCTCGCGTACCGTTGGTCCGCCATGAATGACGAGTCGTTGATCTCCCTGCTGATCGTCGACGACCATCCCGTCGTACGGGACGGTCTGCGCGGCATGTTCGAGTCCTCGCCGGGCTTCCGGGTCCTCGGCGAGGCGGCGACCGGCGCAGAGGCCGTCGCCAGGGCGCACGAACTCGACCCGGACGTGATCCTGATGGACCTGCGCATGCCCGGCGGCGGGGGAGTGGACGCCATCCGCGAGCTGATGAGCCGAGGCGCCCGCGCCAAGGTCCTGGTCCTGACGACGTACGACACCGACTCCGACACGCTCCCCGCGATCGAGGCGGGCGCGACGGGCTATCTCCTGAAGGACGCCCCACGCGACGAACTCTTCACCGCGGTCCGCGCGGCGGCGGACGGCCGCACGGTCCTCTCCCCGGCGGTAGCCTCCCGCCTGGTCTCAGCGGTCCGCACCCCCGGCTCCTCACCCGGCAACGAATCCCTCTCCACCCGCGAACGCGAGGTCCTGGCCCTGGTCGCCAAGGGCACCTCCAACCGCGAGATCGCCCGCGAACTCTTCATCAGCGAGGCGACCGTGAAGACCCATCTCACCCACCTGTACACCAAGCTGGGCGTCAACGACCGCGCGGCGGCGGTGGCTACGGCGTATCAGCGGGGGATCCTCGGATGATCTCCCTCACCGATCTGGTTGATCTGGCGCGGCGATTCGAGAGCGATCTCTCCTTACCGGTCGACCCCCTTCGGGTGGGGGACCGAGAAATCGATGTCGACACCACCCCCGCCATCATGGGCTGCGTCAACCTTTCTCAGGACTCCACCTATCGAGAGAGCATCGCGACCTCGACCGAATCCGCCATCCGGAAAGGGCGTGTTCTCGCGGCACAAGGCGCCGACATCGTCGATATCGGCGCCGAGTCGAGCAACCCCCGTACCGCGCGGGTGACCGCACAGGAACAGATCTCCGCCTTGGTGCCGGTCGTGAAGGGGCTCGCTTCGGAAGGCATCGCCGTTTCGGTCGAGACCTACGAGCCTGCCGTTGTCCGGTCCTGCCTGGAAGCGGGGGCGCTCGTGCTGAACCACTCCGGCGGGTTGGCGTCCGACAGTGAGATATTCCCTGTGCTGGCCGACCACCGGGCGACAGTCGTTCTCTGCTACGTCGAAGGGGAGAACTCCCGGGACGTGAGCGCCAAGGGTGTCGATCACGATCCCATCCCCAGGATGCTCGACTACTTCGAGAGGCGCGTGGATCACGCTCGCTCGGCCGGGGTCGACCGAATCGTCATCGACCCCGGAATCGGCTTCTCCCACGCGAGATCCGTGGCCCCCGAGG
>Ga0075367_10001500_pt1 | contig 10083 bp, 6 predicted proteins | sample EndMethybrTD3032_FD_71399 | JGI IMG/M metagenome (GOLD analysis project Ga0075367, IMG submission 71399) | Populus endosphere microbial communities from Tennessee, USA - Endosphere MetaG P. TD hybrid TD303-2 | ecosystem: Host-associated > Plants > Roots > Endosphere | place: USA: Tennessee...
GTCTCGTTGCTCATCGACGCCGGCCTGCTCACACTCTTTGCCGTGCAACACAGCGTCATGGCCCGCAGGCAATTCAAAGCGTGGTGGATGCAGTTCGTGCCTGAACCGATCGAGCGGTCCACCTACGTACTCTTCGCGAGCGTCGCGCTGTTGTTCCTGTTTGCGCAATGGCGTCCGCTCGGCGGTCTCGTGTGGTCGATCGACAGCGCTCCCGGGAAGACCGTCCTGTGGACGATGGCGGCGAGCGGTTGGGGACTGGTGTTGTTTGCGACCGTGCTGATCAATCACTTCGATCTGTTCGGCGTCCGTCAGGTGTGGTTGGCGTTCACGGGACGGCCGTACACCAAGCTCCCGTTCGGCACCCCGGCGCTCTATCGCGTCGTGCGCCATCCCTTGTATCTCGGGTTCATCCTGGCGTTTTGGTCAACACCAACGATGACCCTCGCGCATCTCGTCTTTGCCTTCACGACGACCGTGTACATCCTCGTGGCGATTCAGCTCGAGGAGTCGGATCTCGTGGCCGAACATGGCCTCTCGTACGAAACGTATCGACGCCGCGTGCCGATGCTGATTCCACGCGCTCCACGGCCCATCACTCACCCCGCGGGCATCGCCCCGCGTTCAATCGTGCGGAAAGGATAGCGATCATGACCAGGTTCTTCAGTCGAGTCTGTCTGTCGAGCGCGCTCGCGCTCGTTCTTGGATCATCGTTAGCGTCGGCGCAAACGGTTCCACCGATGCCGTCGAAACTTCAGGTGGGGGCAGGATATTCGTTGTTCTTCAAAGCGCACGCGGTCGGCACGCAAAACTACGTCTGCCTCGCGGCAGCGACGCCCAGCGGTGTTGGGTGGAAGTTCTATGCGCCGGAAGCGACGCTCTATCAGACGTTCTTCGGGCAGTTCACGCAGCAGGTGGCGACACACTTTCTGAGCGCGAACCCGCTCGAGGGCGGCATCCCGCGCGCGACGTGGCAAAGCTCGATCGACACGAGCCGCGTCTGGGCGCGAATGATCGAGCAATCGAACGATGCGGCCTACGTGGCGCCTGGGGCGATTCCCTGGTTTCTGCTCACGGTCGTTGGCTATGAGGGCGGACCGGAGGGAGGATCGTTTCTGACGCCAACCGCGTACATCCAGCGGTTGAACACGTCAGGCGGGATCGCGCCCGCGGGAGGGTGTGAGTCCGCAACGAACATCGGCGCCATGGTGCTCGTGCCGTACGAGGCGGATTATTTCTTCTACAAGGCGAGGGGGCGATAGTCGTCAGTTCGGGGACATTCAACCGGGACAGTCACCGATTCCGTGACTGTCCCGGTTGAATGTCCCCGGCTCACTCTGCCAACGAATAGCTCGTACTTCGCCCCCCCGCCGCATCACGCACCAACACCCCGCGCTCGACCAGCTGCTGGATGTCTCGCAACGCCGTGTCTTGGGAGCTCTTCGTCAATGTCGCCCATTTCGACGTGGTCAGCTTTCCCTCGAATCCTTCGATGAGGCGACCGATGACGAGGCGCTGACGTTCGTTCAGCGGCACGTCACGCAGCCGTTCCCACTGCCGCGCGCGGACGATCACATCCGAGAGCGATGTCTGCGCTCCGGCGATCGCGCGGGCGAGACACCCGAGGAACCACTCCATCCACGTCGTGACGTCCAGCGTTCCTCGCTGCGTCTGCTCGAGGATGCGGTAGTAGTCACCGCGTTCCTCGCGGATTTGCGCGGACATGCTGTAGAAGCGTTGCGCGCTGTCCTCGGATCTCGCCAAGCACATGTCAGCGATCGCCCGCCCAATCCGTCCGTTCCCATCGTCGAACGGATGAACGGTCACGAACCACAGATGTGCGAGCGCTGCTTTCAGCACCGGCTCCGGCGTCCCAGGGCCATTGAACCAGTCGATGAAGCGACGCATCTCATCGTCCAGACGTGAGGCCGCCGGCGCTTCGAAGTGCACACGCTCACGCCCCACCGGACCAGAAACGACTTGCATCGGCGACGTCCGATCATCTCGCCACGCACCAATGGTGATCCGGTGCATGCCGCTTCGCCCTGTCGGAAAGAGCGAGGCGTGCCACGCATACAGCCGCTCTTGGGTGAGCGGCTGATCGAAGTGCTGCGACGCGTCGAGCATCATCTCGACAATCCCCTCGATGTGCCGATCGGAAGGACTCAGACCGCCGATGTCCATTCCAAGCCGTCGCGCGACGGACGAGCGGACTTGGTCCGCATCGAGGTTCTCCCCCTCGATCTCGCTGCTCTTGATCACGTCAGCAGTCAACGCACGGAGGGTTGCCTCCTCTTTGATCTTGAAGCCCAGCGCCTCCATCCGTCCGAGCAGGCGGCCCTGGAGGTGACGGGCCGCAGCCAGCGGCACGGCGACGCGCTCGTGGTCCCACCGAAAGGCGGGCCACTCCGTCAGATCATGGATGAATTCGCTCATTCGCCGCAAATACTGCGGTGATTATACGTGAAAAGCGCCGCATGAGCCATAATCTCCGCATAACGTGCGGTGAATAAGCCGTTTTTCGCCGCACCCAACCGCATCTCCTATAATCGACCGCCATGTCACGGCGACGGTCAGTGGTTGGGATTGCCCTCGCGATCGGCGCGCTTGCGGCCGCGCATCACACGACGTTTGCGCAGCGATCCAGCGAGCGATCCGCGGTCGATCTCGCCAGCGCGAAGCCCGGACGCGACCCGGGACAGCCGATCGACGCGGACTATACGAAGCGCATCCTTCAGGACACGACGGAGAAGTTCTTTCTCTCGCCGCTCGTCGACTACTTGCCCGCTTCGAAGACCGTGCCGACGCCAAAGGTCGTGCTCGGCGATATCGCCGGCGCGAAGGGTAACCTGCCGTACTCCAAGCAGGTCTACGAGTACATGCGGCTGCTCGCGAAGGCCGCACCGTCGCGCGTGAAAGTGTTCAGCATCGGCACGACGGAGGAAGGCCGCGAGATGATCGCGGTGGCGGTCGGATCCGAGTCGATCATCGCGCGCATCGACGAGCACAAAGCCAAGCTCGCGAAGCTCGCGGACCCGCGCACGATCAACATGGACGATGGGGAAGCGGCGCGGCTGGTGCCGGAGACGGTGCCCATCTACTACATCACCGGCACGATTCACTCACCCGAAGCCGGCGCACCAACCGCGCTGATGGAGATGGCCTACCGCCTCGTGGTCGATGACAGCGCCTACATCAGGAACATTCGCGACAACGTCCTCACGCTCATCACGCCGATCGTCGAAGTGGACGGCCGCGATCGGATGGTCGATCTCTACAACTGGTCGAAGAAGTATCCCCAGCGGCAAGTCCCGCCGTTGCTCTATTGGGGAAAGTACGTCGCGCACGACAACAACCGCGACGCCATGGGCGTGACGCTGAAGCTGACCGAGCACGTGTTGAACACGATGATCGATTGGCACGCGACGGTGCTGCACGATCTTCATGAGTCCGCGCCGTATCTCTACGACAACACGGTTCTCGCCGGTGCGTACAACGCCTGGATCGATCCGCTGCTGACCAACGAGTGGCACATGATCGGCTGGAACAACGTCCAGGAGATGACCCGCATGGGTATGCCTGGCGTCTACGCCGTCGGCACGTGGGACAACTGGTCACCGGGCTACTTGTTCTTTCTGGCCGCGACGCACAACGGCATCTGCCGCTTGTACGAGACGTTCGGCAATGGCGGGACCGCCGACACGCGAGAGCGCACGCTCGGTCCCGATCAAACCTCGCGAACGTGGTATCGCCAAAACCCACCACTGCCGCGCGTCATGTGGTCGCTTCGCAACAACAACAACTACATTCAAACCGGACTGCTGGTCTCACTGAGTTACGTCGCGAACAATCGCCGTCAGTTGATCGACAACTTCTATCAAAAGAGCAAGCGGTCGATCCTCAAGGCGCGTACGGAAGGACCCGCGGCGTGGGTCATGAGTGCCGACGAGCCAAGCCTGGGACGGCAGGCAGAATTGCTGCGCGTTCTGCAGAGACAGCACGTTGAGATCTCGCGCGCGACGAAGCCGTTCACGGTCAAGATGCCCAAGACGTTGCCGCGTGAGTTTCCCGCGGGCAGCTACATCATCCGGATGGATCAGCCGTACTCGCGCGCAGCGGACGTGATCCTCGACTATCAGTATTGGAGTCCGACAGAGACGGTCACGCCGTACGACGACACCGGGTGGACGTTTCCAGAAGGCTACGGCGTTCAGGCCGTGCGCGTCCTCGATACCGCTGTGCTCGAGGTGCCGGTGCAGAAGGTGACCGGATCGGTTCGTGCGCCAGGCGGCGTTACGGGGACAGGCACGCTCTTCGCGATCAACAACACCGCCGACAACGAGTTGGCCACGTTGCGCTACCGGTTGAAGGACGCCGACATTCAAGCAGTCGAAGATGCGTTCGAAGCTGATGGACGGCGCTTCAATCGAGGCACCTTCATCCTCCGCAACGTTCCCTCGTCAGCGCTCGATGCGACGACGAAGGAGCTTGGACTGAGGGCGTACGGGCTGACGACCGTACCGTCGGTCAAGACGCATCCGGTACGAGCGGCGCGCGTCGCCATCATCCATACGTGGACCAGCACGCAAACGGAAGGGTGGTGGCGGCTGGCGTTCGATCAGCTCGGCGTCCCCTACGACTACATCAGCCCGCAAGACATTGCGACGATTCCAGACCTGAGGGCGCGGTGGGACGTGCTGATCTTCCCGCCGAGTAGCGGCACGGCGCTGTCGGTGATCGAAGGGCAGCCGATGTGGGGTCCCGATCCCGTGCCGTGGAAGATGTCACCCGAGACGCCCAATCTCGGCACGCTCGCGCAAACGGATGACATTCGTCCCGGCATGACCTGGCAGGGGCTGATCACGCTTCAGAACTTCGTGAAGCAAGGCGGTGTGTTCCTCGCCGCGACGTCTTCAACCGAGCTGCCGCTGACCTACGGCATGAGTCGAGGAGTGACGACGAATCCGCTTCCGGCGAACACGACGGTGAAGAACTCGATCCTGCGCGCGCGGGTCGCGGACGCGACGAGCCCGATTGCCTACGGTGTCGCCGACAACCCTGCGGTCTTCAGCAACGACGGTCAGACGTTCGCCCTCACAATCGACGATCGTGGACGTCCGAGAGGGATTGGCAGCGGTCGTGGTGTGCCTCCTGTCCGGACGACGGGCGCTGGGCGTGCCGATGACGCGGAGGTCATCCAGGGACGTCCGATCTATCAGCCAACGCTGCCGCCTGACGGCAGCGAAACGGATCAAGGTCGTGGGAACCTGGCGCCAGTGCCCGCGGATCAGCGTCCGCGCACGATTCTGCGTTTTGCGCCGCAGCCGCAGCTGCTCGTGTCGGGTCTGCTCAGTGGTGGTGGCGACATCGCCGATCGGGCCAATCTCGTGCACGTGCCGCTCGAGAAGGGGCACGTCGTGTTGTTCTCGTTCAACCCGATGTATCGCGCGGGGACGGTGGGCAGCTACGCGTTCGTGCTGAACACGATTCTGCATTTCGACAGCTTGAACGCGGGTCGTCCGGTGAGTTCGCGATAGAGTTCCTCCGATGGCCAAAGTCGTGGTCGTGGGGAGCACGAACACCGATCTGACGGTGAGGGTCCCGCGCATTCCCGCCCGCGGTGAGACAGCTCTCGGCCGTGACTTTCGGATCACGGCTGGAGGTAAGGGGGCGAACCAAGCCGTCGCGGCCGCACGCGCAGGGGCGACCGTCATCTTCGTCACGGCGCTTGGCACCGACGACTTCGGTCAGCGCGCGTTGGAGAACTTGAATCGCGAAGGCATCGACCTCAGCCTCGTGCGCCGCGTACCGGATACGCCTTCAGGTGTTGCCCTCATCGTTGTCGACGACAAGGGGGAAAACAGCATCGCGGTCGCGGCAGGCGCCAACGCGGAGCTCACGCCAGCGGATGTCGAGCCGCTCGCACAGCTGGTGCACCCTGGCGATGTGGTCTTGTTGCAGCTCGAGATTCCGCTCGAGACGGTCGAGGCTGCCGCGGATGTGAGTGTGCAGCGAGGCGCGATGGTCGTCCTGAACCCGGCGCCGGCGTGCGCCCTTCCTGATTCGCTGCTCGCACTGACTTCGATCATCACGCCGAATCAGCTCGAGGCGGAACAGTTGACCGGTGAAACCGACGCGGAACCGAACGTCTTCCCACGAGCGGCGGCCAATTTACACCGGCGTGGCGTCAAAGACGTCCTCATCACCTTAGGTGCGGGCGGCGTCTATGTTTCAGAAGATGGGTGGAGATCTCCTGTGCGTGGCCACCGTGTCGAGGCCATCGATACGACGGCGGCGGGTGATGTCTTCAACGGTGCGTTGGCGGCGGCGCTCGTCGCACGGCGATCGCTCACCGACGCGGTGGAGTTCGCCAATGCCGCCGCGGCTCTCTCGGTGACGAAGGCGGGTGCGCAATCGTCTGCGCCATTGCGCAGCGAGATCGAATCCTTTCTGCGCGAGCGTTCATGAACACTCATCCTCTGTCGCGACGTGACGTTCACATCTGGCTTGCGCTCGTGGTGCTGATGCTGGCCGCCTGCAACAGCGCCGGCGAGCGCGCGGCTCCAACCGCTGGACCCCGCCGGATCGCACTCGTCATGAAGTCTCTTGCCAATGAGTTCTTCGTGACGATGGCGGATGGTGCGAAGGCGCATCAGGCCGCGAATGCGAGCACCTACACGCTGATCGTCAACGGCATCCGCAACGAAAGTGACCTCGCGCAGCAAGTGGCCCTCGTCGAGCAGATGATGGCGCAGACCGTCGACGCCATCGTCATCGCTCCGGCTGACTCGCGCGCGCTCGTGCCAGTACTCGCCAAAGCCCGTCGCCAAGGGATCATCGTCGTCAACATCGACAACAAGCTCGATGCGGCCACGCTCAAGGATGCCGGGATCGCCATTCCCTTCGTCGGGCCCGACAACCGCGCCGGCGCGCATACGGTTGCGGCAGCTCTCGCGAAACAACTGAAGCGTGGAGACAAGGTCGTGATCCTCGAGGGCATCCCGACGGCGTTCAATGCGCAACAGCGGCGCCTTGGTTTCGAGGAGGCGATGAAGGAGGCGGGGATCGACGTTGTCGCGGTGCAGAGCGCGCATTGGGAGCAGGACGAGGCGAATACCATCACCGCCGCCATGCTGCGTGAGCATCCTGAGGTCAAAGCCATTCTGGCCAGCAACGACAACATGGCGCTCGGCGCTGCGTCTGCGATCCGGCAGGCGAACAAGACAGGTCAGGTTACCGTCGTCGGGTTCGACAACATCGCGGCCATTCAACAGCTGATCAAGGACGGACGCGTGTTCGCCACCGCCGACCAGCATGGCGATCGCCTGGCCGTCTTCGGCATCGAGTACGCGCTGAAGCTCCTTCGCGGCGAGACACAGCCGCAAGACCTGCAGACGCCGGTTGATCTGATCACTGCGTCCAAATGATCGGGCGCACCGCCGAGTACGCTGGACTCGTCGCCGTACTGGCACTGCTCGTCGTGCTGTTTGGTGCGCTCAGCGATCACTTCCTCACCTCGATCACCTTTACGACGCTCGCCAATCAGATCCCAGCGCTCACGGTGATCGCGGTCGGCATGACCCTCGTGTTGATCGCTGGAGGGATCGATTTGTCCGTCGGCTCCGTGATGGCCCTGGGATCCGCTGTGCTCGCGCGCGCGCTCGTCGAGGCGCACCTGCCCCTTCCCGTGGCGATGGCGTTGTGTCTCTTCACTGGACTCGCGGCCGGTGCGGTCAACGGGTTCATCAGCGTCAGGTGGACGATCCCATCGTTCATCGTCACGCTGGGCATGCTCGAGGTCGCTCGTGGCGGTGCCTACCTCGTCACGCAGTCGCGATCGGTCTTCGTTGGCGCCGCGATGGGGCCGCTCGGGATGCCCCTGGCATCGATTGGTTTGTCGCCTGCGTTCCTCGTCGCGCTGCTGGTCGTCGCCAGCGGCCAAATACTTCTGTCGATGACCGTGCTCGGCAGGCACATTTTCGCCGTTGGCGGCAACGCGGAAGCCGCGCGCTTGTCGGGGATCAATCCTGGGCGGGTTCTTCTGTCCGTGTTCGCGATCTCGGGCCTACTCGCAGGCCTCGGCGGCATCTTTCACATCGCCTACCTCGAGTCTGCGGATCCGAACAGCGGCATCGGCCTCGAGTTGTCGGCGATCGCCGCCGTCGTCATCGGCGGCACGAGCCTGATGGGTGGGCGCGGATCGGTGATCAGCAGTTTCTTGGGCGTGCTGATCATCGCCGTGCTTCAGAGCGGGCTCGCCCAAATCGGCGCGACGGAGCCGGCCAAACGTATCGTCACCGGCGCCGTCATCGTCAGCGCGGTGATTCTCGATGCCTACCGGAGGAGAGTCGTCAGTAATGCAGTCGTCAGTATTCAGTCGTGAGTCGTCAGTCAGCAGTCGTCAATCCGAGTTGTTAGTCGTGAGTCAAAGTCTTCAATCGTCAGTCGGTCCGGACTGAAGACTCACGACTGAGACTGACGACTCGGGACTAACGACTGACGACTGAATGCTGACGACTCTCCTACCGTCCACCGATCTGCAACACGAAGACGAACACGCACTCGGTCGTCTCGTTGCCCGCCTTGTCCACGGCCTTGTAGGTCAGCCGGTAGATCCGCGGGTTGAAGATCCCGGTGAACTTCGCCCGCAGTTGCCCGCTCGTATCAGGCGTGCCGATGGCCCATCCGACGATATCTGCCGCATCGTCGCGATGATTGCTGTCAACGGAGACGAGCGTGAACTTGTCGCCACCAGACAGCGTGTCCCTGAGCCGCGCGTCCACCGTGATGTTGCGCAGCCGTCCATCGGCCGGCCACAGGATTATCGGATCGACATCGAGGCGCAGCGTTGGTGCGGTCTTGTCAATCTTGACCGTCAGCGTCTTCGTCGCTTCGACAACACCGCTCGTCGTGATCGAGCGATAGAGCAGCGTGTGGACGCCTTCAGTCAAGACCGGGACCGGCATCGTGTAGGTCTTCCATCCGCGGTCGTCGAGGTTGTACTCGGTGCGGGCGATCGTCGATCCGCTGGCGGTTCCCTTCAATGTCACGAAGACGCTCGTGTTGTGCCAGCCCGCGGCGTTCGCACTCGGAGATGCCGTCGCGGTCGTGACGGGTGGACCGGTCGTCGTGTCCTCGACGATCGCGAACACGGTGCCGCTGAGATCCATGATTGACGGCGTACTCGTCGCGTCGAATGTGACGCTGAACCGTCCACCACTCACCGTGCCGTCAAGATTGTTCGTCGTGTCCTTGATCGGCGCCGCACCGCCCGACCCAATCACCGGCACGAGCGCGGTGCCATTCCAGTAGCGCAGTACGAGCGTGGCCTCGACGCTCGCGAGGATCGTGGACTGATAGTAGAACTTGGCATCCACGCGATCGGTCGGATCGGCACCGGTGACTTGCACGTCGAAGAATCCACCCGCCGCGAAGGTCGTGCCGGCAACTGGACTGGTCGAGTAGGTCGCCACCGTCAACGTTGCCGGCGTGCTCGACGGGTTGTTATTTGTCAGCGTCGCCGCCACACCTGTTTGACCAGCAGTATTTGGGGCCAGCGATGCGGTGCTGCTGTTTCCTGGCGCGACGATGCGGCTTTGCACCCCTCCGACGCGTGAGCTGATGATCGTGAATGACAGCGCATTCGACGGTCCCGCGCCAGGATTCACCACCGTCACCGTCACGGCTCTGAGATCCGCAGTGCCGGCCAAGTCAGTCGCAGGTATGACGACTGCGAGTCGCGTTGGGCTGGCCACGTAGGTCGGGCGCGGTGCGCCGTTCCACATGACGGTCGATCCTGCCGCGAACCCAGTGCCATTCATGACAACCGTCAGCGGACCGCCGCCTGCGAGCGCTACCCCGGGCGTCATGCTGACGAGCGTGGCGACCGGATCCTGCAGCGGTGTCTGTTGTTCGAACGCACCGATGTCGCAGCGTGCCCCGCCGTCGCCGTCGCCATCGGCCGGCCGCGGTTGGCCGCGCTGATCGGTGGCAGGGCACGTGAAGTTGCCGCCGTCAATGGCCAGGCTGCCGGGTAGCAGCGCGTGCGTCAGCGTTGGTCCGCCGTTGTTCGCGAGCGGTTTGAGG
>Ga0075367_10001503_pt1 | contig 10077 bp, 7 predicted proteins | sample EndMethybrTD3032_FD_71399 | JGI IMG/M metagenome (GOLD analysis project Ga0075367, IMG submission 71399) | Populus endosphere microbial communities from Tennessee, USA - Endosphere MetaG P. TD hybrid TD303-2 | ecosystem: Host-associated > Plants > Roots > Endosphere | place: USA: Tennessee...
GTCCCACCGCGCGCAGCCGTCGCTCCGCCGCGTCCCGCACGGGATCCGTGGCGACCACCAGCAGCTCGTCCCCGCGCCGCAGCACCGTGGTGGGCAGCGGAACAAACGATTTTCCCTCGCGGACGACGAGGGTGACGGCGGCCCCGGCCGGCAGCCGCAGCTCGTTGACCTCGACGCCGTGCATCTTCGAGCCCTCGGGGATCGCGACCGAGAGCAGATGCCCGCGCAGTCGCTCCAGGGGGGCTGACTCGATGCCGAGGTCGGCGGCTTCGCTGTCCTCGCCGAGGCGCAGCTTGCGGGCGAGCCAGGGCAGCGTCGGCCCCTGGATCAGGGTGTAGACGACGACCAGGACGAAGACGATGTTGAAGATGCGGCGGCTGGCGACGACGCCCTGCACCATCGGGATCGTCGCCAGGATGATGGGCACCGCGCCGCGCAGCCCGGCCCAGGACATCAGGGTCTGCTCCTGCCAGGGCACCCGGAACGGCGTCAGGCACAGCACCACGCTCAGCGGTCGCGCGACCATGGTCAGCGCCAGGCCGATGACGAGGGCGGGCCAGACGTCGTCGCCGAGCTCGTGCGGGGTGACCAGGAGGCCGAGCAGGACGAACATGCCGATCTGGGCGATCCAGCCGAGCCCGTCGGCGAACCCGCGCGTGGCGGGCCAGTGCGGCAGCTTGGCGTTGCCCATCACCATCGAGGCGAGATAGACGCCCAGGAAGCCGCTGCCGTGCGCCAGCGCGCCCCCCGCGTACGCGGTGACGGCGATCGCCATGACGGCGATCGGGTAGAGGCCGGACGCGGGCAGGGCCACATGCCGAAGGCCCCAGGAGCCGAGCCAGCCCACCGCGAGGCCGATGGCCGCGCCGATCGCCAGCTCCAGGGCTATCTCGCCGAGCAGCACGTACCAGTGGTCGACGGGGCCGGCGGTGGAGAAGGCGACCACCAGGATGACGACGGGAGCGTCGTTGAAGCCGGACTCGGCCTCCAGCGTGCCCGTCACGCGCGCGGGGAGGGGGATTTTCCGCAGTACGGAGAAGACCGCCGCCGCGTCCGTGGAGGAGACGACCGCTCCGACGATGAGCGCCTGGCGCCACTCCAGCCCGATCAGGTAGTGCGCGGCCGACGCCGTGACCCCGACGCTCACCGCGACTCCGACCAGCGCCAGCGCGGAGGCGGCCGGCAGGGCCGGCTTGATCTCCTTCCACTTCGTGCCGAGGCCGCCTTCGGCCAGGATCACGACAAGTGCCGCGTATCCGATGACCTGGGTCATCTCGGCATTGTTGAAGTGGATGTCGCCGATCCCGTCCTGGCCCATGAGGACCCCGATCCCCAGGTACACGAGCAGGCTTGGGAGCCCGCTGCGCGAGGAGATCCGGACCGCTGCCACGGCGACGAGCAGGACGAGCGAGCAGACGAGCAGAAGCTGGTTGAGGTGGTGGACAGTCAGCGGCCGTTCCCTTCCCTGGCTCACGCGCATCCCGCGCGGGAGCTCACGTACATAGGACACGAAGTCGTGGAACTCCGCACCCAAGTACTTTGTTACCTTACCTAACTCTTGACGATTTCTTGACGCTCCCCGAGGCAAGATCGAACGCGCGCCGGCGCTCGTTCCCGACACCGCGTCAAGGGGCACAGGGCCCTGCGCCTATGGTTGCTCCAGCACTCCAGGACCGCCTGCCGCTCGCGTTAGGACAGCAAGGACAGCGATGCCCCCCAACACCACCGCCACAACGGGTGACAAGCCCGGCAAGTCCGGCAGGAAGAAGGGGCGCAAAGCCCGACTCATCGTGCTGGTACTGGTCCTGGCCATCATCGGAGGCGTCGCCTACGGGGCGTACTGGTCCATCAGCACCGTCCGCGCGTCGTTCCCTCAGACCAAGGGCTCGATCACACTCGACGGCCTGTCAGGACCCGTCGATGTGAAGCGTGACAGCTACGGCATCCCGCAGATCTACGCGTCCTCCGACGAGGACCTGTTCATGGCGCAGGGCTACGTCCAGGCGCAGGACCGGTTCTACGAGATGGACGTGCGCCGTCACATGACCTCCGGGCGCCTGTCGGAGATGTTCGGCAAGGGCCAGGTCAAGAACGACGAGTTCCTGCGCACCCTGGGCTGGGACCGCGTGGCAAAGCAGGAGTACGACAGCAAGCTGTCGGCCTCCACCAAGAAGTACCTCCAGGCGTACGCCAAGGGGGTCAACGCCTATCTGCAGGGCAAGGACGGCAAGGACATCTCCCTGGAGTACGCCGCTCTGGGCTTCACCAACGACTACACGCCCGAGAAGTGGACCCCGGTCGACTCGATCTCGTGGCTCAAGGCGATGGCCTGGGACCTGCGCGGCAACATGCAGGACGAGATCGACCGCGCCCTGATGACCAGCCGCCTCGGCCCCCAGCAGATCAAGGACCTCTACCCGGAGTACCCGTACAGCCGTAACGAAACGATCGTTCAGGAGGGCCAGTACAACGGGCTCACCGAGAGGTTCGAGCAGAACGGCAGCGCGTCGGCCGGCGGAACGTCCACCAGCGGCTCCACGGGCACGTCCACGGGCTCGGCGACCTCCGCCCTCCAGAGCCAGCTCTCGGGCCTCTACGACACCCTGGACGACCTTCCGACGGCCGTCGGCGTGAACGGCCAGGGCATCGGCTCCAACTCCTGGGTCGTCTCCGGAAGTCACACCATCACCGGCCACCCGCTGCTGGCCAACGACCCGCACCTGTCGGCCTCCCTGCCGTCCGTCTGGTACCAGATGGGCCTGCACTGCCGCACGGTCTCCAGCAAGTGCCAGTACGACGTGACCGGTTACACCTTCGCGGGCATGCCTGGCGTGGTCATCGGCCACAACGGGGACATCGCCTGGGGCATGACCAACTCCGGCGTCGACGTCACCGACCTCTACCTGGAGAAGCTCAGCGGCGAGGGCTACCTCTACGACGGCACGGTCAAGCCCTTCAAGACGCGCGAGGAGACCATCAAGGTCGCCGGCGGCGCCTCCAAGAAGATCGTCGTCCGCCAGACCAGCGATGGAATGCCCCTGCTGTCCGACCGTGACGACGAGCTGGTGAAGGTCGGCAAGAAGGCCTCAGTCGACACCGCGGCGCCCGACCGCGGCGATGGCTACGCGGTCGCCCTGCGCTGGACCGCGCTCGATCCCGGCACCTCCATGGACGCCGTCTTCGCCATGGACAAGGCCTCGAACTGGAGCGAATTCCGTTCCGCGGCGGCTCTGTTCGACGTGCCGTCGCAGAACCTGGTCTACGCCGACAAGACCAACATCGGCTACACCCTGCCCGGAAAGATCCCCACGCGCGCGAAAAGGGACACCGGTTCCATTCCCGCGCCCGGCTGGGACTCCAGCTACAAGTGGACCGGGTACATCCCCAAGGACGCACTGCCCTACGAGTACAACCCGTCACGCGGCTACATCGTCACCGCCAACCAGGCCGTGATCGACCCGGACAAGTACCCCTACACGCTCACCACGGACTGGGGCTACGGCACCCGCAGCCAGCGCATCACCGACCTGATCGAGTCGAAGATCAAGGGCGGCGGCAAGATCTCCACCGACGACATGCGCCAGATGCAGCTGGACAACAGCAGCGAGATCGCCAAGCTGCTCGTGCCCAAGCTGCTGAAGATCGACATCAAGGACAAGGACACCAGCGGAGCGAAGGCCGTCCGCGAGGCGCAGGACCTGCTGGAAGGCTGGGACTACACCCAGGACGCCGACTCGGCCGCGGCCGCCTACTTCAACGCGGTCTGGCGCAACATCCTCAAGCTCGCCTTCGGCAACAAGCTGCCCAAGGAGCTGCGCGTCAAGGGCCAGTGCCTGTGGGTCGACCCCGTCAACACCACCGGGCCCGCGGACGAGATCAACAAGGTCCGCGAGTGCGGCGAGCGCGACGCCGACCAGGCGCAGCCCGACGGCGGCGACCGCTGGTTCGAGGTCGTGCGCAACCTCATGGACGACCCGAAGAGCGACTGGTGGTCCACGCCCAAGTCGCTCACCCGGCCCGGAGCGAGCGACAACCGCGACGACCTGTTCAAGCGCGCCATGATCGACGCCCGCTGGGAGCTGACCGCCAAGCTCGGCAAGGACATCGACACCTGGAGCTGGGGCCGGCTGCACCGCCTGTTCCTGAAGAACCAGACCCTCGGCACCGACGGCCCCGGCTTCCTGAAGTACGTCCTCAACCGCGGCCCCTGGAAGCTCAGCGGCGGCGAGGCGACGGTCAACGCCACCGGCTGGAACGCCGCCGGCGGCTACGGCGTCGTCTGGGTCCCGTCGATGCGCATGGTGGTCAACCTCGGCGACCTCGACAAGTCGAAGTGGATCAATCTCACCGGCGCCTCGGGCCACGCCTTCAGCGCGCACTACACCGACCAGACGGGCAAGTGGGTCAAGGGCGAACTGCTCGACTGGAGCTTCTCGGACAAGGCCGTCGACAAGGACACGAGCGACACGCTGGTGCTCAAGCCGGGATCCTGAGGCGGCAGGCCGAAGCGAGAGTTTGAACTGAGGGCGCGCGGTGATCTCCGCGCGCCCTCAGGCGTTTCACGCGCCGCTACGGAAGCGGCGCACGCCTGACGGCGTCACCACCGCGTGCACCGGCCGGTCGTGCGCCTCCTCCGGGACGTGCCCGACGACCTCGGTGTCGTACAGCAACACCACCAGCGCGGGGCGCACGCCCGCGCGCTCCAGACGTGCGAGGACACGGTCGTACGACCCCCCGCCGCGCCCCAGCCGCATCCCGCGCGCGTCGACCGCGAGCCCCGGTAGCAGCACCACGTCGGCCTCGGTCACGGCGTCCGGCCCGAGCCGCGCGCCGGTCGGCTCGAACAGCGCCATCCTGCCGCCGTGTTGGACGCGCGCGAGGGAGCCCTCACCGGTGTAGGCGCCCCAGTCCAGGTCGTTGTCGGGCAGGAGCGCCGGGAGCAGGACCCGCACGCCCCGCGCGCGCAGCGTGTCCAGGAGCGCGAGGGTGCCTGGTTCGCTGCCCACGGAGACGTACGCCGCCACCGTGCGCGCATCCGCCAACTCGGGCAGCTCCAGCGCGCGCCCGGCCAGCCCTTCCGCGGCTGTGCGCACGTCATCCGCCGTCAATCTGTTTCTCACCGCGAGGAACTCTCGCCGCAACATTCGCTTGTCAGGCTCGGCCGCACGTCCGATGTGACTCACAGGTCGCACCCGTACCCTTCCTAATGGGCTCATATGAGAGCCAATTAACCGGAGCCACAGATTCCCTGCAAAGGCACCGGATAAGGTTGCGGGCATGACTCAGGCGCAACCCAGGATCAGCAAGGCTGTCATCCCCGCAGCAGGCCTCGGCACCCGGTTCCTGCCGGCCACGAAGGCCACTCCCAAGGAGATGCTGCCGGTCGTCGACAAGCCGGCGATCCAGTACGTGGTCGAGGAGGCCGTCTCCGCCGGCCTCGACGACGTCCTCATGATCACAGGCCGCAACAAGCGCCCCCTCGAGGACCACTTCGACCGCAACTACGAGCTCGAGTCCGCCCTCCAGAAGAAGGGCGACGCGGGCCGGCTCGCCAAGGTCCAGGAGTCCAGCGACCTCGCCACCATGCACTACGTGCGCCAGGGCGACCCCAAGGGGCTCGGTCACGCCGTGCTGTGCGCCGCCCCGCACGTGGGGCATGAGCCCTTCGCCGTTCTGCTCGGCGACGACCTGATCGACCCGCGCGACCCGCTGCTCGCGCGCATGGTCGAGGTCCAGGAGCAGCACGGCGGCAGCGTCATCGCACTGATGGAGGTCGCGCCGGAGCAGATCCACCTCTACGGATGTGCGGCCGTGGAGACCACCGAGGACGGCGACGTCGTCAAGGTGACGGGTCTGGTGGAGAAGCCCGACGAGGCGGACGCGCCGTCGAACTACGCGGTCATCGGCCGTTACGTCCTCGACCCGCACATCTTCGACATACTGCGCAAGACCGAGCCGGGCCGCGGCGGCGAGATCCAGCTCACCGACGCCCTCCAGCAGCTCGCGCAGGACGAGAAGGTCGGCGGCCCCGTGCACGGCGTCGTCTTCAAGGGCCGCCGCTATGACACCGGTGACCGCGGCGACTACCTGCGTGCCATTGTCAGACTCGCGTGCGAACGTGAAGACCTGGGCCCGGACTTCCGGACCTGGCTTCGCAGTTACGTAGCCGAGGAGATGTAGCAACGTTGAGCAGCGCCGCGCCCCGCACCACCGGCCCGGACCATCTGTGGTCGGTGGACGAACACCTGGAGGACATCCTCGCGACCGTCCGCCCCCTGGAACCCATCGAGCTGCAACTCCTCGACGCACAGGGCTGCGTCCTGGTCGAGGACGTCACGGTGCCGGTCTCACTGCCGCCGTTCGACAACAGCTCCATGGACGGGTACGCGGTGCGGGTCGCGGATGTCGCGGGCGCGAGCGAGGAGTTCCCCGCCGTCCTGGACGTCGTCGGGGACGTCGCGGCGGGCCAGGCCGAGCTGCTCCACGTGGGCCCCGGCCAGGCCGCCCGCATCATGACCGGGGCCCCGCTGCCGCCCGGCGCCGAGACCGTCGTACCCGTGGAGTGGACCGACGGGGGCCTCGGCGAGGGCCCGGTGACCGGGATGCGCGCCCGCAGCCTCGCGCCCGAGGGCGCCGAAGGGCATGTGTACGTGTACCGATCGGCCGAGGTTCGCGCGCATGTGCGCGCGAAGGGCAGCGACGTGAAGGCCGGGGACCGGGCCCTCGACGCCGGTACAGTCCTCGGGCCGTCGCAGATCGCGCTGCTGGCCGCGATCGGCCGGGGCACGGTACGCGTGCGCCCGCGCCCGCGCGTGGTCGTCATGTCCACCGGCAGCGAGCTCGTCCAGCCCGACGAGAAACTGGGCAGCGGCCAGATCTACGACTCCAACAGCTTCGCCCTCACCGCCTGCGCCCGCGACGCCGGCGCCATCGCCTACCGGGTGGGCGCCGTGGCCGACGACGCCGAGACGCTCCGCTCCACCATCGAGGACCAGCTCGTCCGTGCCGACCTCCTGGTCACCACGGGAGGCGTGAGCGTCGGGGCGTACGACGTGGTCAAGGAAGCCCTGTCCTACGTCGGCGACGAGGACGAGGCGGGCAGCGGCATCGACTTCCGCAAGCTCGCCATGCAGCCCGGCAAGCCCCAGGGCTTCGGCTCCATCGGCCCCGACCACACCCCGCTGCTCGCGCTCCCGGGCAACCCGGTGTCGTCGTACGTCTCCTTCGAGCTGTTCGTCCGCCCGGCGATCCGCACCCTCATGGGGCTCGACGACGTCCACCGGCCGCGCACGCGCGCGACCCTCACCACCGGCAAGGCGCTGACCTCGCCGAAGGGCCGCCGGCAGTTCCTGCGCGGGAGGTACGCCGACGGCGCTGTCACCCCGGTCGGCGGCGCCGGATCGCACCTGGTCGCCGCCCTCGCGCAGGCCGACGCGCTGATCGTCGTCCCCGAGGACGTGGAGTCCGTCGAACCCGGCACCGAGGTCGAGGTCGTCCTGCTCGGCTGAGCCCACGCGCGCGGAGCGGTTCGTGGGCGGTCCTGGTCAGTTGTTTGCGCCGACTTGGGGGTACCGTGTCGCGCACAACAGGCCCACGCGCCGCACCGCGAGGGGCCCGGACCGGGAGCGCCACACAGCATGACTGTTCCTTCCCGGGGGAATCCCCCCGGACCCCCTGCGCAGGACCGACTGACGCACATCGACGAGGCGGGCGCCGCCCGCATGGTCGACGTGTCCGAGAAGGACGTGACCGCGCGCACAGCGCGCGCCAGCGGACGTGTCCTCGTCTCACCGCGCGTGGTCGAGCTGCTGCGCGGCGAGGGGGTTCCCAAGGGCGACGCCCTCGCCACCGCGCGCATCGCGGGCATCATGGGCGCCAAGCGCACCCCGGACCTCATTCCGCTCTGTCACCCGTTGTCGGTGTCCGGTGTGAGACTGGATCTGTCGGTCGCGGACGACGCCGTGGAGATCCGGGCCACCGTGAAGACCACGGACCGCACGGGCGTCGAGATGGAGGCCCTCACCGCGGTCTCCGTCGCCGCGCTCACCGTGATCGACATGGTCAAGGCGGTCGACAAGGGAGCGGTCATCACGGACGTGCGCGTGGAGGAGAAGACGGGCGGCAAGTCCGGCGACTGGAGCCGGGCGTGAGCGCGGGGGCGCACGCCGAGAACCGCGCGCCGTACCGCGCGCTGGTCGTGACCGCCTCCAACCGCGCCGCCGTCGGTGTCTACGAGGACAGAGGCGGTCCACTGATCGCCGCGGGCCTCGCGAGCTTCGGCTTCGCCGTCGAAGGCCCGCAGGTCGTCCCCGACGGCGACCCGGTGGAGACCGCCCTGCTGGTCGGCGCCGAGGCCGGGTACGACGTGATCGTGACCACCGGCGGCACCGGAATCTCCCCCACCGACCGCACGCCCGAGGCCACGCGCGCGGTGATCGACTACGAGGTGCCGGGCATCGCGGAGGCCATCCGGGCGTTCGGACGGGAGAAGGTGCCGACCGCCGCGCTGTCCCGGGGACTGGCCGGAGTCGCGGGGCGAACGCTCATCGTCAATCTGCCGGGTTCCACCGGCGGGGTGAAGGACGGACTGGCCGTCCTGGAGCCCCTCCTGGTCCACGCCGTCGACCAGATCCGCGGCGGCGACCACCCCAGACCCGGCGCCACCAGTGGGGGTGCGAGCTGAACAGCCCATCCTGGCCCGTCGTGCTGGCGGACGGCGACATCGTCCTCCGGCCGATAAAACTGCGCGACCAGCGGGCGTGGCGCGAGGTCAACCGGCGCAACCGGGACTGGCTGCGCCCCTGGGAGGCGACCATTCCGCCCCCCACGCCCAGCGGGCCGATCGCGCACCGGCCGACCTACCGACAGATGGTCCGCCACCTCAGGTCCGAGGCGAACTCGGGCCGGATGCTGCCGTTCGTCATCGAGTACCAGGGGCGGCTCGTCGGGCAGTTGACGGTCGCGGGAATCACCTGGGGCTCGATGTGCTCGGGGCACATCGGCTACTGGGTGGACGAGTCGGTGGCCGGCCGCGGTGTGATGCCGACGTCCGTGGCGCTCGTCGTGGACCACTGTTTCCGCGCCGTCGGTCTGCACCGCATCGAGGTCTGCATTCGCCCGGAGAACGGGCCCAGCCGCCGGGTCGTGGAGAAACTCGGATTCCGCGAGGAGGGCCTCAGGCCGCGTTATCTCCACATCGACGGAGCCTGGCGCGACCACCTCGTGTTCGCACTCACCGCGGAAGAGGTTCCCGACGGGTTGCTCAACCGTTGGCAGCGGGCACGCTCTCAGCAGGCCTCGCACGACGCGCCGCGCACCACCCCGCGGAACCCGCAGAACACGCCGGGGAATCCCGGATAGCCGTCTCAAGGTCCAGGAAATTGAATAAGTGTTCGAAATTGATCGATCGGTGACCGGCTCAAGCCATTAAATTCGCGGCCTCGGCGGGCTGCTGATCGCATCGTTCACAAAAAAAGTTCGAAATATCAGCCAGATCGTGCGACACACCGGCTCAATTGGCAGATGGCCTCACGCAAACCCCTCTACCGTGTGAGGCGTGAGCAGCAGCGGCCTCATCTACGCAGTCATTGTCGGGGCCTGGGCCGCCTACTTGGTGCCGATGTGGCTCCGTAGGCAGGACGAGCTGAACGAGGCCCGTCCGACGGAACGCTTCAGCACCGCCATCCGGCTGCTGTCCGGACGGGCGGGCATGGAGCGCCGGTACGCCAAGGACCTGCGCGCGCGCTCCACCGACGAGGGGGAGTCCAGCGCCGACGATCCGGACGCGGTCACCGACTCGGTGGACGTCCGGGCCTTCGCCATGCCTCCGACGCGCCCGCAGGCGCGCGCGGAGGTGCGCGCGGAGGTGCAGGCGCCGGTGCCTGGGCGTGCGCAACCGGCGCGCGAACAGGCGGAAGCGCCGGCGCCCGCGTCCGGTTCCAAGCCCGCACCCGCATCCGCACCCGCACCCGCACCCTCATCCGGATCCGCTCCCGCGCGCACATCGGCCCCCGCGCCGGCGCGGGGGCCGATGTGCGCGCGGGAGCGGATCCGGATGAGGGTGCGGGTGCGGGTGCG
>Ga0075367_10001504_pt1 | contig 10075 bp, 8 predicted proteins | sample EndMethybrTD3032_FD_71399 | JGI IMG/M metagenome (GOLD analysis project Ga0075367, IMG submission 71399) | Populus endosphere microbial communities from Tennessee, USA - Endosphere MetaG P. TD hybrid TD303-2 | ecosystem: Host-associated > Plants > Roots > Endosphere | place: USA: Tennessee...
GGCCTCAACGCCCTGACCGAGCCGCTGCTGCGCCCGATCCGGCGCATGATGCCCGACCTTGGCGGCATCGACATCTCGCCCGTCGTCCTGATCCTGATCTGCGCCTTCATCCAGGGCGTGATCATTCCCAACATCGCCAAGTTGGTGTGACGGGCCGACGCAAGGAGCCCTGGCGGACCAGGACGGACGGCGTCCAGGTGTTCGTACGCGTCACGCCCAAGTCGGCACGCGATTGCGTCGAGGGGACGACGGACAGCGCGGAAGGGCCGGCATTGAAGGTGAGGGTGAGGGCGGTCGCCGACAAGGGCGAGGCCAACCGCGCCGTGGAAGCTGTCGTGGCCGAGTGGCTGGGCGTCGCCAGGACCAGCGTGAGTGTCGGGCAGGGTGGCAAATCGCGGCTCAAGACCCTCGACGTCGCCGGGGAGCCGCTCTCATTGCAGCGGTTGATGCGGGCACGTCTCGGCCAAGTGGCCTGAGGGCCGTCTCCGCGCGACGCACTTGCAGTCGGCCTGCCGCGGCGAGGCTTAGAGCAGAATCGCTTCAGATTTCATCATTGTGCCTTGATCGAGACGTGGCGGCCGAAGCGTGAACTCTGCTCTATTCCCGATTTGTAGAGCACGATTCACGCTCCATGATCGAAGCCAACTGCTTCGATCAGAAACGATCTTGCTCTAGGCGTTCGGGTCTTCCGCATCGTGGGCGTGGCCGATTGCCTGGCGCAGGCGCCGGTCGAGCTTGCCGCAGTTGACGATCACCTTCTGCGAATGCACGGCTTCGACGGCGCTGAGCGGCACGGTGAAGTCGCCCGCGTTCTCGACATACACCACGAACTCCGGTCGTCCATGCGGCCTGACCTGGCGTACGGCGCCGAACGCTTCGGCGTCGTCGGCGACGAACACCTCGAATCCTTCCTGGACGTTGTCGCTGGCCATTGCTGTCTCCGTGCTTGGCTTCCGCTTCTTTCAATTCGATGTACCGGTCGCGCGTCCAGTGTCACGCCACTCTATCGTGAGCGCCGCGCAAATAGTCCACTGCCAAAGCAATGTTCCCCCGCACGTCCCGGCCGGTGTCGATCTCGATATGGGGCAGCAATATGGGAGATCGAAAGGGATCGTTGCGGATGAACTCGGTCCAGTCGGCGAGCCTGCCCACGTCGCGCGCCTCGCCGCGAGCTGCAAGCCGGCTCCTGCGAGTATCCTGATCGGTAACGCAAAGGATCACCCGCAGGCGCGCGCCCAATCGCTCGGTCTCGCTCACGACCCAGGCGCGCCACTCGGCGTCGAGTATTTGCCCGACGTGTGGTGCATCGATCAGGACGCTGTTGCCGAGTTTCAGGTTGGCGAACGCGAGGTCGTAGAGGCTCCGGTAGATGGTCGGTCGCGCCTGCAAATATGCCGGTGAGTCTCGGTCGCCTGGAAAGGCAGCTTCCGAAATGATGTCGCTGTTCAGGTATACGCAGCCAAGCTCCGGCACCAGACGCTGGGCAAACGTGGTCTTGCCGGACCCGGCCGAGCCCAACACCGGGATGAGAGACAAGGGGTGCTTGCTGCCCATCCCGGCCGCCCTCGGCAATCCCGTGCGTCAGCTCGCCAGTTCGGCGATGCCCTGGTAGAGCACCAGAGCCTCGGGGTTGGCGAGCGCCTCCTTGTTCTTTACCTCTCGGCCATGCACCACCTCGCGCACGGCCAGCTCGGTGATCTTGCCGGACTTGGTGCGCGGGATGTCGGCCACCTGCACGATCTTGGCCGGCACGTGGCGCGGGCTGGCGCCGACCCGGATCTGCTTCTTGATGCGTTCGCGCAGGGCGTTGTCCAGCGTCAGGCCCGGCTTCAGCACCACGAACAGCACCACGCGCACGTCGTGATCCCAGTCCTGGCCGATCACGATCGACTCCTGCACTTCCGGCAGAACCTCGACCTGGCGGTAGATCTCGGCCGTGCCGATGCGTACGCCGCCGGGGTTGAGCGTCGCGTCCGAGCGGCCGTGGATGATCATGCCGCCGTGCTCGGTCCACTCCGCGAAGTCGCCGTGATGCCAGATGTTGGGAAAGCGGGCGAAGTAGGCAGCGTGGTATTTCTTGCCGTCCGGATCGTTCCAGAAGCCGATCGGCATGGACGGGAAAGGCTTGGTGCAGACCAGCTCGCCCTTCCCGTGCGCGACCGGCGTGCCGTTCTCATCCACCACGTCCATTGCCAGTCCCACGCCGGGGCCTTGGATTTCGCCGCGCCACACCGGCTTGGTCGGAATGCCGAGCACGAAGCAGCCGCAGATATCGGTGCCGCCAGAGATCGAGGCGAGGTGCAGGTCGGGCTTGATCGCCTGATAGATGTAGTCGAACGCCTCGGGCACCAGCGGCGAGCCGGTCGACAGCATGGCGCGCACGCTGGACAGGTCGTGCGTCTCGATCGGTGCCATCTCGGCCTTCTTCATGGCGTCGATGTATTTGGCGGAGGTGCCGAAATGCGTTGCGCGTTCTGACTGGGCGTAGTCCCAGAGCACGTTGCCGGTCGGATGGAACGGCGAGCCGTCATAGAGGAGCAGCGTTGCCCCGCTAGCGAGCCCCGAAGCCAGCCAGTTCCACATCATCCAGCCGAGCGTGGTGAAGTAGAACAGCCTGTCACCGGCCCGGATGTCGGAGTGCAACTGCTGCTCGGAAAGATGCTTGAGCAGCGTGCCGCCCGCCGAATGCACGATGCACTTGGGCATTCCAGTCGTTCCGGATGAGAACAGCACATAGAGCGGATGCGAGAACGGCAGGCGCTCGAAGTGCAGCGGTTGATCCGGGCGGCTGGTGACGGCGTCGCGCCACGTCAGCGCTTTGGCACCGTGGTGGATGAGGCTGGCGTTGAGGCCCTGCGCCACGGCATCGTCGCATCCCAGATAGCGCACGACGATGACGGCGCGCAGCGTCGGCAGCTTGGCCACGATCGCCGCGAGCTTGTCGGAAATGTCGATCTTTTTCCCCGCGTAGTGGTAGCCGTCGCAGACGACCAGTACTTTGGGCTCGATCTGGCCGAAACGGTCGAGCACTCCCTGTACGCCGAAGTCGGGCGAGCAGGAGGACCAGACCGCGCCGATCGAAGCTGCGGCAAGCATCGCGGCAATGCTCTCCGGCATGTTGGGCATGATGGCCGCCACGCGGTCGCCGGCCTGCACGCCGAATTCGCGCAAGGCCGCGCTGGCCCGAGCCACCTCGCCACGCAACTCGTCGTGGCTCATCTGGCGTGCGACCTTGTCCTCGCCGCGGAAGATCAGCGCCGGCGCGGAGCCTGTCTGTCGCAGCAGGTTCTCGGCAAAATTCAGCTTGGCGTCGGGAAAGAAGCGCGCGCCCGGCATCTTGTCGGCGTCGACGAGATAGGGCGGCTTGCCCTTGTCGCCAATCACTTCTGCGAAGTCCCAGTAGCTCGACCAGAACGCAGCAGGGTCCGAGATCGAATAACGGTGCAACTCGTCATAGTTTTCGAAGGACTTGCCTGCGCGAGATGCCATCCAGGTTGAGAAAACGCCGAGTGTCGTTTGCGCGGCACGGGTTTTCTCGGGTCTCCACAGGGGATTAGTCATGGATGTGGTCCTGGCATGGTTTGGCTGGCGCTTGGCGTCGTGCGGCGCTATGAAGATCAGACACTTGCCGAAGTCGAGTCGTCAGGGCGCGCTGCATAATTACAGTCCAGCTTGCGCCGAGCGGCAACGGTTTGTAAAACCAAATCAGGTCGGCAAGCTTTGGCCCTGGACGGGGGGGTCGGCTCTCCAGCCCGTAGCGGGTGAAGCGAGCGCAACCGGAACCACAGGTCGGGTCGGGGCATGAAACGCAAGAACGTTGTTTCCCGTCTTACGACGCTCGTTCTTGCCACCGTCGCCTGCCTACTGCTTGCTCTCCTGGCGCCTATTTTCTTCGCACATCGCGCGGTCGATGAGCCGTTCGCCGGCTCCAGCGTGATGGCGTCGCCGCGTGACTTGCACGTGGTGACCACCCCGGTTCGCCTGAGCGAGGCGCCGGATCTGATCCTGACCCGTGGTGTCCTCTATGCGAACGGCAATGCCGCGGGTGGCCTGCCGACCTCGCGGTTCGTGCTCGACGCGCCCGTGTTCGCGCTCAACGTTTCCGGCTTCCGGGCGGCAGGCGTGAGCCTCGATAGCAGTCCGATGAGTGCGGCCTTTGCCCCGCTGGTCGAGCAGCTCACCATGTTGGGCTTCGATACGCTGGTCGTGCAGCGGGGTACCTTGCAGGTCATCAGCTCCGACGGAACGTCGGAAACGATCAGCGACATCGATGCCGAGCTGACCGGTCGGCGCAAGGGTGTCATCGCGGCCCGCGGCAGCATGAAGGTGCGCGGGCAGAAGCTGACCTTCGAGGGCGCGCTCGCCCAGATTGCCGACAAGGCGACGCCGTTGCGCTGGCCGATGAAGGTCAACGTCAAGGGCGCGCTATTGGAGGTGGGCTTCGAAGGCCAGCTGGATGTCGCTGAAGACCTGCAGATCTCGGGGCAGACGGAGATCTCGACGCCGAGCATACGACGGGCGGCGCGATGGTTCGGCGTGCCGATTCCGGTCGCCGTGGGGCTCAACGCCGCAGCATTCAAGGGACAGCTTACCTGGGCTCGCCGCAGCCTGGCCATCGAGAACGCCAAGATGACCATCGACGGCAACGAGGCAAGCGGCGCGCTGGCTCTCAACATGGGAGGCGAGCGACCGCTGGTCGACGGCACGCTGGCGTTCAACGCCGTTGATTTGACGCCCTACCGTGAGGCGCTCCGTTCGCAATCCTTCGTTTTCGAGCGACTGACGTCGTCCTGGTCGGAATTCGATTTTTCCTTCCCCATCCTCAAATATTTCGACGCGGACCTGCGCGTTTCTGCGCCGAAGATTGCCATGAACGGCTTCGGCTTTGGCCGTGGAGCCGCGGCTATCACAGTGCGCTCGGGCAAGATGATCGCCGATATCGCCGAGCTGGAGCTGCCGGCCGGTGCGCGGGCGAGTGCGCAAGTGGCTATCGATAGCAATGACCTGACGGCCAGTTACACGCTGCGGGGACGGGTCGAGAACTTCGAGGCGGGGTCGGCCTCAGCCGCCGTGTTCGGGGCAGCCGTGCTCAGTGGTCGCTCGACGCTGGTGCTCGATGTTGCATCGCACGGTGAGACGCCGGGAGAAGTGATGCGACGGCTGTCCGGAAAGGCGTCGTTGGCGATGCCGGAGGGTGGCCGGCTGGCCCTCGACGTCAAGGCCCTGCGCGGAGCTGCCAAGGCCGACGCGAGTTCGGGTTGGGGTGGGCTCGGCAAAGCCCAGACAAGCCTCGAGCAGGTCGAGGCGCGCTGCGTGCTACGCAACGGCATGCTGTTCACTGACGCGGTTCGCGGTGCTGCGGGCGGAGCCGGACTGAGCGCGACGGGATACGTGGATATTGTCGATGGGCGCATGGACCTCAACGTTGCCGTAAAATCCAACGTGCCGTCCGATCGCCCCCTGACCCCGGCTGATCTCGTTGGCGGCGAGACGGTTAGCCTGCGGGGGACCTGGCGTGAGCCGGTGGTGGGTGGGCCGCTGAGCGATCCTGGCGAACCACCCAACTAGTGTATCGATGCCGATCTCGGCTTGGAGTGCGCTGGGTTCGGACCGGCGTCGGATATTGTGCGCGAGCGCACCACTCATGATGGGCGCAGTTGGACCCGCCGCTCTCTAGCCGCCGAACGCGAACAGCGGCTCGTCCGGATCGGGCTTCCCGCACAGTCGGTTTGCGATGATTTGCGCGGCAATCACGCCGAAAGTGATGCCGTTGCCGCCGTATCCCAGCACCGCGTAGCAGTTCGGCATGTCGGGGACGGCGCCGATCGAGGGCAGGCCGTTCTCGCTCTCCCCGAACGTCCCTGCCCAGGCGAAGTCAGCGGTGGCATCGAGCCACGGCAGCAATGCCTTGGTCTTCTCCTGCAGGGCAGCCACCTTGGTCGGGAGCAGTGCATCCCGTGCCGCCTCGTCGGTGATGTCCTCGTCCTCGCCGCCGACCACCACGCGCCCGTCCGCGGTGCTGCGGATGTAGAGGTAGGGGTCGGACGCTTCCCAGATCAGCTCGCCGCTGCTCCAGATGGCGTGCGGCTGCGGCGGTGTCGCGAATGCCCAAGTGCTGGTGCGCCGATGCCCGTCGATCGGGACGCCGTCGGCCAGCTCGTAGCCGGTGGCGAATACGAGAGCCTTGGCCTCCATCTCCACGCCGTCCGCAGTCATCATGGCCACTTTGCCGCTCGAGGGGATGACTTCAGAAAGCTGCACCGGCGCAAACAGCTTGCCGCCACGAGACAGTGCTCGGTTTAGCAGGCCCGCCGTCAGCTGCATCGGATTGACTTCTGCCGCCCCCTCAGACAGCAGCGCACCCTCGCGGTTCATTTTCGTCATGCCGTCCAGATCCGCACGGGTGAGGAAGACGGAGGGCAAGCCGGCGTGCCGGCGACGGCGTCCCTCTTCCTCCATCTCAGCCGCCCCGAGCACGTTGCCCGCCAGATAGAGGGCACGCCGCTCCGCGAAATCGCACGGGATCTGCAGGCTCCGCACGATGTGCGCCAGATCGCTGATTGCGCGAAAAGAGCGTTGCCAGATGCGGCCTGCCTGCTCGAACCCGATCTCATCGGCGAGCCGGATCAGCGGCGTGTCGATCTCGAACTGCAGCAGGGCTGTGCTGGCAGCGGTGCTGCCGTGTCCCGGCGGCCGGCGGTCGATCACGACCGTCGACAGACCTCGTGCTGTGGCGGCTTCTGCGACCAGCGCCCCGGTGATGCCTGCGCCGACGATCACCACATCGACTTTGACGGACGCGAGCTGCTGCTCGACGGCGATCGGAACCTGGCGATAGGCCGCCCAAACAGGCGTGCCCGTGCGCAGGTCGCGCTTCTCCGTGATTGACTGGGCTGCAGAGGTCATCGACTCACCGGGGGAGGCGCTCAGCGTTTCCGCTCAAGCTGCCATCCCAGCAACCGCGATCCCGGGAATTTGTTCCGGGGCGGTCTCCTTGACCCGGAACATTGCTTCCTCACCCAGCGTTGCCGTTCACCATTCCACGAGGTGTCGGTATGTCCAGCTCGCTGAAGGCTGCCATGGCTCTTATTGCATCCACCTTGATGTTTCCGAGCGTGCTGGCGGCCCAGGAGCCGTCGGGATACGGACCCGACCCGAAGCTTCCGGCACCGACCGAGACCTGGATACCGACCATCAATTGGTCCATTGCCGGCGAGGCGTGGCCAGGCGGTGCCACTCCCAAGCCGGCGGCCGGCCTGCAAGTGCGCGCCTTTGCGCAGGGCCTCAAGCATCCGCGGTGGATGCTGGTGCTGCCCAACGGCGATGTGCTGGTGGCCGAGGCTGCCAGCGAGCCGGCCAAGACGGGCTGGTCGCCGCGCGCCATCGTGCAGAGCTGGGCCCAGCGTCGCTCCGGCTCGACCATGGAGAACGCCAATCGCATCTCGATCCTGCGCGATGGTGATGGCGACGGCGTCGCGGAAACGCAGGCTGTGTTCATCGAAGGTCTGCGCCAGCCGTTCGGCATGGCCCTGGTCGGCGACAACCTCTACGTCGCCAACACCGATAGCGTGGTGCGCTACCCCTTTCATGTCGGCGAGACCCGCATCACCGACAAAGGCACCAAGCTGCTCGACCTGCCCGTCGGCCACCATTGGACGCGAGCGCTGCTTCCGAGCGCCGACAGCTCCAAGCTGTTTGTGACGGTCGGCTCCGGCAGCAACATCGGCGAGAAAGGCATGGACATCGAGAAGGGGCGGGCCACCATCCTCGAACTCGACCTGGCGACCGGAAAATCGCGCATCTTCGCTTCCGGCCTGCGCAACGCCAACGGCATGGCGATCGAGCCGACCACCGGGGCTCTGTGGACCGTCGTCAACGAGCGCGACGAATTGGGCGACGACCTGCCGCCGGATTACCTGACCTCGGTCAAGGACGGCGGCTTCTACGGCTGGCCGTACAGCTATTGGGGCAAGAACGTCGATACCCGCGTGCAGCCTCAGCGTCCTGATCTGGTCGCGACCGCCCTCACGCCCGACTACGCCCTGGGCGGGCACACGGCCTCGCTGGGTCTTGCCTACTACGATCGTGATCAACTGCCGGAGCGGTATCGCAGCGGCATGGTTATCGGCCAGCACGGCTCTTGGAACCGGACGCAATACAGCGGCTACAAGGTCGTGTTCGTGCCATTCAAAGATGGCCGCCCGAATGGTGCGCCGATCGATGTCCTGACGGGCTTCCTGAAGGACGACGGCAGCGGTAAGGCCTATGGCCGGCCGGTAGGAGTCGCCGTGGACGGCAAGGGCGCGCTGCTGGTGGCGGACGATACCGGCAACACCATTTGGCGCGTGACGGGCGACCAGCGGCAGTCTGAGCTGAGATGATTTATGGGCTGAGATGAGCCGGCCGAGATGAACCGGCCGGCGGTGCCACGCCTTCCGGCGTGGCACCGAAGCGGTTGTTACGCTGCGTGCTCCCACGCCTGGCAAGCTTCGTTCTTGGTCTTGGATAGGTGCACCTTGGTGTCGACGTTCGACACCCACGCCAGCGGGATCAGGTGATGGTGGCCTTGAGCCGCCGGATCGTTCTTGGTGAGCTTGATCTTGTCCTTGCCTTCCATGTGATCGACAGTGCCGACGTGCTGGCCGTCGGAGCCAATCACTTCCATGTGCTCTTTGATCTTCGAGAGTTTCTGGGCGTCCATACGGGATCCTCCGGGTTTGGGGTTGTGGACGCTGAACGCGCGCGTGGCACCTGCGTTCCTGCTCTCCGGCACGGTGGACGATCGGCAGGTAGGGCGCGCTGCGGCGATGGCTGGAGAATAGAACGCCAAGGCTGCCCACCTCCCGTGCCTCAAACCAGCACACTTTGAATAATGCTGGTCAATCATACTGAGATTGCCCGTTGTGGACGAAGCCGGTCTCCACCTTGCTCCTGCCCAGTTCGTGGTAATTCTTGCTCGGGTTGTGGTTGGCTGACGCAAGCCCGGCACCCTGGCCTGGAGAGACTGTAATGACGGACGTCGCAATCAAGTCCCCCCTGCAATACCTCGACAAGGCCTCCTCGGCGCTGCGCGATATGGGATTGATGCCGCAGAAGGTCGAGCCTGCCCCCATCAACGCGCTGCTGGAGAAGATCTCCGATCTCGACCAGGAAAAGATCACCCTGATAGCGCGCACGCTCGGGCAGACGGAAGTCTTCAACGAGGTGGTGCGCGAGCAGACCTCGAAGATGGAGATCGGCGAGCGCTACCAGACGATCACCAACGGCTTCAACTCGATCCGCGACGACTCCAAGCGCCTGGTGGACCAGGTTGCCGACGGCAAGCTGGATATCTTCGAGCGCGGCACCAACATGTGGATGAAGATCGCTCGCGGCGACATCGGCGACCGCTTCGACAAGATCCGCACCACCTATCTTGCCGTCACCAAGGAGACCAAGAACCAGATCGAGCGCGAGGCCAAGATCCTCGACGCCTATCGCGACTATCGCGGCGCCTTGAAGCATGCCGAGGTGATGGCGCTGGAAGTTCTGAAGAAGGCCGGCGAAAAGCTCGAGGCGGTAAAGGCCGACCTGAAGGTGGCGACCGAGAAGGTCGCCTCGTTCGCCGGCACCGAACCCTCCGAGCGCGCCAAGCTGGAACTCGTGCGCGACGAGCAGCTGCGCCGCACGCAGGAGGAGGACAAGCGCTACCAGATCGCCAAGGATCTGTCCGACAATCTCACCATCTCCTACAACACCTCCGAGGTGATCATGGCGCGGCTGATGCAGACGACATCGGCCAAGGAGCGGGTCTATGCCCAGGCGGTGACCTTCTTCTCCACCAACGACAGCGTGCTGACGGCGCTGAAGGCCTCGTTCACCGGCATGTTCGGACTGCACGAGTCGACCAAGACCCTCGATGCCATGAAGGAAGGCATGTCGAAGAGCCTGGACACGCTTTCCGAGGTCGGCGACAAGGTCACGGAAGCGGCGGTACGCAGCGGCTACGGTCCGACCATTCGCGCCGACGCGGTCAAGAAGCTGGTCGACAGCGTGGTCAACTTCCAGGAACGCTCCACCGAGATCATCGCCGAGA
>Ga0075367_10001505_pt1 | contig 10071 bp, 8 predicted proteins | sample EndMethybrTD3032_FD_71399 | JGI IMG/M metagenome (GOLD analysis project Ga0075367, IMG submission 71399) | Populus endosphere microbial communities from Tennessee, USA - Endosphere MetaG P. TD hybrid TD303-2 | ecosystem: Host-associated > Plants > Roots > Endosphere | place: USA: Tennessee...
GAACAAGATCGCCGGCTTTTCGGCATGTTCGCCGGCGAGCAGAAAATCAACTTGGAGGAAACTCATGCGTTTTGACCGTCGCGTGCTTCTTACGAGCGGCCTTGCCGTGCTGGCCTTGTCGTCGGCGGCGTCGGCTCAGACTTACCCTGCGCGGCCGATATCCCTGATCGTGCCGGCCGCGGCGGGTGGACCGACCGACACGGTCGCGCGGCTCGTTGCGGAATCCATGACCCGCACGCTCGGGCAGACGGTGGTGGTCGAGAACATCGGCGGCGCCGGCGGGACGATCGGCATGGGCCGCGTGGCAGGCATGGCGCCCGACGGCTATGCGATCGCGGTCTGGCACATCGCGCATGCGACCGCGCCGTCGCTCTATCCGCAATTGAAATACGACCCGGTCAATGATTTCGACCACATCGGACGCATCACCGACGTGCCCATGACGCTCGTTTCCCGGACCGGCGTTCCGGCCAAGGACGTGACCGAGTTCATCGACTGGGTGCGCAAGGAGAACGACAAGGTCACATACGGCCATGCCGGCATAGGCTCCGCCTCGCACCTGTGCATGCTGATGCTGTCGAAGGAGCTGAAGATCCAGCCGCGCGGCATCGGCTATCGCGGCACCGGTCCTGCCATGAACGACCTCTTGGGCAACCAGTTCGACATCATGTGCGACCAGACGACCAACACGACGAACCAGATCAAGGACGGCAAGATCAAAGGCTACGCGGTGACGACGAAGGCAAAAGTCTCTTCGCTTCCGGAGCTGCCGACGCTCGACTCCGGTCCGGTCAAAGGCTTTGAAGCCTCGGCCTGGCACGCAATGTGGGCGCCGAAAGGATTGCCGAAGGACGTCACCGACAAGCTGGTGAATGCGCTGCAGGCGGCGCTGAAGGATCCGAAGGTGATCGAGCGCTTCGCAAGTCTCGGCACCGAGCCGGTGCCGCTGGAGCAGGCCACGCCCGCGGCACTGAAGGCGCATCTTGCAGCCGAGGTGCCGCGCTGGGGCGAAGTGATCAAGGCATCAGGGGCAAAGGGCGAGTGATGAAAACCTACAGGATTGCAGCGATCCCGGGCGACGGCATCGGCACCGAAGTGATTTCCGCGGGCGTCGAAGTGCTGCACGCACTGGCGCAGCGCGAAGGCGCGTTCGCGTTCCAGGTCGACCATTTCGACTGGGGCTCGGACTACTACAAGAAGCACGGCCGGATGATGCCGGCCGACGGCCGCGACCAGATCAGGCGCCACGACGCCATCCTGTTCGGCTCGGCGGGCGCGCCGGACGTGCCCGACCACATCACGCTGTGGGGCTTGCGGCTGGCGATCTGCCAGCCGTTCGACCAGTACGCCAACGTCCGTCCGACACGGGTGCTGCCGGGCATCACCAGCCCGTTGCGCAAGGTCGAGGGCAAGGAGCTCGACTGGGTGATCGTGCGGGAGAATTCCGAAGGCGAATATGCCGGGGTCGGCGGCCGCGTGCACCAGGGCTCGCCGCTGGAGGCTGCAACCGACGTTGCGATGTTCACCCGCGCCGGCGTCGAGCGGATCATGCGCTTCGCCTTCCGGCTCGCGCAGTCCCGCCCCCGAAAACTGCTCACTGTCGTGACCAAATCCAACGCGCAGCGGCACGCGATGGTGATGTGGGACGAGATTGCCGTCGAGGTCGCGGCGGAGTTCAAGGACGTCACCTGGGACAAGATGCTGGTCGATGCGATGACCATGCGCATGGTGATCAAGCCGGAGTCGATCGACACCGTCGTCGCCACCAACCTGCATGCGGATATCCTGTCGGATCTCGCCGCGGCCCTTGCCGGATCGCTCGGGATCGCGCCGACGGCCAATCTCAATCCGGAAAAGGTCTTTCCGTCGATGTTCGAGCCGATTCACGGCTCGGCCTTCGACATCATGGGCAAGGGCATCGCCAATCCGATCGGCACGTTCTGGTCGGCGGTGATGATGCTCGAGCATCTGGGCGAAGGGGCGGGCGCGAAGCGGTTGATGGCCGCGATCGAGCGCGTAACGGCCGATGCGCGGTTTCATACGCCGGACCTCGGCGGCAAGGCGCGCACGACGGACGTGACCGCAGCGGTCATCGACGCGATCCACGGGGCCAACGCCTGACGATCACGCAGCTTCCGCGCGCCGCTCGATCTGCTTGATCTCGTAGCCGGGCTCGAGCTCGTCGCCGTCGGCGAGGCCGCTTTTGCGCGCCTGATGCCACGCCTCGTCTTCGGTGCGAAACGGTCGGCTGCAGCGATGGCCGTCTGTGTAGAGTGCCCACATGGCCGGTGAACGCGGGACCGGCGCGAGGGTTCCGCGCCGTCCCTGCGCTGACGGAATGGTGCTATTCCGCCTGGATGCCGGCGACGCGGGTGTATTCCACCCAGCGCTCGCGTTCCGCGCGGACTTCCTCCGTACACTGGGCGATCGTCATCTGGTCATAGGCGAGGCCGAACTCGTCCATGCGCCGCTGCACCTCCGGTACGCTCAGCGCCTGGTTGATCAGTGCGTTGAGCTTCTCCGACACATCGCGCGGCGTGCCGGCCGGAACGGCCATGCCGAGAAAGCCGGTGAGTGAAAATCCCGGGAACGTTTCGGCGACGGTCGGCACGTCCGGTGCCTGTTTCGAGCGCGTCTGCCGCGTGATGGCGATCGGCCTGAGCTGGCTGTTCAGGATGTATTGCGCCGATGCCGTCGTGTCGATGAACAGGCAGCTGATCTCGCCGCTCATCAGATCGGCAACGGCGTTGGCGATCGCCCGATAAGGGATCGCCTGCAATTCGATCTTGGCAAGGCGGCTGAGATACTCTGGCGGCGTACGCGACGAAGCGTTGAAATAGCCGAAGGTCAGCTTGCCCGGCTCCTTCTTTGCAGCGTCGATGAACTCCTGCAGGTTCTTCCAGGGCGCCTGCGGTCGTACCAGCAGATACGTGCCGCTGGAGCGGAAGAAGCCGACCACCTCGAAATCCTTCTCCGGGTCGTACGGCAGGTTCTTCACCAGGCTGGTGTTGGCTGCATGCGTCGAGGTGGTGATCAACAGCACGGTGTAGCCGTCCGCAGGCGAGGTCTTCGCGCCCATGGTGCCGACGATGCCGTTGGCGCCGGCGCGGTTGTCGACGACGACCGGCTGGCCGGTCTTGTCCTCGATCTGCTTGCCGATCAGGCGGGCGGAAATATCGCCCGAGCCGCCGGGACCGAACGGCACGATGATCTTGATCGGACGGGACGGATAGGTGTCCGCACGGGCGAGGTGCGGCATCAGCATCGCGCCACCCAGGGCGAAAAACATCTCTCGGCGGTTCATGCGCCTGTTTCTCCGTGTGAGTCGCGCGCAATCTATGGGTGGCCGCCGAGGCTGTCACCACGCACGAGACACAGGCGGGTATGAAGCTGCCGTGCTCTCCCTGGCGACAGGAGCTGCAAACCGAAAGCCGCCCGGCGGCGTGCCGGACGGCTTCCAGGAACTGACGATGAATGTCGACGTTGCGGCGATCAGTAGCCGACGCCGAGCACCAGCCAGAACGGCGACTGCGCCTGGGCCCTGGCGACCCTTTGCGCCTCGATCTGCTCGCACTTCTGCGCGTCGGTCGTGACCTGCTTGGCCTGTACGGTGGTAGTCGCAAGCGTCGCCAGGATGATGGCCGCACCCGCGAGGGACGTGATGCTCTTCAGCATGGAAGTGATCCTTGTGTGTTGTCTCAAGTTCGAAGCGTCCCTCATCGAACTTAGTGTGGACCCATCCTGAACGGGTTCGAACCGGTCTTATGTGAATGTGGTCACAGAGCCGGAAGCGGCCTGTTGCCGGTAAATGTAGATTTGCGCCGCCGCGAACATCCCCCACAGGGCGCCGATGATCAGGAAGAAGTGCCGCCAGTGGTCGGTGTCGATGATGAAGCATTCCGCCAGCGCGCCGAGATAGGCGGCGAACACCGCGATATAGGCCCGCTGCCATGGCACGCGGACGAAGAGATAGCGAAAGCCGATGACGAAGGTGGTGAAGACCAGCGCCGGATAGCAGATGCCAGCGAGCCAGCCGCCGGACATGAAAGCGTTCAGGAAGGAGTTGTGGGTGTCTTCCGGGAAGTAACGCGTGAACTGCAGCGGCCCGATGCCGAAGGGCAGTCCGAGCGCCATCTCGGCGCCCAGGATATGGCGGCCGAAACGGCCGAAGCGGCCGGTGTCATAGCTCTGGTCGAAGCTTGCGCGCTCCTTGAGCAGGCCGCCGACCGCATCGAATGACAGCAGCACCGAGATGAGCAGCACGGCGAATGCCGCGGCGAGAATCGTCAGCAGCACGATCCGTCCGCGCTGGGCCTGGCTCCTGGAGGTCCAGAACATCACCAGGACGACGAAGCCGCAGGTCAGCACGAGCTGCCCCCATGCGGCGCGTGAGAACGACAACAGCACCGCGAGGCTGATGATCAGGAAGGCTGCAGCGTTGCGCATCGCCTTGCCGGCACGGTCGACCAGCACGCTCTGCAGCGCGATCAGCGCCGGCAGGATCAGGAAGGCGCCGAGCACGTTCGGGTCCTTGAACGTGCCTTTTGCGCGTCCGTAGAGCGTCAGCCACTCTTCGCCGCCCGGAACGAGGTGGAAATAACCGACGATGGCGAGCACCGAAGCGATCACGGCGCCGACCATCCAGCCGCGGATCAGGAAGTGCAGGCGGTTCTGGGTGTCTTCCGACATCACCATCGCGAAGAACACCGCGGTGGCGGCGAGATACCACGACGTGCCGATCCAGTTGGCGATCTGCATCTGATCCAGCATGTCGGACGCCGACGTGGTGTAGCCGATGTTGATCAGCAGCAGCAGGAACAGCAGCGGCAGGAACAGCGGCCGCATCTTCACGCCGGTCGAGAAGAACACGATCAGCGCCGACAGGATCGCGAATTCATACGGGCTCGGCTCGATCAGAACGAACGCGCCGCCGAATCCCACCAGCCACAGCACCGCCCGCTGCAGCGCGGCGACGCCGGGACTGACGACCGTCGTCTCGGGGTAACCTTGCATGGCGCCGGTATAGGTCACTGCCTGCGTTCCGAACGGCCTAGTGTCGTGGATCAGAAATTCGCACCATCGATTCCGCGAGTCCATCGTGCGAATTTCTGATCCATAAACGACACTAGAATCATAAAGTTGCTAGTGTCCTTATCGAATCCGAAGTTCGCTCTGAGCGCGCTGCAAAGTATGACGAACTTCGGATTCGGGACGCTAGTAGGCGTTGTCGGTCTTCAGAAGCGCGATCGGCGTCTTCAGAAGGATGTAGGTGTCGAACAGCACCGACCAGTTCTCGATGTAGTAGAGGTCGAACTCGACGCGGCGCTGGATCTTCTCGGTGCTGTCGACCTCGCCACGCCAGCCGTTGATCTGCGCCCAGCCGGTGATGCCGGGTTTCACGCGGTGGCGAGCGAAGTAACCGTCGACGGCCTCGTCGAGCAGCTGGTTCTGCAGCTTCTGCTGCACCGCATGCGGGCGCGGGCCGACCAGCGAGAGGTTGCCCTTGAACACCACATTGAACAGCTGCGGCAACTCGTCGATCGAGGTCTTGCGGATGAAGCGGCCGACGCGGGTCACGCGCTTGTCGTCCTTGGTCACGACCTTCGAGGCGGTGGGATCGGCCATCTCGTGATAGAGCGAGCGGAACTTGAACACGTCGATACGCTCGTTGTTGAAGCCGAACCGCTTCTGCTTGAAGAACACCGGTCCCTTGCTGTCGAGTTTGATGGCGATGGCGACCAGCGCCAGCAGCGGCGACAGCGCGAGCAGGGCGAGGCCGCCGACGATGCGGTCGAACAGCGACTTCATCACCAGGTCCCAGTCGTTGATCGGCTGTTCGAACACGTCCAGCGTCGGCACCTCGCCGACATAGGAATAGGAGCGGGGACGGAAGCGCAGCTTGTTGGTGTGCGCCGACAGGCGGATGTCGACGGGCAGCACCCAGAGCTTCTTCAGCATCGCAAGGATGCGGATCTCGGCCGAGATCGGCAGCGCGAACAGCACGAGGTCGACGCGGGTGCGGCGTGCGAACTCGACGATGTCGTCGACCTTGCCGAGTTTCGGCGCGCCGGCGCAGGTGTCCATCGCACGGTCGTCGTTGCGGTCGTCGAACACGCCGAGAATGTGGATGTCGGAGTCGGCGGCCTGCGCGTTGAGGGCCTGGACGAGCTTCTCGCCGTTGGTATCGGCGCCGACGATCACGGTGCGGCGGTCGAGCCGTCCCTCACGGCCCCAGCGGCGCACAAAAGCGCGCAGGATCAGACGGCTGGCGATCAGCAGCACCAGCCCGACGAGGAAGAAGCCGGACAGCCAGGCGCGCGAGATCTCGCCACCGAGCTTTGCAAAGAACGAAGCGCCGATGAACAGCAGGAAGACGAACGACCAGGAGGAGATCATGCGGGTCATCTGCCGCAATTGGCCGCGGAACACCTGCACGTCGTAGATGTCGGCGGCCTGGAAGCAGAGCACTGCGGTGATGGCGACGCCGACGATGGCTGCGGCGTAGGACCAGTTGAAGCCGTCCATCGGCACGACATAGCCGAAATAGACGGCGAGGCCAGCGAGGCTGATCAGCAGGAAATCGGCGAGCCGCACCAACCCGGTGATGACGATCGGCGAGTAGGCGCGGCGCACCTTCTCGCTCACCACCTTGAGCGCCATCGGCGTCAGACGTCGGCGTCGCTCGAGCCGCGGCGCGCCGGACGGACTTGCCGCTGCGGCAGCCGTCGCCGCATTGAGCATTGAGCGGGTGTCAATGGTTTCCATGAGCGCACATCCGACGTCGGGCCCCGGCTCGTATATTTGTGGCCGGAATGACCCAACAAAGGCGTTAGCCGACAAATCGGAAGATTTGGTTAGCGCTGGTAAAGAAACATTAATGTTCGACGAAGGCGTCGCGATAGCCCTTGAGCACACCCTCGACCATCGCCCGCTGCGAGAAGTGCTGGAACACCCGTTCGCGCAAAGCTTTTGCGCGCTCCTCGGTGCGGGCGGGGTCGTCCAGGGCTGTGGCGATCGCCGCGGCCATCGTATCCGGATCGTTCGCCGGAATAAGAGCGTCGGTGAAGGGGCCGAGGATTTCCGGAATGCCGCCGACATTGGCGGCGATCATCGGGATGCCGGCGGCGGCGGCCTCGATCACCACATAAGGCATGGAGTCGCCGCGAGACGGCACGACCAGCAGGCGGCCCTTGCTGAAGCCAAAGCGTGCCGGCACGTGGCCGATGAAGCGCACCGCCGGCCCAAGTTTTAGCCGGTCGCAGAGCGCATGCAGCGTGGCGGTTTCCTCGCCGTCGCCGGCCAGCGTGAGCGTTACCGGCTTGCCTGCTTCACGCAGCTTGGCGACCGCCTCGATCAGGATGTCGGCGCCCTTGATGTGGCGGAATTCGCCGACATAGACCACGTCGGTGGCGTCGTCGGCCATGACCAGCGGATCGAACTCCTTCGCGGTGACGCCGTTGAAGACGCAGCGCACCAGGCCCTTCGGCATGCCCACCACGCGCTGATAGGTGTTACGGGCGAACTCGCTCTCGAACAGGAACAGGTCCGTCCGGTTCATCAGTGCGCGTTCGAGCCCGGCATAAAGCTTTCCCTTCAACGTATCGATGCCGTAGTGCAGCGAGCCGCCGTGCGGGGTGTAGACGCGGATCATGTTCTCGCTGTAGCCGCGCGAGCGGATGAAGGCGCCGGCTTTTGCGCCATGGCTGTGCAGCACGTGCGGCTTCAGGCGGCGGATCAATGACGTGAACTGCGGCCACACCAGCGCGTCGGCCGGGTGGGGCTCGCGGCGAATGGGAATGCGATGCACTCCAAGCGCAAGCCGTGGCTTCATCTCAGCCAGCGCCGCATCGGCGCGCTCGCCGCCGGTCAGGCTGTCGGCGAGGATGCCGACCTCATGGCCGCGTTCGATCTGTCCCTGCGCGAGATCGAGGATGTGGCGGAAGATGCCACCGACCGGCGCGCGCACGGCGTGCAGAATTCGCAACGGGTCGGCAGGAACGGCGGCCATCTTTCCAAAGACTTCCCAGCCCAGCACTTCTCAGTTCAAGATTTCCAGGGTCGCTTTTGTCGCGGAAGCGACGGAGCGCGCACAACGACGCCACCATGCATCGGAAAAATTCACAGCGGATTAACAGTTTGCTTGGTTAACAAGAGATGACGTTCATCTCAATCTCCACAATTCGCACCCCGCACATGGCGCGAAATTAACGTGGCGGCAACCATAATCGCCTGTAATGGCCGGGAGATTCAGTGACAGGTTGCGTCCTGTAGGAGCGTGCGATGCGTCTGATGTTCTGGAAGAAGTCCGACAAGGCCGGCGTTTCTCCCGCGCAGCCGGCGGCAGCGCCGGTGGCGGCTCCCGCAAGCGCTGCGCCGGTCGTCCCACCGTCCATGCGGACTGCCGCTCCCGCCGCGGTCGCAGCTGAGCCGGCCGGCACACTCGGCGATCTCGATCTACGCCTCGTCTGGCAGGCACTGCTGCGCAACAAGGCCTGGATCATCGTGCCGACGGCGGTTGCCGCCGCGCTCTCCTTCGCCGTCGTGAACCTCATTACCCCGCGCTACAAGTCGGAAGCGCGCCTCCTCGTCGACAACCGCGAGAACGTATTCCTCAGGCCCAACGCGGACCGCATGGAAGAGCGTCGGGAGCTGGATCCGGAAGCCATTACCAGCCAGGTGCAGATCGTGCTCTCGCGTGACCTCGCGCGCGAGATCATCCGCAAGAACAAGCTGAACGAGCGCCCGGAGTTCGACCCCGTGCTGCAGGGCCTGTCGCCGCTGCAGGCTCTTGCGGCGATGGTCGGCATCGGCCGCGACCCGCTGAAGCTTTCGCCGGAAGAACGGGTGCTCGACGCCTACTTCGATCGCCTGACCGCCTACGCGGTCGACAAGTCACGGGTGATCGTGATCGAATTCCAGTCGCGCGATCCCGAGCTTGCCGCGCGCGTGGCCAACTCGATCGCCGAAGGTTACCTGGCGATGCAGCAGTCTGCCCGGCAGGACCAGGCGCGCTCGGCCGGGCAGTGGCTTTCAGGCGAGATCGACAACCTGCGCAAGAAGGTCGCCGAGGCCGAGGCGCGGGTGGAGGATTTCCGCGGCCAGGCGAGCCTGTTCATCGGCACCAACAATACGTCGCTGTCGAACCAGCAGATGGGTGAGATCAACACCCAGCTCAGCAATGCGCGGGCGCAGAAGTCGGATGCCGAATCCAAGGCGCGGCTGATCCGCAGCATGCTGCAGTCCGGCCAGCCGATCGAGGCGTCCGAGGTACTGAACTCCGAGCTCGTGCGCCGCTTGAGCGAGCAGCGCGTGACGTTGCGCGCCCAGCTCGCCGAGCAGTCGGCGACGCTGCTTGACGGCCACCCGCGCATCCGTGAGCTGCGCGCGCAGATCGGTGATCTCGATCGCCAGATCCGTGAGGAGGCCAGCAAGATCTCCCGCTCGCTGGAGAATGATGCGAAGATCGCCGGCGCCCGCGCCGAGAGCATGAGCGCGAACCTCGAGCAGGTGAAGAAGCAGGCGGTGTCCACCAACACCCAGGACGTGCAGTTGCGGGCGCTCGAGCGCGAGGCCAAGGCGCAGCGCGACTTGCTGGAATCCTATCTGGCCAAATTCCGCGAGGCGTCGACCCGCGAAAACCTCGAGAGTGGTCCAGCCGATGCCCGCATCATCTCGAAGGCCATCGTCTCCAACATTCCCGCGTTCCCGAAGAAGCTGCCGATCGTGCTGATCGCGACGCTGGCGACGCTGATGCTGTCGGCGGGCTCCATCGTCACCGGCGAATTGCTGCGGATGACGGCGCCGCGTCCGCCGATTGTCCCGGCCCATGTCGCCGCTATGGCTGCCCCTGCGGTTGCGCAGGTCGCAGCTGCCGCCGCTCCGCCGGTCGCGCCCGTCCACGACAACAAGCCTGAACCTGCCGCAGCACCGACCGTCGATTTCGAACGCATCGCCGCCGACCTGAAGGCGCTCGGAGACGCCGCGCGCAAGATCACCGTCATGGGCGTGTCGCAGCCGGCGGGCACCTCGCTCACTGCACTGACGCTCGCGCGCCTGCTGAGCCGCGACTCC
>Ga0075367_10001506_pt1 | contig 10068 bp, 12 predicted proteins | sample EndMethybrTD3032_FD_71399 | JGI IMG/M metagenome (GOLD analysis project Ga0075367, IMG submission 71399) | Populus endosphere microbial communities from Tennessee, USA - Endosphere MetaG P. TD hybrid TD303-2 | ecosystem: Host-associated > Plants > Roots > Endosphere | place: USA: Tennessee...
CTCGAGCTCGGCCTCCTGGACGGCCACGACCAGCTGGCCGTCACCGTTGTTCGCGGGCGCACCACCGACCCGCCAGACGCACTGCCCGTAGCCGTCCGACACGCCGTCGCCGTAGTCGGCACCGGTCGCTGTCGACAGCTCGTCGGCACTCACCAGCGCGCATGTGTCGACCGTGTCGACCGTCTTGGGCATCGGGTTCGTCGGCTGGTCGTCCGACGGTGTCGAGCTGGTGCCGTCACCGCCACCAGTGGTGTCGTCGTCCGAGTCGCCGTCCGATCCGCCGCAGCCCGTCAGGGCGAGGACGGTCACCGCGGCCACAGCGGTGAGCCTGAGAGATTTCATGGGGACTCCCATCGACCGACGTCCGAGTCGTGGGTCCGAAAAACGCGACATGCGTTGTGTCGACGGTGGCACAGGCCCCGTCGGGCGGCAATGGCCCGGATGGGCTGGCTCAGACCGGGTGCGTCTCGACCCGGTCGACGTGCAGCTCGCGGCGGCTGATCAGCCCTCCGGCGTACGTGTCGACGTAGTGCAGGTGCCAGTCGACGCAGCGGTCGCCCAGCACGTGGTGCGCGACGCAGGCGACGCGGCCGTCGGGCTCGACGCCGGTGACCTCGTGGCGGGTCGAGTCGGTGGCCTCCAGCTCGGCGAACGCGGCCCGGATCTCGGCGCGGCCGTGGTGCTCGTCGACCGGGCCGAGGTGCTCGGGTGGGTTCGGCGTGACCAGGACGCCGTCCTCGGTGAACAGCGCCGCGGCCGCGTCCCAGTCGCGGGCGTCGACGGCGGCGGCGTACCGGAGCGACAGGTCCTCGGTCACGTCAGGCCGAGCCGCTCGGCACAGGCGGACAGCTCGTCCTTCGCCTCGGACAGGTCGGAGGTCGCGGAGGCGGCGAGCACCAGTCGTACGGCGCCCTGCTCCGCCAGCCGCGACGCGCGGTCGGCGTCGACCCGGCTGACCAGGTGGCCGAGGGTGAGCTCGAGGGCATCGGGGTCGCGGCCGGCGTGGGTGGCCTCGCTGCGCATGAAGGCGACGAGCGCGGCGAGGTCCTGGCCCACGAGGCCGAGCGGCTGGATGCCCGCTCCGAACCGTCCGGCCCGGCGCGCGGCGGCGCGGGTGTGGCCCCCGATGTGGACCGGGACGGGGGAGTGCGGCTTCGGGTAGGAGAGCGCCTGCGAGAACCGGAAGAAGTCGCCGTCGTGGTCGGCCGGCCCGTCGGCCCACAGCTTGCCCAGGACCTCGAGCTGCTCGTCGGCGCGGCGACCCCGGAGCTCGAAGTCGGCGCCGCAGGCCGCGATCTCCTCGCGCATCCAGCCCATCCCGACGCACAGCCGGAGCCGTCCGCCCGACAGACGCGACAAGGTCGCGACCCGCTTGGCGAGCACGACCGGGTGGTGGTCCGGCAGCACGAGCACGCCGGTGGCCAGCCCCAGGGTCGTCGTGCAGCCGGCGAGGTAGGCCAGCAGCTCGAGCGGGTCGGGGATGTCCGTGTCGTACGGGATGTCCATCCGGCCGTCGTTGCCGTAGGGGTACGGGTCCTCGTGGTCCTCGAACACGACCGCGTGCTCGACGGCCACCACGCCGCTGAACCCGCACGACTCCAGGTGCCCGGCCCACTCGGCGATCCAGTCCGGGTCGGCGGTGGTGCCGGCGGCCGTAGGTGCGATGACGTCGTACTTCACGCCGGCATCCCGGCCCACTCCGCGAGGCGGGCGACGGCGGGGCCCGCGTGCTGCCCGATGCCGGCCAGCGCGGCGTCGAGATCGGCCGAGGCCGGGTGGCCCGGCGGCACGCGCGACGGGTTGAGGGCGACCCCGGCGGCCCAGGCCCTGATGTCGTCCTCGGCCCCGAACGCTGAAGCGTTCTGCAGCCCGGAGACGTTCATCGCCGCCCAGTCCTCGCGGGTGTTCCCGAACGACGACGAGCGGCAGACCCGGTTCTTCTCGGCGTCGTCGGCGCGGGTGGCCTCGACGTAGCCGACCAGCGCGGCGCCGAAGCACGGGAAACCTGCCCGCACCGGCTGCGGCGTGATGACCTCGGGCTGCCAGATCGGCTGCCGGGGACGGATCTTCAGCCCGTCGGCGGCACAGTGGACCACGACGGCGTCGTCGGCGACCGTCACCTCGCCACCCTCGAGCTCGAGCCGCCCACGGCGTACCGAGCGCAGGTGGCCGAGCCGGACCACGTTCTCGATGCTGCGCAGCAGGTCGAGCTCCCAGGTGCCGAGCGTGGGTGCTCGGGCCATCGTCGGTGTGACCGCGGGGTCGATCCGCAGCATGATCCCGGCGGCCTCGAGGGCGAGGAACAGGTCAGGCAGGGTCGGGGTCTCGCCGGCCAGCCGCAGCATCTCCGCGACCATGCCGAGGAAGACGACCGGGTCCGGCTGGATCAGCGCCCGGTTCAGCATCCACGGGTCGCGCGGGCGCACCCAGCAGATCGCGTCGGGGTCGACGCCGCGCTGGAGGAGCCAGACGCAGGCGTCGGTCGCGGTCTTGCCGGATCCGACCACGACGTACTGGCTCGGCGCCGTCTCCACGCGCACCAGGCCGCCGACCGGGACCACGTGCGCGTCGTCGGCCACGGCGAACGGCGGTGGCGTCTCGGCGGGGATGTCGGGGGAGAGGTACGTCGCGTCGACGACGCGGCAGCGGTCCGCGACGCCGAGGACGGCGCCGTTGACCCGCGAGCGGAACGTGCGGTCGCCGAGGTAGTCGCAACCGGTGAACAGGCTGACCCGGCCGGAGGGCAGCATCCGGTCCTGCAGCACGTCGGCGTAGTAGGACACGATCTTGGCCTGGTCGGCACGCTCGTGCAGGCCGCTCTCGGGCCCGTGCTGCTGGAGACGCCCGCCGCCCAGCAGCGTCGACGCGACGCCGTAGAACGTCGAGGACTGGTGCAGCCGCACGAACGGGTACGCCTCGAGCCAGTGCCCGCCGACGGCGTGCCGCCGGTCGACCAAGGCGACGGTGACGTCCGCGTGGTCGATGAGCGCATCGGTGAAAGCCATGCCCGTCGCACCGGCGCCGATGACGAGGTAGTCCACGTCGACAACCTCAGCCATGCCGTGACGCTAGCGTGCCCGGGTGACCGGCACACGAGTCTCGATCGTCACGGGCGGCGCGCGCGGCATCGGCGGCGCGATCAGCGTCCGGCTCGCGGCCCGTGGCGACCACGTCGTCCTCAACGACATCGACGGAGCGGCAGCGGTCGAGACCGCGCAGCGGATCGAGAGCGACGGCGGGACCTGCACGGTCGTGCCGGGCGACATCACCGAGACCGACGTCGTCCGAGCGACCGTCGACGCGGCGGGCGGCCCGGTCGACGTGCTGGTGAACAACGTCGGCGACTTCCGCCCGGCGTCTCGCGACTTCGCGCACAGCACGCCCGAGCAGTGGCAGCGGCTCTACGAGCTCAACCTCAGGCACGTCCTCGACGTCACCCACGCGGCGCTGCCGCACCTGGCGAGCGGCAGCAGCGTCGTCAACGTGTCGACCGTCGAGGCCTACCGCGGCATCCCCGGCCACGCCGTCTACTCCGCGTTCAACGCCGGCGTCTCGGCGTTCACCAAGAGCCTGGCCGTCGAGCTCGCCCCGCAGGGCATCCGGGTCAACGCGATCGCGCCCGACCTCGCCGACACCGACCAGACGCCGGCCGAGGCGATGCTGCGAGGCCGCGACCCGGAGCTGATCCCGACCTGGGTGCCGCTGGGCAGGTTCGGGCAGCCGGACGACTACGCCGGAGTCGTCGAGTTCCTGACCAGCGATGCCGCGCGGTTCGTCACCGGCCACACGATCCCGGTCGACGGCGGCACCCTGTCGGCGTCCGGTTGGTACCGCCGGGCCGACGGGAAGGGCTGGACGAACCTGCCCGACCGGGCCTAGTGGTCATCGACCGAGCAGAGGCAGTCGGACCACAACCGATGTCGCCGACGAGTCGCGGACATCGATCGTGAAGCGGACGTTCGCCTCCGCGTGGACCGACGCAGCCGTGAACCCGGCATGGAGCGTCACCTGCACGGGACCGGGACTGACGACGACGGGCAGGCCGGCCTCAGCCGGGCTCCCGTCCACCGTGACCGACCAGGTCACGGGCACCCCGTGCAGGACCGGCGGGTGCACGGCCAGGCTGGGACCGGTCACTGCTCCCAGCTGAACCGCATCGACGAGAACTGGTCGCCGAAGCTGGTGATGTCCGCCCAGGGGTCGGCGCCGTCCCATCGGGAGCCGTGGGGTGCGAACGGCACGGTCACGCATCCCGGCGGGTTGCTGGCCGGGCTGGCGCTGTGGGTGTCGGGGACCAGGGCGATCAGCTCGTGCCGCAGCGTGACGTCCATCTGGCCCTCGGACGTCGAGAAGCCACGGCCGTTGAAGCTCTCGACGCGACGGCCGGGGGGCCCCACGAATGCGAGCGAGCTCAGCTCGTCCTCGGCCTCGGTGTCGTTCAGCCAGCCACTTTCGAGGTCGATGTCGTTCATGTTGGAGATCTCGTTGGTCTTGCGGAAGTGGAGGTTGCCCGACCTGATGAGGTTGGCGACCGTGTCGAACTCGTCCAGGAAGAGACCGAGGAAGGATGCCGTGGCGCGGAGCGGCGTCAGGGTGTCCCGCAGCGTCGTCAGAGCGGCCTCCAGGGTGCCCTCGTCGAGCGGCGAGTTGGCCGGTACGAGCACGAGCTTGTTCGAGCCGAAGTTCTTGTCCTGGCAGTAGATCAGCACGGTCGGAACGGGGATGGCGGGAAGCGTCAGGTCGACCGGCGGCAGGTCGATCCACCCACTGGAGACCGGACCGGCGACGAGCTGGAGAGACGCGTGCAGCGTGCGGCTCACGACGGGCGCATCGCCGCCGACGAGCTCGGTGAAGGCGAGGTCGAAGACGAGGTCGAGGGGATCGAGACCGCGCCCGACGGGAGGCTGGATGTCGCCGCCGGTGCCTGAGACGGGCGACGCACCACCGACCGTCCATGACACGTCCGCGACCGTGTGGGCGCCCTCGGAGATCCTCCAGCGGACGTCGGCACGGACCTCGAACGTCTCCTGGCTGGTGACGTCGAGTGGCAGCGGGATGGTGCCGGTCAGCAGTGCCACCAGGCCCGGCACGCCGGGTGGGTTGGTCGCCCCCGAGGTCACGGTGCCCACGTTGATGGCCAGCAGGTCGTTGATGGGCAGCCCGCCGAGGATCTGCGGGTCGGTGATGTCCGTGTTGAGGAACCGCACGTTCTTCGCGCGGAAGTTCAGGTCGATGGGCGCGGGGACGGCCTCGGTCCGAGTCACGAGGTCGGTCACCTGCAACAGGCCCTTGTCGTTGAACGAGCCAGCGGGCGGCGTGAGCACCGCGACGACGTGCCGGTTGCCGACGTCCGATGTGTCCAGGGCCAGCTGAAAACCCTGGGCGAGTGTCTGAAGAGCGGTGTCGAGTCCCATGGTCACCTCCGAGAGAGGCGGCTGCCCCATCGACCGCCGGTGGTCCGAGCGACGCTAGTCCCGCGTCGCCGCCGGCCCCATGGCCCATCTGAGCCATAGACAGTCGGGGCGTACACGTCAGGCTCCTGGCTCGTCCGACCGGCCATGATTTCGGCATTCCTCTGCGCGCGAGGGCGGCGCTGCCGCCAATAGTGCGTCATGACCTCTGAAGTGATCTACAACCAGCTCGTGCAGGAGTTCGCCGACGCAGGCAAGGCGCCGTACGACAACTACGCGCTCGACCCGCAGGTGGCCTCGGCCGTCTGAAGCCGGCCGAAGCAGTCGGTCAGGTGATGGCGACCGGGTTGACGGGTGACCCGGACGCACCGGTGATCGGCAAGGGAGCGGCCACGAACAGGAGCTCCTGCACACCGTCCCGCGCCAGGGGCTCGAGCACGAGGTGCTCCAGCAGGTAGACACCGCGCCGCACGAGCAGCTCGACGTGCACCGGCATGAAACCACCGCCCTCGAACGGCATCGCCTCGACCGCGGTGTTGTCGGCGCCGACGGCGACGACGTCCTGGTCGGCGAGCCAGCGCGCGGCCTCGACGCCGAGGCCCGGCTGCTCGTAGGTGAGGCCGGCCCTCGCGTCGAAGGTCTCGAGCCACCCGGTGCGGACCAGTGCGACGGAGCCGGGGGTCAGGGACACGTCGCAGGCCGCCAGGTCCTGGGGTGTGATCGCGTACCCGGGTGCGAGCGGCCCGCGGGCGCCGACGACGTCGAACAGGACACCTCGGGCGACGATCGGGCCGGCCTTCTCGATGCCGCAGTGCGCGAGCCCGCCGTACGTCGCCATCGAGTCGGCGGGGAAGCCGCCGTACAGGAGCTCACCGTCGAAGACGTGTCCCAGCGCGTCCATGTGCGTCGCCTCGTGCGTCGGCAGCACGACGACGTCCTCGTGCGAACCGGTACCGGGCTCGGCGCCGATCGCGGCGAACATCCCGACGTCCGAGTGCGAGGTCAGCGTCAGCCGCTGGGGCGCGGGACGGTGCGGGACGTGCGGCTGGCCGGAGCGCTGGACCGGCAGCCCGAGGCTGTAGACCCGGCCGGTCCGTGCCGCCGAGAGACCGGCCAGGACGGTCTCGGCCGTCTGCAGGTTGAGCGCGCCGCGCTCGTCGTCCTCGCCCCAGCGTGATGTCACGCGCCGGACGCTAGTCCAGCGCCGAGGGACGTCGTCGGCGGCGACCCGGACTAGACGCGTCGTCAACAGCTCGTCAACAACAGCGGTCCGGCGCTTCCAGGGCCGAGCAAGCGATTGCTACGGTCGTTTTGCTCGACCGGGTTACCAGACCTCCTGGAGGTCCTGGGGGGATGTCCCGTGAGTCAGGGGCCGCCTCTGCCTGGGCGGGGGCGGCCCCTGACACTGAGCCTGCGACGGCGGGACCTTGGGCTCTCCCGCGTGCGATCCACCCGGCGTAGACATCGGGCATGACCCCGTTCGAGGCCGTCGAGCGCGTCCGTCGCGTGGCACGCCGGCTGGTCATGGAGCTGATCGCGAGCGCCGGCCTGATGGTGGTCGGCACGGCCCTGCCGGGTGGGGAGGCGGTCGGCACCCACTGGTCCTCCCCGGCGCCGTTCCTCGTCCTCGTCGCGCACATGCTCGTCGGCCTGCTGATCCTCGTCGACGCGGTGCGCCTGCTCGACGCGTCCCGTCGCCTCACGGTGGACGGCCGGGGCCTGGCCGTGGCCGGGCTCGGCGGGTCGACGGTGGCCGTCACCGCCGGGGCGGTGTCGATGTTCGGGCTCGGCGAGCGGACCCCCGGCCCGCTCATGGTGTTCGGCTGGCTGCTCGCTGCCCTCGTCTACTCCCGGCTGTGGGCGGCCGCGGACCGTGCCACAGCCGGACGAACATCCGGTACGCCGCGACGGACGTGACCGCGGAGACCGCGAGCATCAGGCCGGTGGTCGGCACAGACGCGTAGGGGTCGTCCTGCCAGACCATGACGACCGCCATCGCGGCGACCGACGGTGGCACGAGTGCGAACCAGCCGACGACGGCGTACGCCGCCGGGACCGAGGTGCGCGCGCCGCGATGCACGGCGACGGCGGCTGCCAGCGCCGCGGGTACCACGAGCCCCAGGTCGAGCAGGACGATGCTCCAGTAGAACGCGGGCTCGCTGGCGAACTCCTCCGGGATCGGCTCCGAGGAGAAGGCGCCGAGGAACAGCGGGACGTAGCGCAGGACGACGAACCCTCCCATCGCGACCAGCAGCCAGGTCCAGGCGCGCCGGGTCCGCTGCGGGACCGGCGGCCAGGCCTGCCGGGACGCCGTGCTCCAGGCGGCGACCGTGCACGCGGTCGCGCACGCGAAGACGACCAGGTGAAGCAGCACCGCCGGCGACGCGGTGCGGCTGCTCGGCCCCAGGACGTACTGGGCGAACATGTACGCCGCGTAGCCGGCCGGCCCGACGGCCGTCAGTGCGGCAGCGGGGTGAGCCCGGCGGCTGAGCGTCGCCGCGACCAGCAGCAGCGGCGCGACGACGAGGCAGCTGACGGCCTCCAGGCCGCGGAGCTGGTTGAGCAGGGACGGTGACAACGGGTAGGCGAGCAGGCCGAGACCGGCGGGGCCGACCGACGCCGTGGCCAGGAGCAGGACCGCCAGGGTCGCCAGCCCGAGGGGGAGGAGCAGGGGTGGGCTGGACTCGGGCATCGAACACTCCTTTGCGATCGTGGCCGACCACGAGGCCCCGGACGACGGATCGTCCGGGGCCGCGGTCCTCAGCGGCGGGGGGTACCGCGTGAGGACTGGGGGGTGGCTGACCGACGGGGGGCGTCGGTGCAGCTGCGTCCCAGACCTCCTGCGGAGCCGCTGCTGAGAGCTCAGGCCAGGCTGGTCGCCAGGTGTGGGACGGGCTCTTCGGCGTCGTACGCCGGCACGGTGACGTCCAGCTCGGGCGTGATGAGCACCGGGCAGGACGCGTGGTCGAGCGCCGAGCGGGTGACCGGTCCCAGGTGGCTGCCGAGAGGCAGCAGGTGGTGACGGCGCCCGAGGACGAGCAGGTCGGAGACCTCCCCGGCGTCCAGGACCGCCTCGACCGGGGGCGCGTGCCGGATCACGACCTCGACGGCGACGTCCGGGTACTCCGTCCGCAACGGCGCCAGCACGGGCTCGAGCTCCTCGTCGCTGCGTTCGGTCCACGCCGACCGGAAGGCGTCGTCCACGACGACCACGTCGTAGCCCGAGGCGAGCCACCAGGCGTGCAGGACCACGAGCCGGGCACCGCGGGCGCGCGCCTCCTCGAAGCCGGCGCGCAGCAGGGCCGGTGCCTCGACCGGGTCCTGCGTGGCTGCGGTGACCACGTTGCCGGTGCCGACCCGCGGGGCCCAGCCCTCGGGCACCGACACCACGGGGATCGGTGAGCGTCCGGCGACCGAGTGCGCGAACGACCCGACGAAGACCCGCCTGACCCGGCTCAGGGCCCGGTGCTGGACCACCAGCATCGACGCCCCGTCGGTGTGCCGGACGAGGTCGTCGACGACCCAGCCCTTGTCGATCAGCTCGGAGCTGACCGGGAGGTCCGGTCCGGCGAGGCCTTCGGCCGCCGCCGTGGCGTCGGCGAGCACGGACTTGGCCGCGTCCAGCATGCCGCCGTACACGCCGACATAGGCCTCGCCCGCGGGGAGCTGGAGCACGTGCACGAGGTGCAGCGGACGCGAGGTCCTGCGGGCCTCGGCCACCGCGAAGGTGAGGGCCGCGTCGTATCCGTCGGCGCCGACCGCGAGCACCACGGCATCAGTGGGTGGGTTCATCGTGCGTTCCTCTCGAAAGGGTTTCCGGCACCACGGCGACCGTGGTGTCCGCGCGTTCCAGGACGGCGAGCGCGCACGAGCTGTACAGGACCCGGTCGACGGCGGTGGGCTCGCTGCGCCCGATGACGAGGAGCGTCGCGTCGAGCGACCGGCCCGACAGGCACTGGTCGACGAGCCCGCGCGCGAGCTCACGGGTGACCTCGACGTCCGGGTACTTCTCAGCGAGACCGGCCACGGACTCGGCCAGGAGCAGCCGGAGGTCGTCGAGGCCGTCGTCGGCCGCGGAGGTGACACGTCCCTGGCCCGTCGTGGCGGCCATGACGTCCCAGAAGCAGTGCATGACGGTGAGCGGCCATCCGTGCAGCGAGGCCTGCTCGAAGGCGAACTCGAGGACCGGCGCGGACTCGGGACCGCCGTCGCAGCCGACGACGACCCGAGGTTCCGGTGACAGCTCGGTCGGCCGGCACACGACCACCGGGCACTCCGCCGCCCGCGTCACGGCGGCGCTGACGGACCCGAGCAGGATCGAGCGGACCGCTCCGAGGCCGCGTGAACCCAGCACGATCAGGGACGCGTGCCGGGACAGGTCGGTGAACGCGTCGCGCGGGTCGTCCTCGATCCGGTGGACCGACATCAGGAGGTCCGCGTCGCCGGCGAGGAACATCGCGTCGCGCGCCGCCTCGGTGAGGACCCCCGGGGGCTCCGAGTGCCCGGCGCAGTGCACGATCGCGAGGTGTCGCTTCGCGGTCAGCGCCTGGTCCACGGCCCACGCGAGCGCGCGCTCGCCGTGCTCGGAGCCGTCGACACCGACGACGATGCTGCCGCCTGGGACCGCGTCCTTCGTCATGGCACCAGCCTGCTCCGC
>Ga0075367_10001508_pt1 | contig 10056 bp, 7 predicted proteins | sample EndMethybrTD3032_FD_71399 | JGI IMG/M metagenome (GOLD analysis project Ga0075367, IMG submission 71399) | Populus endosphere microbial communities from Tennessee, USA - Endosphere MetaG P. TD hybrid TD303-2 | ecosystem: Host-associated > Plants > Roots > Endosphere | place: USA: Tennessee...
GGGTGACGAGGACGCGAAGGCCCTGGGGGTGGAAGCCACCCAGCTGAGATTTGTCGTGATCGCCGCGGCAACGCTCATGACGGCGAGCGTGGTGGCCATCTCCGGTGTGATCGGCTGGGTTGGGCTGGTTATCCCGCATATTGCCCGCATGATGGTCGGCCCGAGTTTCGACCGGTTGCTGCCGACGGCCATGCTGCTTGGAGCAAGCTATCTGCTCGCCGTCGACACCATGGCGCGAACCATGGCGCGCATCGAAGTGCCGATCGGCATCCTGACCGCCGTGGTTGGCGCGCCGTTCTTCCTGTGGCTGCTGGTGCGCGGCCGCGAGGGGTGGTCGCAATGACGCCGGTCCTGGCTGCCCGATCGCTTGGTTTCGGCTACGGCAAGAGGATCGTCGGCCGGGACGTCGAGATCGAGCTTCGATCCGGGGAGGTGCTGTGCCTGCTCGGCCCGAACGGCTCGGGCAAGACGACCCTGTTCAAAACCATGCTCGGCCTGCTGCCGGCACAGGCCGGCGAAGTTCTGCTCAACGGTGCGCCGCTGGGCCGGCTGGCGCGAGATGAAATTGCACGGCTCGTTGCCTATGTTCCGCAGGCCCACGCGGCTCACTTTCCCTTCCGGGTGATCGATATGGTGGTGATGGGCCGGACCGCGCATCTCGCCTTGTTCGCGGCGCCGACCCAGCAGGATCGCCGCAAGGCGCTGCAGGCCTTGCAAACTCTCGGCATCGATGATCTGGCCGAGACCGAGTACACACGCATCAGTGGAGGCCAGCGGCAACTGGCGCTGGTGGCGCGCGCGCTCGCGCAGGATGCGCCGGCCGTGATCATGGATGAACCGACAGCCAGCCTGGACTTCGGCAACCAGGTCACGGTTTTGTCCGAGATCAAGCGGCTGGCCGCACGCGGACTTGCCGTCCTGCTCTCCACGCATGACCCCGACCATGCCTTCAGCGTGGGAACGAGGGTGGCGCTGATCAACGACGGCCGACTGGTCGCACAAGGCAAGCCGGAGGCTGTCCTGACGCCCGAGCGGCTGCACGAGGTCTACGGCGTTCGCGTCACCGTCGACCGGCTGTCGAACGGCCAGCAGGTCTGCGCGCCGGACTTCGCCTAGGCAGTCAAGTTGCAAGGCCTTTTTGACCATCGCGCCGCCCCGCGCATGGTGGACGGCATTGTCCAGCCAGATGTGCTGATAACGATCGACCGTGCACCGGCTGGCGCATCACCGAGTGCGTGATGCTCCGCCTTCTCCAACGATCGAGAACGGCGCCCAGAAGGCGGGATAAGGATTTAGTTTGCTGGAGGCATCGTCAAGATAGGCCAGCATCGCCTCGCGCTGTGCCTGGGCGCGGCTCATGGCGGGGTTCTTAGCCAGCAGCCGAAACGTGTCCGTCGTCAGCCGCTCTGCCGCTTTTGAATCGACCGCCCAGTGCGAGACAAGCAGCGAGCGCGCTCCCGCGTAAAAGAATGCCCGTGCAAGCCCGGTGAACGCTTCGGCGCCGGGGCCTGTGCCGGAGGCGGTATTGCATGCCGAAAGTACGACCCAGTCGGCGTTCAACTTGAGTTGGGCAACCTCGCCGGCTGTCAGCAATCCGTCGTCGACATCGCTGACCTGGCTCGGCAGCGTCAACGCAAGGGCGGGTTCTCCGAGCCCCTCGACGTTGCCGGCTATCAGCCCGTGAGTGGCGAAGTATACGATGCGGTAGGGCAGCAGGTCGGCGCGCTTGACTGCGGTTTCAGTCGCGGCTGCGCCCAGGTACAGGTCGCTCTCGGCCGCACCCACAGCTTTGGCGACGACCCGCAATTCATCGGCTGTTTCAGGCAACGGGACCAGCGCTTCAGCGAGCGCCTTCAGATTGACGCTGCGGCCCTCCCAGAACGTCGAGTAGGCCCGCGTCTGACTGCGCCGCGCGGCTTTCGTCGCGCGCGGGTTGTTGCTCTTCGAGGATGCGGAGAATATGGGGTCGCCATAGCCGATCAGAGGCTTGGTGGCGGTGGAAGCCTTCGCCACCAGGCGCAAGCTCTTGAGGCTCGACACCGAGGGGAGAGCACTGACGGCCTGCCGCCGGATCAGCCATTCGGCCTCGCGATAGCGAGTAAAGTCCTCCAGACTGGTTACCCCTGCTGCCGATGGTTTCTTCACAACCAAGAGGTGGAAGGGGATGCCGGTCATCGGCCCCGTCGGCACCACGATGAGGTGTTGCTTGTCTTTGATCAGAGCTTCTACCGGGCCAAGCAGGGCGGCATAGAGCTCATGCGCCTGCCCGACGTCGAAGAACGCAGGTGGTCCGCCGGCGAGCGATTCAGTCAGTTCGTCGAGGTCCAGCCCTTTGCGAAAAGCAACCACCTTCTGGTCGAGTAACTTGGCTTCGAGCGGAATGCGCTGCCAGTCGAAGCCGTCGCGCGTCAGCGCCCAGACGTAGACGTGCGAGTAGGTGCGAAGATAGGCAACGAGCGCCTCGTCGGCGCCGAGCAGCTTCTGCGCCTCGCTCATGGACAGCGGCTTGGGGCTGATCAGCTGAGTGTAGTCCGAAAAGTCGCGCTCGATCCCGGCGGTCAGCTGCTTGAGCTGCTCGGTGGCGGCCGCGAGAGCGGAGCGGACCTGAGCGGCATCCTTCTGGCCAGCGCTGCCGTCCGGGGCGCTCATGACCGAGGAGAGTCTGCGGTCCAGCTGCTGCCAGCGCCGCACCAAATCCTGCCGTTCGCGCACGCGCGCTGCCAACTGGTCATCGCTGGCGGCGAAGCGTGCCGCCATCTGCTCGAGCGCCATCCCGGTTTGTCTGCGCTGAGCCCATTGCATGGCTTCGAAGGCCTCCGACGCGAGCCGGGCTCGCTGACGGGGTTCGGCGGCCCCGAGCTCGAAAGCTGTATGCGCGAGCTCGTAGAAGGCGTCGCGCGCCCCCCCGCGTCGCCTGCCGGTCCTGGCGATCGTCGCGGGCATCGGCGATCGTGCGCGCGGCATATATCGCGACGGCCCGCTGGTTGTAGTCGTGCGCGGCGCTGAACTTCTTCTCATCGAAAGCCACCAGCCCAAGGTTCATGAAAGCCAGAGCGACGCTCGGATGCTCAGGCCCCAGTGCTTTTTCCCAGGTTGCCAGTCCCTCGCGGAGAAGCTTTTCCGCTTCGGCGAACCGGCCCAGCTTCTGATAGACGACTGCGAGATTGCTCAGACTTTGCGCCACGATCTCGTGCGCCGGGCCGAAGAGCTTCTGGCGGATCTCCAAGCTTCGCTTGTAGAGCGGCTCGGCATCCGCAAAACGCTGCTGCGTGAAGTACACGACCGCCAGGTTATTGAGAACGCTGGCCGTGTGCGGGTGCTGCGGTCCTAGCGACTTCTCGCATATGGCGAGCACGCGTTTGAATTCCTGCTCGGCCTGCGCAAGGCGTCCCGCATTCCTATTGAGAAGAGCCAGATTGGACAGCGGCATCACGAGCTCGGCATGGTCGGCGCCGCGCGCCTTTTCGTAGATGGCGAGGCTGCGTGTAAACACTTGCCGCGCCTCCTCGGCCCGGCCCTGCTCGACGTAAAGCGAGCCAAGATTGTTGAGAGTCAGCGCGATCTCGGGATGATCCCTCCCAAGTCTTCTCTCCGCCTCGGCCAGATCTTTCTTGTAGAGCTGCTCGGCCTGTGAGAATCGACCCTGTTTCTGATACACGAGCGCGAGATCGGATTGGCAGTCTGAGAATTCCTCGCTTCTCGGGCCACGGGTCTTCTCGGCTACGGCCATGCACGTCGTGAGCGCTTCCTCGGACTGCGAATATCGACCCAGCGAACTGTAAATCTTGCCCGCCAGGGAGAGGGCGGAAACATAGCCGTTGGCGTCTCCTGCTTGTCTGGACAGCTCCAACGCCTGCACTGCGAGCGGCAAGGCTTCGGCAAATTTATTGCCGTTGTACAGGTCGATGGCGCGTGAGAGAGCGGCAGAGGCGGGGTTGCGCTGAGCCTGTGCATCTCCAACTGCAAAAACGCAGAGCATCAACCAGATGGCCGAAACTGTAGCCACGCCCTTGAGCAATGAACACCCCGTTGCCGAAATGCGCTGCAAGCCTTGCGCAGTCATAATTTCTCTCCGCAATAAGCAATGAATGAAGCTCTCGTGCGAGCAACTATAAGCGTCGGGAAGTGTACGGCGATGGCGGCTGCCGGGGAAGAGAGATGCGGCCCAGTCTTTGGTTGCCGGTGTCCGCCCTCGATGGCAAGGCACACGTCACTCCCGCTTCGATGTCAGTCGGCTTGTTGCCCATAGCGGAAGTTCAAATTCGGGACGCCTTGGCTGTCGGAGCAATAGTGGGGTGGCAAATGCGGCACTCCTCCCGGTTCTTTTTCGGGATAACCCAGCTCGCAGTCCAATTCCGTTGGCGAGGGCCGTGCGCTCAACTAGCCTCCGGACTGGGATGAATCATTTTCGGAGGCGCAAATGCGTTCCTTGAAACTAGGCTTGGCCGCCACGGCCATGTTCTGCGCACTTTCGACAACGACGCAGGCCGCCGATTGCGTCAGGGTCGCAACGGTCGGCGAAGCCGTGACCCACGATATCGCCGAGCTCTTTTCGAAGAACGGTCTTAAAAACGTCATCTACGGGCAGGGCCGCGTGGGCCAGGGCCCGGTCCAGACGACCTGCAAATCGGGCTCGGTTACGACGACGTGCCAATCCTCGCAGATGGCGTGCAAAGTGACTACACCCAAAACCTGCTTAGGCGCTTGGTTGTGTTTGCCCATGTGATCCCACTGCTTGGCGCCAACCAAGAATAGCGAGACCTTGTAAGAGTACCTCGATCCGATTTGGGGACGCTTCGCCCAATGAGGCGGAAGACGATTCGCCAGCGATGAGGTTCACCGCGTTGGGACTAACTGGTTTCGATCCAAATCGCTTGGCGACGTTGACGAGATCAAAGATGAGCAGACCCCACCGAGGAGCGGGTGACGGCCGGGTGCCCTCCGAATGCCGCCATCACTGACACGTTCGGGGGGCTTCGGATGCGGTAATGCCACCGTCCGCCCCTATTGTTCCGGCGGAACGCGCTCGCAAGTGAGGCGAAGTCGGCTTTTGACACTTCTGCGACATCGCGATCGGCCGCTCAAACGTCCGATCCTAGGGCAAGAGCGGGCGCAACAATCCAGCACAACAACTGCCGCTAGTATGGGCATTGGATTGGCGGCGGAATGGGGTAGGAATATCCGCACCATTGTCAGTCCGGAACCCGACCATGAGCGAGGCCGATGTACCCCTGGCGGCTGCCTTCGCGGCGCCCACGCGCGAGGCGTGGCTGAAGCTGGTCGACAAGGTGCTCAAGGGCGGCGATTTCGAGAAGCGGCTGGTGGCGCGCACGGCCGATGGCATCGCCATGGCCCCTCTCGCCACGCGCGCGGATGCTGCGGGCGCAACGGCCATCGCCAAGAAGGCGAGCTACTTTCAGGGCGGCTGGGACATCCGCCAGCGCCATGCCGAGCCCGACCCGAAGCTTGCCAATGCGGCGATCCTGGACGACCTGCAGGGGGGCGTGACCTCGCTGCTGCTGCAGATCATGGCACCCGGGCAGTCGGGCCTGTCCTACAGCGCCGAAGCGCTTTCGATCGCGCTGAAGGGCGTGTTCCTGAACGGCTGCACCATCGCGCTCGATGCGCGCGAGAATACCATGGACGCCGCCGGCAGCCTGATCGAGCTGTGGCGCGAAGCGAACCTGAGCGAGAATGCGCGGCTCGGCGCCTTCAACTGCGATCCGCTCGGCGTTCTGGCGGCTACGGGCACGCTCTACTACCCGGCCGACCGTGCCTGCGAGATCGCCGCCAAGCTCGCCGCTGATTGCCGGACCATGACGCACGTCACGGCGCTGCTGGCGGACGGGCGTCCGTATCACGAGGCGGGCGCCAGCGAGGCGCAGGAGCTGGCCGCCATGCTGGCGACACTGGTCGCCTACCTGCGCGCCTGCGAGGCACAGGGCCTGCGCGCGCGCATGGCGCTCGGCAAGATCGCGCTGGGCCTGGCGGCAGATACCGACCTGTTCCTGACGGTAGCCAAGCTGCGTGCGGCGCGCGTGCTGGTCGGCCGCGTGGCGGATGCGTGCGGGGCCGCCAGCGCAGGCGCCGTCATGCACCTGACCGTCACCACCAGCGAGCGCATGCTCGCCCGGCGCGATCCGTGGGTGAACATGCTGCGCGCCACCGCGGCGTGCGCCGGCGCGGCCTTCGGCGGCGCCGATGCGATCAGCGTGCTGCCCTTCACGTGGGCACTGGGCAGGCCGGACGCGTTCGCGCGGCGCATCGCCCGCAATACGCACCTGGTGCTGCAGGAGGAGAGCTCGCTCGGTCGCGTGGTCGATCCGGCGGCGGGCGCGTGGGCGGTCGAGAAGCTGACGCAGGACCTGGCCGGCAAGGCCTGGCAGTTGTTCCAGGACATCGAGGGCAAGGGCGGCATGGCCCGCGTGCTGGAGAGCGGCTTCCTTCAGGGCGAGGTCGCGAAAGTCGCGGAGGCGCGGGCGAAAAATATTGCGAGCGGCCGGCTGGAATTGACCGGCGTGTCAGCGTTTCCGCGGCTGGGCGATGATGGGGTGAAGGTCGCCCCGCATCCTCCGGCCGATGTGGTGGTCAAGGGGGGCACCTCGGTGGCGGCGCTGGGGGCCCGCCGACTCGCCGAGCCGTTCGAGAAATTGCGCGATGCAGCCGACGCTTTTGCTGTTCGTACGGGAGCGGCCCCCAAGGTGTTTCTCGCCAACCTCGGCGAGCTTGCCGCCCATTCGGCGCGCTCGACCTGGATGGGCAATTTCCTTGCTGCCGGCGGTATCGAGGCGGTCGCGAGCCCGCCCCTGCACAACTCCGCCGACGCCGGCAAGGCGTTCGCCGACAGCGGCACCGAGATCGCCTGTATCTGCTCGTCGGACGCGGTCTGTGCGGAACTGGCCGAGGCCACCGCCGGCGCACTGTCCGCCGCCGGGGCGAAACGCGTCCTGCTCGCCGGGCGTCCGAAGGAGCAGGAAGCGGCGCTGAAGGCGGCCGGCGTCGATACGTTCGTGTTCGCCGGCACCGATGCCATTGCCGTGCTCACCAGCCTGCACGAGGCCCTCGGTGTCCGCGCCTGACGAGCCCCGCGCGTCCCTGCACACCGGCGGCTGCCAATGCGGCGCCGTCCGCTTTGCCGTATTCGCCGAGCCGCGCAAGGTCGGTATCTGCCACTGCCGCATGTGCCAGAAGGCGGTGGCGGGACCCTTCGCCGTGCTGGCCGAAGTGCCATGGGCCGACTTCGCCTGGAGCAAGGCCGAGCCATCGACCTTCCGCTCCTCCTCGCGCGCGCTGCGCGACTTCTGCTCCGCCTGCGGCACACCGCTCAGCTACCGCAAGCCCGGTGGTGATATCATCGAGCTGCTGACCGGCACCTTCGATCATCCCGAGCGTGTCCCGCCGACCTACGCGGTCGGCATCGAGAGCAAGCTCGCCTGGGTTAGCCACATCGACGAGCTGCCCGGCAAGACCACGCTCGACAACGTCGGGGCTGAGACGGTCGCGGCTGTTCGCAGCTTCCAGCACCCCGACGACGAGCGCAGCTAGTTGCTGCAACTCTCCGCAATGGCGCCAACTTATCCCCGCGTTCCCGGGCTGTGGCACAATGCGTGGGTCACGAACCTCCACCCGTAACGAGATCCGCCTCCGCGATGGACACCTCTCCCAACCTGCAGCTCGCCTACCTGATGGCGGCGCAGTCGCAAAAGCACGTCACCTACAACGAAGCCATGCGCGCACTCGATGCGCTGGTGCAGCAAATGGTCCTCGACAAACAGCCGGAGAGCGCGAACGCCACAAAATCGGCCTTTACCGAGCCTTCCAGACTGTCGCGCGCTATGATCTCTCGATGTTTTGCCGCATGCTCGCCAAGATTGCGCATGCCTACACCATCGCCGAGTGTGGTCCCTCCGAGTTTCCACCAGCCAGTGGCTTGCTCCCCAAGTTCATACTCAAGGGCGCGCCGAACCCATATTCGCTTGTAGGAGGCGATCCTAGCTTCGTGCCGGGAGAGGAAGCCTTCATGTACCGCCTTAACTTGTTCCACCACCCAACCGCAGACAGAAACTTTCTGTGCGTTTTCCTGCGGCTGTATGCCTTTATCGATGCGTCGCCTTTGTACCAGATTGCAGTGGCGGACATCACGAACCCCGCGCTTTAACTGGCGTTCCTTCATGAGATCGAATCCGAGGTAGGCAATCCAGTATCCAACAATTGGTCGGCATGTCGGTCTCGGCACACTTGCGAAACGTCATATCGGGAGCGAACGTGGGTCGGCCGCAAGTGGGTACTCCCTGACGCGGCCTTTAGATGAGCCGCAAATCCAGCCGCAACAGGGCCGGTTTTCCATTCATGCAGGCCGCATGACGCTGTGACCACTCTGCTGCGGACCCCGCCGGAGCGAGCACCGCGGTTTTCCCGTTCTGAGCAGCCTGCATCGAGTGGTCCACCTCTGATTTACTTTAGCGGCGGCCGCGACGCCATGGCCGGCCTTGTGAGGCCGGCCATGCGGCTTGTAGCCCAGCGAAGATTGCGGCGCACGCGATTGTAGTGCTGACGCCAGACCTCGATCACGATCTGCGTCTCCTTCAACGCTGTTACGTCCGCTTGTGACCCAAAGCTGACTCTCTAGTACGAGCTGCGACGCGAACTCTCTTCAATTGTACACTACGTAGTAGCAGCTTCCGCCATCGGAGATTGCTTGCCAGTCGGCACGAGCATACTCAGTGCGGTCTCCGTCTCATACGTCAATCCGGCAGGAGAAAAATCAATTGTCGGCGCGCTGTCGATACCGGCGATAGCATGCTCTAGCAGGACGGTCCCGAAACCTTTGCGCGTCGGTTTCTTGATCGGTGGCCCACCCCGTTCCTGCCAGCGGAAATGTAGCTTGGACGTACCCTCAGTCGAGCGGATAGCCCACGCAACGACGACACGCCCCGTCGAACTGGTGAGCGCCCCGTGTTTGGAAGCGTTGGTCGCCAATTCATGGATTACCAGTGCGAAGGATTGAGCCGCACTGGGCTTCAGGAAGATGCGGGGACCATCAATCGAGACCGCTCCCGCAAAACCTGCCAGCTGCCCGCGCACGATATCATTCAGAAAGGCGCCTTCCCCAGCCGCATTGAGGAGCAAGCCATGGGCGTTCGCCAAGGCATGAAGACGCGAAAGGAAAGCCTCATGAGCCGGGTCATCGCTGGTATGCCGAAACGTAGCCGTAGCGATCGACTGAATGACGGCGATCAGATTCTTCGTCCTGTGCATGACTTCCCGCATCAGCATCTGCTGCTGCTCTTCAGCTTGCTTGCGTGCCGTGATGTCCTCCCAGGAAACGATCAGGCCTCCAATGTTGCCCGTATTGTCCCACCACGGCCGGACGTCGCGCTTCAGCCAGAACGACCTGCCGTCCGCCAGTTGAAGATGATCATTTGTCGAAAGTTCGATTTCACCGCGCAGACCGCGCTGATGGCTTTCTCTCCATTCGCGGGGAATTTCGGGAAACACTTCGTAGTGGCTGCGACCGATGATGCTCTCTGACAAGCCAAAGTCTTTCATCCATCGCTGGCTAACAGCGAGATATCGCATATCCCGATCCAGCATGACCAAGGCAGCTGGTGCATGCTCGATAAACAGCCGCAGGCGCTCCTCACTTGCACGCAAATTTTCCAGCATCGACTGGGTCTCAAGCTGGCGCTGCCGAGCCCGCAGGCCGGCTTTGATCGCACTTGTGAGAGAAACCGATGACAGGGGGCGTTCCATCAGGGACACGTTGCCTAGCGATCCAAGCAGCCGAGCCCGAAGAGCGTCCTCCCTAGGGTAGACGTGCCGGCTGGTGAGCACGACGAACGGAAAATCCGACCATGGAGGTTGTCGAGAGACCCAATCGGCCAGTTCCTTGAGCCCCGTGCGCAGCGCCTCCTCTGCAATGACGGCAGCACCAGCGCCCTCATTGAGCCGTTCAATCAATCCAACCACGTCGCTGCACGTCCAGACGTGCAGCGACGTGGTTGGATTGATTGAACGGCTCAATGAGGGCGCTGGTGCTGCCGTCATTGCAGAGGA
>Ga0075367_10001511_pt1 | contig 10052 bp, 10 predicted proteins | sample EndMethybrTD3032_FD_71399 | JGI IMG/M metagenome (GOLD analysis project Ga0075367, IMG submission 71399) | Populus endosphere microbial communities from Tennessee, USA - Endosphere MetaG P. TD hybrid TD303-2 | ecosystem: Host-associated > Plants > Roots > Endosphere | place: USA: Tennessee...
GCCAGGCCAAGGCCCAGGTCTCTCTGGGCCTTGGCCTGGCGGAGGTGATCGTGGGCGCCTTCCTGCAGAGTAAGGGTTGAGCGGGTTCAAGGGGCCGCTCGACGTGCAGATCCTCGATGCGGCCCGCAGCGGGCGGGTGACCGCCCGCCTCCTGCAGGGCTTCGCCTATGAGACCGGCGCGCCCGAGCTTGGCGTGATCGAGGTTCCGGCCGGCTTCGTCACCGACTTCGCCTCGGTTCCTCGGCCTTTCTGGAACCTGGAGCCGCCGTTGGGAGATGCTGGGAAGGCGGCTGTTGTGCACGACTACCTCTACGCCAATCGCGGGCTTTGCGGCCGATTCAGCCGGGCGCAGGCCGACGCCATCTTCCGCCGGGCGCTCGGGGACAGCGGCGTCGCCGGCTGGAAGCGCGGGCTGCTGTGGGCGGCGGTGCGCCTCGGCGGCGCGGGCGGGTGGGGTCGCTAGGGCTCAATGCCCGCTCAGCGTCAGGCCTGGCCCGTCAGGCGCGCGGCTGTCGCCGCCGTTGAGGGGCTTCTGCATCCAGACGATGTCGACGAAGCGGCCGTGCTTGAAGCCGACGCTCCTGCCGACGCCCATATGCTCGAAGCCCAGGGCGCGGTGGAGACCAATGGAGGCGGCGTTGCCGCTGTCGCCGATGACCGCCATGACCTGGCGCAGGCCCAGGGCCTCGCAGGCGTCGAGAACGGCGGAAAGCACTGCGCGGCCGACCCCTTTGCCGACCGCGTCGGGGGCGACGTAGACGCTGTCCTCGACGGTGAAGCGATAGGCGGCCCGGGGCCGGAACGGGCCGGCGTAGGCGTAGCCGAGGATCTCCCCGGCCTCCTGGGCGACCAGATATGGCAGGCCATGGGCGGCGATCGCCTGGCGGCGCTGCTCCATCTCCTCCGGCGCGGGCGGCGCCTCCTCGAAGGTGCCCAGGCCATGCAGGACGTGGTGGCCGTAGATGGCCGCGATAGCCTCGGCATCCTCTGGCGTGGCGGCGCGGATCAGCATGGCGGTCACTCCGTCCGCCAGCCCTTGTCGAGGGCCCAGACGGCGAAAGCGTAGTCGAGCGCGATCTCCTTGAGGAAGTCGAAACGTCCCGAGGCTCCGCCGTGGCCCGCCTCCATGTTGATCTTCAGCAGGATCGGCGCCTCGCCGCTCTGGTGTTCACGCAGCCGGGCGACCCACTTGGCGGGCTCCCAGTAGGTGACGCGGGGATCGGAGAGGCCGCCGGTGGCGAGGATCGGCGGATAGGCCTGGTCCTTGACCTGGTCGTAGGGGCTGTAGGAGGCGATGCGATCGTAGGCCGCAGCGTCCTCCAGCGGGTTGCCCCATTCCGGCCACTCGGGCGGGGTCAGCGGCAGGGTGGTGTCGCTCATGGTGTTCAGCACATCGACGAAGGGGACCGCGGCGATGATCGCGCCCCACAGCTCCGGGCGCAGGTTGACGACGGCCCCCATCAGCATGCCGCCCGCCGATCCGCCGTAGGCCGCGATCCGGCCCTTGGCGGCGTAGCGATGCGCGATGAGGTGCTCGGCGCAGGCGATGAAGTCGGTGAAGGTGTTGGCCTTGGTCTCGCGGCGACCGCCGAGGAACCAGCCCCAGCCCTTGTCCGAGCCGCCGCGGACGTGCGCGGTCGCCCAGATCCAGCCGCGGTCCACAAGGCTGAGGTTGCGGGTGGAAAAACTCGGCTCCATGGCGTGGCCGTAGGAGCCGTAGCCGTAGAGCAGCAGGGGCGCGGAGCCGTCGAGCGGCGTGCCCTTGCGCATCAGGACGGTGATCGGGACCTGCTCGCCGTCAGGGGCGGAGGCGTACAGGCGTCGCGCCACGTAGAGCGAGGGGTCGTGGCCGGACGGGACCTCCTGGGTCTTGCGCAAGGAGCGCTCGCGGGTCTCCAGGTCGTAGTCGAACCATTGCCTGGGCGTGGTGGGGGACTGGTAGACGAAGCGGGTCGTGGTCGTGCGGTATTCGTAGCCGCCGTCCAGGTGCAGGGCGTAGGCCTCCTCGTCGAAGGCGATCTCATGGCTCTCGCCCTGGCGCGGCGTGACGACCAGGCGATCCAGGGCGTTCACCCGCTCGGCGCGCACCAGGTGCCCGGCATAGGCGACGAAGCCTGTGATGTAGCGGCCGGGCTGGTGGGCGATCCAGCCGGTCCAGGTGGCCCGGGCGGGGATTTCGGCCGTGGAGACGTCGAGCCTAAAGTCGACGGCCCCATCGGCGTTGGTGCGGATCACCCAGCGGTCCGTCCAGTGGTCGAGCTCGTACTTGACCCCGACCTGGCGCGGCTCGGCGACCACGGGCGCGGCGGTGGGGTCGGCGGCGGGGATCAGCCATAGCTCGGTGGTTTCCTGGTCTCCCACATGGATGAGAACGTGGCTGTCGTCGGCGGTGGTTCCAACGCCCAGGAACATGCCTTCGTCGGACTCTTCGTAGACCAGCACGTCGTCCCCGCCGCGAGCAGGGCGGCGGAAGACCTTTGAAGGCCGCGCGTTCTCGTCGCGCCAGATCCAGAACAGCCATTGGCTGTCCGGCGAGAAGGTGAAGTCGCCATAGGCGCTCTCGACCGGGGCGCCGAGCTCCTGGCCCGTGGCGAGGTCCTTGACGCGGATGGTGAAGTACTCCGAGCCCTGCTCGTCCGCGGCCCAGGCGAACAGCGCGTGGTTGGGACTGTGGCTGGCCGCGCCGACCTGGAAATAGGCCTTGCCCTTCGAAAGCGCGTCCTCGTCGAGAAGGATCTCCTCCCCATCCGACCGGCCGCGGGGGCGGCGCACGTGTCGCGGATGCTCGGCGCCAGTCTCGTAGCGGGCGTAGTAGTCGAAGGGGCCATCGGGGGTCGGCACCGAGGAGTCGTCCTCCTTGATGCGCCCCCTCATCTCGGCGAACATCTGCGCCTGCAGCCCCTCGGTCGCGGCGAGCATCTCCTTGGTGTAGGCGTTTTCCGCCTCGAGGTGGCGGCGGATGTCCTCGCGCAGGACCTTGGGGTCGCGCAGCACCTGTCGCCAGTTCTCGTCCTTCAGCCAGGCGTAGTGGTCGGTGCGGATACGCCCCAGTTGCTCGATGCGCTTGGGGGTCTTGGCGGCGACGGGCGGGGCGGCTCTGCTCATGGCAGGCTAAATGCGCCGGCCGCGCGCCCGCCTCAAGGCGCTGGCGCCTGGACCCGCGTCGCTTGGGCGCAACCCTGCGGCGATGCAACATCTTGGCGCGCTGGCGTGACTCTGATTCACTCAAGCCTCGTCATCGAGATCGCGCGAAGACGCGAGGGTTATCGGGTTTTCAAGTCGCCGGGGCTCCACATGAACATGGACCTCTCCGTCGAGCTGATGCACGCGACCGTCCAGCTTGAGCAACCGCTCGGCAATGGCACGCGCACGGTAGGGACGGGGTTCCTCATCTCCGAGGTCGCGCCGGACGGGCGTCCGCGCACGATCCTCGTCACGGCCAACCACGTGTTCCAGCAGATGCCGGGGCAGGTCGCCCGCATTGGCTACCGCGTACAGAATCCGGACGGTAGCTGGAGCTATTCTCCACAGCCGCTTCGCATCCGCGACGCCGGGGGCCACGAACTCTGGACCCACCACCCTGCACGGGACGTGGCGGCGATCTCGATCACCGCGCCTGCGGAATTCGCCAAGGCGGCCATCCCGGAAAACTACCTCGCCAGCGATGACACCTTCGTCAAATACCAGGTGGAAGCGGGCGATGAGCTGATGGCGCTGGGCTTCCCGCGGGGCCTGGCGGCGAACCAGGCGGGCTTCCCGATCCTCAGATCAGGCCGCATCGCCTCCTATCCTGTGGCGCCAGCCAAGGCGTTTCCGACCTTCCTGCTCGACTTTTCCGTGTTCCCCGGCAATTCCGGGGGCCCGGTCTTCATGCACAACGACGCGCGGCGTTCGCCTGGCGACCCCGCTCAGTCTCCGCAGGATGTGGAATTCATCGCCGGCCTGCTGACGCAGCAGGTCGAGTTGAACAACGAGCGCCTCGAGATCGGCATCGTCACCCACGCCAAGTACATCCGCGAGACCCTGACGCTGATCGACGATCCTCGCGCCCCGGTGACCGTGGCCGTCGTCGAGCCGGTGACGGGCGCGCGCGCCGCGTCGGCGGAAGAGGCGGCCACGCCCCGCTGACGACGGATTCCGTCGCCTACATCCCATTTCGCGGTCCAAAGACCCGGCCGCCCGCGGGGCGGCGCCTGCGCGCGTCGGCCGCCTGTCTACGGGTGATGGTCCCGCTGCCCGCGGCTTGCCTCGAACATCTGACGAACACTCCATTGGCGGAGCTTCCGGGTCGCCGATCTTCGTTTCCTCAAGTCCGGCGCAAGGCTGTGCATTGACAGACACCTTTCCACCTGCGCGACGCTTTATTTGATCGCCCGACTATCGAGAATTCGCGGGCAATAATCATTCTTTGTGCTTGTGCTGTTGAGGGTGCAGCGATAAGGAGTGCCGCTACTCTCAATGTGAATCTCGTCTCCCCCAGGGGTAGACCACATGGAATGATAAAAATGGACGAAAAGTCGGAAGTTATCGAGATGACGGCGGACATTGTCTCCGCCTATGTGGGTAACAATACGGTCGCCGCTGCCGACCTTCCCAGCCTTATCCAAAGCGTTCATCGCGCGCTCGCCGGCGTTTCCGCCGGTCAGGAAGCGCCGGAAGTCACGCCCAAGGAACCCGCGGTTCCCGTCCGTCGCTCCATAACGCCCGACTACCTGATCTGCCTGGAAGACGGGCGGAAGTTCAAGTCGCTGAAGCGGCACCTGCGGACGAAGTACAACATGAGCCCGGAGGAATACCGGGCGAAGTGGGGCCTGCCGAAGGATTACCCGATGGTGGCTCCGAACTACGCCAAGGCGCGGTCGGACCTCGCCAAGCAGATGGGTCTTGGCCAAGGCGGCCGTCAGGCGCCGCGCAAGAAGCGCTAAGCCAAGCGCCGATCGCAAATCACGATCGTTGATCCGAAAGCGCCCGCCGGTTCACCGGCGGGCGCTTTTCTGTGTTCGCGGGCTCAGGTCCACAGAAGAAGACGTCAAGCCGACGATTTTGACTTGCCCGGGATTCGCCTGTCGGGCGATAAACGAATCATTGTGATTCCAATCGGTTGGTAAGGAATCTGCAGATGGCGGCGCAGATCGGGGCTCCCGCCGCGGCGGCCCGGGCGCACGAAGAACTGTTCGCCTACTGGGCCTCGTTGAGGGCCGGCGGAAGGCTGCCCGCGCGCCGCGACATAGATCCCGCCCGGTTCAAGCGCCACCTTCCGGGCGTCAGCCTGATCGACGTCGCAGACGATCCCCTGGATTTCCGCGTGCGGCTGGCCGGAACCGGCCTCTATGGCGTGTATGGCGGGGAGATCACCGGCCGGCGGCTGGGCGACGTCTACGCGCCTGGCGCGCTGGAATACTGGCGCGGCGAGCTTGCGCAGGTGGTGGGCGAACAAAGGCCGGCTGTCGGGGCGCACAATCTGGCCTGGCGCGGCGCCTCTCACCTCTCGATCCTCTGGTTGCGCCTACCCCTCGCCTCGGACGGCCGTCGGGTGGACATGATCCTGGGCTTTGACGCCGTGGTCGGCATGAGCCAGGCGGCGACGGGCATTCGCGCCGCTTGAGCGAGATCTAGGCTGCGGCCAGCTCCGCGTCACGGCGGATGCGGGCCACCATCGAGGCCAGCCCATTGGAACGCTGGGTGGAAAGCGCCCCCGCCAGGCCAAGCTTCTCGAACGCGGCCTTGGCGTCGAAATCGAGGATCTCCTGGGGCCGGCGCCCGGAATAGAAGCGCAGCAGGATGGCGATCAGCCCGCGGACGATATGGGCGTCCGAATCCCCGCGGAATGTCAGGGTTCCGTCGGGCGCGCGCTGGGTGACGAGCCAGACCTGGCTGGCGCAGCCGCGCACCTTGTTCGCGTCATTGCGCTCGCCTTCGGCCAGGGGGGCAAGCTCTCGCCCGAGGTCGATGACATAGCGGTATCGCTCCTCCCAATCGCCCAGAAGGTCGAATTCGGCGGACAGCTCCTCGAGGGTCTCGTCGCTTGCGTTCATCGCCCGCGACTTAGGCGGCCGCCGCCGGGCGCGCAATGGCTCTGGGGCCGGCCGAGAGGCTCAGCGACATCGCCCAACAGGCGAGGCGGCTTAACGGGACTCGTGCGACAAGGTAGGTTGATCAGATGAGAAACCGCCGAGCAGGCATGGGGTGAGGCAGAGCGCGCGAACGCGAAGGCCGCGTGTGCGGCGGATTCCGACGCCGCCCCGGGCGCGTTTCGCGGTGCTGTGGAGCTTGTCCTGGGCGCTGGTCATCGCCTGCGCGGGGCTCGCCCTGGTGATCGCGGGCAAGCTGACGGCGGGCCCGGATCTGGCGCCGCTGATCGCCGGAATCGCGCCGGCCCTGGCCGGGGCAGGCCTCGCGACCTCGGGCGAGCGCGCCCAGAAGGCCTCTCTGCTCCTATGGATGCTGGCGGCCGTCGTGGCCGCCTTGCTGACCGGCGGCGTCAGCGGGCCGCTGGCGGTCTGGTCGCTCGCACCCCTCGCCGCGGCGGCCGCCTCCCGAAATTCCAGCCTTTTGCCGCTCGGCGCGGCCGCAGCGCTGGCCGCCGCGGCGGTGAGCACGCTGAGCACTCTGGTGCTGCCCCTGCCTTCGCCGGTGGCGGCCGCGGTCCCCTGGCTGGCGGTCCTGGCCAACGCCGCCGTCGCGGTGGGCCTGGGCGCCGCGCTGATCGCCTGGCAGGCGGAGGTTCGCCGCCGCGCCCGGGGCGGCGAGGACACCGAGATCAAGCTCCTCGAGACGCTCGAGAACCAGCCGCTCCTGCTCCTGGGCCTCTATCCCGGCGGGCGGATCCTGGAGGCTTTCGGACCGCCGCCGCCCGGGTGGCGCAGCCGCGAGCTCATCGACCGCAACTTCGGCGAATTCGTCCACGCCGACGACCGGCCAGCCCTCGATGAGGCCTTGCAGGCCGCGGTCAGCAGCGGTTCGGCGGAGATCGCGTTCCGACCGGCGCACGATCCCGAGGGCTGGTGGGAGCTCTCGCTGCGCCGGGTGGGCTCGATCCGCATGGTCGGAGCGGTGCGTGACGCGCGCGCCGAGCGTAGCCGCCTGGCCCAGCTGGAGGCCGAGCGCGAGGCGGCCGAACAGCAGAACCAGGCCAAGAGCCGGTTCCTGGCGAACATGAGCCATGAGCTGCGCACGCCGCTCAACGCGATCATGGGCTTTTCCGACATCATGCGGCGCAGGCTGTTCGGGCCGATGTCCGACCGCTACGCCGACTACGCCGAGTTGGTGCACGAGTCCGGCGCCCATCTCCTCGAGCTGATCAACGACGTCCTCGACATGTCGAAGATCGAGGCGGAGCGTTTCGAGCTTGCGCTGGAGACCTTCGACGCGCGGGACGCCATCTCGGCGGCCCTGCGGCTGATGCGCGGCCAGGCGGACCGCGCGGGGGTCAACCTGCGTGCGGCCCTGCCCAATGAGGCGCTGGAGGCGCACGCCGATCGCCGGGCGCTGAAGCAGATCGCCATCAACCTGGTCTCGAACGCCCTGAAGTTCACCCCCAGGGGCGGGGCGGTCACCCTGACCCTGCAGGCCGCTGGCGATGTTCTGGAGCTGGTGGTCGCCGACACCGGCGTCGGCATCGGTCCGGAGGATCTCGAGCGGCTGGGCCGACCCTTCGAGCAGGCCGGCGACGCGAACCAGCGGTCTGGAGGCTCGGGACTGGGCCTTTCACTGGTCCGCGCCTTCGCCCAGCTGCATGGCGGCGAGATGCTGATCGAAAGCGAACTGGGCGAGGGAACGACGGTGCTGGTGCGGCTTCCGGTGCTGGTCGCCCCCCTGGAGGCGGCGCAACCCTTGGCGGCCGACGCCTGAGGCCTAGCGAAGGTTCAGGAAGGCGCGGCCTGCCGCGAAATCCCCCACCTCGACATAGGCTCGGCGCACCACATCGCCGGGAAACAGGAATTCGACGGCCACGGACTCCCGCGGATCCAGGGCGGCGAGCTCGCTCGCCGCTTCAGCCGGAAACCGGAAGGCCCAGCCCCCGCCACCGTCCTTGGGAAGCAGATCCGAGCCAGCCGGGCTGCGCGCCTCCGCGGCGTAGATCCGCAGCGCCGAGCGCGGCGGCAGTCGGCGGGCCAGCGGCAGGCCGCGAGACTCGCCGCCGAAGTGGTCGAGATAGGGGCCGGCGCTGCGTTGGTCGTCACGCATCAGCAGACGCGCGGCATAGGGCGCGCCGCTGTCGGCGAACTGGCCGATCGCCAGAAGCACGCCAGGCGAGGCGCGGCCGGCGAGACCGAACCGAAGGCGGTCGGCGCCGAACCGGGCCTCCTGCAGGAGCCGCCAGCGATTGAGTCCTGGGCCGGTGCGATCGGCGCTCCACCCGGCCTGGTCGCCCGGGTAGCTGAGGCGCTGAATATGCGCATAGCCGGCGAAGGCGGCGCGAACCCGGCCGGCGGCGGCGTTCATGTCGGGAGAGGCGCAGGCCGCGTTGGAGGCGCGCGCACGCGCGCGCTGCTCGACGGCGGCCAGGGTCTCGGCGGGCTGGCCGCTCCGCAAGGCGGCGCCCCGCGCCTGCGCCTGGGCCGCGGCGAGAGCCGCCGATATGTCCGGCGCGAACAGCCCGCAGCGGGCGCCCGCCGTGGCCATGACCGTGCGCTCGTAGACCAGGTCGAGGATCTGAGCGTGGCCAGACCCGGGCAAGACGGCCAAGGCCGCGCCCAACAACCCCATCCATCGAGACGCCGGCCGCGCTTTGCGCGTGCTCGTCATGCGTCGTCTTCACTGCAGGCCCGGAGCGGCCCGTTGGCGCGACCCTAATCGGCTGTCCTTGCTGTTCGGTTAGCGGCGTGACAGGTGCGCCCGGCTTTGAGCATGGTGGCGCCATGTTGCTCGCCACCGATATCTGGGTCGGCGCCCTGATCCGCCGGGCGGAACTCGCCGGCGCCTTCGCCGTCGTGGCCCGCAAGGGCGACCCGCGCGCCGGCGCGGTGCTGGTGAAGGTGCTGGACCGCGGGCAGGACCGCGCGCGGCTGTACGGCCTGGCGACGCGGCTCGAGGGCGAGCCTGTCTGGATGCAGCCGGCGAAATCCGAGGACGAGCAGGACCTGGACGCCTACATCGCGCGCGCGGCGCGCATAGATCCCGACATCTGGGTGGTGGAGATCGAGGATCGCCAGGGCCGCCACTTCCTGACCGAGGACGTCCAGAAGGATTAGGGAACGCCCCCGGCGCTGGCGGATTGGCGGATCATGCGGCTCGCCGACCTCGCTCTTCCCCTCGACCTGGCCACCATGGAGGCGAAGCTCGTCGCCGAGGTTCCCCGCGGGGACGGCTGGCGCTTCGAACCCAAGTGGGACGGCTTTCGCTGCCTGGCGTTTCGGGCGGGCGCGGAGGTCGAGCTGAGGGCCAAGTCGGGCAAGTCGCTCACCCGCTATTTTCCGGACGTGGCGGCGATGCTGGCGGCGACCGCTGTGGATCGCTTCGTGGTGGACGGCGAGCTCGTCATCGAGGTGGACGGGGTGCTGTCGTTCGAGGCGCTGCAGCTTCGGCTGCATCCGGCGCAGAGCCGGGTCAGCAAGCTCGCCGCCGCCCACCCGGCCGGGCTGGTGCTCTTCGATTGTCTGCTGGATCCGGAGGGGCGCTCGCTGGCGCCGGCGCCGCTCCGCCAGCGCCGCGCCGCGCTGGAGGCCTTGCACGCCAGCCTCGGCGGTCCCGAAAGGCTGCGCCTGTCGCCGGGAACGCAGGATCGGGAGGAGGCCTGCGGCTGGCTCGATGAGGTGGGCCAGGCGTTGGACGGCGTCATCGCCAAGCGCCTGGATGATCCCTACCTGGCCGGCGAGCGGGGAATGCTGAAGATCAAGCGGATGAGAACCGCCGACTGCGTGGTGGGCGGCTTCCGCTACGCCCAGGACGGGCGAGGCGTCGGCTCGCTGTTGCTGGGTCTCTATGATGGCGCGGGGCGGTTGGACCATGTCGGTTTCACCTCGACCATATCGGATGCGGAGCGCCCGGCCCTGACGCGCAAGCTGGAACAGCTCGCCGGCGGCGAGGGGTTCACCGGCCGTGCGCCCGGC
>Ga0075367_10001513_pt1 | contig 10048 bp, 5 predicted proteins | sample EndMethybrTD3032_FD_71399 | JGI IMG/M metagenome (GOLD analysis project Ga0075367, IMG submission 71399) | Populus endosphere microbial communities from Tennessee, USA - Endosphere MetaG P. TD hybrid TD303-2 | ecosystem: Host-associated > Plants > Roots > Endosphere | place: USA: Tennessee...
TCCAGCTCGACCCCGAACGCCTTCAGCACCAGGCCCGCCGTCAACACCGTCCCGCTGCCCATCGGCCCCAAGCCGACGCGTTTCCCGCGCAGATCCGCGACCTCTTTGATGCCCGAGTGCTGGCCCGCCACGAGATGGACCGGCGTCAACTGCAGCACGGCGATCGCTCGAAGCCTGGTGAACGGCTGCGGCTTGCCATCGAGGCGGCCCACCGAGGCGATGTAGGCGACGTCCGAAAACGCCAGCGCGATATCGGCGCTGCCCGATTGAATCGCCTCGACGTTGCTTACCGCGCCGCCGCTGAACTGAATGTTGATGTCAGTATCGCGCAGCACGGCGCCAACGGCGCGGGCGAGGGCGTCGCCGAGCGGCTGGAAGCCGCCGCCAGGCGCACCGGTCGCGATGCGGAGCGTGGTCCGCTTCGTCGCGGGCGCCGGTTGACGGCAGGCCCCGGCGCTCACCGCTCCCACGGCGGCGAAGAGCACAGCGGACAGCACAGCCGAGGCTGTCAGCAGTCGAGCGGGGGCCTTCACGGCAGGTCCGGCTCCGCGCCGAGCCCGAGCGGGCGGCGCTCTTCGTCGCGGAGGCCGATCAGCAGGCTTTCGCCGGAAGCGTCGACGCGCAGCTCGCCGTATTTCGCGCCGGAGTAGCGCGCCGCGTGCCCTTCCTGGAAGAAGAACGCGTCGGTGCCGATCTTGATGCGTCCGCCGCGGCGCCGGTAGAACAGCAGGTGCTCGCCCGCCGCCAGCGGCGTGCCGCCGTCGTGCCGCCGCACGAACTGCGCGACGTTGTTCTCGTCTGCGGTGACGACGATGTTGCCGTCGTGCGGCCACTCGTAGTGGCCGGAGATGTCGCGGGCGATGCGATATTCGAGGCGCATGTAGTCGCCCTGGATCAGCGAGCGCGGATCGACCGGCGCGAGCTCGATCAGGAGCGTCTGGCCATCGCGCAACAACGCTTCCTTCTTCGCGACAGACCAGTTGAAGAACGCGAGAATCAACACGAGCCCTACGAGGACGGTAGCGCGACGGAGAGGCATCAGGCGTTTCCCTCCTGCACGCCATGCCCGCGATAGCGGTAGCGCACGAAAGCGCTGGCCATGAGACACACCACGCCGCTCGCGGCGAGAATGCCGGACTTCTGGAGCAGCGTCAGGTGCAGGCCGTAGTAATACGACGCGCCGAACGTCAGGAAGAAGAGTGTCGACAGCGCAATCAACGCCCGCGCACGCCGATCGAAGCCGAGCACGAGCATCAACATCGTCGCGGTGATCGCCGGCGTCGACTGCGTGATCGCGCCGATCGCGATGATCGCCACGAACGACAACAGCGCCTCCGGGCTCGTCGGCGGCTCGCCATGTTCGCCGAAGATCGACGCCGTCAGCCACAACAGCGCCAGCACGAAGCCGAACGCGGTGGCCTTGCCGATCAGCACCGCTCGCACTTCCTCGAGGTCGAAGTCCGACACACCGAACATCATCACCGCCGTGCTGACGATCAACAAAGCGAATAGCGCGATCGCCAGCCCGTAGATCACCGGCTCGATGATCTCCGCCTGTTCGTCCTGCGCCTCTCGCGACATGCCGCGTCCGAGGAACAGCACCGCTCCTGTCAGTCCTAGCGCCATCACATCGGCGCAATACGGAATATCGCGCATCAGCCACAGCAGCGAGCTGGCGGCCATGATCGTGGAGCAGAAGCGCACGACGCGATCCGGATAGACGGCGATCAGGATGGCCGAGGCGATCAGTGTGGCCACGGACGCGGCCTCGGTCGACTTCGTGGTCGATCCGACGCCGCCGATGAACATCATCTGACCGCTGAAGCAGGCGACGAGCGCAAGCTGACGGAGGAACTGCGCGCCGACGCTGGTGCCGTTCGCGCCGCGGCGCAGCATCACGGCGGCGGCCATCAAACCGATGCCGAGGATGATCGCCAGTCCCTCGAAGTTGTCTGCGCCGAGGATGGCGGCGACCATCGCCATGATGAACGACAGCATGAAGCCGCCGCCGGCCCAGGCGCCGATGCCGGTGAGCAGCCGCAAATACCAGGGCGCGCCGCTCGCTTCGAGCGTGTCGAGCGCGGCACGGGCGCGATCGCGCGCCGCGCCATCGATGTCGGGCATCACGCGGGCGAGAATACCGCCGACGGGAGGTCTGGCGATCATTTGCTCACCTCGGGCGCTGGCGCGGCTGGCCGGCGAATCATGTAGCGCAGCCAGGCGACTCCGAGCACCACTTCCGCGATCAGGATGCTCGACATGATGAGGCCGCCGAACAACTCCAGCTTCAGCTCCTGGAAGATGATGCGGCCGACGATGAACGTCAGCACCGTCATGATGCTGCCGCCGGCGGCCGTCAGCATGAACAGATCCTCGCGGACCTGCGAGTAGTACGCGAACGCGGCCGCGGCCACGACCCAGATGGCAAAGCCCGCCCCCCAGGTCTCGCCGATGTTGAGATCGAGCACGAGGCCGATGGCGGGCACGAGCAGCTGCAGGAACGCGGTGGCGACGAGCAGACGGGCGCCCCACTCCTCTTCCAGCCACGGTCTGGCGCGGAGCCGCTGCACTTCGTAGGCGATCACGGCCGCCAGGTGGATGGCCGCGAGCCAGACGAACAGCAGGAACCAGTCCTTATCGGGCAAGTCGAACACCTGGACCCGATAGAGCACGAGCGCGGTGTCGAACAGGGCGATGGTCAGGATCCACAGCGCCGTGAAGTGCGCGACAACGACCCACGGCAGGATCAGGAGCGCCCAGAAGAAGAAGAGACCCCAGGGGTCTGCCCCCGTCTGATAGGTCTGGCCATAGACGCCGAGCAGCGGCCCCACCAGCACCGCGGCGCCGAAGAGCGCGACGCGGCCGGAGAGGTTGGGCAGCTTCCACCAGCCCAGGCCCGCGCAGAGGGCGACCGCCGCCTGCAGGACGGCGAACTTCGCGACCCGTCCGAGGTCGGCCCAGTTGAACGCGAAGAAGCAGACGATGCCGGAGAGCAGCAGGCCGGCGCCGAGCAGCATCAGGGCGCCGGTCAGGAACGTGATCCAGTCGCGGGAGGATGGTGAGGCAGCCGCGAGCGTGAGCGCCTGGCGGACGGCGTCGGGCGGCGCGCCCGCGGCCTCCGCGGCGACACGCATCCGGGACGGTGTCGCCGGCAAATCGAGAAGGTCCATCGCGTACCCGTGTATCGACCGGATGACTTCCAATCTGCAGGCTGATTCGCGTCCACGTGAAAGAGCCGAATCCAGGCGGAATCCAGCCGACATCAAAATTGGACGCGGCCCCGGCCACCTTGCGCAATCTCTCGTCTTGATTTGTAAGGAATTTGTTAAAGACTTCGCGCGCGCGGCGGATCTTCTCCACGCATCTGGATCGCCGAACGATGCGCCGTAGGTTTGACGGCGATCGCGTGATGAGACCGCCGCGATGCTCACGCATGCGTCTGCATGCGTTCCGTTACCGATCCGCGTGCACGCTTGTGATCGTCTGATCGCACGCTGACTGCTCTCTTCGTCCTCTCACGGAGCCGCCAATCTCCGGGAGGAGACACTTCCGATCGAACGACACACGTATTCTCGCGAGCGTTCGCGATCGAGGCACGGGTATGTCTCTTGCTAAATCGGCACACGCAATGGCGTCGATCCCACTTCGTCTGCGCATGCTCCCACTGATCGTTGTGCCGCTCTCGATCTTCACGGCTCACGATCTCCGCGCGCAGCCATCACGTTCTACTTCACCCTCTCCGTTGACCGTCTGCGGCATGCCCATTCCCGCGCCCGCGAAGCTTCCACCCGCGGACTCGGGACCGATCGTGTACGTGCTGATTCCGTGCTTCGACAAGCAAGGCGGATCGTCGGTCGTCGAACCTCAAACCTATCTCTATTACATGAACGTGCGCCCCAGCCTGCCGTCGCAGGACAGGTGGGTGGCGTACGACGACGAGACCGAGCGGACGTTGAAGGAAGACTTCAAACGTCTCTGGGCCACGTCGTTCCTCGACGACCTGACGATCGAAGTGAAGGACTACAACTTCACCAATGGCGTGATCGGCAAGATCGTCATCTATCACATGGAGGAACGGCAGCGCGTGAAGATCGTCGACTTCGTCGGCTCGAAAGAGCTCGAACAGACGAAGATCGACGAGAAGCTGCGCGAAGAGAACGTCCAGATGCGGATGGACTCGTTCCTCAACGACAGCTCGATCCGCCGCACGAAAGCGCTGATCCGCACGATGCTGTCCGAGAAGGGATATCTCGACAGCACCGTGACGCACGAGCTGAAGCCGCTGCCGGCGCAGGGCGCGAAATCCGTCCATCTGACCTTCACCATCGAAGAGGGCCCGAAGTACATCGTCCGCGACATCGACTTCGCCGGGAACAAGGCGATCAGCGATCGCACGCTGAAGCGCAAGATGAAAGAGACGAAGGAAACCTGGATGTTCTCCTTCATCACGAAGCGCGGCACGTACAAGGAGTCGAAATACGAAGAAGACGCCGAGAAGGTGCAGGGCTTCTATCGCGACAAGGGCTACCTCACCACCACCGTCAGCAATCCGGAGATCCGCACGCTGAAGACGTCCGCGGACGGCAAGACGCGCGACATCCAGCTCGTGATCCCCGTCAGCGAAGGCGCGCGCTACAAGGTCGGCTCGTTCGCGTTCGCGGACAACAAGGTGGTGAAGTCCGAGGCGCTGAAGCCCATTTTCAAGCTGAAGGAAGGCGAGTACTACAGCGAGAAGACGGTGCGCAAAGGCCTGGAAAAAGCCCGCGAGGTATACGGGTCGGGCGGCTACTGGGAGATGACCGGCTACCCGATGTTCAAGCGCCACGACGAGGTCGATCCCAACGCCTCGGCCGAAGAGAAGGCGGCCGCGGCCGCGAAGCCGGCAGTCGTGGACATCACGATGCACATGCAGGAGGGCGAGCAGTTCTTCGTCAACCGCATCAACTTCACCGGCAATACCGTGACGCGCGATCGCGTCATCCGCCGCGAGCTGAACCTGGCCGAAGGCGGCGTATTCAACACGGAAGCGCTGAAATACAGCGTCAAGCGCTTGAATCAGCTCGGCTACTTCAAGCCGCTCGAAGGCAACGAGGCGATCCAGGTCCAGAAGGCGGGCAGCGGCAAGAACCAGGTCGACGTCACGCTGAAGCTCGAAGAGCAGAACCGCAATCAGCTGCAGTTCGGCGCCGGCTACTCGCAGCTGGACGGCACGTTCATGAGCGGCTCGTACGCGACGTCGAACTTCCTCGGCCAGGGCGAGACGTTCGAAGTGGCGGCGCAGGTCGGCGCGCGGGCGAAGAACTATCAGTTCTCGGTCACCGAGCCGTATCTGTTCGATCGGCCGATCAGCGGCGGCATCACGCTGTTCTCGCGCAAGTACGACTACATGTACGGCTACGACCAGGTGTTCTACAGCGAAGTGCGCGCCGGCATCGCGGTCACCGGCGGCATGCCGCTGCGCATGATCTCGCCGTTCGCGCGCATCTTCACGAGCTACGCCTACGAGGTGATCGACACCGCGTTCGACGAAGACCTGATCGACGGCGCCACGGGCGGCAATCCCGGCGACCCGATCTTCGGCTCGCTCGATCGCGGCCGCCACATCGAGAGCCGCGTCAGCCCGACGGTCGTCTACAACACGGTCGACAATCCGTTCGCGCCGCGCAGCGGCATGCGCATCACGGGCACGTTCGAGGTCGCGGGCGGCATGCTCGGCGGCACGACCGACTACATCCGGCCCGACGCCGAAGTCATCCTCTACATTCCGCACACGCGCCGCACCGCGTTCGGCCTGCGCGCGCAGGGCGGCCTGGTCCGCCAGTACGGCAGCACCGACACCTTGCCCTACTACCGCCGCTTCTTCCTCGGCGGTGAGACGCAGATCCGCGGCGTGGACATCCGCACGGTGGGCCCGCTCGACTCGCAGCGGCGCGCGCTCGGCGGCGACAAGTTCCTGCTGTTCAACGCGGAGTACTACTTCGACATCGCCAGCATGGTGCGCGCGCTCGTGTTCCACGACGCCGGCCAGGCCTACGCAGAAGGCGATCCCTTCAATCTCCGCACGCTGCGCACCTCCAGCGGCGTCGAGATGCGCGTGATGATGCCGGTGATGAACGTGCCGCTCCGCTTCATCTACGCGTGGAACCTCTATCGCGACACCTTCCAGCCCGCACGCACGTTCAAGTTCGCGGTAGGCACCACGTTCTGACGACGAACCCCGGAATCCTAGAAGCAGAAGACAACCAGAAGGAGTTAGAGAATGTATCGACGTGTGAAAGGGACGCTGCTGATCGTGGCTGCGTCAATGATCTGCGCAAGCGCCTGTCAGTCGCCGACCGAACCCACGGATCTCGATTACATCGACGTGGACGCGCCGACCACCGTATCCGCGAGCAGTCCGACCGGCAGGACCTACATCATTCCGGCCACCGACAACGAACCGCGGCAGGTGATCGAATATCCCTATGTCGCGCGCTTCACGGTCTCGCTGCGCATGACGGACGACGCGAAGAACGAAGACGGCGCGCTCGACTTCCCCGTCGACGTCACCGGCACCACCGCCACCGTCTCCCCCGCCTCCGGCGGCATCGTCGTGCCTCCGCCCACGGGGACGCAGGTGTATTCGGAAGTGGTCCCGTTCGCCAGCGGCAACCGCTTCAACGCCGTCGGCGACGTCGTGACGATCACGTTCGACGTCTACTATCACCTGCCGTCGGGCGGCAAGGAAGCGCTGATCAATCTGAGCTTCACGCTGGTGGATGACGACGACAACTCGTTCGGAGAGACGGTGCAGGTGCGCGTTTCGCCGTAGCGTCAGGGATGTCAGCACGACGGCCAGTCGAAGGCCGTCGTGCTGTCAGGCAGGTCGTTACCAATACAGCTTCACGCCGAACTGCATCTGCCGCGGCGAGTTGCCCTGCGTGGTGATCAGCCCGAAGTTGGCGCTGCTGAAGTTCTGTTCCGGCGCGCCCCAGACGACGCGGTCGAACAGGTTGAAGACTTCCGCTCGCACGTCGAGCCGCATCCGGCTCGAGATCGTGACGGTCTTCGACAGGCTGATGTTCTCCGACAGATTCCAGAACCGCCGGACATCCTCGTTCCGGCGCGGGGCGTTGCCCAGCATCCCGACCGGCGTCGCGAAGGCGTCGCGATTCAGGAAGCGATCGACCAGCGGATCGAACTCGTCGCCGGCCGTCGGCGCGCGCCAGTCTTCTCCCGTCACGTTGGGACGATTCGTGCGGTTGAAGATCGGAAGCGGCGCGTTCGCCGTGATGCCGATCGGCGTGCCGCTCGCGTAGTTCTGCACCGCGGCAATGCGCCAGCCGCCAAGCACCTTGCTGAGCACACCGGACGTCAGCCAGCGGCGGTCTTCACCGAACGGCAGCTCGTAGACCGTGCTCAACTTGATGATGTGCGTCTGATCGAGCGCGCCGATCGAATATTCGAGCTCGGGCTGCGCGGTGTCCATGGATCCGGTGCTGCTGGCGAAGTTGTCGGCATCGGTCATCAGCTTCGAGAAGACGTAGCTGCCCTGGAATGTCAGGCCCTTGTTCAGGCGCTGCGTCAACTTGAGCACGCCGGCGTGATAGTTCGATCGGCCGGACTTGTCGCCGCCGCTCGCCGTCAGGTTGATGTTCTGATACTGCGGATACGGCCGCAGCGCCTGCGCCACGCTGCGATTCGTCTGGATGTTCGGGTTCGTGAAGTTCGCATACGGCACCGGGATGCCCGCGGCGACCGCTTGAGCCGAGGTGATCTGCGAATTGAGCAGCGCGACCGCCTGCGACACGCCGAACCGGGTGATCAGATCGTTGACGACCGACAGCGGCACCTGATTCGGGTTGACCAGGTTCGCCTGCAGGTTCGACCCGTGCGAGCCGTTGTAGCTGGCTTCGACGATCATGCCTGGCCGGATTTCACGCTCGACGCCGATCGTCCAGGTGTCGTAGGTCGCCGGATGCATCGCGGTGTTGCCGTTCCACCAGTCGACATCGGTGTTGTTGTTGAAGGAGGGATCGATGCGGGGCGGCAGCGGATAGGCGGGCAATCCTTGATCGAGCATGAACGTGGCGGTGAGGCCGGAGTCCGTGTTCGAGAACGGATATTGGCCGATGAAGCCCGCGAAGTGGCTGCTGCTCTGGACTACCGTGACGCGGCCGAACGATCGGCCGGCGCCGCCGCGGATGACGGTGCCATTCGACGGCGTGTAGGCAAAGCTCGCGCGCGGCGCCCAGGCGCCGTAGTAGCCGGGGATCAGGCTGCTCGTGCCGGTGCGGCCGGCGCCGTCGCCCGCGAAGATCAGCGCGCCCAGATAGCCGTTCGCCCCGGGATTCGCCTCGGTCGGCGAGAAGTCCGAATACTGATCGCCGCCGGCTCTCGGCGGGCGCGTGTATTCATAGCGCACGCCGTAGTTGACGACCAGCTTGCCGTTCACGCGCCAGTCGTCCTGCGCGTAGAACCCGTAGTACGGATAGATCTGCTGGAGGTATCGGATAGTCTCGGTGCGGCCCGAGTCTGCGTAGCCGAGCAGGAAGGATGCGAATGAGCTGCCGCTGGTGAACGACGTCACCCCGGGCAGCCCGGTTTGCTTGAAGTCGAACCCGGCGCGGCCGCCGTAGTCCTGCTGACCGAAACCATTGGCTTGCTGGCGATCGAACAGCACCCCGCCCTTCAAGGTGTGCGCACCGGCCAGATATGTCGTGTCGTTCTTGATCGTCAGACGCGGTTGTTCCGTGCCGTTGTACGACGAGGCACCCCAGGTCGCAAACTCCGAGAACGAGATGATCCCCATGTTCTGATCGCAGTCGACCGCGTTGGGGATGCACACCTTCGAACGCCAGCCCTGATCGACGTTCGGCGAAAACGCGTTCTTGTTGAACGTGTTCACGCCAATCGAGAAGTGATTCACGAGCCTTGAGCCCACCGCGTCCCAGCTCGCGCGATGGAGATCGCCGTCGAACGTGCTCTGCTGGAAGCCGCTGAACGGCGCCGGCAGCCCCGTGGCGCCGTTCTCGCCGGCCACGAGCTCGTTGCCCGTGCGGTTGAACACGTAGGCCAGGCGATGCCGGCTGCTCAGCGTGTGATCGATCTTCACGCTGAACTTGTGGGTCGTCTCGATCGTGCTCCGGTCTTCGGAGACGTAGTTGTTGTTCACGTATCCGAATGTGCCGGGCGTCAGTCCCGGCCGATTCGGCACGAGCACCGATCGCGCCAGCGCGATGTACTGCTTCGCCACGGTGCTGAAGCGCTCCTGCGGAATCTTGTTGTTCGGGAACGCATCGCGGATGAACCCCGTCCCGTTCGGATTCGGCCTCGTCGTCGCCGGGTCGTAGATCACGAGCCGGCGGCCCTGTGAATCGACCCAGTTCGAGAAGTCGCCATCCCACATCTCCGGCGTCGGCACGCTGCTGAACGCGTCGTTGCTGCCCTGACGGTTGCGGAAGCCCTCGTACGACGCGAAGAAGAACGTCTTGTTCGTGCCGTCATAGAGCCGCGGAATGCGCACCGGGCCGCCGATCGAGCCGCCGTAGTCGTTCTGCTTGTAGATGCCCTTGGTCCGCTCGAAGAAGCCTTTCGCGTCGAACGCGTCGTTGCGATAGAACTCGTAGACCGAGCCGCGCAGCACGTTCGTGCCCGACTTGGAGGCGAACGTGATCACGCCGCCGCCCGCCTGACCGAACTCCGGCTTGAACCCGTTCGTCTCGACCGAGAACTCGGTGATCGCTTCCAATGACGGCGTCAGAAACGCCGTCTCCGTCGCATCGGCATTGCGGTTCGTGTTCACCGACACGCCGTCGAGCGTGGCGCCGTAGGCACCGCCCTGACCGCCGCCGAGCGACACGGTGCCGCCGCTGCCGCGCGCCTCGGGCACGGTGGCGATCAGGTCGAACGGACTGCGCATCGCGCCGCCGACCACGAGCGGAAGCTCGTCGATCAGCTTGTTCGACACGGCCGTGGTGCTCCGCGCATCCTCGGTATGCAGCTGCGTGGCGTCGGCCGTCACCTTGATTTCGCTGGTGACGCCGCCGGCCGACAGCGTGAGATCGAT
>Ga0075367_10001514_pt1 | contig 10047 bp, 10 predicted proteins | sample EndMethybrTD3032_FD_71399 | JGI IMG/M metagenome (GOLD analysis project Ga0075367, IMG submission 71399) | Populus endosphere microbial communities from Tennessee, USA - Endosphere MetaG P. TD hybrid TD303-2 | ecosystem: Host-associated > Plants > Roots > Endosphere | place: USA: Tennessee...
GGCGTACGCCGTGGAGGCGACCTCGGCGCCGATGAAGCCGCCGCCGATCACCACCAGCCGTCCGCCGCGGGCGAGTCCGGCGCGCAGGGCGCGGGCGTCGTCCAGGGTGCGCAGGGTGTGCACGCCGGCCAGGCCCTCGGAGCCGGGCAGGGTGCGGGCGGCGGCGCCGGTGGCGATGACGATGCCGTCGGCGCGGACCTCCCGCCCGCCCGCGAGCCGTACGGCCCGCTCGGCGCGGTCGAGTCCGGTGGCACGGGCGCCCAGCAGCCACTCGGCGCCCAGGTCCTCGTCGTCCGTCTCCAGCACGAGGTCGGCTTCACCGAGGGTGCCGGCCAGGAACTCCTTGGACAACGGGGGCCTGTCGTACGGGCGGTGGATCTCGTCGCCGATGACGACGAGCCGCCCGTCGTAGCCCTGCCTGCGCAGCGAACGCGCCGCCGACAGTCCGGCGAGCGACGCGCCCACCACGGCAACGGTCCTCACGCGGGACCCCCGGCGAGGCGGGAGGTGATACAGGGCGGCAGGTTCGGGGCGTCGGTCGACACCTGGACGTAGATCATGCCGTCCTCGACCACGACCTCGTGCGTCCGCACCGGCAGCTTGGCCGGCGGGGCGTCGACCTTGCCGGTACGCAGGTCGAACTTCGAGGCGTGCAGGGGGCATTCCACCTCGCAGCCCTCCAGCCAGCCGTCGGCGAGCGAGGCGTCCTGGTGGGTGCAGGTGTCGTCGATGGCGAACACCTCGCCGTCATCGGTATGGAACACCGAGACCGGCGGATCGACGTCGAGCCGGAAGGCCTCACCTCGCGGGAGATCCACGAGACGGCACGCGGGAATCATCATGACACCTCGGTGCGTATAGCGAAACGGATTGCGGTAAGCGCAACATCAGTCTGAGGTCGCCCAGAACCCTTGTCAAGGAGTTCCTAAGGTGCGACAACCCGTTACCTGAGGTTGCTCGACAGGCAACATCGCGGGCGATGCGCGCCGTCAAAACGGCAGCCCGTCGTTCCGTACGGCGAGTGCCGTACGGAACGACGGGCGCATGCCAGCGGAGGGTGACGCGGGCGGTCAGAAACCGCGGTCGATCCACACCTGGAGGTGCGGGGCCTCGGCCCCGACAGTGGTCGTGTCACCGTGACCGGTGTGTACGACGGTGTCGCCGGGCAGCGTCAGCAGCTTCTCCCGGATCGACTCGACGATGGTGGGGAAGTGGCTGTACGACCGCCCCGTCGCCCCCGGTCCGCCCGCGAACAGCGTGTCCCCGCTGAACAGCGCTCCCAGGGCCGGCGCGTACAGGCAGACCGCTCCCGGGGCGTGCCCCGGGGTGTGCAGCACGGTCAGCTCGATGCCGGCCACGGCCAGCGTCTGCCCGTCGGCCAGCTCGGCGTCGGGCGCCCGGTCCGGGTGGGTCTGCTTCCACAGCGGCAGGTCGTCCGGATGGAGGAGGACCGGGGCGCCGGTGCGCGTGGCGAGTTCGGGCGCGGCGTCGATGTGGTCGTTGTGGGCGTGGGTGGACACGATGGCCGTCAGCCGCCGGTCGCCCACCGCCTCCGCGATGGCATCGGCGTCATGAGCGGCGTCGACGACGATCGCCTCGTGATCGTCCCCGATGATCCACACGTTGTTGTCGACGTCCCAGGTACCGCCGTCCAGCGAGAAGGTCCCCGAGGTCACGAGCCGTTCGATGCGGGCGGCCATCAGAGCACCACCACCGAGCGCAGCACATCGCCGCCGTGCATCCGCTCGAAGGCCTTCTCGACCTCGTCGAGGGCGATGGTCTCCGTGACGAAGGCGTCCAGGTCGAGGCGGCCCTGGAGATAGAGGTCGATCAGCATCGGGAAGTCACGCGAGGGCAGGCAGTCGCCGTACCAGGAGGACTTCAGCGAGCCGCCGCGCCCGAACACGTCGAGGAGCGGCAGCTCCAGCTTCATCTCCGGGGTGGGCACCCCGACCAGGACGACGGTCCCGGCGAGGTCGCGGCCGTAGAAGGCCTGGTTGTACGTCTCCGGACGGCCGACGGCCTCGATCACGACGTCGGCCCCGAACCCGCCGGTCAGCTCTCGGATCGCCTCGACCGCGTCGTTCTCCTTGGAGTTGACGGTGTGGGTGGCGCCGAGCTTCTTGGCGGTGGCGAGCTTGCGGTCGTCGAGGTCCACGGCGATGATCTTCGCCGCGCCGGCCAGGCGCGCGCCGGCGATCGCCGCGTCGCCGACACCACCGCAGCCGATGACGGCGACGGTGTCACCACGGCCGACGTTGCCGGTGTTGATGGCGGCGCCGATACCGGCCATCACACCGCAGCCGAGCAGACCGGCGGCGGCCGGCGAGGCGGCGGGGTCGACCTTGGTGCACTGTCCGGCGGCGACGAGCGTCTTCTCCGCGAAGGCGCCGATACCCAGGGCCGGGGACAGCTCGGTGCCGTCCAGCAAGGTCATCTTCTGCTTGGCGTTGTGGGTGTTGAAGCAGTACTGGGGCCGTCCGCGCAGACAGGCTCGGCAGTTCCCGCACACGGCACGCCAGTTGAGGATCACGAAGTCGCCGGGCGCCACGTCCGTGACACCCTCCCCCACCGACTCCACGACGCCGGCCGCCTCATGGCCGAGGAGGAAGGGGAAGTCGTCGTTGATCCCGCCCTCGCGATAGTGCAGGTCGGTGTGACAGACCCCGCATGCCTGGATCTTGACCAGAGCCTCGCCCGGGCCGGGATCGGGCACGATGATCGTTTCCAGGCTGACGGGGGCGCCCTTCCCCCGCGCGACGACAGCACGGACCTGGTGAGTCATGGCCACTCCTCGGCTGATACGAGACCTGAAGCTGATGTTGCTCATTACGGCACGCATCTCACGTGTCGCAACACAGCATCATGGAGCGCCGGGCGGGGGTCAAGGATGAGGAGGCAAGGGAAGGGCGGGAGATCAGCTCAGCTCCGCCCGCACCGTCACGAACGAGTGGGGCGGCAGGGTGAGGGCGAGGCCCGGTCGGTCGTCCTGAGGTCGCCGAAGGGGCGTGGTCCGAAGGTTTCCGGCGCGCCGGGGGTGTTGTGGTCCGGCAACCGGCCGGCATCCGCTGAAGGTCACTCTGTGCGACCACCGGCACCGAGTGGTTCGTCAGGGCCGTACGCAGCCAGGGGACCTGCCGGTGCCGGCTCCCTCGACCGGATTGTCGACGACCTCGACCGGCTGCTCCGGCTCGGTGCCGAGACCGTGCTGCCGGACCCCTACCACGGCACCCCGGAGGAGACCCGCAGGCCCCGGGCGGCCCCGCGGGCGCTCACCGCCGTCACCACCCACTGGAAGACCCGATCATGACCACGACCGCCGACGAGAAGTCCCTGCGCCGCACGATCGACCTCGCGGCCCGCGCCGCCCCCCTGAGCGACGCACCGTACAGTTCGCTGCTGGTGGGGCCGGACGGCGCGATGCTCGCCGAGGCCCACATCACGGTGCGGCGCGACAACGACATCAGCGCCACCCGGAACTGAAGCTCACCCGCTGGGCCGCCCGCGAGCTCGACGCACCGACGGCCGCGCAGACCACCCTGTACACCGGCTGCCGGCCGTGGTGGATGACGCGGCCGAGGCCGGACCGGACGATGCCGCCGAGGCCTACTACCGGTCCTGGGCGCGGGACTTCGCGGGGAAGTCGGTCAAGGAGTCCAGCCAGCGCAGGAGTCGGGCACCCTCGCGGGTCATGATGTCCGGGTCGCGCAGGGCGTTGGCCAGGAGCGACATGCCCTGGTAGGCGGAGACGAGGGTGACGGCGTGGTCGTCCGGGTCGGGCACGCCAAGGGCGCGGAACTGCTGTGCGGCCCAGTCGAGCAGGCGCCGGATGACGGCGCCTGCCTCCACGTCGAGGATCCCGTCGGCACGTTTGTCGAGTTCGGCGGCCAGGGTGCCGGTGGGGCAGCCGTGGCGGGCGGCGGTGTCACGCAAGCCGACCCAGGCCCCGATCAGACCCTTGAGGCGGTCGAGGGGATCGGGCAACTCGTCCAGCCGGCCGGTGAGTTCGTCCAGGTGTGAACGGTGCTCAGACAGGGCGGCCCGGACCAGTTCGTCCTTGGTCTTGAAGTAGTAGTAGACGTTTCCGACCGGGACGTCGGCCACGCGTGCGATGTCGGCGAGGGTGGTCCGTTCGACACCCTGCTCGTGCAGGACCTGGGCCGCCGCGGCCGTGAGGCGACGGCGCTTGCCGGCCGCTCGCGCCACCCTGGGTGCCACTGAGTCAGTCACCCAACCAACTATAGGCAGAGGCAAGGGGCCGTGCTACGGTCGTTCTTAGTCAGTGAACTAACTAACTTAGGGGTTCCGATGATCGTGGTGACGGGTGCGACCGGCAACATCGGGCGGACGCTGGTGCCGCTGTTGACCGAGGCGGACGAGGAGGTCGTGGCCGTGTCGCGACAGCCGCGGCCCGCCGGGCTGCCGACCGGGGTCCGTCAGGCCCGGGCCGATCCAGGGGACGCTGCGAGCATGCGGCCCGTTCTGCGGGGCGCCGACGCGTTGTTCATCCTGCTGGGCGGTGAGCTCAACGCTCACGGTGAGAGCCCGAAAGCCCTGTTGGACGCGGTCGAGGCGGCGGGGGTGGGACGGGTCGTCCTGCTGTCCTCCCAGATCAACTCCACTCGCCCCGGAGCGCCTTCGCACACCCGCCTGCGCGCCTTCGAGGACGCCGTGCGCGCGTCCGGAACGGACTTCACCATCCTGCGGCCGGGCGGTTTCGCCTCCAACGCCTTCGCCTGGGCCGAGTCGGTGCGTGCCGAGCGCTCGGTCTTCGCCCCGTTCGGAACCGTGGCGCTGCCCGTCGTCGACCCGGCCGACATCGCGGAGGTCGCGGCGGCCGCACTGCGCGAGGACGGTCACGCGGGACGGACTTACGAACTGACCGGCCCCGAGGCGATCAGCCCGCGGCAACAGACCGCGGTGATCTCCGAGTCGCTGGGAGAGGAGGTGACCTTCGTCGAGCTTTCCCGCGACGAGGCCCACGCTCATCTCGCACAGTTCATGCCGGAGGAGGTCATCGATGGCACCTTGGACATCCTCGGACTCCCGCTGCCGGCCGAGCAGTTGGTCAGCCCCGACGTGGAGGCCGTGCTCGGCCGTCCGGCCCGGCCCTTCGGTGAGTGGGTCGCGCGCAATCTGACGGCCTTCCGGTGACCGGCGCGAGAGCGGCGATCGTCACGGCCGCGCCGACCAGCAGGCCCAGTGCGGTCGGCAGTCCTACGAGTGCGGCCACGCCACCGATGATCGGGGAGACCAGCAGCCAGCCGAGGTTCCCGGCGAAGCCGACCTGGCCCATGACCAGTGCCGAGCCCGGCAGCGTGCCCGCGGCCGTGAAGGCGCCCGGGAACACGGCGCTGATCCCCGCCCCTGCGACGACCAGCGCGGCAAGGGTGATCACGGGTCGCCCGAGGAGCAGCGCCACGCCGAGTGCGGCGGCGCAGGCCAGCGTGCCTGCCCGGATCAGGCGGGTCCAGCCGATGCGGTCGACCAGGCGGTCGTTGACGAGCCGGCTCGCGACCGAGCCGGCCGAGAAGGCCGCGTATCCGGCGGCGGCGGTCGCGGAGTCGGCGCCCATGTCGCGCAGATAGACGCCGCTCCAGGAGGCGGGCGCGTCCTCCACCAGGGCGGCGAGGAAGGTCATCAGCATGAGGGTGAGGACGGTGGCGCGGTGGGCATCCGTGCGCGGCACGTCGTCCTCTCCGTGCTTGACGGGCGAAGGCTCGTCCACGTCCTCGACGCGCTCGGCGGGCGGGGGCTCGTGCGCGTCGTTTCCGCGCTCGGCGGGCGGGGGCTCGTCCGGTTCGAGCCCGCAGGCCGCACCCGCCGATATCGCGGCGAGGACAGCCGCGACCGACACGAACTGGGATGTGGAGGACAGGCCGAGGGCCGTCATGGCCACCGCGGCCAGGCCCCCGGTCACGGCGCCGATGCTGCGGATGGCGTGCATCGAGTTGAGCACCGCCCGTCCGTAGTGCCGCTGTACCGCCACGGCTTGGGCGTTCATCGCCACCGACGTGCATCCGTCGGCGGTGCCGAGCAGCACCAGCAGGCCCGCCAGTGGCGCCGCCGTGTGCGCGGTCGGGACGAGTCCCAGCGGCACGCTCAGCAATACGGGTGCCAGGCCACTGACCGCGCGGCTGCCCAGGCGCCGTACCAGCAGACCGCCGAGCCGGCTGCCGGCCAACGCGCCCAGGCCAGGGCCGGCCAGTACCAGGCCCAACAGCCCTGGGGGCAGCCGTAGTCCACCCTCCACCGCGGGAACACGCGCCGCCCAGGAGGCGAACACCCCACCGTGCACGAAGAAGATCGCCGAGACCGACGCCCGAGCGTGACGGCGGACGACGGCTGTCACGGTGCGGACCTCCACCTGATCGGAAAAATGGGTTGGGCGGGACGGCCTTCGGTCGGTAACGTGCGGCACGCCGTGAACGTCACGCGAGGAGGTGAGACCCATGAACGCTGTATCCGAGTGGGTGCTCCCTCTCTCCGTCACGGCCGGGCGACCGACATAGGTCTTGCCGCCGGGAGCGCCTCGACAACAAGGCACTCCCGAAAGGCAACAGCCATGCATTCTCTGCGCTTCACCACTGAGACGTCGTCGGACGGCGTCGTGGAACGCGACTTCGCCCTCGGCGAGATCCCCGGCGTGCTCTGGTCACCCGCGTCCGCCTCCGACCGCGCACCCCTCGTACTGATGGGGCACGGCGGCGGCACCCACAAGAAGTGGCCGGCGATGACCGGCCGGGCGCACCGCCTCGTGGCCGGCGCCGGTTTCCATGTCGCCTGCGTCGACGCGCCCGGGCACGGCGACCGGCCGCGCACCGCGCACGACGAGCAGGAGATCGCCGTGATGCAGCGGGCGATGGGGGCCGGCGAGCCCGTCGGCCCGATCGTCGTCCGCTACAACGCGCACCTCGCTGAGCGCGCCGTACCGGAGTGGCGGGCGACCCTGGACGCCCTCCAGGAGCTCCCGGAGATCGGCGCCGACGGGCCGGTCGGCTACTACGGCCTCAACATGGGTACGGCGATCGGCGTGCCGTTCGTGGCGGCCGATCCCAGGATCACCGCCGCGGTCTTCGGTCACCACTGGCCCGATGCCCTGGCCGAGACGGCGAAGCGGATCACCGTCCCGGTCGAGTTCACGCTCCAGTGGGACGACGAGCACATCCCGCGCGAGTCCGGTCTGGCGCTGTTCGACGCCTTCGCCTCGAAGGAGAAGACGCTGCACGCCAATGCGGGCCGGCACAAGGAGCTGCCCAGGTTCGAGGCCGACAGCGCGGTCCGCTTCTTCGCCCGGCATCTCGGCCGGACCGTCATGACACCGGCCTGATCCGAGGGGGGTCGGCGCCCGGCCACCGGTCGGGCGCCACCTCACGATCAGTTGGCCGGCGCCGACTTCAGCGGCGGGATGCCGGAGGCCGACCGGCCGGGCCTCACCCCGTCACCTGCCGGGTGGAGGCTCGCTCCATGGCGCTGTCCAGGTGAGTGATGACGGCCGGGACATCGCCGCTCTCGGTGCGTCGGATCAGCTCCAGGGCCGGGCGGACGAGACCGGCCGGTCGGGCTATCAACCGTGCGAGCACGGCGGCCCGGATGTCGAGTCGTTCGATGGTGGCCGCGCGCTCCGCCTCGTTCTGGCCGGCCAGCAGGACGGCGTTGTACCACGCCTCCTCGCGGGACTGGACGATGCTGAAGTCGAGGATGCGCTCGTCGGTGCGGCCTCCGACCCTGTCCAGCAGCGACATGAACGGCGACAGGGCGTCGACCGAGTCCTGTACCGCCAGCACCACCCGGGCGAGGATGTCGTTGATCAGCAGAAAGTCGTGCCGCAACGCCTGGATGTCCTCGCCGGGGCTGGTCCCCGCGGCGGCGACGGCCAGGTCGAGGTTGATGTGCGCGTTCACGCCGAGTATCAGGTGCTGGACGATGATGGTGTCGGTGTTGTCGAGCAGCCCGAACGTCTCGCGCCAGCACCGCGGCCCGCTCCGGTCGCGACGCCAGGCGTCGTGCGCGTCGAAGTAGCGGTTGCCGAAGAGCGTGTCGAAACGGTCCATTCTGGCGCCGTCCTCGAACAGGCCACCGTGAATGGCCGAGCGGATCTCGACGGTCACCTGTCGGTACAGCGCCGCGAAGTACCCGACCCGGTCGCCGTCGCGTTCGGCCTCCCGCACAATCCCGGCAAGCCCGTCCACGACACCGTCGATGTTCTCTGCCACCATGCCCAACTCCCCTCTCACGAACCCCACTTGACGAGGAGACGAGTGGGGCTCCCGTCCCGGTTCCTGCAGGGCGGTGGCGGGACTCCGCGTGGGGCGCCGGTGTCGCCTGGTCTTCTGGGGGGGCGCATCAGGGGTGGAGACCTTTTCGCTGCCTTGGCCGGCGAGGTCCAGGAAACGACATCCCGTGCGGCCCTAGTCGGGCAGCTGTTCCAGTGCGGCGGCGATGCCCGCCCGGCCGGCGACGTCGATCAGGGCCTGGCCGATCACCGAGACGGGTTCGCGGGCCGGGAGCACCAGGCCGATGCGTTCCGTGCGGACCGGGCGGACCAGGGGGACGGCGCGCATGCCCGCGGGGACGCCGAAGACATGGAGCCAGGTGTGCGGCACGACGCTCGCCCAGTGACCGGCTCTGACCTGGGCGAACAGGGCCGCGATCGAGTCGGTCTCGACCCTCGGCGTCACCGGGACCCCCACCGTCTCGAACACCGCGTCCAGGACCTGGCGCCCCTGCATCATCGGGTGCAGCAGGCACAGGGGGTACTGGGCCGCTTCCTCCCACGAGACCTCGACCGGGCCGGGATCCGGGGCCGAAAGCCGGGTCAGTAGGACGTAGCGCTCCTGGTAGAGCGGGACGAACTTGAAGTCCTGTCCGACGACCGAGCTGTGGTAGGTCACGGCGGCGTCGAGCTCGTACGTACGGAGTCTGTTGACGATGTCGACGGCCTGCAGGTCGGCGAAGACCTGGACGGTGGCGAGCGGGTTCGCGGCGCAGAACGGCTGGGTCAGCAGGGCGACCGCGGTGGACGCGGTCGGGACGGTGCCGATGCGCAGCCGGCCGGTCAGCCCCGCCCGCAGGGCCTGGATCTCGCCCTGCATCGCGTCCCGGTCGGCAAGGATGCGCCGCGCCCATACGACGACCCGCTCGCCCTCCGGAGTGAAGCCGTCGAACCTGCGACCGCGCCGGACCAGGGGGATGCCCAGCTCGTCCTCCAGCTTGCGGATGCCCTCGGAGAGGGTCGGCTGGGAGACGTAGCAGGCCTGTGCCGCCTTCGCGAAGTGGCGGGCGCGGGCGAGGGCGACGAGGTACTCGAGTTGGCGCAGCAGCACTCTCCAATGATCCACCGTGCACGGGATTCCCGCGCCGGAGGCGTCGATCACGCAGCGGTGATCGGTGTGGCCTCTCAAGCGATAGGAACTTCCGCTTTGACCTGGCCCGACACACCGACGAACAGTGAGGGGTCACATGAGCAGAGAGGGCGTGACGCTCGATGCGGGACTTCGACGAGCCGTATGATCCGGACGAGGCGGAGCTGTCCGTCACGGCTCCCAAGACCTGGGCCACCGGCGCGCCCGCCGTCGTCCACGCCCTGAAGTACGCCCTGGGCCAGACCTCGCCCAAGCGCACCGCACTGACCCTGCTCGGCATCAACCAGGCGAAGGGCTTCGACTGCCCGGGCTGTGCCTGGCCCGAGCCCGCGCCGGGCCACCGGCATCGCAACGAGTACTGCGAGAACGGCGCCAAGCACATCGGCGACGAGGCCACCTCGCGTCGGGTGACCGCGGACTTCTTCCGGCAGCACTCGGTCGACGAGCTGAACCGCAGGTCCGACTACTGGCTCAACCAGCAGGGCCGACTGACCGAGCCCATGGTGCTGCGCGAGGGTGCCACGCACTACGAACCGATCGGCTGGGACGAGGCCCTTGACCTGCTCGCCGGCGAGCTGCGTGCCCTGGACCACCCGGACGAGGCGCTCTTCTACACATCGGGCCGCCTCGCCAACGAACCGGCCTTCCTGCTCCAGCTGTTCGCGCGCGCCTTCGGCACCAA
>Ga0075367_10001516_pt1 | contig 10041 bp, 7 predicted proteins | sample EndMethybrTD3032_FD_71399 | JGI IMG/M metagenome (GOLD analysis project Ga0075367, IMG submission 71399) | Populus endosphere microbial communities from Tennessee, USA - Endosphere MetaG P. TD hybrid TD303-2 | ecosystem: Host-associated > Plants > Roots > Endosphere | place: USA: Tennessee...
GCATAATTCGATGCATATAATATCATTGCCATCAACCAATCAAATACATTGCGGGAGAGCGCCCCTGTCATGAAACGCATCCTTCTTGCGGCGATTGCCGGCCTGTTCGTCGGCACCGCCGCGTTTGCGCAGGACGACTACCCGAACCGCGTGGTCAAGGTGATCGTTCCCTACACGCCGGGCGGCATCACCGACATTCTCGCCCGCGTGGTCGCGGAGGGCCTTTCGCGCTCGCTCGGCCAGCAGTTCATCATCGAGAACCGCCCCGGCGGCGGCACGGCAATCGGCACGCGTGCCGTCGTGACGGCGCCTCCCGATGGCTACACGCTGCTGATGGGCACAACCGTGCTCAGCATCAATCCGAGCCTGATTCCGAACCTCGACTACGACGCATCAAAGGATCTGGTGCCGGTCATCAATGTCGGCCAGTCCAGCGGCGCGATCATCGCGGTGCCGGGCTCGAGCCCGGTCAAGTCGCTCAAGGAGCTCGTCGCGCTGGAGAAGACCAAACCTGGACAGATGTCGTTCGGCACTGCCGGCGCAGGCAGCATCGGCCACATCGCGGGCGAGCAGTTCAACCAGCTCGCCGGCACGAAGTTCATTCACGTGCCCTACCGCGGCAGCGCGCCGGTGATCAACGACGCCATCGGCGGCCACATTCCGCTGCTGTTCGACGGCGTGATCTCGACCCTGCCGCAGCTCCAGGCCGGCAAGCTGCGGGCGCTGGCGATCGTGCAGAGCAAGCGGAGCGAGTTGTTGCCCGACGTGCCGACTGCGGCGGAAGCCGGCTTCCCCGACCTGTTCTCGACCAGCTACTACGGCTATCTCGCGCCGAAAGGCACGCCGCCCGCGATCGTCGCCAGGCTGAATGCCGAGATCAACAAGATCCTTGCGCAGCCGGACGTCCAGGAGAAGATCAAGCAGCAAGGCGCGATCCTGGTCGGCGGCTCGTCGGAGGATTTCGCGAAGACAATCGAGACGACGACAAAACGCTATACGGAGATCATCAAGGCGGCGAAGATCACCGCCGACGCGAATTGATACTGAGCAAAACAAACAATTTCCGGGAGAACGTCATGTCAGCATTTCAGGGCCGCATTGGCCGCACCGTCCACGAAAGCACGCCGCACTGGCCGGAGTTGCCGCGACCGCGCAAGGGCGCGCCCAACGTTGTCGTCGTCCTGTTCGACGATCTCGGCTTCTCGCATCTTGGCTGCTATGGCTCGTCGATTTCAACCCCAAACATCGACAGGCTCGCCGCAGGCGGCCTGCGCTTCACCAACTTCCACACCACCGCGCTGTGCTCGCCGACCCGCGCGGCACTTCTCACCGGTTGCAATCATCACTCGGTCGGCATGCGGGGGCTTGCGAACTGGAGCACCGGCTTTCCGAACTGCACCGGCACGATCACCAAGAATGCGGCCACCATCGCCGAGGTGCTGCGGCCGAACGGCTACTCCAACTTCGCCGTCGGCAAGTGGCACCTGACGCCGATCGAGCAGACCTCGCCCGCGGGTCCGTTCGACCAGTGGCCGCTCGCGCGCGGCTTCGATCGCTACTACGGCTTCCTCGAAGGCGAGACCGACCAGTGGCGGCCGGATCTGACGCGCGACAACCACAATACGAAACCGCCGAAGACGCCCGAAGAGGGCTATCACCTCAGCGAGGATTTGATCGATGAGGCGATCGGCATGGTGCACGCGCAGAAGGCCGCGGTGCCCGAAAAGCCGTTCTTCCTCTACGTTGCGTTCGGCGCGACGCATGCGCCGCATCAGGCGCCGAAGGAATATCTCGACAAGTACCGCGGCAAGTTCGACGCCGGCTGGGATGCGATCCGCCAGCAGTGGTACGAGCGGCAGAAGGAGCTCGGCATCATTCCGCCGGACACCGAGCTCGCACCGCGCAATCCGGGCGTCAAACCGTGGATCGCGCTGACCGCCGACGAGCAGCGCCTGGCGCTGAGGCTGCAGGAAGCTTTTGCCGGCTTCCTCGAGCACACCGATGCGCAGATCGGCCGCCTGGTCGACTACCTGAAAGACAGCGGCGAGCTCGACAACACCCTGTTCCTTTTGATGTCGGACAACGGCGCCAGCCAGGAAGGCGGCCCGCTCGGCATGGTCGACTACTCGCGCTACTTCAACGGCCGGCCTGAGACGATCGACGAGAGCATCGCGCGGATCGACGAGATCGGTTCGCCCGAAGCGTTCAACAACTATCCGTGGGGCTGGGCGCAGGTCGGCAACACGCCGGGCAAGCGCTACAAGCAGAACACCCACGGCGGCGGCATCCGCGATCCGCTGATCGCCCACTGGCCGGCCGGCATCGCCGAGAGGGGCGGCATCCGCCATCAGTTCCACCACGTCACCGACATCGCGCCGACGATCTTCGAGGCGGTCGGCGCCACGCGGCCCGACAACGTCAACGGCCATCCGCAGATGCCGGTGCACGGCACCAGCCTGTTCTACACATTTGCGCCGGAAGCGAAGGCAGCACCAACGCGCAAGCAGGTGCAGTATTTCGAGATGTTCGGCCACCGCGGCATCTGGGCCGACGGCTGGAAGGCCGTGACCTATCACGAGCCGAACACGTCGTGGGATGCGGATGAGTGGGAGCTCTACCATCTCGACAAGGATTTCTCCGAGTGCCGCAATCTGGCGGAGAAGAATCCGGAAAAGCTGCGCGAGCTGATCGAGCGCTGGTGGGCGGAGGCCGGACGCAACGGCGTGCTGCCGCTGGACGACCGCCGTGCCGAGTTGTGGCGGCCGACGTCAGGCTGGAGCGATCCGCGCAACCGCGAGCGCTACGTCTACCGGCCGCCGGTGGAGGAGATCCGCATGTCGACCGCGCCGGCGCTCGGCAACCGCACGTTCACCGTGACGGCAGAAATCAATCGCACCCGCGCGGAGGATGAAGGCTGCATCTTCGTGTACGGCGATCACCGCAGCGGCTTGACGCTGTACGTGCATAAAAATCGGCTGGTGTTCGACTACAATCTCTATGGCCAGCACTTGAAGGCGATCTCCGACAAGACCATTCCGCTTGGCAATGCCACGGTCGGCGTCGCCGTCGAGCGCACTGGCAGGGTCGGACGTGCGAGCGTGATCGTCAACGGCACAGCCTGCGGCAGCGTCGATATCGCCTTCCTGGTCCGCCGCCACTCCGGCGGCAATCTCTGCATCGGCCACGACGACGGTTCCGGCGTCAGCGACGACTACATCGGTGCGTTCCCGTTCCAGGGCACGCTCAAGCAGGTCGTGTTCGAGCTGCCGAGGCAGAAGAGCCGTGAGGCGCAGGCGGCGAAGCAAACCGAAGCGGAGATCGCACTGGCAAGGCAGTGACGCGATCCGGCCTTCGCGCACAGAGCAGAGCAATCGGCGGCGCCTCAGCGCGGCGCCTTGATCTGGCGCAAGGCCCGCGCCTCGGCGGGATGGTTTCGTAGAGTGACCTAGCGGCAGTGCGTTCCGTTTCCCCAACGTCCCCTGCCGCGAAGTCGTGCGGCGTTTGCGCCGGGCGGTCGAAGCGGCACGTTCTCCTCAGACCCTCCCACAACGTGCTGCATCCAGGCGAAGCCCCGTTCTCGCGCACGGGGCTTCGTCAATTTTGCCGGTATACGGCGGCTTCACCGCATCCCAGCGAGCACCTCATCGGGACGCTCGGACATCATCATGTGGCCGGCGCCTTCGAGTACGATGGTGCGCGAGCCGTTGATCGCTGCCGCCAACGTCCGTCCCGCCTTCGCCGGCGTCATCATGTCACGTTCGCCGATGATCACGGTCGCCGGCACCTTCACGCTTGCCGCCGCCTCCAGTGCCCCCTCATAGGCGTTGCAGGCCGCAAGATCCGCGTACAGCACACCGGGTCTGCTCGTTTCCAGAAGCCGCTGGGCGCCACCGTGCATCCACAGACCCGGCGCAAGGCAACCGCCGAGCTCGGCGCGATGGCCAAGCCCCCAGATCGACACCATGTCGATGGCGTCGTGATCGTTGCTCTCGGCGGCTTTCAGCAGATCGGGGCCGACCGCCATCTTCGCCGAAGTGGCGACCAGCGTCAGGCCTGTCACCTTGTCCGGATGCCGCGCCGCGGTTTCCAGGGCGATCAGCGACCCCATCGAATGCCCGACCAGCCTTGCCTTTGCGGCACCTGCGGCTGCAATCAGCGCCGCGGTCCAGTCCGCCATTTCGACGATGCTCTGCAGCGGCGCGCCGGCCGAACGGCCATGTCCCGGCAGATCGGGCGCCAGCACCGCATATCCGTGGTGGGCGAAATAACGATCCTGCAGGGCCCACGCTGTGTGATCCTGCCCGCGCCGTGCAGCAGCACGATAGCCGGCAGCGCCGGATCGAACGGCTTGCCGCCGGTGCCGGCAAATACGTCGAGGCCATTGACTTTGATCTGCATGGTCTCCCCCCGGCTTTTCATTCGCGCTGCGAGGCGCGCAGCGCCTGCGAAAGATCGTCGATGATGTCCTGCGCGGACTCGATTCCGACCGACAGCCGCACCAGGTCTTCGCCGATACCCGCCGCCGCCAGCTGCGCCGCATCCATCTGCTGATGCGTGGTGCTGGCCGGATGGATCACCAGCGTCTTCGCATCGCCCACGTTGGCGAGATGGCTGGTGAGCCGCAGCGCCTCGACGAATTTCTTGCCCGCGGCGCGGCCGCCCTTCACGCCAAAGGAGACGATCGAACCCGCGCCCTGCGGCAGCAGCCGCTTTGCGAGCTCGTAGTCCGCATGATCCTCGAGCGAGGGATGGGTGACGAAGCTCACCGCCTTGCTGGCCTTGAGCGAAGCCAGCACCGCCGCGGTATTGCTCATGTGACGCTCCATCCGCACACCGAGCGTCTCGATCCCTTGCAGCAGGTGGAAGGCATTGGTCGGCGACAGGCAGGCGCCGAAATCGCGCAGACCCTCGGTGCGCGCGCGCATGATGAAGGCCGCCGGCCCGAACTGCTCGTCGAAGATCATGCCATGGTAGCCGGCATATGGCTCCGTGAGCTGCGGAAATTTTCCGCTACCACGCCAGTCGAACCGTCCGCCGTCGACAATCACGCCGCCGATCGCGACGCCGTGGCCGCCGATCCATTTCGTGGTCGAGTGCATGACGATGTCGGCGCCGAGATCGATCGGTTTTGACAGGAACGGCGTCGCAAATGTGCTGTCGATCAAGAGCGGGATCTTTGCGTCATGCGCAATCGCCGCGACCCGTGGGATGTCCAGCACCTCGAGCCCCGGATTGCCGATCGTCTCGCCGATCACGAGCTTCGTGTTCGGCTTGATGCTGTTGCGGAAGGCCGCAAGGTCGCGGGGCTTGACGAAAGTCGTGGTGATGCCGAAGCGCGGCAACGTATGCGCCAAGAGGTTGATGGTGCCGCCGTAGAGCGAGGAGGAGGCGACGATATGGTCGCCGGCATTGAGCAGCGTCGCGATCGCCAGATGCAACGCGGCCATGCCGCTGGCCGTACAGACGGCACCGACGCCGTTCTCCAGCGCCGCGAGCCGTTCTTCCAACACCGCGATCGTCGGGTTGGAGATGCGGGTATAGATGTGGCCGGTCCGTTCGAGGTTGAACAGCGCCGCCGCGTGATCCGAATCCTGGAACACGTACGATGTCGTCTGGTAGATCGGCATCGCCCGCGCGCCGGTGGTCTTGTCGGGCAATTGGCCCGCATGCAGACTGAGCGTCTCGAAGCCGGGGGGTTTTGGCGCGGGCATGACAGGAACTCGACGGTGACGCCGCGCTATGCGGCAGTGGTGTCGCGATTTTATCTTTCCCGCATGCGGCGAAGCAAGGCGGCCTTTCGGCTCAATGCGTGCGGCAGCGCAGCGGTGCGCCACCGTCAATTGACGCGCGGCGAGCCGCGTGAAAAGTTGCGGCATGAGCCTTGAGATAGTCTCCTCAGCAGACGGCACGGCCATCGCCATCGAGCGAACCGGGCACGGCAAGCCGTTGCTCGTGATCCACGGCGCCGCCTCCAGCCGGCAGCGCTGGTTTCTGTCGGCTCCGGCGCTCGGCCAAGGGCGCGAGCTGATCCTGATGGATCGCCGCGGGCGCGGCGACAGCAGCGACGGCACCGCCTATCGCATCGAGCAGGAGTACGACGATCTCGCGGCCGTCGTCGCGCATGTCGGCAAGCCGCTCGACATCCTCGCCCATTCCTACGGTGCGCTGATTACGATCGGTACGGCGCCGCGGTTGCAACAGGTCGACAAGATCATCCTGTACGAACCGCCTTTGCGTTTCGTGTCTGCCGATCCCGGCGATCTCCCCGGCCAGATCGACGCATGCGTCGCCAGGGGCGATCTCGAAGGCGGCCTGCGACTATTCCTGAGACAGGTCGGCGTGACCGAAGCCGAGGTGGAAAAACTTCGAGCGCTGCCGAACTGGCCGCAACGCCTGACAATCGTCCCGACGATCCCGCGCGAAATGCGCGTCGCCAGTGCCCTCACCTTCCCGGCAGATCATCTCGGCAAGATACGCCACCGCATCCTGCTGCAGCTCGGCTCAGACAGCCCGCCGTCATTCGGCACCGCAATCGAGATGCTGTCGAAAACGCTGCCGAACGCGAGGGTCGAAATCCTTGCCGGCCAGAAGCATCAAGCGATGGACACGAACCCCACGTTGTTCGTCAAATCGGTTCGCACGTTCCTCGGTGACGGCGCGTGAACGTTTCACGTTGCCGACATCCAACAAGCAAATAATACAAGGGAGAAACTGACATGGCCGCCCCAAGCCCCAACGAAGACATCCTCGAGCCGGAACTGCCGATCTGCGATCCGCACCACCATCTGTGGGATTTTCCGAACGGCCGCTACTTCCTCCCCGAGCTGCTGGCCGACCTGCAATCCGGACACAACGTGCAGAGCACGGTGTTCGTCGAATGCACCTCGTTCTATCGCGCGTCGGGGCCCGAAGAGCTGCGCGTGATCGGCGAGACGGAATTCGTCAACGGCGTGGCGGCGATGGCCGCAAGCGGTCGCTACGGGCCGGTACTCGCCTGCGAAGGCATCGTCTCGCGCGCCGACCTGCTGCTCGGTGAAAAGGTCGGGGCGGTGCTCGATGCGCATATTCGCGCCGGCAACGGCCGCTTCCGCGGTATCCGCCACGCCGGCGCCTGGGACGCGAGCCCGGACATCCGCAAGAGTCACACCAATCCGACGCAAGGCATGTACGGCCTGCCGGCCTTTCGCGCGGGGCTGAAGGAGCTCGCCAAGCGCAACCTCTCCTTCGAGGCCTGGCAGTATCACCCGCAGTTGCCGGATGTGATTGCGCTGGCGCGGGCGGTGCCGGAGGCGAAGATCGTGCTCAATCACGTCGGTGGCCCGATCGGCATCGGTCCCTACGCGGGACGCCGTGACGAAGTCTTCGCGACCTGGTCGAAGGACATCAAGGAGCTGGCAACCTGTCCCAACGTCTATGTCAAGCTGGGCGGCCTCGGCATGCCGGTCTGCGGCTTCAACCATCACAAGCGCGACGTGCTGCCGGGCTCTGAGGAGCTTGCGACTGCGTGGCGACCCTATCTTGAAACCTGCATCGCGGCCTTTGGGCCGGAGCGCGGCATGCTGGAGAGCAATTTTCCGGTCGACGGCGCGTCCTGCACCTATCAGGCGCTGTGGAACGCATTCAAGCGTGTCACCAAAGGCGCTAGCGCGACCGAGAAAGAGGCGCTCTACCGCAAGACCGCGCGCACCTTCTATCGGCTGGATATCTGAACAAGGAAACAAGCATGTTGAAAGTCTGGGGCCGCAACACGTCGTCGAACGTGCAGAAGGTGATCTGGGGATTGGCCGAAATGGCGGTCCCCTTCGAGCGCATCGACGTGGGCGGGGCATTCGGCAGGACCACCGAGCCGTTTTATCTGGCGATGAACCCGAACTCGCTGGTGCCGACGCTGGAGGAAGACGACGGCTTTACCCTGTGGGAGTCGAACTCGGTGTTGCGCTACCTCGCAGCCAAACATTCGGCCGGCATGCTGGAGCCGGCCGATGCCAAGGTGCGCGCGCGGGCGCAGATGTGGATGGACTGGCAGCTCACGGTGATGGCGCCGGCCATCACGCCGACCTTCTGGCAGCTGATCCGCACGCCGGCCGACAAGCGCGACCCGGCCGTGATCGCCGCCAGCAAGGAGAAGACGGTCGCGGCCGCCAGGATCATGGACGCTCAGCTTGGCAAGACGGCCTACCTCGCGGGTGACGCATTCTCCTATGGCGACATCCCGCTCGGCATCATGATCTACCGGTACGTCCAGCTGATCCCTGAGCGGCCCGCAACTCCAAATCTGGATCGCTGGTACGCTGCAATTTCCGCGCGTCCGGCTTTTAAGGCCCAGATCGCCTCGGTGCCGCTGACGTGAGGGATCCTGCCGGCAAACCTCAGCGGGGGGCGTCAGCCGGCGGCTGCCACGACAGGTCGCCCGACCAGACGTAAATGCCGATCGCCGCCAGGCACAGCATGATTCCGAACCAGAACACCGGCGAATGGTGGATGGGTTTCCTGTCCTCGTTTTTCACCGCAAGCCCGCCTCCGATTTGCCACAGCGAAGGCTAGCGCGCGGCTCCGCCGCGCTCAATCGGTGTCGAATGATGCAAGCTTGCATCACTCGGACTCGAAGTCGTTGCGGTTGAAGGCTTTATCTTTGACTGTGCAAGGACGCTGCAGTCTGGTGATCGCGGCTGGAGGCCAAGGACGACCACCATGATTGAAATCCTCATCGCAGTGCTGGGCCTGTCGAGCGCAGGCATCTTCGCAGCTCACACGATCGACGCTCTCCGGGGCTAAGAGTCCCGTTTTGATGCAACGGCCGGGCGCCGGGCGCTCGGCGTTACGCCCTCCGCTACCTTCACATCGTTTCCGCCGGCCGGCGCGCCGGAGTTAACAACTCAGCAGACAATCGCGAGACCGTCTGCTCCCCGTTCCTGAACGCCATAGCGACGTCCGCGATCTCGGCCATGGCTTGGGCCGGGCTTTCGGCGTCAATCACGACGAAGGTTGCCGGCTTTCCGACGGCCACGCCGTAGTCGGTCAGGTTCATGAGGCGTGCCGGCAGCGTCGTCACCAGCTCGACACAGCGCCCGAAATCGCCCGGCGCCACGTGGGCGACATGCGCATAGAAATTCGCCATTCGCAGCAGCGAGCAGTCGCCGAACGGCGTGAACGGGTTGAGCACGTTGTTGGTTGCGATCGAGCAGCAGACCCCGCGTTCGACGAGCTTGTGCAGCAAGGCGAGGCCTCGCGGGACATTGTGGGTCGCATCGCGTCCCATCAGATACACGTCGGTGGCCGGCAAGCCGGTCACTGCCACGCCGGCCTGGGCCAGCCGGTCGGCGGCACGGGCAAATGCCTCGGGCGGCAGCGCCGACAGTTTTGTTGCGTGGCCGACCGCCACCCGGCCCTGATACGAGCGACGCTGCGTCTGCGCGCACACCTCGTCCATCAGCATCCAGGACGGGTCGAGATCGAAATCCAGATGGAAGTCGAGATCGACACCGAACCGGACGGCCAGATCGAACAGCCGATCGATCTGTGCCTTCGGATTGGTATCGGTGTAGGGACAACCGCCGAGCAGATCGGCGCCGCTCTTCAGCGCCTCCACCAGAAGCTCTTCCGTGCCGGGGTCGTTCGTCAGCCCCTCCTGCGGAAACACGCAGATCGACAGATCGATCGCCCATGCAAACCTGCGCTTCAGCTCGCTGACTGCCTCGAAACTGCGCAAGCCGACGCGGGGGTCCACCTCCACATGGGTGCGCATATGCGTGGTCCCCTTCAGGATCGCCTTTTCCAGCACGCGGACACCGCGTTCGTAGACGTCCTCGACCGTGAAGCCGCGCTTCAGCTCCGAGACGGCCTTGATGGCGCCGGCCAGGTTGCCGTGGTCGTGACCGCAGCGGCCGAGCAGGCAAGCCTTGTCCAGATGGATATGGGTGTCGACGAACCCAGGCAGCACCAGACGGCCCCGGACCTCGGTCACCGGCGCTTCGGCCGGCAGGTTCGCCTCGATCGCAGCGATGCGCCCGGCCCCGATCCCGATATCGACAAGGCCGTCCC
>Ga0075367_10001517_pt1 | contig 10036 bp, 9 predicted proteins | sample EndMethybrTD3032_FD_71399 | JGI IMG/M metagenome (GOLD analysis project Ga0075367, IMG submission 71399) | Populus endosphere microbial communities from Tennessee, USA - Endosphere MetaG P. TD hybrid TD303-2 | ecosystem: Host-associated > Plants > Roots > Endosphere | place: USA: Tennessee...
GACGTGGACCGCGTTCACCAGAACCTGACCGGCTTCGTCACCGACTTCGTCACCGAGCCCACCACGATGCCCTGGGGCAACCGGTCGCTGCTGTTCCGCGACCCCGACGGCAACCTCGTCAACTTCTTCACCCCCGTCACCCCGGCAGCCATCGAAAAGTTCGCACGCTGACGCCACGCACGGCCGCTCACGCGGGAGCCCCGAGATCCCAGGGCTCCCGATGAACGCGTCCGCCGAGTCCGGGACGACCAGGTGTCCGAAGGAGGTCGAGGCGCGGGTGGCAGCGCCGGGCTAACGGTCGGACGGTGCAGCCACGGGGGCTGCGGACCTGTGGGTATCAGGAATCCCGACGACAGATCGAGGAGGGCTGAACGTGCGGCCCTTGTCGTCGGCGAGGCGCAGTTGCAGCCAGACCGAGAGCCGGTCGTCGGGCTGATCGAGCGGCAGGCCGAAGAGTTCGGTGGTACGGCGCAGGCGGTAGCGAAGGGTGTTGGTGTGCACGCCCAGTCGCGCCGCCGCTTCGGCCACGTTGCCCACGGCCTCCAGCCAGGCGAGCAGGGAGGCGGCGAAGCCCGTGCCGTGCTCGGTGTCGTGGGCGATGAGGGCGGCCACACTCGGGTGGCGCAGGCGAGGTTCGCGGGCGAGTTCGTCCCCCACGCGGGCCAGCAGGAGCCGCGCCTGTACGTCGGCCAGCACGGCCACGCGGGGCGCGTCCGCGTGCACGGTGGTCACCCGGAGGATGTCGTCCGCCTCCCGGCGCATCGCGGGAAGCGCTGCGAGATCCGTTTCGGTGGGGGCGACCGCCGCCCGTACGAAGTCGCCGAAGGAGTCGCGGAGCGCGGCGAGCACGCTGTGGGCGAGCCGCGCCGCTGCAGGGGCACCGCCACCGGGCAGCAGAACGTAGATCGCTCGCGATGTCGTGGCGATGCTCGCGTCGGGGCGGAACGGCACGACGTGGCGGGCCAGGGCGTGGCCGAGGTGTGCGGTCAGCGCGAGGAGGCCCGCCGCGTCGGTGGAGGCGGCGAAGGCGAGAAGGCCGAGCTCGGCCCCTGGAGGAACGGACAGTCGAAAGCTCGTCTCGTGCGTGGCCCACAGGCCCTCGAGCGCGCCCAGCAGTGCGCTTTCTCGCTTTTGGAGTTCCAGTTCGCTCGCGTTGCGGTTGCGCAGAATGTGCAGGGCCGCCAGCCGTGCGCAGTCGGCCAGTGCCTTCTCTCCTTCGGCACTGATGCCGTCGGGACCTTCGACCGCCCAAATGGTGCCCAGGGGCTGGGTTCCGGCCTTGATGGCCACAGCCGCGCGTGGCAGGGCACCGAGCGCCTCGGGAAAACGGACCACCCCACCCGAGCCGAGAACAATGCGATAGCGCTCGAGATTGTGGTCGATCTCCGGAACCCTGCGGCTCAGAATTCCTTCCCGGCGCAAGGAGTCGATGCGTTGGTCGGGCGATGACGAATAGGCCATCACCCGACGGTCCAGGTCCTCGATCGCCACTGATCCGCCGATGACGGCGCCGGCGGCGTTCGCGAGGGTGAACAGCCCCTCCTCAGTGCCGGCTGCCGGTTCACCGCCGACACCCTGCGAGCCCAGAACGGACAGCAGCAGGGCGTCGAGATGCCGCCAGGAGATCTCGTCGGCCGCGGCGAGAAGAGCAATCCCCCGGAGCGACGCCTCCCTGACGAGACCGGTGGTGTCCGTTCCCCTCACCTTCAGCGCTATCGCGCAGTGTCCCCGGTCGGCGGCGTCGCGTACGAGTTCGGTCGCCGCGGGCCGGTCGGCCTGGAGTCCCGGCATGAGCAGGAGCTGGTCCGCTCCTGGGGGCAGGGGATCGACGGGATCGTGCAGAACGATTCCCCGCACGGGCCGTTCCAGCCCGTGCGGTACGGCCAGCACGGAGAGGACCGGCGATCCGATGGTCTCGACGAGGCGACCGAGGGTGACGTCCCCGTCCTTCGTCCGATCCGACAACGACATGACGAAATCCTAGGCCAATCGGATTAGGACGGCCAGCGGGTGCGGACTGAAGAATTCCCGCAACAGCCCGCACCGAGCCTCCGGCGCTCGCCATCGGTGCCTGTTCATCCCTCACCGGCTCATGCGGCGGCCTTGCGCGTGTCCCGCGCCAGATCACGCATGTCCTGTTCCATCCGAATGGAGTCCCAGATGGCCAGAGTTCGCCTTGCCGCCGCTGTCGCGGCGGTTACCGCGGGAATGCTTCTCAGCGCCTGTAGCGGCGCATCGGACACCTCCACGAACCAGACCGCGGCCACAGCGACGGTCACCCGCGACGCCAAGGCGGCAAAACTGATGCCCGCGCGTTACAAGAGCGGAATCAACGTGGCCAGCGGCGTCTACGCGCCCATGGAAATGCTGGATTCACAGCAGAAGTTCACCGGGTTCGACTACGACCTGGGGCAGGCACTCGGCGCGAAATTGGGCGTGCCGTTCAATTTCACCAACCAGGCATTCGACAGCATCATCCCCTCACTCCAGTCGGGCAAGCACGACATCATCATGTACGGGATGAACGACACGCCCGAGCGGCAGAAGAGTCTGTACTTCGTCGACTACTTCCACGCCGGCATGGACATCCTGGTGAAGAAGGGGAATCCGGAGAAGATCGGCAGTGTGCTGGACCTGTGCGGCAAGTCCGTGGCGGTCGCCAAGGCCACCACGCAGGCCGATCTCATGAGGGCCCAGGCACCGACGTGCAAGGCTGCCGGGAAGAGCCCGATCACGGTGGTCGAGCTGCCCAGCGAGGGCGACGCGCTGATCGCCGTACGCGCGGGGAAGGCCACTGCCGACGTCCTGGACGCCGCGGTCGCCGAGTACAACGCCCGAACGGCGGGGAACGGCAGGGAGTTCGACGTCGTACGCGATCCCGCTCACCCCACGGGGTACGCGCCCGTCTACACCGGCATCGGAGTGCTCCGTAAGGACCACGACCTCGTCCTCGCTCTCCGGTCGGCGCTGGACTCGCTCGTCGAGGACGGCACCTACCGGCAGATCCTGAAGAAGTACGGCCTGACGTCCTACGGCATCACGTCCGCGAAGGTGAACGCCGGATGACGGCCGCCCTGTCCGGCAGGACCGACGCCACCGCCACAGGCGCCGCCAGGCCGCACGACGTGGCGGCCGCACCCCGCCGCCGCCCTGGGAGGTGGATCGCGGCCGTGGCACTGGGACTGCTGTGCGCGGGCTGGGTGCTCTCGCTCTGGGGCAACCACAACATCGACCACACCACGATCGCCGACTTCCTCTTCGACGGACGGATCGTCCAAAGCGTCCTGCTCACCGTGGCGTTGACGGCCTGCTCGATGCTGCTGGCCACGGCTCTCGCCATCATGCTGGCGGTGATGCGGCTGTCCGAGAACCCGGTACTGCGGGTGGTGTCCTGGGCGTACACATGGTTCTTCAGGGGCACGCCGCTGCTGGTCCAGATCGTGTTCTGGGGATATCTCGGCCTGCTCTACGAGAAGATCAGCCTCGGCATTCCCCTCACCTCGGTCCAGTTCTTCTCGGCGAACACCAACGTGATCGTGACGCCCTTCGTCGCCGGCCTGCTGGCCCTCGGAATGAACGAGGCCGCCTACGCGTCCGAGATCGTCCGTGCGGGTCTGCTCTCCGTCGATCACGGCCAGGTCGAGGCAGCCCACTCGCTGGGCATGTCGCCCTCCTACACCCTGCGGCGCATCGTCGTGCCCCAGGCGATGCGGGTGATCATCCCGCCGATGGGCAACGAGACGATCTCGATGCTCAAGAACACGGCCCTGCTCCAGCTGATCGCGGTGCCGGAGCTCTACACACGGGCCAGCTGGATCTCCGCGCAGAACCTGAGCCAGGTGGAACTGCTGATCGTCGCCGGCGCCTGGTACCTGGTTCTCACCTCGGTGCTCTCCGTACCGCAGTACTACCTCGAACGCCGCTACGGCCGCGGCGCCCACCGCAGCCTGCCCATGACGCCGTGGCAACAGGCCCGCCAGGGTGTCGGCCGGCTCCGGACCCGCCTCGCGCGGCTCACGCACGTCGCCCCCCGCAACACCAGGACGGAGACGGGCACATGACCCTCCAGAGCCACGGCGGCCACAGGCCGCTGGTGCAGGCGCGAGGCGTCCGCAAGCAGTTCGGTGGCCTCCAGGTGCTCAAGGGCATTGATCTCGAAGTCGGGCGCGGAGAGGTGCTGTGCCTGCTCGGGCCCTCCGGTTCGGGCAAGTCGACCTTCCTGCGCTGCATCAACCACCTCGAAAAGGTCGACGGCGGACGCATCTACGTCGACGGCGAGTTGATCGGCTACCGGGAACACGCTTCCCGCGCCCGGGAGATGAAGCCGAAGGAGATCGCCGCTCAACGCCGGAACATCGGCATGGTCTTCCAGCGGTTCAACCTCTTCCCCCACCTCACCGCCCTGGAGAACATCACCGAGGCGCCGATCGGGGTGGCACACCGCAACCGGGCGGATGCCCGCTCGCGCGGCATGGAACTGCTGCGGCAGGTCGGCCTCGTCGAGCACGCCGGGGCCTATCCCGCCCATCTGTCAGGTGGTCAGCAGCAGCGGGTCGCCATCGCCCGCGCGCTGGCGATGGAACCCAAACTGATGCTCTTCGACGAACCGACCTCCGCACTGGACCCCGAACTCGTCGGCGATGTCCTCGGAGTGATGCGCGACCTGGCGAGGAGCGGAATGACGATGATCGTGGTGACCCATGAGATCGGCTTCGCCCGAGAAGTGGCGGACCAGGTCGTCTTCATGGACGACGGCATCGTCGTCGAGTCGGGTGCGCCCTCCCAGGTCATCAGTGATCCGCAGCACGAGAGGACGAGGGTCTTCCTCGACAGCGTCCTGTGACCGCGCCCCCTACCCCCTTCGCACCACACCGAGAGGGCCCAAACCCTGTGCTTGACATCGTTCGCCGGCCGGTGATCGCGGTATCGGCCGGGAGGGATCTGCCCCTCCGCCCCTCCGCCCTGAGGCTGGCCGAGAGTTATGTACGTACGCTGACGAGTTCCGGCGCCGTGCCGGTCGTGCTCGTGCCCGGCCTGGACGCCGCCGCGGTCCGGCAGGTGCTGGGTACCGTCGACGGTCTGCTTCTGCCCGGCGGGGTGGGCGCGGCGGACCCGCATCCGCGCCACTTCGGTGAGGACGTGCGGCCGGAGACGGTCGTCGACGAGGACCTGGACGCGTTGGAGATCACCGCGATCGACTGCGCGGCCGCCTCGGGGATGCCCGTACTCGGCGTCTGCCGAGGTTGCCAGATCCTCAACGTGGCCCTCGGCGGCAGCCTGATCCAGCATCTGGAGCCGGGTCCGGTCAACCACCTTCAGGACCTGCGGTCGCATCCCGAGGCCCACGAACTTCGGCTGGAGCCGGGATCACGCCTCGCCGAACTGTCCGGCACACAACTGCTCCGGGTGAACAGCCTCCACCATCAGGCCATCGCCCGCACCGCCCCGGCACTGAGGGTGGTCGGCGCGGCCGAGGACGGCGTCGTGGAAGCCGTCGAGGCGACCGACCGCGAGCGGTGGATCGTCGGCGTCCAGTACCACCCGGAGGAGTTGACCGACCGGCCGGCGCACCGCCGGCTCTTCGACGACTTCGTCTCCCACTGTGCCCGGTACGCGGCCGAACGGCAGCAGGTCCGGCACGAGCTCACAAGGAAGCAGGCCCCATGACGCACGCCAACCCTTCCGCGGCCGAACGACGCGAACGGATCCTGCGCGCTGCCGTACGGCAGGGGCTCGTCGAGCCCGACCGCGCCGTCCTGGCCGCGTTCGTCGACCTCGACGGCGTGGCGGCGAGCGTCGCGGCGCTCCATGCGGCGTTCCCCGACACCGTGGGCGTCCTGCATACCTTCGCGGCGAAGGCGAACTGCCTGGTCCCCGTACTGGAGGAACTGCGTACCCTCGGCATGGGCTGCGAGGTGGCCAGTGCCGGCGAACTCGCCCAGGCCCTGGCCGCCGGGTTCGCGCCGGAGCAGATCGTCTTCGACTCCCCGGCCAAGACCCGTTCGGAGTTGACGCAGGCTCTTGAGCTGGGTGTCGCGGTGAACGCCGACAACTTCCAGGAACTCACCCGCATCGACGAGATCCTCGCGTTGCGTCCCTCCGCCTCCCGGATCGGCGTACGCGTCAACCCCCAGGTCGGAGGCGGCGGAATCGCGGAGATGAGCACAGCCACGGCGACCTCCAAGTTCGGCATCGCGATGGAAGACGACGGAAGCCGGCAACGTCTCCTGGACGCGTACCGCGCCCGCCCCTGGCTGACCTGGATCCACGCCCATGTCGGCTCGCAGGGCTGCCCGCTGGAGCTGATAGGCGAGGGCATCGCCCAGACCGTGGCCTTCGCCGAAGAGGTCAACCTGATGCTCGGCCGACGTCAGGTGACCGGCATCGACATCGGCGGCGGGCTCCCCGTCAACTTCCTCGACGACGAGACCACTCCCGGTTTCGACGAGTACGTCAAGTGTCTTCAGGCCCAGGTGCCCGTCCTGTTCAGCGGCGAGTACCGGGTCGTCACCGAGTTCGGCCGGTCACTCCTGGCCAAGAACGGTTTCACCGCCGCCTGCGTGGAATACACGAAGACCTCCGGCGGACGCCCCATCGCCATCACCCACGCCGGCGCCCAGGTGGCGACCCGCACGGTGTTCATGCCGTCGTCCTGGCCCCTGCGGATCACCGCCCACGGTCCCGACGGGAGCCTCAAGGCAGGTGAACCCGTACCCCAGGACATCGCCGGCCCCTGCTGCTTCGCCGGCGATCTGCTCGCCCGGGCCCGTCCGCTGCCGATGCTCGCGCCCGGCGACATCGTCTCTCTCCTCGACACCGGCGCGTACTACTCCTCCACCCCCTTCCACTACAACAGCCTGCCCGACCCCGCCGTCCACGGAGTGCGCATCGACCCCCACGGGAACATCGAGTTCCTGCCGCTGCGGCCGGCGGAGACCATCCGGCACGTCCTCGCACGGAGCGGCTGGTGAACAGCGTGTCCGCAGAACTCACGCCATCGCTTGTCAGCGGCCGACCGTAAGGCGACGGTGGGGCTGCGATCGACCAAGCGGCCGGCCGTTCACCGGCGGCGGCGAGGGCGGCGGCGAGGGTGTGAAAGGACTGGCAGGGAGGTCAACACCGCCACGCCAGGCGGGCACATCGCGTGCTGAGTGGAGCTGCCCGCCCTGTCCGGGCCTGTCATGTCGGCGTGCTCGCGATGGTGCCCGCAGCCCGTCGGTACGCCGACGGGGGCATGCCCGTCCACCTTCGTACGGCACGCGTGAACGAGGCCGGGGTGGCGAAACCGACCCGCGCTGCGATGGCGGTCACCGGCAGTCCGGCCGGTTCTGGTTCCGCCAGCAGGGCCAGCGCCCGCTCTCGCTGCTCGGCCTCGACCAGGGCGGAGAAGGAGAACCCCTCCTCCTGGAGCCGCAACTGGAGTGTGCGGCGACCGACCGCCATCGTCCGCGCCACCTCCGCGAGCCGGGGCGGGCCGGCCGCTCCCGAACCCTCCTGCAGAACCGCCCGTACCTTCGACGCCCACGACGCGCGGTCCAACGAGAGCTGCCGCTGCGCATAGGGAGCGAGCATCGCCAGCACCACCGGATCGGCGTGCCGCACCCGCGCGCGAAGCGCACCCACCCCGAACACGCAGGCATCCGTCGGCTGCCCGAACGCCACCGGGCCCAGCGCACGGTGGTATGCCTGCGGCCGCACCGGCTCGGGCCTCCTCAGCAGCACCCGGTCCGGCGCCACGCCCTCCCCGGCGAGTCGACGAGCGATGGCACACAGCATCGCGAAACAGGCGTCCACGGTATCCGGGTGCGCCGCGCCACCGTCGAGGTCCCGCAGGCTCACCGAAACCGTGGCCGCCCCATTGCCGACGGGGCACCGCCGGACGACCAGCTCGTTGCGGCCGATGAGGGGGTGGAAGCGCCCCAGGCTGTCCAGCATCGCGCCGACGTCCGGGCTGTTGGCGAGGATCGGCGCCAGCACTCCGCCGAGCGCGGTGGTATCGGACGACGCCGCGAACGCCAGCCCGGGGTGCTCCACGCCGCTCTGTCCCAGGGCCTCCCACAGCGGTACGAGCCAGTCCGCCCGCGCACGGTCATCCGCCGGGGAGAGGTCCGGACCGGCGCCCTGCTTGAGCGCGTACGCCCGCAGTTCCGTCTCCATCAGGGCGGTGCCGCCTGGGCTTTCGATGTCCTGGCCTGCGGATGCGCGAGAAGACAAGAGGGGTACGCCCACGGGAAAGCCCGCCTCCCGGTTCGGCTGCGACGTTGGCTGCATGGAACTCGAAACCCCGGCACGACCGGGTCTGACCTACGGTACCTATCCCTTGCTCGCGACAGTAACGGCCGTTGTGGTCTGGGCCGTCGTCACCCATCGTCTGGCGATATCGCAGGATGCCGTCCTCGCCCTGCTGACGATCGGTACCGTCGCCGCAGCCTTCACCGTGGAGCGCGTCAACCCGCTCCTGGACCGCTGGCGGATGACCCGGGACAGCCTCGTCGGCCGCGACCTGCCGTTCATCGGCCTGGCCTTCGTGGTCGAGCAGGTGGCGACGATGGGCGTTTCCCTGGTCGCGGCCCGCTTCGTCCCGGACGGCGGCTTCGGACCGGTCGCCCGCCTGCCGCTCCTCGTCCAGGCCCTGGTCGTACTGCTCGCCCTCGACCTGCTCTGGTACGGCTACCACCGGGCCGCGCACACCCTTCCGCGGCTGTGGCGGGCCCACGGAGTGCACCACGCGCCGTCCCAGCTCTACGTGCTCATGCACCCGGTCTTTCACCCGATCGACCTGCTGGTCTCCCGGTTCGTGATTTCCCTGCTGGTGTTCCGTTTCAGCGGCGCCGGCCCTGATGCCGCGTTCCTGGCCCTGGTGGTACTGAATCTTCAGCAGACGATCAGCCACGTCAACTCCGACATCCGCACCGGGCCTCTCAACTATCTCCTGATCGGCGCCGAGACCCACCGCTGGCACCATGGCGCGGGAGAGCGGGTCAACTTCAGCTCGGTACTGGCCGTCTGGGACATCGTCTTCCGCACCTTCGTGTACCAGCCCGACCGAGTGCCCGAACGTCTCGGGCTCGACGACCCCGCTTCCTACCCCGACCCGCGCCGATTCCGCGCCACCCTCGCCTGGCCGTTCCGCCGGGCACGGACCATGAAACCCGCCCCGGCCGAGTGACCTCCCCGTTTCGACGCTCCGGCTTCTGCCGGTTCGGGCGGGCGATCGCGGAGGCGGCCGTCGCCGCCGGTGACGTGGTGGTGGGTGCGACCAGGCGGCCGGAGGGACTGGACGACCTGGTGGCCGCCCACCCCGACCAGGTGGAGGCGCTTCGGCTGGACGTCGCCGACGTCGCCGACGTCACCGCCGCCGAGCCCGCGCTAGGGGACGTGATCGCCCGGCACGGCCGGATCGACGTCCTGGTCAACACGCGGGCCGAACCCACGGCGGCGCCTTCGAGGAGACCACCGACGCGGAGTTGCGCGACCTGTTCGACCTGCACGTGTTCGGACCGGCGGCCCTGGCGCGTGCGGTGCTGCCGCACATGCGCGAGCGGCGCTCGGGGGCGATCGTGCAGATGAGCAGCATGGGCGGACAGATGTCCTTCGCGGGCTTCTCCGCGTACAGCGGAACCAAGTTCGCGCGGGAGGGCTGTTCGACACCAGCCGCGCAGGCGTCAGCGCGGACAGCGGTGTGTACACCAAGGTGAGCGCGACCCGGGGCGTGGTCTCCGGCGGCGACGGCACCCGGCCCGGCGACCCGGCCAAGGCCGCCGCCCTCGTCCTGGCCGCGCTGGACACCGAGCGGACCCCGCTGCACCTGTCGCTCGGCGAGGACGGCGTCGAGGGCGTCCTCGGCAAGCTCGATCAGGTGGGCACGGAGATCGCGGCCTGGGAGAAGCGCAGCCGCGCGACGGCCTTCGACGACTGACCTCCGCCGGCCCTCGCCCACGAGCCGCTGTCGGTGCCCGCTGTCAGTCCCCGATGCGAAGATGTGCGTGGTGGGACGGACGGCACGTGAGGGGTGGCATGGCGGACGTGGGGGAGG
>Ga0075367_10001518_pt1 | contig 10036 bp, 7 predicted proteins | sample EndMethybrTD3032_FD_71399 | JGI IMG/M metagenome (GOLD analysis project Ga0075367, IMG submission 71399) | Populus endosphere microbial communities from Tennessee, USA - Endosphere MetaG P. TD hybrid TD303-2 | ecosystem: Host-associated > Plants > Roots > Endosphere | place: USA: Tennessee...
TCGGATGCGTCGCGCGGGAGACTATGCCGCCGATGCGCACGCGACCGGTTTCCTTCGGCGACAGCGGGTCGGACACGTCGTACTGGATCATGTCGCCGGTGCCCCAGCAGGAGACATAGAGGAACCGGTCATCCATTGACAGATCGATATCCGTCACCAGCGGCGGCACCGCCTTGAAGCCCTTCAGCACCGGAGGTAGATGATCGGGATCGGCCGGCTCAGCCGGTATTTCGATGATCTTCTTCGCTGCCCAGTGATCGCCCTCGCGGTACCACGTCCAGATCGAGGCTGAGAGGTCTTTAAGGCTTATGACGCAGCCGACAAAGCCGTGGGCCTTCGTCGGATCATGTGCAGGGCGGAGCTCGAAAACCAGCTGATGCTCCTCGCCCAAGTCGATCTCCTGCAGGTGCTTGCGCTTCAGGAGGTCCCAGAAGTGCAGCTTGTGGCCGTATTTCGAGCCCAACAGCACCTCCGGCACGAGGCCATTCTCGAAAGTGTCGGGCGTGCCCCATTCGCTGGTGATCATGGTGTCGTGCCCGAGGTGCCACCAGAAGTCATAGGCGAGCTTCTGCGTGCCGCGATCGATTTCCCATTGCCCAAGCACGTCGAAGCTGTCGTGGTCCAGTAGGAAGACGCCACCGGGTGCCTTGCCGTTGGCATCGCCGAGCGCGTTCACATAGATGCCTTCCGGCCCACAATGGACTGTGTGCAGGCGGGAATAGTTCGCCTTCTCGGCGATCTCGGCAGGCTCGATCACCCGAACGATTTTCGGCGATCGCGGATCCGGCTTCGTGTCGAGGATGTGCAGCCGTGACGATCTCAGCCCCGGCACGACGAGATACCGGCGCTCGACGTGTGGATGCGGCGCGTTCGGGCAAAGGCAGGACGAACAGGCGTTCCATCCGAAATGATGGAGCTCGTCCCCGACATTGGGCATGTCGACTTGCCCGACGATCCGTGAATAGGTGGCCGATGCTGGATCGACATCCACCACGGCTATGGCGTCGGGCTTCTTGCGGTCAGGATCGAACGCCGCCACATAGGCCACGGTTTCCTTCGCCGCCTTTGCCGCCATTCGTGGAGATGGATAAAATGAGCTGTCCGGACGCCAGGTCGCCATTTCCGTTCCCCCTGCTGTGCAGATTGTGGCGTAAGCATGTATCAATTGCGACAAAATCTGGCTAAAAGTATGGTCGCAACCCGAGGCAGTGGCTGGAATTTCTCTCCGTGTCCGGCTTTGCGCGTCCAATGCCTCCGAGCGTGGTCAGAGGCTCTGGGGCGGATCCCGCCACAAGGGTAAGCGTCACGCCCTTTGCGCCAGCCCATCCCAGTGCAGCGAGCGGCGAACCGTCTGAGGGTATCCAGCCATGAAAGCTTCAAGGCTGGCATGCCCAAAGAGAACGCGCTATAATTGAATTATGCTGTTCCGCAACATTGCTGGATGAACTGCCCGCGAGCTCTTAAGGCCGGGAGCCAAGCAATTTTCGAAGTTCTGCCCACATCAAGCTGGAAGTATCTAGAACACGGAGTGACAGACAATGGATACCTGTTATGCCGGATCCGCGACTTTGACTGTCGCACGCTGCGCCATAATGAGCGCTTTAACGCGTATTTTCGCCGTCAGCCTTACTGTTTTTGTAATGGTTGCTTCCCCCAGCGCGGCCCAGGAAAGAGATCTTTCTGATCTCGCAGCGAAAGTCATAGATGCGGTCGTCAACATCCAGACGACCAGAAACCCCGTTGTGGACCCGAATTCCGACGCTCAAGGTCAGCCTCCCCAAGGAGAGCAGCCGCCCCCGCGACGTTCCCTTGGTTCGGGCTTCGTCATCGACGCCTCAGGTATTGTTGTCACCAACGAACACGTGATCAGGGATTCTGCCGAGATTTATGTCATCCTCAACAACGGAACACGAATGCCTGCCGAATTGCTGGGGGAGGACAGCTACATCGATGTAGCCGTCCTGCGTGTCCAGCCGAGCACGCCGTTGCCGGTCGTGAAGTTCGCCGATTCAGACCAAATACGCGTGGGGGAGCCGGTCATGGCGATCGGCAATCCGTCGGGTCTCGGCGGCACGGTGACCGCCGGAATCGTCTCCGCCAAGAACCGTGACATCAGAACGAGTCCTTTTGACAACTTCATTCAGACAGATGCAGCCATCAATCGCGGCAATTCCGGTGGACCATTGTTCAATATGGCCGGCGATGTGATCGGGATCAACACGCTGGGCCTTACCCCGTCGGGCGGCAGTATCGGTCTGAATTTCGCGGTGCCGGCCAACACGGCGCAGCCGATCATCGCCCAGCTTCGTGAGTTCGGAGAAACCCGGCGCGGCTGGCTCGGCGTGTATCTCCAGGACATGACCAGCGAAATTGCCGAGGCGTTGAGACTTAACCCGCCCAGCGGGGTCCTGGTTTCGGGCGTCGATCCGCGTGGGCCAGCTGCCCCCGCCGGCATGCGCACGGGCGACGTGATCGTCAAACTCAACGGTCAAGAAGTAGACGATGCGCGGCAATTGCAGCGCATCGTCGCCGAGGCGCCTGTTGGCACGACCGTGCCTGTGACCGTGGTGCGCGATGGTCGCAGCACTGAGCTGACGGTTACACTGACACGCAGGGAGGCGCCGGCCCCAGGGACCACTGCCGTATCTGCCCTCGGCATGGAGGTTTCCAGCATTACGCCAGAGTTGCGAAACCAGCTTCAACTGCCCCGCGATGCCAGAGGAGTGGTCGTCGCAGCGGTGGACCCTGGCTCCCCAGCAGGCCGGCAAGGGATCCGACCCGGGACGGTGATTATGGAAGTGCACAACGAAGCGGTCGACTCTCCGGGGGACTTTGTCCGGCGTGTGGAGGAACTGAAGGCCGAAGGTCGCCGTTCCGTGGTAATTCTCGTGCTCGCGGCCAATGCGCAGACGCGCATCATTGCATTGAATTTAAGTTGAACTGCAGGCGTAGAGCCTTGAGTATTGCTCTGTAAACACAATGTCATAAGCTTCGTCGGGCGACGCCTGTCAATAAGCACGCCCGGTGACAATCGCAAGACATCGACATTGTAAAGCTGCCGTTGCCGTCACCCCTGCGACGGGACATCCCGCTCGTCCTGCGCATGCGCCTGCGTTGCTTTACACGTGTGACCATATGGCACTAATTGTCGCCTCAAGCCTTGCCTCCCGGTTGCAACTGCGATCTATCATGAGCCGTCTGATGCGAGGTCAAGGGTGCACACAATGAACGAGGGCAAGTCGGTGCTCTACATTGCGACGTCATGGGCGCTGTGGCCGGCGCTCTTCGCGGCGGGATTGGTCGGAGCGGGCTGGGCTTTCCACACTGACGCACCACTGTTGTGGTTCAATGTGGTTTATCTGACGATCGTGACCGCAATTGCAGGCTTTGAGCGGCTGATGCCTTATGAGCAAGAATGGCTAAAGCATGATGGCGAAGCTCTCAACGACATCGCGCATACGCTTCTGACCAAGGGTGGCGTGCAGATTGCAGCAGCCATCGGTGCATCTGCTCCAATGGCGATAGCAACCGTTGCGCAGCCAGCGTTTGCGCAGGCTGCGACCACGTGGCCTGGTCACTGGCCCCTCGCCTTCCAAGTGGTGCTGGGTCTGGTCATCGCCGAGTTCGGTCTCTATGTCGCGCACCGCGCCGCCCACGAGTTCCTTTCGTTGTGGCGATTTCATGCTCTGCATCACAGCGTCGAGCGTCTTTGGGTTGTCAATACCGGCCGCTTTCACGTCGTCGATTCGCTTTTCAAGATCGGGCTCAGCCAGATTCCGCTCTATCTCTTAGGAGCTCCCCTGCCCGTCTTTCTTTGGATCAGCGCCGTAACAGCCTTCATCGGTCTTCTAACCCACTGCAACATGGACGTGAGGACAGGCCCCCTCGACTGGATTTTCAGCACCCCGGGTCTGCACCGCTGGCATCATTCGAAGGTGCTTGCCGAGGGAAACACCAACTACGGTGAGAATCTGGTGTTGTGGGATCAGATATTTGGCACTTATTTCAATCCCGCGCGCAGGCCGCCGACAGACATCGGCATCAGCGGACGGATCGCCGAAGGCTTTCTGGCCCAGCTTGCACAGCCTTTTTCGGCCAAAGGGTTCAGGCAGATCCTAGGGCGTCGCCATAGGCCGCAAATGAGCCCGGTACCTAGCAGGGAAAAGGCCCTACACGAGTGATATCCGCCGGTATGCATGCCGGTTCTCTTGGCTGTGAAAGAGATGTGGCTGCATAGAAGTAGATGGCGCTCAGCCAAGTTGGCACGCGCCATCTACGGAAATATTGCTGTCTGTACGGAAATGCGAGCCGGAAAACAGTCACCCGGCAGGCGTACCCCATCTTGCATCGCTTTGGAACATGTCGTTGAGCTTGTAGGCAACTTCCGTCCGGTTCGTCGCCTTCAGCTTCTTCATAATGTTCCGAATGTGAACCTTGACTGTGCTCTCGCGCAGATTGAGCTCATAGGCGATGATCTTGTTCGCCTTGCCCTTGCGAAGCGCCTGCACGACCTCGGCTTGTCTCAGCGTAAAGATACGCATCAGTTCTTTTGGTCGTTGCTGTTGCTGGCTCTGCTCGACACTTGCAGCTGCGGCCGGAGAAAAACTGTTGCCCGCGACAATAAAGATGCCGCCTGCGACCGCCAGGGCAATTGCTTCGACGCAAACCTCGATTCCGACAGAGGTCGGAATGAACCCGCGAGCGCCGCATTCGAGTACCTTCAACGTTTGGCTGAGATCGTCGCCGTCACCCAGAATAACGACGGGAGCAGGCGCGACTTCAGATGTGATACTCGCGATCTCTTCGGACAGCGCGGCGTCACTAGCCTTCCCGCCGGCAATGTTGAGAAGAACCGCGCCAACAGACTGGCAGCTGTCCTTCATTCGCCGCCATTCCGCGAGAGAGCCAACGGCAACCGCTGCCATGCCGAGGCCATTCGCCCTCAATGTTGTCGCAAGGCATTCACGTTCGAGCGTCCTGGCGTCGATAATCAGCAAGCACTGATCCTCGCTTTGAGCCTCCCCAGAATGCTCGATGTCCACTCCTGCCTTGGACAGTGTCGTTGCAGGCCGAAGCCTGTTCAATGCGATTCTTCCATTCTCAAATTCCGAAGGTACGTAATTCATACTAGCCTCATACCCTATAGTGCTGGAGATGGTTCGCACGAAGTATACGCAATACTTTGCGACGGTCCCCTGAACGCAGTGATGATCCCCTTTAGTATGCTAACAAAGTAGAATTCCGATCTTCGTCAATTGACAACGTCACTTAACGCTTGGTTTCTACTTTATTAATAAACTACATACACGATCCCTAATAAGCAATACAAAAATATTTCTGACAGCTAATAAAAGAAATACGGGTAAATAAAAATGTACCACTCATCGTCAAATAGTGGAATTTGGTTTCGTTGTATTGAGTGAAATATACCTAACACCATACGGCGTTGATGCACGATGGAATAAAATTCCTGAAAGATGTTATCTTCTCTGTATATTTGAGATCAAATTACGATGAAAGATCGCATTTCTTTATACTTATTACCAATGATTGCGACGGTAGCTTGCTCTCGATTCCGTGCAACCGGTCGACATCCGGTGCAGCCGTTGCCATTTGTATTTGCCTTTGTCTTGGCTGCTCGGCCCCCGCTATTTCGATGCTAACGTCGTGCGTCGCCCTGTGAGGGGTTTCTCTCACGGTGTTCTATTTTCTGTCATGAATGAGGGTGTGGCCGTCCGCGACCCAGATGGATCGACGATTTAATTCGGCTAGAGAGTCGGGTGGACACGTTACGCCTATCGTGGAATGGCCCGGCACAGAAGGAGCCCCCCAATGCCATCACTTCGTTTTGCGCTCAATCATATGGCAGCACCGTCGCTTCCAATCGAAGACTTCTTTGCCCTGGCTGCTTCGCTCGGCATCGATGCAGTCGAAATACGCAATGACCTCGCCGGCAATGCGATCATCGATGGGACGTCGCCAAAGGCCGTCGCAGAGGCGGCGCAGCATCACGGGATGACGATCCTTTCCATCAACGCGCTCCAGCGCTTCAACGAGTGGAACGCCAACCGCGCCGATGAGGCGCTGGCGTTGATCGAATATGCAAAGGCTTGCGGCGTGCAGGCGCTCGTTCTTGTCCCGAAAAACGATGGTACTGGCAGGGCCAATGGCGAGCGTCAGGACAATCTGCGCCAATCGCTGGCTGCACTGAAGCCGATGCTCGATGCTGCCGGAATGATAGGGCTTGTGGAGCCACTGGGCTTTGAGATTTGCTCTCTGCGATCCAAGGCTGAGGCCGCCGCGGCAATCGATGCCCTGTCGGCCCGATCAACCTTCAAGCTGGTTCATGACACATTCCATCATCACCTCGCCGGTGAAGGGCAACTGTTTCCCGACATGACCGGGCTGGTCCATATCTCGGGCGTCAACGATCCCGCTGTTTCCGTCGTCGATATGCGCGACCCGCACCGCGTCCTGGTAACGGCAGACGATCGCCTGGATAATGCCGGGCAGGTGCGAGCACTTAAAGAAGCGGGTTATGCAGGACCGTTCTCGTTCGAGCCCTTCGCAGCCGAAGTGCACGATCTGAAGGATCCGGCAAGCGCGCTCAGAGCAAGCATGGATTACATCACTGCGTCGGTCTGAGCCGAAGCTCTGTCCCTACTCTCGGCCGCGAAAGCGGCGCTGATAGGCGACGTCATAGAGCGAGCTCTCGCGGAAATCGCTGGTCGAAAGCGATCGGCCGACGAAGATGATCGCCGTACGCTCAATGGGCTCTGCCGTCAGCTTTGCCTCGATATCACCAAGCGTCCCCCGGATGATCCGTTCATCAGGCCAGGACGCCTTGGCGACGATCGCGACCGGGCAATCGCTGCCGTAGAGCGGCGTCAGTTCACCAACGACCTGTCGCAGCGCATGGATGGCAAGGTGGATGGCCAATGTCGAACCCGTCGCGCCGAACCTCTCTAATGTCTCCTCATTCGGCATTGGCGATGCTCGACCAGAAACGCGCGTCAGCACCAGGCTTTGGGCTACGGCCGGAATTGTCAGTTCCCTCCCCAGGCTGGCGGCCGCCGCCGCAAAAGCAGGCACGCCGGGGGTCATCGTATAGCCGATGTTATGCTTTTCGAGCCGGCGGATTTGCTCGGCAACGGCGCTCCAGACGGAAAGGTCGCCCGAATGCAATCGCGCAATATCATCGCCGACTGCTGCGGCGCGCAAGTATTCGGCCTCGATCTCATCCAGTGACATCGGCGCGGTATCGATAATGCGGGCGCCGGACGGGCAGTATTGCAATAGCTCCGGCGACACAATCGAACCCGCATAGAGACAAATGGGGCATTTGGCGATGAGGTCACGGCCGCGCACCGTAATCAGGTCCGCAGCACCTGGTCCGGCACCGATGAAATGCACAGTCGTCATCTGCTTTGTCTCACTTCTTTATATAGCGCCACTGCGTGACGGGCATGGCTGGACGCCAACCCTTCATGCCCCCAAGGGATGCTGCACCTGCGATTTCAATACGGGTCAGCGTGCCACCGTTCTTCTGATGCATCGAAAGCAGCATTGCCTCCATCTCAAGGGTGACGGCGTTGGCAACGATGCGCCCTCCCCGCTTCAGCGCCTGCAGCGCTGCCTCGAGCAGCCCTGCCTCGCTGCCGCCACCGCCGACGAAGATTGCGTCGGGCTCATGCAGGTTCGCAAGCGCTCCTGGGGCAACGCCTTCCACGATCGCCAGCCCGGGGACGCCGAAGGCAAAGGCATTGCGTGCGATGCGTGCGGCCCGCTCGCTTGATTGCTCGATAGCGATCGCCCGCAGCGATGGGTCGGCCAGCATCCATTCGATGCCGATCGAGCCGGAACCGGCACCAATATCCCAGAGCAGTTCGCCATGGGCCGGAGCCAATGCGGCAAGCGTGATCGCACGAACGTCCTGTTTGGTTATCTGGCCGTCATGCTCGAATAGCGCGTCGCTAAGCCCCGGCGTGAACGCAATCGTCCGTGCTCCCTCCCCTGCGACGACCTCGATGGCGCAGACATTCAGCGGATCAACTGCAGCAAGGTCAAAGCAATCCGCGAAAGCGTGGCGCTGCCGCTCGCGCTCCCCGCCAAGCGCCTCAAGGACATGGAATTCGGACTGGCCAAAGCCGGAAACGCGGAGGAGCTGTGCGAGTTGGCCTGGTGTCTCGGCGTCGGACGTCAATACGATGATCCGCCGGCCGTGATGGAGGTGTGGCCGGATGAGATCCAACGGGCGGCCGTGCAGCGAAACGGTGGCCACCTCTTGCAGTGGCCAGCCGAGCCGCGAAGCGGCCAGGCTGAAAGAGGATGGAGCGGGGATGACAAGCATTTCCGCAGCGCCAATGCGGCGCGATAGCGTCGCGCCAACGCCGTAAAGAAAGGGATCGCCCGAGCCGAGGACGACGACCGGCAAGCCACGGCGCGCGACAACCGCCTCAACGGACTTCTCGAACGGACTTTCCCAGGCGAGCCTTTCGCCGGTGATGAGCGCTGCCGCCAACTCAAGATGCCGCCGACCGCCGAAGACGGCAGGCGCGGCAGCGATCAGTCGCTTGGCCTCGTCACCCAGCCCGGCTGGACCGTCTTCGCCGATGCCGATAATAGTCAGCCAGCGTTGGCTGGAAGCGGAAGGCATATCAGACATGGGCAAAATCCGCATCTTGATGCTGGGCGGCACTGGCGAAGCGCGCACCCTCGCTCAAGCGCTTGCTGATACAGGCCGGTACGATGTCTTGCTCTCGCTCGCTGGGCGGACAGAAAAACCGTCCGAGCAGCCGGTTCCAGTTCGGAGCGGTGGCTTTGGTGGCGCCGACGGACTGGCTGCTTTTCTGCGGGAGGGCCGCTTCGACCTCCTGATCGACGCAACGCATCCCTTTGCCGCTCGTATCTCCAGAAACGCTAGCGGGGCCTCGGCGGCTGTCGGCATTCCCGCATTCGCGCTGCGCAGGCCAGAATGGGTGGCTGAACCGGGCGATCGGTGGACGCATGTTGCGACGCTCACGGAAGCAATTGAGAGGCTTGGCTCCTCTCCTCGCCGGGTCTTCCTGGCGATCGGCCGCCAGGAAGCGCATCGCGCCGAAACCGCACCCCAGCATTTCTACCTCGTTCGAAGCGTCGATCCTGTCGAGCCGCCACTTGTCCTTCCCGACGTTCACCTGGTCCTCGATCGCGGCCCGTACGATGTCGAAAGTGAAGTTTCTCTGCTTCGCACCCATCGTATCGACGCCCTGGTGACCAAGAACAGTGGCGGTTCGCCGACTTATGCGAAGATTGAGGCCGCACGCCGGCTGGGTATCGAGGTGCTCATGGTCGCGCGTGTGCCAGCCGCCGCCATGCAGGCGGTCGCCACGATCGAAGCGATGCTGACAGCGATTGATCACCTGTTTCCCCCTGCGATGAACCGCGGCGTGTAGACAAGGTCCGGCTTACCGTCTCGCGCGATGACTCTCGTCTCGGGCGAGCCGATGATGACGCAGGTTGCCATATCCGCGATCGCCGGATCGGCTTCCGCAAGCGGCTGGATCGAAATGCGCTCGTCCGGACGTCCTGCAGCCCTGCCGAAAATTACCGGCGTTGTTGCAGGCAGCTCCAAGCGCAGCAATTCGAACGCCTTGCCCAATTGCCAGGGCCGTGCCTTGCTGATTGGGTTGTAGAGCGCGATGACGAAGCCCGCCTTTGCCGCCATAGAAAGGCGGTTTTCTATTATATTCCAAGGTTTTAGATTATCTGACAGCGAGACGGCGCAAAAGTCGTGGCCAAGCGGCGCACCAGTTCGGGCGGCGACCGCAAGCATGGCGGTAATCCCCGGCAGCACGACCAGATTAACCGCGCGCCATTCTTCTGGACCGTTATCAATGGCCTCGCATACGGCAGCTGCCATCGCAAATACCCCTGGGTCTCCGCCGGAAACGACGCACACGGTCGCCCCGGCTGCTGCAGCACGCAGAGCGTCGGATGCCCGATCCAGCTCCTCCCGGTTATCGGATGCCTGTCGCCGCTGATCGGACCGCAGGTT
>Ga0075367_10001519_pt1 | contig 10030 bp, 9 predicted proteins | sample EndMethybrTD3032_FD_71399 | JGI IMG/M metagenome (GOLD analysis project Ga0075367, IMG submission 71399) | Populus endosphere microbial communities from Tennessee, USA - Endosphere MetaG P. TD hybrid TD303-2 | ecosystem: Host-associated > Plants > Roots > Endosphere | place: USA: Tennessee...
CTGCAGGGTTCGGTGCCGGAGCCACGGTAGGTGTGCGGGGTGTCGCCGTCGAACGTGGCGGTCTGTCCGGCTTCCACGGTGTGTTCGGTGCCGTCGACGATCAGGGTCATCCGGCCGGAGGTGACGCTGACGGTCTCCACCACTCCGGCCTGGTGGGGGTGGCTGGGGTACTCCTCGCCCGGTTCCAGCCTCCAGCGCCAGACCTCGACGGGGGCCGGGCCCGAGGTCGTCAGCATCAGCCGGGCCTCGCTCCCCCGCTCCCCGGTCCACAGGGGCGCCACCGTGTCGGCGGCGACGACACGGACGCGGCCTTCGGAGGGTCCCTGCATCAGGGCGGACACCGAGATGCCGAGGGTGTCCGCCAGCCGGACCAGGGTGGCCAGGTTGGGGTTGCCCTGGGCCTTCTCCAGCGCCACCAGGGCTCCCTTGCTGACCTGGGAGCGTCGGCTGAGTTCCTCCAGGGACAGGCCCGCCCGGGTGCGGGCCGCCCGGACGTTGTGCGCGACCGTCCGCAGGGCTGCGACTGTCTCGACCATCTGCTCTCCCTCCTCACCGCCGACCATTTCAATACACCGCGTGGTCGTTCGGTTGACACAGGTCGGTCGTTACGTTGTACGGTGCGGTCGTTCCAATGATGGTAAGGGATATGCCGTGACCGGGATTCCAGCCCGACGGCGATCACGCGCCCTTCGCCCGGACACAGGAAACGGAAAACCCGCCCATGCCCGCCTTCCGCATCGCCCCCGCCGTCGCGGACGCCTTCCCCGACACCCTCATCGCCCTGGTCACCGCCACCGGCCTGCGCGGCCACGAACCCTGGCCGCACACCACCGCCGCGCTGGAAGACCTGGAGCAGCAACTCACCGAGGGCACCTGGCAGCCCGCCGACGAGACCGACCCCCGCATCGAGGCCTGGCACACCGCCTACCGCTCCTTCGGCACCAACCCCCGCCGCATCCGCCCCAGCGTCGACGCGCTCGGCCGCCGCCTCGCCAAGAAGGGAAGCCTGCCCCGCATCAACCCGGCCGTCGACGCCTACAACGCCGTCTCCGCCCGGCACGGCCTGCCCGCCGGCGCCTTCGACCTGGACCACGTCACCGGCGACGTCGACATCCGATACGCGGACGGCAGCGAAGAGTTCACCCCGCTCGGCGAACCCGGCACCATCGAGAACCCCAAGCCCGGCGAGATCATCTACGCCGACCCCACCGGCGTCCTGACCCGCCACTGGAACCACCGCGACGCCCACCGCACCCGCGTCACCGAGGACTCCACCCACGTCGCCTTCGTCCTCGAAACCCTCCACGCCACCCGCGACGGCGACCTCCTCAAGACCGCGGCGGAGGAACTCCACCACCTGCTCGCCCCGCACACCGCGCGGACGACCATGCACTACCTCAGCCCGGCACACCCCCGGGCCGCCGTCTGACGACTCCCGCACACGCACGCCAGTCGTCGTTCTCGAAACGGGCGACCCCGGCCTCCTTCGTGACCGTCTTCCATCTCGTCGCCGGGTCCGAGGTGTAATACCTCACTGACGTTCAGCGCCGCACCGGCCCGTGAGGCGTCAGAGCTTACGGGCGCCTTCCCCTGCGGAGAGGCGGTGGAGAAAAGGGCCGACGAGGAAGTGGGGGCCATGCAGGCGATGACCGTGGGTGAGCGTGAGATCCGCGAGGCCGTGACGATGAAGGAGGCCGTCGACGCCGTACGCCGGGCCTTCGTCGATCTCGCCGGCGGGGAGTTCGAGATGCCGCACCGCACCGCACTGCGGGACGGGCAGTTCCTGGCGATGTCGGCTCATCACCGGTCGACGGCCTCCGCCATGTTCAAGGCGCTGAGCGTGAACTTCGAGCGCAGGCCCGCCATCACGGGCACCGTGGTCTGGAGCGAGACCGGCCGTCCGGATCAGCTCGTCGCCGACGCCGGTGCGGTGACGGCCCTGCGCACGGGTGCGGTCGTCGGCGTCGCCACCGACCTCCTCGCTCCGCCCGAGGCCGGGCGGCTCACCCTGATCGGCGCCGGCGGACAGGCCCTCGACCAGGTCCGCGCCGTCCATACGGTCCGGCCCCTGCGTCAGTTGACGGCGGTGGCCACCGACCTGCGCCGCGCACAGGACCTCGTCGAAAGGCTGGCACCCGAACTGGCGGGGGTGGACCTGCGCGCCACGACCGACGTGGTGTCGGCGGTCGGACAGGCCGAGATCGTCTGCTGCGCCACCAACGCGACCAGCCCGCTCTTCCCCGCGTCGACGCTGCCCGCCCGGGTGCATGTCAACGCCATCGGCGCGTACCGCCCCACCATGCGCGAGCTGCCCGACGAACTGCTCGCGGGCAGCACCGTCTTCGTCGACGAACTGTCCGCGGTCCTGGAGGAGTCCGGGGAGATCATCCACGCGCTCGAAGCCGGGGCCATCACCCGGGACTCCCTCGTGGAGCTCGGCACCGCGCTGACCGCCCCCACCGTCGACCACGGCGAACGCACCGTGTTCAAGTCCGTCGGTGTCGCCGTGCAGGACTGGGCCATCGCCCGCCTCCTGGCCGACAGATTCCTGTACCGCGCCCAGGAAGGGTGAATCCGGCCCTGCGGTCAGCCCTTCTTGCCCGGCGCCGGTGCGGTGGGGCCTGCCGGGCCGGTGCGCAGCATGGCCTGGTAGAGGGCGTCGTGCTGAGGTGAGGCGGGCAGGGGGCCGCGGGCCGGTGTCTCGAAGGCCTGGGTCAACAGGGCGGCGACACGGCGCCAGGCGTCGGGGGCGGCGTCGCCGGTGGCGTTGACGACACCGGCGTTGGCCATGTGCAGCAGCACCAGGTCCGAGGGGTCGAAGTCCTCGCGCAACCGGCCGGTCTCCTTGGCGCGGCCGATGAGCCGCACCATCCCCTCGTAGGCCTCGTTGCGCCGCTGCTCCAGAGCCTTGGCGCCGGGGAACACCGTGGTGAGCACGTCGGCGAAGCCGAAGTCGGCGGCCTGCATCGCGCAGGCGGCCTCGATGTAGCCGACGAACCCGTGCCAGGGGTCGGGATCGTCCAGGGCGACGGTGACCGCCTGCGCGTAGGCGTCCATCCGGTCGGCGAAGACGGCGTCGACCAGCTCCTCCTTGGTGGGGAAGCGGCGGAACATGGTGGCGATCCCGACGCCGGCCTCGCGGGCCACGGACGCCATGGACGCGCCCAGTCCGTCGCGAGCGAACACCTTGCGCGCGGCGGCGACGATCCGCTCCCGGTTGCGCTCGGCGTCGCTGCGCAGCGGCTGGGGAGCGGGGGCGTCGGGGTGCTGGGCGCCAGGTGTCATGCGCGTCACTCTACCAATCGGAGATCCTTATCCACTTTCGGTGCCGGTCCGGCTCCGGCGCATCAGAGAGGCCTGTCCGGATCACCGAAGGGGGTTCGGCCTGCCCCTATTCGTCACTTCCCTTGCACACCGTCCGGGGTGATGGCGCGGACCTGGGCCTCCGGATCGCCGGTGAGGTCGACCGTGTGGATCTCGGAGTCGGTCAGGCCGGTGACGCATTCGGTCGCGGCGCCGGGACGGGCGGTCGCGATCACCTTCGCGCCGCGGGCAGCGACGAGCCGGACGACCGGCGCGCCGACTCCGCCGGTGGCGCCCGAGATCAACACCGTCTCCCCCACGGCCGGGGACACCGCGTTCAGGCTGTCCGGAGCGGCCGTCCCGGCCACACCGGGAGCACCCGCGTCCACCACCGTCAGCCGCGCGGGATCAGAAGGGAACGATCAGCCTGGAAACGACTCAGGCGCTCCGGTGTGCCGTCGGCGGTGAGCAGCGCGATCCCGGTGCCCGCGGCGGCGATCCACCTGCCCGGCCGGTCGGTCGGTCATCGGCGCGACGGCACCCAACGGCACATCGGGTCCGACCAGTTGAGGCGGCACCGCCGGTCCGGCGTCGTCGCGCAGTTCGAAGAGGCGGCCGCCGCGGCTGTCATGTCCGGTCCCGTCCGGTCTCCTCGGTCAGCGGATGGTGGTGCCGTCGGGCTGTTCGAACAGGCCGAGTTCGTCCCGCGTGGGGAGGCCTTCCCAGTCGCCCCGGGTGGCGACGGCGAAGGCCGCGGTGGTGACGGCCCGGTGCAGCCGGTCGGGGACGTCCGCGCCGTCGAGGAGGCCGGAGAGGTATCCGGCCACGAAGGCGTCGCCCGCGCCGACCAGGTCGACGGCGTCAACCTGCCGGGCGGCACGGTCGGTTGCCCCGTCGGCGGTGAAGACGGTCGCGCCGCGGGCGCCCCGCTTGACGACCACTTCGGTGACGCCTGACGCCAGCGAGCTCCGCACGGCCTCGGACTCGCTCCCACCGGGCACCTCCTGCACCAGCGGCAGCTCGTCCTCGGAGGCGATGAGCAGGTCCGTATGAGCCAGGATCGGTCGTAGGGCCGTGCGGGCGTGATCGGAGGTCCACAGCCGGGAGCGGTGGTTGACGTCGAGGCACACGGTGATGCCGGTCTCCCGGGCGGTCCTTGCGGCGGCCAGCACGGCCTCGGCCGCCGACGGACCGAGCGCCGGGGTGATGCCGGTCAGGTGCAGGATGCGCGAGCCGGGCGCCAGCGCGGGCAGTACGTCGTCCGGTGAGACGGCCGAACCGGCGGATCCGGCCCGGTAGTAGCTGACGCGGGTCAGCGTGCCGAGGCGGGGTTCCGTCAGGAGCAGTCCCGTGGGCCGGCCGGTGTCGTCGGTGACGGCGTATCCCGTGTCGACTCCCTCGGCGCGCAGCGTGCGCAGCACCAGTGCCCCGAGTTCGTCCGCCCCGACCCGGCCGGCCCAGCGCACCCGGTGTCCGAGCCGGGCGAGGCCGATGGCGACGTTGGACTCGGCTCCCGCCACGGACAGGCCGAGACTGCCGCCGAGCCGCAGCGCTCCTCGGGCGCGGAGCGCCGCCATTGTCTCGCCGAAGGTCACCACCTCGGGTGGAGCCGATGTTGTCACGGGGTCTCCCCCGCGGCCGCCTTGCGGAACTCGGCCGCGCGAGCCCGGAGTCGGTCCAGGTCGCCGCCGTCGGCCGCGTCCCCGACGAGCGGTGAGCCGACGCCCACGGCGAGGGCACCCCGGTCGAGGTAGTCGCGGGCGGCCTGTGCGTCCACGCCGCCGACGGGCACGAAGGGCACCTCGGGGAAGGGGTCGCGCAGGGCCCGTAGATAGCCGGGTCCGCCGAGGGAGCCGGGAAAGAGCTTGATCGCGTCGGCGCCCCGGGCGAGGGCGGTCTCGATCTCGGTCGGCGTCAGGGCGCCCATCAGCACGGGCACTCCGTACGGCTCCAGACCGTCGACCAGGGCTGGGGTGACGAGGTACGACGCACCGGCGTCCACGGCGCGGGCGGCGTCCACGGCCGAGCGCACGGTGCCGGCGCCGAGCACCGCGTCGGGGCCGAGTTCGGCGCGCGCCCGCCGGATCACGGTCAGGGCGTCGGCGGTGGTCAGCGAGACCTCGACGGCCGCGATGCCCTCCTCGGTGAGGGTGCGTACGGTGTTCAGGGCCGCGCCGGGATCCTTGCCGCGGACGATCGCGAGCAGGCGGTGGGTGCGGAGCGATTCCACGAGGTTCATGGGGGCGGGCTCTCCTTGGACGTTCGGTTCGCGGGCGGCGGTCACCCTTCGGTGAACGCCCCGTCGGCGCCCCGCCATGCGGGATTGTCAGGACCGTACTCGACGGCCAACTGCCGCCCCAGCGAGCACAGTGCACCCTTCGCGCGCGGACCGGCATCGGATGCGGAAGGTCGACGCCCGTATCACCGCGGGCTCAACGCGACCGAAACGTCTCGGCCACGGCAGGCATCCTGATCCACCGGTCGCCGTGCGGCCCCGCACGGGATCGCATGGGGTGCGCCCAGCCCATGCACATCGTGCGCACAGCGCCCCACGGCAGGCTCGGGTCATGTCTGCTTCCGCCGGCACCCGCCGAGGCACGGTCCGTGTGCTGATCGTCGACGACGAGCCCGAGCTCACCGAGTTGTTGTCGGCGGCGGTGACCGAGACAGGCCGGCGGCCCCTCACCGCGCGGGACGGCCACGGTGCGCTGCGGCTCGCGCGTGAGTGCGCCCCGCACCTCGTCGTGCTCGACGGGATGCTGCCCGATGTGGACGGGGTCGATGTGCTGCGCCGGCTCAGAAGCGAGAACGACGGGCTGCCGGTGCTGATGCTCACCGCGCGGGACGGGCTGGAGCACCGGATCGACGGGCTGTCGGCCGGCGCCGACGACTACGTGACCAAGCCGTTCTCCCTGGAGGAGGTGATGCTGCGGCTGCGCGGTCTGCTGCGTCGGGCAGGCCTCGGCCACACGGCGGACCACGGGCCCGTGCGGGTCCTCGGCGACCTGGTGCTGGCCGAGCGAACCCGCGAGGTGCGGCGGGGCGGAACTCCGGTCCCGCTCACGGCGAAGGAGTTCGACCTGCTCACCTTTCTCATGAGCCACCCGCACCAGGTGCTCAGCAAGGCCCAGATCCTCGACCACGTCTGGAACGCCTCGTTCGACGGCGAGGGGAACCTCGTGGAGGTCTACGTCTACAGCCTGGGTTCCAAGATCGACAAAGGCCGGCCGCCGATGCTCCACACCGTACGGGGCGTCGGGTACGCGATCAGGGCGGCGGAAGCAGGAATATGACGGAGTGTCAGTCCGACGCCGTGCTGTCCCGTCCCCCCTCGGGGCGGCGTTCGCTCCGGGTCCGTCTCGTCATCTTCATCTCCGTGGCCATGGTCGTCGTGTGTGCGGCCATCGCCCTCACCACGGTTCTCGTCCAACGGGCCTACGCGCTCGGGGATCTCGACGAGCGCGTCACCGACGCCGCCGAGCGCAGCCAGGGCGGACTGCAGCGGCGCCCGGGCGGCGCGACGGACCTGGGCCTTCTCAACGAACGCGGCCAGCCCGTCGGCACCCTGGCGGCCCGCCTCGCCGATGGACACGTCGTCGCGGCCGAGGTGGTGACCGAGGACGGCGGACAACAGGTCCTCACGGCCGCCCAGCGGGCTGCCCTGGACGGCATCACCACCGACGGCACGCTGCACACCCGGACCGTCCCCGGCCTCACCGCCAGTCGCCCGGTCCGCTCGCGGGCGCGTACGGCGCGACGCGGGACGACGGCCCGACGCAGAAGCACGTGCACTCCGTCATCCGGACCCCGAACGGCAACGACTACGGAAAGGAACTCCTCAGGCAGCACTATCTGACGTCGCCTCATCACCGGTGACACGGACGGAGTGACAAGGGGCGCGAACGGGGTGAGCTTCGACACATCGGAGGTCTGTGGCCTCTACAGCCGCCCCACTCGCCCCGTGTTGCGTATCGCGCACTGTTCCCGCTGTCCAGACACGAGTCACCACCTATCTGACGTCCTATCACATCACCCTGGAACAACGGGAGAAGGGCTGGTCACCTACTTATCGGTAAGTGCGGACGGCCGCTTGGCAAGACCTCGTACGTCACTTGAGCCTCTAGTGTGGTGTCAGCCCCTTTCCGGGCCCCTCACCCCCACACAGCGGGCACGACTGCCGCCCGCCACCATCGAGAACAGGCGGCTGAGGCAATGAAGCCACTTCGCCCAGAAGATCCCGAACAGCTGGGTCCCTACCGTCTCGTGGCTCGGCTCGGAGCAGGCGGCATGGGCCGGGTCTATCTGGCGGCCTCGGCGGACGGCCGCACCGTCGCGGTGAAGGCCATCCGTCCCGAGATGGCGGAGGACAAGAACTTCCGCATCCGGTTCCGGCGCGAAGTGGCGGCCGCGGCCGCGGTCGGCGGCGTCTTCACGGCACCCGTGGTGGACGCCGCGCCGGACGCGGAGACACCCTGGCTCGCCACCGACTACATACCCGGCCCCACGCTGGCCGAGGCAGTCGCCGAGCACGGTCCGCTGCCGGTGGAGTCGGTCCTCGCCCTCGGCGCGGGCATGGCGGAGGCGCTGATCGCGGTGCATGCCGAGGGGCTCGTGCACCGCGACCTCAAACCCTCCAACGTGCTGCTCGCCGCGGACGGCCCGCGCGTCATCGACTTCGGCATCGTGCGCGCCCGTGACGGCTATCAACTCACCGGCACCGGCGGCCTGTTCGGCTCCCTCGAGTACATGTGTCCCGAGCAGGCGACCGGCGAACCCATGGGGCCGGAAGGAGATGTCTTCTGCCTCGGCTCGGTGCTGGCGTTCGCCGCGTGCGGACGCCCTCCGTTCAGCGGTGCCGCGGCGGCCACCCTCCTCTACCAGGTGGTGCACGGCACATCGGACCTGGCCGGGGTGCCCGAGCCTCTCGACAAGATCATCAGCCTCTGTCTGGCCAAGGACCCGGCCCTTCGCATCACTCCCGACCGGCTGTCCGCGGCCTGCGCTCCCGGGGGCGTGGAACAACTGTTCACGGGGGACTGGCTGCCCGCGCCCGTGGCAGCCGCCCTCGTCGGGTACGAGGCCGCCGTCATGGATGTCGACCTCCTCCCCCGGCCCCAGGCCCCCGCGCGATCCTCCGACGACGCACCCGACCCGGTGCTGTCCACGACCGGCCGACAGGGGTCGGCCTGTGCGACGGCGACGCGGCCTCAGCACGGCCCGATCACCGCCCACGGCGCGGGCGGAGGGGACGGAACGCACAGTGCCGACCTGGCCGGGGGCATCACCGAATGGAGGGCCGACGAAACCGGTGGCACAGGACTCGCCACCGAGCCGCCCGAACGGGACTCCTTCCCCCGGCCGACGCCACCGGAGAGATCGGCGCCCGAACATGCCACGGCACCTGTGCACCGCCGCGCCCGCCCCGGCATGTCCCGACGCGCGCTCCTTGCCGCGACCGTGGGGACGGCGGTCGTCGGAGGCACGGTCCTCCTCGCTGCCCGGCGGACGACCCGCGCACGCCCGGCGCGGCCCCTCGGCCAGGCCCCCGAGCCCACCTGGGTCTACCGCGGCGACCCACTGCTGCAGACCCCGGCCGTCTTCAACGCCGGCACGGCTCTGCTGAAGGGCCGGCCGGGCAACATGATCTGCCTCGACCTCAAGAACGGCTCCCGGCCCAAGTGGGTCTATCCCGGCATCAGCCTCTCGCCCACTCCGGTGCTGCTGACCTCCGGCTCCGCCGTCGCGCTCGGTACCGGCGCCACGGTGATCGGCGTCGATCCGGCCAGCGGGGCCGAGCACTTCGCCCTCAATTTCGGTCAGGACTTCCAGTTCGACCAACTGCTCGGCAGCTACGGCGACTTCGCCGTCTCCGTCCTCGGCACCCATCTGCAGCGCCGGTCGGCGGAACAGGGCGTCGCGACCTCCACCAACGCGGTCTTCGGCGTCGACCTCCAGGCCCGCCAGGCGATCGTCATCCCGATCAGCCCGGAAGACATCGGTGTCCCCCTTCAACCGGTCGTCACGACCGAATACTTCGTCTACGCCGACGGACTGCGCAACGTCTCGGTGCGCAACACCCAGGACGGCGGCACCCTGCGCTGGCGGCACCAGGTCGGCTACGACCTGCGGCCCGGACTCGCCGTACTCGACCGGACCGTCTTCGCGATCGGCTCCGAACTCATCGCCCTGGAGCTGAGCACCGGCAAACTCCGCTGGCGGGCGAAGCCCCAGCACGGCCTGTTCGCATCCCTCGGAGCGGGGGGCGACACCGTCTACGCCACCGGCAACGACCCCTCCGGCGTCTACGCCTTCAACGCGGCGAACGGCTCCCGGCGCTGGTTCTGCGAGACACCACGCCTCAACATCGACAACCCGATCGCCGTCGGAGGGCACACCATCTACGTCCCGGCCCTGGAGAACAAGAACGGCTTCTTCGCCATCGACGCCGCCACCGGCCGCCTGCTCTGGAACTTCACCGACGGCCGCGAGACCGGCGTCAACGACTGGCAGCTCTCCTGCGACGGAGCCGGACACCTGGTGGCCCAGCACTACGACCGCGCCTACGGACTGCCGGCCGCCTGACCGGGGTCCGTCACAACGCCATCCCCCGGCAACCAGGGTGGCCACTCAACCCCCTTTCCTCAACTCTTACTTCACATCTTGACGTAAGTGGTCCGCACCTCTAGTTTCACCGGGCGACCCCACCCCCGTGCAGGCACGCGTGCAC
>Ga0075367_10001522_pt1 | contig 10024 bp, 10 predicted proteins | sample EndMethybrTD3032_FD_71399 | JGI IMG/M metagenome (GOLD analysis project Ga0075367, IMG submission 71399) | Populus endosphere microbial communities from Tennessee, USA - Endosphere MetaG P. TD hybrid TD303-2 | ecosystem: Host-associated > Plants > Roots > Endosphere | place: USA: Tennessee...
TCACCGGCGTCCCCCGGATCAGGCTGCCCTCAGCTTCAACCGGACTGCTGCGACAGCCCGGTGGCGGAGTCCTTTCACCCCCGCCCGGTCATCAAGCGCCTCGTGGCGCACGGTGCCGTCGACGATGAGGACGGTGTCCCTGCGGAACCGGCTCCGCTGCCGGAGTGCCAACAGCGGACCGAGGTGGTCAATGATGCGGTCTGCGGCCGGCTTGGAGATCCCGAACAGCGGCGCCAGCTGGCGCATCGTCAAGTTTGTGCGCCAGTACGCCGTGACCAGCAGGACGCGATCCTCCAGCGACAGACTCCACGGTCGGCCGCGCGGTCGATCTGCGGCTTGCTCACGTCGTGCTGCGGCGACCAACTTGCCGAAGCAGCGCGGGCTCAGCCCCGTAAAGGGGCCTATCCAGGACGGCACCGACGCCGTGATCACTCCAGTCACACCGTGATCGTGTCAGCCGAGGTGAGCGGGTCGGTGAGGGGCCGGACTGACCTCGGCTGAGCATGATGCCGTTGGGGACGGCAGAATCAACATCACGATGATTAAAATCGACGTTGTGTAGACTCTCTGGGTGAGGGGGCAGTCCAGCTCCTCGCGAGACCTTTCTGGAGGAGCAGTGCAGCAGCAGAAGTGGCTCATCACCGGCGTCAGCACGGGCCTTGGACGTGCCTTCGCCCAAGCCGCCCTGACCGCCGGGCACACCGTCGTCGGCACGGTCCGCTCCGAGGAGGACCTGCGGGCCTTCGAAGGGCTCAAACCCGGGTACGCTCACGGCCGCATCCTGGATGTGACCGACGACGCCGCCGTCTCGAGTGTGATCACGGAGGTGGAGCAGAGCGTCGGCCCCCTGGATGTCGTCGTCGCCAACGCCGGCTACGGCCTGGAGGGCACCTTCGAGGAAACCCCGCTGGCCGAGGTGCGGCGGCAGTTCGAGGTCAACGTATTCGGGACAGTGGCCACCCTGCAGGCAGCACTGCCCCACATGCGCCGGCGCCGCCGCGGACACCTGATGGCCGTCACCTCCATGGGCGGGCTCATGGCCGTGCCCGGCATGTCCGCCTACTGCGGCAGCAAGTTCGCCCTGGAAGGCATCCTCGAGGCACTGGGCAAGGAGGTCGCACAGTTCGGGATCCACGTGACGGCGATCGAGCCCGGCTCCTTCCGCACCGACTGGGCCGGACGGTCCATGACACGCACCGCGCGGTCCATCGACGACTACGACGAGCTGTTCACCCCCATCCGTGAAGCGCGGCAGAAGGCCAGCGGGAACCAGCTGGGCAATCCGGCCAGGGCCGGGGACGCCGTCGTGCACATCGCGTCGGTCGACCAGCCGCCGGCCCACCTCGTCCTGGGCTCGGACGCGCTGCGACTGGTCACCGCCGCGCGCACGGCCGTGGACGAGGACATCCGCGCATGGGAGCCCCTCTCCCGTACGACCGACTTCGCCGAGGGCGCTCAGCTCTGATGTCCGGCCACCACCCCGCCCGGAGCCGACGCACCACCGAACGCAAGGGTGACGTCCGGGAGCGGGCGATCCTCGACACCTGCGAAGCTCTGCTGGCACAACAGGGCTATGACGCCATGACCGTTGGCGACATCGCGCAGGGCGCCGGCATCACACGTGGCGCCCTGTACTTCTACTTCGGCTCCAAGCAAGAAGTGGTCACGGCGCTCGTGGCCCGGACCGTTGAGCACCTGTGGGAGCGGTCCCGGGCCGCCGCGCAGGCCGACGAGCCACGTCAGGCCATCGCAGCAGCCATGCGGCGCACGGTCGAGCTGTGGAACGAACACGGCCTGGTCATGCGCACGGCGATCGACCTGTCGTTGACCGTGCCGGAGATCGGCGGGCTGTGGAGCCACACGGCAGACTTGTTCATCACGGCCATCGCCGCCGTCCTGGAACGAGCCGGCGTTCAGGCCGGCACCGAACCAGAGCAAGCGTCGGCGATGGCACGCGCCCTGTGCTGGATGATCGAGCGGACCTTCTACCACGCCTCGCAAGAGTCCCGCGAGGAGTTGCAGAAGGCATCTTCGACCTGCGAACACATCTGGCTGATCAGCGCCGGCCTGATCACCTGATGCATCTGGTGTGGACGGTGAGGCGCGAAACCGAACCCCGTGACTCCGAGGCCCACCATCCAGGGACTCCGCCAGCGGAAATCCCGCGAGGCACAACGTCCCCTCCCTCCGATCAACGGGAGCTGGTGTCTACAACTCCCGTGCATGGGCCTTCCGGATCAGGTTGCGAGACCTGGAAACCCACTTACGGGACAGCCCTCAATGGCGCAGTCGGGTATGGGAACCCTCGGAATACCCCGGTCACGATCTTTCTCTCTGGCTGACTTCTCTGCACTTCACCCGGAAGAGTTGTGCGAGCCGGTGTGAAGGCCGGTGCTGGGCGAAGAGAAGGTGTATTGGGCAAGGCGGTGTCGGCAGGATGCCCGGCGTGACTGAGCTGCCGAGCAACGCCGTCCCGCCCCCTGCCGTCCTCGATGCCTTCGACGTGAAGGGGCAGCGCCACACCCAGCAGGAGGATGAAGGCGACGGACTCCCTCTGCACCCAGAAAGTCCTGCGACGGGCGCGCTATGGAGTTGGAGGGGCCACGGCTCCGCGTGCGTTGTAGATGACGGCGTCCGTGCGTTCGCCGTAGGCCCGGAAGACCGCGACCGCCTCGTCGCGGAGCACCGCGGACGACGTGGATGCCGCGCTGCTCGAACTGCTTGGCCCAGTCCTCGCGCATGGGGCCTTCGTCGAAGCCGGTGAGCTGCTCCGCCTCAGGACCTTCTCCGGCGATGACCAGGCGCCGGAATCCGGATCACATCGCGGCGCCATCACACATGGCGCGGGGGCGCCAGTTGACGACCGGTTTCAGGTCCGGGCCTCCTGGGGTGCCGAGGTCTCAGGCGCCGAGGCGGGTCTGGGCGAGGGAAAGTGGCACGATTTCGGCGTGGGCGGAGGAGAGGCCAAAGGACAGGACGAGGTTGACTCCGGCTGAGACGAGCCGTCCGGTCGCCGTCTCCACGACCAGGGCGGCGAACGGCCCGCCGGTGTCCTCGAGGTGGTTGCGTTCGGCGAGACGGTTCGTGAGGCGGACACGGTCCTCGTCGGTGGGCAGGGCCTCGGCCACGTCGGCCAGTTGGGACAGCCCCCATGCGGGGAGTCGGGCGCCGGACGTGGTCGCGAGGGCGGAAGCATCCGATGAGCAGGTCTCCGGTTGTAAGCAGGACGGGGTCACAGGCTGAAGAGGAGGGCTGGCCCGCAGGAAGGGGAACAGGCTGCCCGTCCGGTCGGGGTTATGTGCCCGGGCGGATGTTGGGCGCGAAGCGGGCGAGGGCGAGGGTCTCGATGGCCGCGATGATGTTGTACGCAAGTGCGGATACGGCGGTGAGGACTGCGACCGAGGCCCAGAGGTGGTCGTAGTCGAACGTGGAGGAGTCCTTGAGCATGGCGTAGCCGAGGCCCTGTCCGGTGGAGAGCCATTCGGCGAGCATCGCGCCGATCAGGGCTCCGGGGACGCCGACCCGGGCGCTGGCGAAGAACGCGGGGACCGCGCTGGGCAACATGACCTTGCGGGCGACGGTCCAGCTCCCGGCGCCGTACGCGCGGCACAGGTCGGCCGCCTGGCGGGAGGCGGAGCGCAGGCCGAACGTCATGGTGACAAGAGCGGGGAAGAAGACGATCAGGCCGCTGATGACGGTGGTGGCCATCAGGCCGCGGCCGAAGATGAGGGTGATGAGCGGGGTCATCGCCACCAGGGGCACTGAGCGTACGACGACCGCCATCGGCAGCAGGGCCTGTTCGACGCTCCGCAGGAGGACGAAGACGACCGCCACGCCCACCGCCGCCGCCAGCCCGGCGACGAAGCCGAACCCGGCGTCGAGCAGCGTGCGACCCAGGCCGGAGGAGACCAGGGAGCGGTGGGCGCCCGCGTCCGCGCCGGTGAACAGGTAGTGGAAGATGTCGACCGGTGATTTGGCCACCAGCGGGTCCAGGTCGTAGACCTGCAGGAAGACGATCCACAGGACGATGACGGCCGCCATCGTCACGACCACGTTCAGCAGCGGGCGCAGCACGCCCGCCGCGAAGCGCAGGGCGGGGGCCGTTCGCGTCTGTGTCGCGGTGCTCATGCGCCTCCGCCTTCCACTGTTGTCGTGCGCGACCACGGCAGGGCGTAGCGGGCGATGAGCCCGACCGCGCCGTATGCGATGCCTGCCACCGCGCCGGAGACCATGGCGATGCCCCAGGTGCGGGGCACGTCGAGCTGCTGTTGGGCAATGGTCATGGCGATGCCGAGGCCGCTGTCGACGCGGCCGAGGTACTCGCCGATGATCGCGCCGAGCAGCGCCGCCGGCCCGGCGATCTTGAGGGCGGCCAGCGTGCTGGGCAGTGCGGCGATCAGGCGGACCCGCAGCATCTGCTGCCAGCGGCCGCCGCCGTAGGCGCGTACCAGGTCCAGCGAGGCGGGGTCGGCCGAGCGCAGTCCCAGCAGCGCGCCGATGAGGGTGGTGAAGAAGACCGACAGCCCGGCCATCGCCGACATCGGCTTGTCCCCATCCAGGACGAGGGACAGGATCGGGCCGATCGCCACGATCGGCAGGCAGTAGGAGGCCACCGCGATCTGCGTGATCACCCGCTCCAGCACGGGCACCAGCAGTACCAGCACCGCCAGGCCCAGCGCCAGCGCGTTGCCGACCAGATACCCGGTCAGGGCCTCGCCCGCGGTCTGCGTGACATGCGGGCTGTAGAAGGTCCAGCCGTCGTCGAAGACGCTCGCCACCACCGCCCAGGGGGTGGGTACGCCGTCCCCGGGGCCGAAGACCGTGGTGGACAGCAGCGACCACGCCCCGATCAGAGCCGCAATGCCGACGGCCCCGCCGGTCCAGGCGGAACGTCCCGTACTCATGACGCCTCCGCCGCGGGCTCGGCGGCGCCGGCGGGGGCGTCAGTGCGGCCGAACAGGAGTTCCGACAACTGGTCGGCGTACGCGTGGAACTCGGCCGAGCGCATCATCTCCGGGGTACGCGGCCGGGGCAGGTCGATGGTGACGACCTCCACGATCCGGCCGGGCCGAGGGGACATGACGGCGACGGTGTCGCTGAGCAGGACGGCTTCGTTGATGGAGTGGGTGACCAGCAGGGTGGTCACGGCGCGGGCCTGCCAGATGCGCTGGAGTTCGAGGTTGAGCCGCTGGCGGGTCATGTCGTCCAGCGCGCCGAACGGCTCGTCCAGCAGGAGAACCTTGGGGTCGACGACCAGCGAGCGGGCGATTGCGACGCGTTGCCGCATGCCGCCGGAGAGCTGGGCGGGGCGGGCGTTCTCGAAGCCTTCGAGGCCGACCAGCTTGATGAGGTCGGAGATCGCCGCCGGGTCGGCCTTGATGCCGCTGATCTCCAGCGGCAACCGTATGTTGGCGGCGACCGAGCGCCATGGCAGCAGCGCGGCGTCCTGGAAGGCTATGCCCAGGTGGTGCCGTTTGCGGGCCGCCTCCGGGTCCTCGCCGTGCACGAGCGCCGTACCGGAGGTGGGGCTGTCGAGCCCGGCGAGGATCCGCAGAACGGTTGACTTGCCGCAGCCCGACGGCCCGAGCAGCGCGAGGAACTGGCCCTCGGTCGTGTCCAGGTCGACGCCGGCCAGTGCGGGAACGCGGTGCCGGCCGAGCTTGAACTCCTTGCTCAGCCCGCGCAGAGACAGCCCGGTGCCGGTGCCGGACGGTGCGGAGTTGTCGGACGCGTCGTCGGATGCGTCTTCGGATGCTTCGGGAACAGCGGCTGCGGAACTCATCAGTTGGCGACCTCGGTGTGCGGTGCGGGTACGGGAAGCCGGTACCGGCGGGCCGACGGACCGCACCGGTACCGGCGGAGCCTCAGATGAGGCTGGGGTTCTCCTTGTAGATCTCTTCGATGATCGAGAGGTCGAAGAGCTTGGCGGCGGTGATGTCGAGGCCGCCGTACTTCAGCGTCTTGAGGTTCTCCTCGATCAGCTTCGGCGTGATCGTGAACAGGCCGTTCTTCTTGGTGTCGGCGCTGACGATCAGCTTGTTCTCGTCCGCGGACTCGAGGGTCTGCTCCTTGGTCGTCAGCCCGAGCCCCTTGCCGTACGTCTCGGCCGCGAGCCTCGCGCCGAGCGCCGGGTCGGCGATGCTCGCCTTCCAGCCCTTGATCTCCGCGCGCAGGAACGCCTTGAGCAGGTCACGCTTCTTGTCGATGGTGTCCTGGCGGACGATGTACGTCTCCGAGACCAGCGGGTAGCCGGTGTCGGCGAGCAGCATGGTCGCGACCTTGAAGCCCTTCAGGCGCAGCGTGTTCGGCTCGTTGGTCACGAAGGAGAACCAGCCGTCCACGGTGCCCTGGGTCAGGGGCAGCGGGTCGAACTGCACCGGCACCTTCGTGATCTTCGACTCGTCCAGCCCCGTGGCCTTGATGTACGCCGCCCACACGGACTCGTTGCCCGCCTGGACCCCGATCTTCTTGCCGTACATGTCCTCCGGCTTGGCGATCGGGTCCTTGGCCATCGACATGATGCAGAACGGGTTCTTCTGGTACTGCGCACCGATGATCTTCAGCGGCGCGCCCTTGGCGACGGCGGCGCCGGTGATGTCGGGGGCACTGATCGCGACGAGCGCCTTCTTGGTGACGACGTCCGTCTCCATCGGCGTCGCGGACGGACCGCCGCCGATCAGCGTGACCTTCGAGAAGCCCTCGTCCGTGTAGTAGCCCTTGCTGTCCGCTATGTAACTGCCCGCGAACTCGACGTTCTTGATCCAGGACAGCCGCAGCGTCAGCTCACCGAAACTCTTGGCACCGGAAGACGCGGAGGAGGCCGCGGATGACGAGTCGGAGTCACCGCATGCGGCGAGCAGCGGACCGCCGAGCATCACGGCACCGCCCAGCTGTAGTCCCCGCTTGAGGAAAAGCCGGCGGCCGGTGGCCGCGAACGCTCTGTCGTCACTGCTCATGCTGTGGGTCATGGGGGTGGTTCCTTTTCGCGTGGTGCCGAGCGGCGGGGGCTCGGTCGGATCAGAGGTCGAGGAGGAGTTCGGGGGTGCGGGCGCGGGAGCAGCAGATGGTGATCCGGTCGTTGGCGGCGCGCTCGTCCGGGGTCTGGACCTCGTCGTGGTGGTCGGGTTCGCCGGCCAGGACGGGGGTCAGGCAGGCGCCGCAGATGCCCTGCTCGCAGGACAGTTCGACCTCGACGCCGTTGGCGGTGAGGACGTCGGCGATGGTGCGGTCGGCAGGAACGGGGTAGCCGATGCCGGTGCTGGCGATCCGTACGGTGAATTCGGCAGCGACTTCGTCTCCGGCAGGCACGGGGGCTGCCGGGGCGAAGCGTTCGGTGTGGATCTGGCCGGGCTGCCAGCCGGCGGCGGTCGCCCCGGCCATGACATGGGTCATGAAGCCGTCGGGCCCGCAGACATACACGGCCGTGTGCGGGTCCGGGGTCAGCAGTTCGGCGGGCAGCCCGGTGCGGACGCTGTCCCCCTGGTCGCTGTGGTGGACCACGGTCCGCTCGGCGAAGGCGGAGCTCTGGAGCCGTTCCAGCAGCGGGGACTCCGCCGCACTGGAGGTGTAGTGGTGCAGGACGAACGCCTCCCCTCGCGCGGTCAGGGATTCGGCCATCGACAGCAGGGGCGTGATGCCGATGCCGCCCGCGACCAGCACGTGGCGCCGGGCCGCCACGAGCGGGAAGCGGTTACGCGGGGGCGAGATCCGCAGTCGCCGGCCGACGGCGAGCTCCCGGTGCAGGGTGCGGGAGCCGCCCCGGCCGTCATCGTCGCGCCGCACGCAGATCAGGTACCGGCCGCTGTCCCGAGGGGAGTTGCACAGGGAGTACGGACGGATGAGGGAGGGCCCGAGGTGGACGTCGATGTGAGCGCCTGCCTCGAAGGACGGCAGGGCTTCCCCCGGCGCTGCCCGGAGTTCGTAACTGTGGCTGGTGGCGGAGGCGAGGGAGATCGCGTGGACGATGACGTCGAGGCTCTTCACCGCGGGCCCCTACGCGGTGAAGAAGTGGCTCAGGCCCAGGTCGCGCAGTCCGCGGCGGTAGGCGATGGAACTGCGGTCGGCCGGGATGTGCACTTCGAGCTTGGGGTCCAGGGGGAGGTTCTCGGGTTTCTGGACCTCGACGATGGCCCGGTCCTCTTCGAAGACCGTGCGGTTGAAGTCGTATACGCCCTGGACGGGTTGGTCGGTGTCGAAGTTGCGGGCGATCGGGGCGAACATACGCGTCTGACGGGCCGACACCGGCGAGGCGGCGTTCATGATGTTCAGCAGCCCTCCGCCGGGGAAGTGCACCACCAGCGTCGCGGTGAACGGCAGGTGGACGTCGAAGTGGCGCAACCACCGGAAGCCGGGAGGGGCCTGCTTGTCGCTGCCGTGCGGGTAGTTGGAGGCGGTGCTCCAGTAGTCCACGGAGAACCCGTGCTCGTGGCGGACCGGGGTGTAGTCGGGCACCACGGTGTCGCCGGGGTCTCCAAAGGAATTCAGATGCACGAAGCCGAAGTGGGCGACGTCCAGGAAGCCTTCGACCTGGCGGCCGGCGAACGCGGCGATGTCGATGCTGGGGCAGTTGATCTGCTGGAATCCCTCGTCGTCCCAGTGGGCCATGGCCGGGATCACCGGGACGACGTCCGGGGTCGGCCGCAGGCAGGTCCACACCAGTCCGTACCGCTCGACGACGGGGTAGGTCCGCAGGTTCAGCCGGGACGGGATCTTCGACTCCGGATGGGCCGGCACCTGCACACACCGCCCGCCGTCACCGAAACGCAGCCCGTGGTACGCACAGGTGATGCCGGTGCCGTCGCCCGCGCCGAGACTGAGCGGTACCCCCCGGTGCGGGCAGATGTCGTGGGCCACGACCACGCTGCCGCCCACCCGATAGGCGACCAGGGTCTCGTCCAGCAGGCGTACGGCGGTGGGGGCATCGCCGATCTCGCTCGACAGGGCGACCGGATACCAGCGCTGGGCGAGGATCGCCCAGTCGTCGGGGTCGAATGTGCAGTCCCTGGGCAGAGCAGGCCGGGGCAGGGCAGTCGTCATGCGAAGGTCCTTCTAGGGGTACGCCGCCGGACGACCCGGCATGCGCGCGCGGAGGCACGGACCAGGACACCGACACGGGAAAACGCGTGGGAGAGATAACCGGCAAAGGGCCGATCTCAGGAAAGCGACACCGCGGAACTGCAGGCCGCGCGGGGGGATCGGCCGCGGGTCATCGGCACGCGGTCAGGCATGCGAGCCCTCGGAGGCCGGATGCACGCCGTGAGCCACGCGCCCACGCGTCCAGGCCGACTGATGCACACGGCACCGGAGGTCCGTGAAACGCTCGCTGACGAGGCGCATCGTGCTCCCCTCCGTACTCAGTGCCGACTACGAATCGCCGGACGACCAAGGCGAGAGTGACTCACGCAGATTGCCCATCCATTCCTTGATTGTTACTTATGGATTTCATGCCCGGATCTGGCCCAGGGCGCCGAATCGAGCCCGCCCGCAGGACTGCGGCAGGGACGGGAACCATGCGGCGCCGTGAGACGGATTGTTCTCCTTCGGGCGACCTTGAGAGCCGCGTGTGACCGCTGCCCAGCTGGTCAGGCAGGGTGGTTGACTGGTTCCTCAATCCCGCGAGGTGACCTCAAGGGCGATGATCTCCCAGCCCTTTGGCGGTGGGTTGGTCGGGATGCAGTCCGAGCCGCCGTAGTACGTCGGCCTGAATGCGGATGTCGAACCAGCCGTGCCAGTGGCCGTCAGGGCCAATGCCGCAGGCAAGTCCCCAGCGGATTTCGTCCTGTTCAAAGGGCATCCAGTCGATGCCGCGGTCGCGCAGTCAAGCGCGCGCGGTCGCCATCGGCCGGAGGCAGCCCGGCAGGTTTTCGTAGGCCGCGATGGTGATCCAGTCGGCGCTCGGCGTGTCCATCGGTGATCTAGAAAGGGGACCCTCGTCTTTAGGTGTGGGGGGAATTTCTTCTTTGGGCTGCTCTGACCTCAACTATCCGCACGGGTCTGCATTGTTGGCCTCAGCCGACTAGATGGG
>Ga0075367_10001523_pt1 | contig 10022 bp, 11 predicted proteins | sample EndMethybrTD3032_FD_71399 | JGI IMG/M metagenome (GOLD analysis project Ga0075367, IMG submission 71399) | Populus endosphere microbial communities from Tennessee, USA - Endosphere MetaG P. TD hybrid TD303-2 | ecosystem: Host-associated > Plants > Roots > Endosphere | place: USA: Tennessee...
GAGTTGGAGCACCACGGGCTCATCACGCGAACCGTGCACCCGGTGGTGCCGCCTCATGTGGACTACTCGCTCACTCCGCTCGGCCGGACCACCGTGCCGATCATCGAGTCGCTGCGCGAGTGGGGCTCGGCGTTCCGTACGAAGCGAGCTCGGACCGGACGCCCCGGGTGAGCGGCGTCGGGCTGGCCGGCGGCCGCGCGACGAAGGCCCCTTGCGCCGGCCCTTGGGGCCGGCTCCACAATGGTCGCCATGCATGCACGTGCAAGGGCGACGGCCGTCGCGGACACTCCGTTGGTTCGGGCGTCCGAGGCGGCCCGGAGTCTAGGCGTCTCCACCAAAGCCCTTCGCGTGTACGAGCACGCCGGCCTGATTCGTCCACGACGCTCGCGCGCTGGCTGGCGGTTGTACGGCCCGCTCGATCTCGAAGCTGCCCGCGCCATCATCGCCTGGCGCCGGCTCGGAGTCGGGCTGGCCGACATCGCTGCACTTCAAGGCGCCGATGCAGGAGCGCGTCGCCATCTCCTGCGGACCTATCAGGCCACGCTCGAGGCCCGCGCGGGAGCCGTGGCGGCTGCGGCCGAGCGGGCAACCGGACCGAGCCGGAGTTCCGAACCTGAGTCGCTGCCAGCGGCACGGCGCCGCCCGGAGCGCGGCACGCCAGGAACGGTCACGCTCACGCTACCCTGGCCATGGGCAGGTGAACGGTGGGTGCTCGAAGGCATCGGACCGCTGAACTACATCACCGGTCCACTGGGCAGCGGCAAGACGCGGCTGGCACAGTGCCTCGCTCGGGCGATCCCAGGCGGTTCATTCGTGGGACTCGAGCGACTCGATGACGGCGCCTCGGCGGCGCGGCACCGCCTGACCGCCGATCCGCATCTCGCGGCCCGGGTCGGGCATGCCATGTCCACCATGGTCGCCGATGGCGCGTCGCCCTGTCCGGCGTTGGAGGCCCTCTTGGTGGCACTCCACTCGACCCGTCGCGGCGTCATCGTGGTGGACATGATTGAGCAGGATCTCGACGACGCGACGCAGCGCGCCGTGATCCGCTTTCTTCGCCGCGGGGATGGCATGCCTCTGGTGCTGATGACGCGGTCGACGTCCATTCTCGACCTCGCAGAGGCGAGCGAGTCGGAAGTGATCATCTATTGCCCGGCCAACCACAGCATCCCGATGCAGGTCATTCCGCGTGGGAACTCCGGCATCGACCTGGTGAACACCTGCCTGGCGTCGCCGGCGGTGCGCGCACGGACTGCCGGCGTCATCGCGTGCCGACAGATGGATGGGCCTGAGCGACTGTCAGTGTCTGTGGCGGATCCGGCCGACGTCTGAAGGGCGTCCCTGGGAGCTTGGGACGATGCCCCGCAAACGGTAGGTCACGGACGCGTGACGCTGAACGTCAACGGTCGCACTGCTCCCACGGCATCCAGTTCCCGCCGATGTCGGCGCAGGCCAACCGCTCCACCCCGAGATTTCGCGGCGGCGCCACCTTGAAGAGTCTCCGAAATGTCGCGGCGATTTCCGCATCCGACCAGCTCGGCGTCTGGCGTCGGCACCGGAAAAAGCCCGGCGACCGTCGAGGCAGTGACGACCGGGTCGGTGGGTTTCCTGGCGACGACCTGCGGCGCCGGCATCGGCTTCGGCGGTGGGCTGTCGCGCTGCTGTGCTTCCGACCGCGCGGGCACACCCGAGCACGCCGCCATCGCCGGCAGCATCAGCGCTGCGATCAGCTCCAATCGAAGGGTCTACAGCATCGCCTTGTGTCTAGGTGGCCACCCTTGCACGCCCGCGAGCGGCTCTCATCGGAGCCCGCCACGATAGCGAACCGGTCGGTAGTCCGGGAACCACATCGCACGACGCACCCTCTCGTCCAGTCCGGGCAGAATCGCGGGCGATGCGTGACCTTCGGCGACGGCGCGGCGGATCACCGCACGCGCGACCGCCTGTGAGCAGTCCCGAATCCGCGTGAGCTCGGGGTAGACCGCCGCCCGCTCCAGGTCCGCCGGGTTCACCATCTCGGCCAGCGCCCGGGCGGCATCGAGGAACATGGCGTCGGTGACGCGCCGGACATGTCCCGCCCACAGGCCCAGTCCGACGCCGGGAAAGACGAACGCGTTGTTCCCCTGGCCGACGCGGTGGGTCCGTCCACGATGGACGACCGGGTCCGACGGGCTGCCGGTCGCCACAATCGCACGACCATCGGACCACCGAATCGCCTGCTCGGCCGTGCACTCGCTCTTGCTCGTCGGGTTCGACAACGGAAAGACGATCGGCCGGTCGTTGAGCGTGGCCATCGCCCGGACCACGGCTTCGGTGAACAGGCCCGCCGTGCCCGACGTGCCGATGAGGATCGTCGGCTTGAAATTGTGGACCGTTTCTTCGAGCGTGATGCATGCGGGGTCGCGGCACACGTAGGTCGCGACCTCTTCGACCGGTCGGGCATAGGTCGCCTTGAAGTCCTCCAGATTCGGCCGCGCCTGCGTCACCAACCCCTGGCTGTCCACGGTGCAGATCCGCGTCCGTGCTTCCGTCGAGGACAACCCCGCCTCGCGCAGCGCCGATGCGAGGAGGTGTGCGATGCCTTGCGCGGACGCACCGGCTCCCGCGAGAACGATGCGCTGGTCGCGCATCTGCTGACCCGTGATTCGCAGGGACGCGAACACCCCGGCGACCGCAACGGCGGCCGTGCCCTGAATGTCGTCGTTGAACGTGCAGAGCCGGTCGCGGAAACGTTCCAGCTGGGCGATCGCGTTGGCCTTCAGGAAGTCTTCCCATTGCAGAATGGCGTCGGGATAGACGCGCATCACCGCGTCGACGAAGCGATCGATGAAGTCCTGATACTCGCGTCCGCGAATCCGTTGGTGCCGGAGGCCGAGGTACAGCGGGTCGGCCAGCCGCTCCCGATTGTCCGTGCCCACGTCCAGCAGGATCGGCAACGTCAGCCAGGGCGGGATGCCGGCGCAGGCCGTGTAGAGCGCGAGTTTCCCGGTCGGGATGCCCATCCCGCCGACGCCCTGATCGCCCAGCCCGAGGATGCGCTCCCCGTCGGTGACGACGATGACGGCCGGCGGCCGCGCGTGGTTCCTGAGAATGTCGTCGATCTGGTGGCGTTGCTCGTACGAGATGTAGAGACCGCGCGGGCGGCGGAAGATGTGCGAGAACTGCTGGCACGCTTCGCCGACGACCGGCGTGTAGACGACCGGCATCATCTCGTCGATGTGGTCGTGGAGGAGACGGAAGAACAGCGTCTCGTTCCGGTCCTGGAGGCTGGCGAGGTGGATATAGCGCTCGAGCGGCGTCGGCTTGAGACGGTAGTTCTCGTACACCCGCGCCAGCTGCTGGTCCATGGTGCTGACGGCCGCCGGCAGCAGGCCGTCGAGGCCGAGGTCGGCGCGCTCGCTCGCGGTGAATGCCGTGCCTTTGTTCGTCAGGGGATCGCGGACCAACGCTTCACCGCGCGCGTCGACCGCGATGTATGGCTCGCCCGTGACCTCATCGGGCTCGGTCAACCATTCCATGGTTCACCGTGGGTGCGGCTTCTGCGCGGCTCCGACCAACTGCGGTGGCTCATGGCGCAGGATAGCGCGATCCGTCCCGCCTCGCACGGCTTGCGCCACCGAGCTGATCGCTCCCCGGTCCCGTGCCTCGCGACTCGCCGGACGCGCCCGGGCAGCTGGTGTGCCCCTTGACGCCGGAGCCGCCCTGATGACCGTCGGCCCAGACGCCGGCCGGGCCATTCTGGGCGCGGAACGTCTCGCCGAAGACGCCGATCCAGGTCTTGCTCGTCCCGATCACGCCGGGGCCGCCCGTGTCGCCGGCGCCGAACACTCCCGCGCCGCCTTGGTGTTCTCCGCCTTCACGGCCGCGGAGGTCGAATCGGTCGTCGAGCTGACGGGGTCATTCTGGAAAGCAGGCATGTCGCACTCCTGACGCTCGTGATGCCGTGCGGCATCTTGGTCGATTCCGCATACATCCCTGAACGACGCCATTCGAAGCCGACGACCACGTCCTGTAACAAAACGGTCCAGCCTCCGTAAAACAGAGAGACAGGCCGCATGGAACTGCTGAAGCGCTTCAGGCAGGGAGACCCCGAAGCCTTCGAGGCGTTGTTCCGGCAGTTTCAGGCAGAGGTGTATGGCTGGATTCTGCGGATCGTCCGTGACCCCTCGGCGGCAGAAGACCTCACCGTCGAGACGTTCTGGCGGATTCATGGCGCGCACGGCCGCTTCGATCCAGGCGCCTCTTTCGGCGCGTGGGCACGGCGCATCGCCACCAATCTGGCGATCGACCACCTGCGAAGGACCCGTTTGGAAGTGGCGCTCCCAGAGGATCTGGCGCAGCCCGTCGCGGCGGACCCCATCGTGAGCCGCGAGACGCGTCAGCAAATCGCCGACGCCCTCGGTCGCTTGCCGTTGACACTTCGCGTGGCCGCGACGCTCTCGTTGATCGAGGAACGGTCGCCGAAGGAAATCGCCGAGGCGCTCGGCACGACCGAAGGCGCGGCCCGCGTCCGGGTCTCTCGCGCCGTTCGTCTGTTGCGCGACCAACTGAGGCGCGTGGGGGTGACGCGATGAGCGAAGCGGATCACGACGACATTCGCAGGCTGCTGCAGGAGGCGTTGCCGCGCGTGCACGTCGAGCCGAGGCGTGACCTCTGGCCGGCGATGTCACTGAGGCTTACGGCCCGGCCGCGACGGTTCGTGTGGTACGACTGGGCGCTCGCCGGGCTCGCGGGCGCCGCCCTTGCGGCCTGTCCTGATCTGATCCTCGTGCTCTTGTATCACCTGTGAACAGGAGGACCGGCGTGAACCATCCGTATCTGCGCGCCTACATGGCCGGGATCGTCGGGCCGACGGCCTTCCTGCTCGTGGTGATGACGGCCTTCACCTTCGCACGATTCGTCTTCGACGTGCCGGTCCCGATCGAGCGCGTGATCGTCTTCCCGATGGCGCTCATTCCCAACCTGTTCGGCCTCTGGAACATGCTGTACGTCGGCCTCAAGCCGCACAGCCGACACTCGATCGGCGCGCACGGCGCCCTGCTGCCCTTCGTGATCGTTCCCTCGGGGCTCGCGCTCGGCACCGTCCTTGGCGTCGTCAAGCTCGATCAGGACGGTGTGCAGGCGTTCCAGGCCGTGCACGTGCCGTACCTCAGGGCCGTGTTCGTGGTGCCCGTCGCCGTCGTCGTCTATTACCTCGTGTGGAAGTACCTCGTCGGGTTCTTCAACGATCTGGTCGGGGTCGAATGACGGCGAACGTGGAGGCCGCCGCGTCGACGGTCGACGTGCTAATCGTCGGCGCCGGTCCAACAGGGCTGACGCTGGCCTGTCAACTCGCCCGGTTTGGCGTCCGTTTCCGGATCGTCGACAAGCAGTCCGATCGCGCCCGGGAATCGCGTGCCTTGGGCGTCCAGGCCAGGAGCCTCGAGATCCTGCAGACGCTCGGCCTGGGCGAAGCTCTCGCGGTCCGCGGGCGGACCACCACGCGGCTCATGTTCCACGTGGATCGCGATGCGCCGGTGGCGATCGATCTCGGGGCGGTCCCTCGCAAGGACACGCGGTTCCCCTACATCCTCTTCGTCTCCCAGTCGGACACCGAGGCGGTACTCGGCGGGTGCCTGGAGGCCGCGGGCGTTCCGGTGGAACGGCGAGTGGAGCTGGTGCGCCTCCAGGAGGAGCCGGCGAGCGTCGCCTGCGTCCTGCGCCACGCGGATGGTCGCGAGGAGACCGTCCACACGTCGTACGTTGCCGGCTGTGACGGCGCGCACAGCACGGTTCGCAAGGCGGCCGGCATCGCGTTCGAAGGTGGCGCGTATCCACAGACGTTCGCCCTCGGCGACGTCGAGGCCGACGGGGACCTCGTGCCGCAGTCGCTCAACGCCTTCGCGCGCGGCCGTGGCGTGGCGATGTTCTTTCCGCTGGGTCATCCCAGGACGTGGCGCGTGATGGCGATGGAAGGCGTGGTGCCACGACCGTCGACGAACGCGCACGACACGGTGGCGACCGAGGAGCTGTCGCTCGAAGAACTGCAGGCGATGGTCGACGTGCCGGCCGGCGGTGCCGTCCGGCTGCACGATCCCGCCTGGCTGACGCGGTTCCGCCTCCATCATCGGCAGGCGGTCACCTACCGGCAGGGACGCGTCTTCCTGGCCGGCGACGCGGCGCACATCCACAGCCCGGTCGGCGCCCAGGGCATGAACACGGGAATCCAGGATGCCTGGAACCTCGGCTGGAAACTGGCGCTGGTGAGCCGCGGCCTCGCGGATCCCCGCTTGTTGGATTCCTACCAGTCGGAGCGCTGGCCGGTCGGCCGGACGCTGCTCAACGCCACCGACCGCGTGTTCAGCCTCTTCGCCCGCGCGGCCGCGAGCGGTGGCTGGGTGACGTGGCTGCGTCGAGTGATGATTCGTCGCGTCGTTGCGCCGGCCGTGTCGAGCCCTCGGCTGCGAGCCGTCGCATTCCACCTCGTCTCGCAGCTCGGGGTCACCTATCGCGAGACGTCAGGCGTGATCGACGGCGAGCCGACGATGGCGAACGGGCCTCGCGCCGGCGATCGCCTGCCCGATGCGCCCATCGTCCGCGACGGACAGCACACCTGGCTGCAGCAGGCGCTCGACAGCCCGCACCTGCATCTCCTGCTCTGCGGTCCGACGTCCGGATGGAACGCGCGCGAGGTCTTGCGGCTGGCCGATCGATTTCCTGAGCTGCTGGCGATCCACCACCTGGATCGCGAGCCCGCGAGCGGGGCGCTCGTCGATGCGGGCGGCGAGGCGTTCAGCCGGCTGGGCGTCGAAGAAACGGCGGTCTACCTGATCCGTCCAGACGGTCACATCGCCTTCCGGTGCGGCGGCACCGCTCTGAACGGCGTAGAACGGTTCCTCGCGACATGGTTCGCTGCTCGAGCGGCATTGCAGTAGGCGACCCTCGCTGGCTAGGCGAACATCGACCGATAGTGGTGGTACCACGAGCTCTGAAAGCGCTCGTCGGGATCGTAGCGCCGCTTCAGCGCGAGAAACTCGCGCATTTGTGGATAGCACCGCTCGACCTGCTCGCGGCTGGCCCAGCGATGGTAGGTCAGGTAGTAGCTGCCGCCGTGCGCGATGCCGAGATCGATCAGATCGCGGAACGCGCCCGCCGCCGCCTCGATCGCCGTGGGCGTGTGCTCGACGTGCAGGTTGAAGATGAAGCCGGGTTCCCGACATCGCGTGTCCCCGAAGTTCAGAAGTACGGACCGATGTGGCCGGGCGGCTCATGTCACCTTGACGACTACCTTGCCTCTTGCACGCCCCGTGTCGAGGTAGGTCAACGCGTCTTTCGTCGCGTCGAACGGAAAGCTTCGATCGATGACCGGCCGGATGATGCCGGATTCGATGAGGGACGTGATGCGGCTCAACTGCTCCCCGTTCGCTCGCATGTAGACGAACGCGTACGTCACGCCCTGGCGCTTGGCCTTCTTCCGGATGCCGAAGCTCAGAAGTCGCACGACTTGTTGCAGGAACCAGTTCAATCCCTGTTCCCTGGCGAAATCGATATCCGGTGGACCGGAGATTGAAATCAGCTTGCCGCCGGGCTTCAGCACCTTGAGGGACTTCTCGAGCGTGTCCTTGCCGAGGCTGTTCAGGACGACGTCGAAGCCGCTCAGGACGTTCTCGAAATCCTGTGTCTTGTAGTCGATGACGACGTCTGCGCCCAAGCGTCGGACGAGATCCCCATTCGTCGCGCTCGCCGTCGTCGCCACCGTCGCGCCGATGTGTTTCGCCAGCTGAATCGCGAACGTCCCCACGCCGCCGGAGCCCGCGTGTATGAGGACGCTCTGCCCTTTCTTCACGTTGGCCCGCTCGATCAGCACCTGCCAGGCGGTCAGCCCCACCAGCGGGATGGATGCGGCCTCTTCCATGGTGAGGTTCTTCGGCTTCAGAGCCACATCCGCTTCATTCATGGCGATGAACTCGGCGAGCGTGCCGATCCGATCCTGGTGCGGGCGCGCATAGACCTCGTCCCCCGGCTTGAACCGCCTCACGTTCCGTCCGACTCGGACGACGACGCCGGCGACGTCGTTGCCGAGGATCAGCGGCAGCCGGTAGGGCAGAATCAGCTTGAATTCTCCGGCCCTGATTTTGGAATCCAGGGCGTTCAACCCGGCGGCACGGACTTCGACCAATACGTCATCGGCGCGAAGCTGCGGCTCGGGCATGTCGGCGAGCCGCCCGCCGTCCTTGCTCTTGTAGCGATCGATGATGAATGCCTTCATGACCTGGTCTCGACCGGGACGTCGAGACGCGCGGCGCCGGGCCTGTCGAGGCGCAAATCCTTTCGAAGCCCGGCATCCACGATGCCGGTGGGCGCAAATCGTCGAAGCAAGCGCAGACGGTTCGCGAGCCTACCGGCTGGGTAGCGAAGTTTCGGGCGGTCCGCGCTGGCGGCCTTCACCACGACGTCGGCCACCACGCTCGGTTCGTCGGCCGTCGCCATCACCTCTTTGATCACCTGGCCCACGGCGGCACGGACCTCGCGATACTCATCGAGCTTCGCATCGGCTTCCAGCAAGTTCGTGTCGAACTGCGTCTTGGTGTACGCGGGCTCGATGACCGACACCCTGATGCCCCTCGTGCGCAGCTCGTGGTCGAGCGATTCCGAATAGCCCTCGACCGCGTGCTTCGTCGCGGCGTAGAGCGCTCCATAAGGCATCGGTAGGAGCCCCAGCACGGAGCCGATGTTGATGATGCGACCGCTTCCTTGGCGGCGCATGTGCGGCACGACGGCGCGGGTCATCCGGATGAGCCCGAAGAAGTTCGTCTCGAAGATCGACCGCGCCTGCTCGATCGAGCTCTCTTCCGCCCCGGCGGGAGCGACACCGAAGCCGGCGTTGTTCACGAGCAAGTCGATGCGGCCTTCCCGCCCCATCACCTCGCCGACGGCGGCGTCGACCGAGGCATCGCTGGTCACATCGAGGGGCAGCATCTGGAACGATCGGGAGCGGCCGCTCGCCCCTCGTCTGCTGGTACCGTAGACGGTGTAGCCACCCTTTGCGAGCCGCTCCGCCGTGGCTTCCCCGATGCCGGAGGAGGCGCCTGTCACGATCGCTGTCTTGTTCCTCATGATCTCGATCCTTCCTCGCGTTGACCGGTTGTTCGGGTGCCAAGGCTGTCGCCGTCCGATCCCGATAATATGACGATCATCATATTAATGGACGGCGCACGCCCGCGGCGGTTCCGGCCGTGTCAGCTAGTGTTTGGGGCTGAAGTGCTTCAAGGCCGCTTCGCGTAGCGCCTCGGAAAGCTGCGAATCGTCGACGGCGCGCGCCAGCACCAGGGCGCCGACCATCGTCGCCACGGTGACGAGCGCGTTCTCGTGCGCGCCCGGCTGCCCCCAGCCTGGCGATTCTCGGGCAACCAGGTCGACCATCTCCTTGAGCCGACGCGTAGCGGCGCGGCGCACCTCGGGTGCCTGCCGCGGCGTCTCTGAGCAAAGCGCGGCCACACCGCAACCGGTCTCGATGGCTTCGACGTGCGCGTTCGAGAGGTAAGCCCGCATCATCGCTTCGAGCGCCTGCCGCGGCGGCGCGGCGGCCGCGATGCGCGCCGCCGCTGCCACGCCTTCGGCGCCGGCTCGGTCGGCGGCCTCGGCAAGCATCGCCTCGCGCGAGGCGAAATGGGCATAGAAGCCGCCATGCGTCAGGCCGGCCTCCTTCATGATGTCGGCCACGCCGGTGCCGCTGTAGCCGCTGCGTCGGATGGCACGCGCGGCGGCCTCGACAATGCGTTCGTGCGTGGCGTCCTTGCGCCTGGGAGTCGTTCGTCTCCGGCTGCCAGCGGCGGTCATATGATGACCATCATACAGAGGCTGGCGCCGGGAAGCAAGGTTCAACTGCGAGCTTCGGACGCTGCTCTTCGAGCGCCTTCGTCGTCCGGGACGCAGGGATTCGTGACGTGCCAGTCCGGAGCATCGGAGGCGCGAAGTCCCCGCTCTAACAACCGTCCGTCCGGCCCGACGACGATGTCATCTCGCGAGATGAGACTCAGGCG
>Ga0075367_10001524_pt1 | contig 10015 bp, 8 predicted proteins | sample EndMethybrTD3032_FD_71399 | JGI IMG/M metagenome (GOLD analysis project Ga0075367, IMG submission 71399) | Populus endosphere microbial communities from Tennessee, USA - Endosphere MetaG P. TD hybrid TD303-2 | ecosystem: Host-associated > Plants > Roots > Endosphere | place: USA: Tennessee...
TTCTCTACTACTACCTGAAGGACAAGGAGGACATCCTCTACGAGTGCTCGCGCATCGCCACCGAGCAGATGCACGCCATGCTGGCCGACGTCCGCAAGGCAGAGGTCACCGGCTGGCAGCGCATCGAGATGGCTTTTCGCGGCTATGCCGAGATCATGACCACCGATTTCGGCGTGTGCCTGATCCGCAATTCCGCGCCGGGATCGCTGCCCTCGAAGAGCCGCGAAAAGCTGTGGGCCGGACGCCGCCGCCTGAACAAGGAGATCGAGGTGTTCATCGCCCAGGGCATCGCCGACGGCTCGATCCGCACCTGCGATCCGAAGACGCTGTCGTTTGCGCTGTTCGGCGCATTCAACTGGATGACGATCTGGTATCGCGCCAATGGCCGGCTGCGCCCGGCGACGATTGCCGACAACTTCCTCGACATTATTGCGCGCGGCGTCGTGCCGCCACAGACGCCATCTCGGTGACGCATGCGGGTTTTTGACTGGTTCGAGTATCATGCGATGGCCCGCCCCGAGGTCGCGTTCCTGCGCCAGGACGGCCGCACGCTCACCTACGGCGAAGCCGAGCGCGGCGCCAATCGCTGGGCCCAGGCGATGATCTCGCGCGGCCTGCAGGTCGGCGACCGCATTGCCTATCTGTCCACCAATTCCATCGACATGGGCCTGATGTTCATCGCAACGGCGAAAGCCGGCGTTGCGCCCGTGATGCTGAACTATCGTCTCGCCCCGCGCGAGTGGCTCTGGATTCTGAAGGACTCCGGCTGCCGTGCCATTTTCGTGCGCGGCTCCGAGTACATGCAGTCGATCGACAGGCTGCGCGGCGAGCTCGCCGAGATCGAGCACTTCGTGGCGGTGGACACCGATCCCCTGCCTGGCTGGATGACGCTGGAGGAATTTCTTAGGCCGGGCTGCGAGGAGCAGCCGCGCCGGCCGGTCGGCGCCGACGACATGCTTTATCTCATCTACACCTCCGGCACGACCGGCCTGCCGAAAGGCGTGATGATCAGCCACAAGAACGTCATCGCCCATGTCGAGCAGTCGATGGTGGCGTCGTGCGTGGCACGGGCTCCCGGCGCCCGCGCGCTGGTCGCGACGCCGCTCTACCATGCGGCCGGCGCCCTGCGGATCATGACCGCAGCCATCAACGGCGGCACGGTCGTGCTGATGGAGCATTTCGAGGCAAAACGGTTCGTCGAGCTGATCGACGCCGAGAAGATCAACTCCGTCAACATGGTGCCGTCGATCATCCAATCGCTGCTCGACGAGATCCCGGACATCGCCGCCTACGACTTCAGCAACCTGCAGGTCATCTACTACGGTGCCGCGCCGATCTCCGAGACGACGCTGAAGCGCGCGCTGCAGGTGTTTCGCTGCCCGCTCATCCAGGGTTATGGGCTGACGGAATCGACCGGCGGCATCGCCTATCTGAACGAGGTCGATCACCAGAAGGCGCTGGACGGACGCCTCGAGCTGCTTCGCTCGACCGGCAGAGCCGTCGTCCTGTCCGAGATCCGCATCGTTGACCGCGAGGACAACGAGTTGCCGCGCGGCACCGTCGGCGAGCTGGTGGTGCGCGGACCGAACGTGATGAAAGGCTACTGGAAGAATCCGAAAGCTACGGCAGACGCGATGCGCGGCGGCTGGCTGCACTCGGGCGACGCGGCCTCGATGGACGACGACGGCTACGTCTACCTGCGGGACCGCATCAAGGACATGATCGTCTCCGGTGGCACCAACATCTACCCGGTCGAGGTCGAGAACGCGCTGCTCGAGCATCCTGACCTGGCCGACGTCGCAGTGATCGGCATCCCCGACGTCAAATGGGGTGAAGCCGTGATGGCGGTTTGCGTCTGCCGCGACGGCCGCGAACCGAAACCGGACGAGCTGATCGCCTTCTGCCGTGAACGGCTCGGCGGCTACAAGATTCCGCGCCGCTACCAGTTCGTGCGCGAATTGCCGCGCAACGCCAGCGGCAAGGTTTTGAAGCGCGTCCTGCGCGAGCCTCACTGGGCCGGCCACGCGCGCGGCGTCGCTTAGTCCTCCGCCGCCCCCGCGGACCTCACTGACCATACCGAACGGTAGTGGCCCATTGTCGCCGCTGCACCTCGATTTGCATTCGCGCGCCGGAAAAGTCTCGAAAGAGCGAACGGGCTTCCCTTCTTCCGCATCCTGAATTATACCCATGGGTAGGATCGCGATAGACGGACCGCCGGGGAGACATTTCGAATGCTGCGTCTTGCACTCATCGCTGCTGCTGCAATCGTCGTTGCAACGACCGCCTCGCCGTCGCGATCGCTTGCCCAGGAGGGCTATCCGACAAAACTCGTCAAAATCGTCGTGCCCTATCCGGCCGGCGGTCCGACCGATCTGGTCGGCCGTCTCGTGGCGCAACGACTGTCCGATCTGTGGAAGCAGCCCGTCATCGTCGAGAACAAGGCGGGTGCATCCGGCGTCATCGGCTCCGAAACCGTCGCGCGCTCGCCAGCGGACGGCTATACGCTGCTGCTCGGCAACAACGCTTCGCAAGGCACGTTCGAGCAGCTCAATCCGTCGTCGACGCCCTATCGCACCCTCACCGATTTTGCGCCGGTGGCGCTCGTCGGCGTGTCGCCGCTGGTCATGGTGGCGGGCCCGCAGCTGCAGGCAAAGACCATCCACGAGTACATCGCGCTGGCAAAATCCAGTCCGGGCAAGCTGAACTATGCATCGGCCTCGCTCGGCAGCGCGCCGCATCTGGCGTCCGAGCTTCTCAACATCGTCGCCGGCATCAAGGTCGAGCACATTCCCTACAACGGCACGGCACCGGCCATCCAGGCGCTCGTCTCCGGCACAGTCGACAGCTACATGGGCGGCGTCTCCAGCGTCATCGCCCAGGTCGAAGGCGGCAAGGCGCGGATCATCGGCGCCGTGTCCGAACGCCGCATCAGCGCCCTGCCCGACGTGGCGACGCTCAAGGAACAGGGCGTCGATGTCGCCTTCGACTCCTGGTACGGCCTGATGGCGCCGGCCAGCGTGTCTCCCGCCATCCTCGACAAGATCAACGCCGACGTCCGCAAGGTCATGGACGGCGATGCGACCAAGGCAGAGCTGGAAAAGCTCGGTTTTGAACGGCAGCTCGGCACGCGGGCCGAATTCGCGGCGATGCTGAAGAACGAGATCGGTCGGATCGGCCGGATCATCAAGGACGCCAGGATCGAAGTGAAGTAGAGCGGGCCATGCAAGCATCAGGGTTGGTCCGCTCCAGCTTCGACGAAACGACCACCGCGGCCGAGGTCGTGCGCGGCATGAACCTCGAGGGAAAGGTCGCCCTCGTGACAGGCGGCGCTGCCGGTATCGGCCTCGAGATTGTTCGCGCATTGGCGCAGGCCGGCGCCGAGGTTTTCATCGGCGACATCGACGTGGCCGCATGCGAGCGGGCGGCTGCGGACATTTGCGGCGGCAATCCGCACGTCCGCGTCAGCGCTGCGCGGCTGGACCTCGGCGACCTCGCTTCGGTTCGGGATTTTGCAAGCTCCTTCCTCGCGACCCGGCCAACGCTCGACATCCTCATCAACAATGCCGGCATCATGGCGCCGCCGCTCGGCTACACCCGTAGCGGCCACGAGCTGCAGTTCGGCATCAACTATCTCGGCCACTACGCGCTTTCGACGGCGCTGCTGCCTGCGCTTGCAAAAGCCTCCGCGGCCCGCGTCGTGTCCGTGAGCTCGATCGGCCATCGCCGCGCCGACATCAACTTCGACGATATCGACTACCGCACTCGCCCCTACGATCGCTGGGAGGCCTACGGGCAATCGAAGACAGCCTGCGCGTTGCTGGCCGTGGCGATCACGGACACCCAGCGCGAGCGCGGCATCACCGCCAACGCCGTCAATCCAGGCGGCTCGATGACCGGCCTGCAGCGCTACCTCACGCAGGAGGAGCTTCGCGCGCTGGGCTGGCTCGACGAGCACGGCAACGTCTTGGCGCGCTGGCGCAGCCCGGCGCAATGCGCGGCGACCTCGGTCTGGGCCGCCACCGGCGCCGAGCTTGCCGGGATCGGCGGCCGCTATCTGGAGAACTGCAACGAGGCTGAGCCGTGGCAGCGCGAAAAGCCGATGCAGGGTTTCATGCCGCATGCGCTGTCGCGCGACAATGCGCTGCGGCTGTGGGAGCTGTCGCAGCGCCTCGTCGCAGGCTGAGGCCGTGACACGACGGCATGGAGGTGCGCAGTGCTGACGCGTCGACTGCTGCTCGCAACGGCTGCGGCAACTCTCAGCCGCGGCTATGCCTTCGCCGACGAGCCTTACCCGAACCGTGTCGTCCGGATCGTCGTCCCCTATCCGCCCGGCGGTCCGACCGACCTGCTTGGACGCCTTGCGGCGCAAAATCTCGCGACCGCGTGGAAGCAATCCGTCATCGTCGACAACAAGCCCGGCGCCTCCGGCTCGATCGGCTCGGACATCGTCGCAAGGTCGCCACCGGACGGATACACGCTGCTGCTCGGCAACAATGCCTCGCAGGGCACTTACGAGCTGCTCAATCCCGCCTCCTCGACCTACGCCACCCTGCGCGATTTTGCGCCGGTCGCGCTGATCGGCGTCGCGCCGCAGGTGCTGATCGTCGGCAGCCACCTCAAAATCGACAACGCGAGAGACCTGATCGCCTTCGCAAAGGCAAATCCCGGCCGGCTGAATTATGGCTCGTCGGCGATCGGCAGCGCGCCGCATCTTGCAGCGGAGCTGTTGAAGCTCGCCACCCACACCGACATACAGCACATTCCCTACAACGGCGCAGCTCCCGTCATGCAGGCGATCGTCGCCGGCACCATCGATCTCTATATCGGTGCGCCGTCCACGGTGATGCCGCACGTGCAGGCCGGCACCGTCCGCGCGATCGGTGCCGTGTCGCCCGAGCGTATCGGCGCGATGCCGAACCTGCCGACCCTGCGTGAGCAAGGGATCGACGTCGTCTACGACTCCTGGTTCGGCCTCCTGGCGCCGATCCGCGTGCCGTCGGACATCCTCGATCGCATCAATCGCGACCTCAACGCCACGCTTGGCGGAGACGCCATGCAGGCGGAGCTCGCAAGGATCGGTTTTGACCGCAGGTTGGGCACGCGCGCGGATTTCGGCGATATGCTGCAGGCCGAGATCACGCGAACGCGCGAGCTGATCGCCACGGCGAAGATCACCGCGCAATAGAGCGAGCATTTTTATGCGAGCCATCGAAATCACACGCTGGTCGACGCCTGAGGATCTTCGCGTCAGCGACATCGCCGCGCCGGCTTGCGGCCCAAATGATGTGCGCATCCGCGTCGGCGCCACGACCGTCACCTACGCCCTGTCGCTGCTGATCGCCGGCAAATATCAGCGCAAGCCGGCGTTTCCATTCGTTCCGGGCAATACGGCCGTCGGCACCGTGATCGAGACCGGCTCCGCGGCCAAACGCTTCCGTGTCGGCGATCGCGTCCTTGCATCGATGGAGTTCGGCGGTCTGGCGGAGGAAGCGGTGGCCACTGAGGCCAACGTCTACGGCATACCGGATTCCCTGCCCTTCTCGCGCGCGATCGCATTCAACACCGCCTACAACTCGGTCGCCGCGGCGCTGATCTGGCCGCACCTGCTCGACATCAAACGAGGACACAAGTTGCTGGTGCACGGCGGCGCAGGTTCGGCCGGCTCGGCAGCGGTCGAGATCGGACGTCATCTTGGCGCCACCGTCATCGCGACCGCCTCGACCGAAGCCAAGCGTGCCTTCGCCACCGCGCGCGGCGCGCACCATGTGCTGCCGGCAGAACCCGCCCACTTGCGCGACCGCGTGATGGATATCGTCGGCGCGCCCGGCGTCGACCGCGTGCTCGATCCGGTCGGCGGCCCGCTGTTTCTGGAATCGTTGCGCTGCCTGCGGCCCGAAGGCCGCATCCTGCCGCTGGGTTTTGCCGGCGGAAACATCCCGCAGATCCCGGCGAACCTCCTCGTCGTCAAGAACATCACTGTGTGCGGGCTCTACATGGGCTACTACAAGATCGATGAGCGCGCACGGTTCGAGCCGCAGATGCGCGCGCTGTTCGACAAGCTCGGCGCGTGGTTCGAGGCCGGCGCGATCGATCCGCTCCTCAGCGCACAGTTTCCGCTCGACCGCGTCACGGACGCGTTCGCAAAGGTGCTCGATCGCAACAACATCGGCCACGTGGCTGTCATGGTCGGCGACGGTGCGTGAACCTCACACCACGCTCGGCCGGTCATAGACCTCGCCTTGCATCGGCCACCACGCCACGCCCTCCTCGCGCAGCTTGCTCATCGACGCGGCATCGAGACCCAAAAGCTCGCCGAGAATGCCGCGCGTGTCGGCGCCGAGGCCCGGCGCGTGGCGAAAACCCTTGAACGGGTGGTTCGACATCTTCACCGGATTGCCGGCGACTTTCAGATGCCGTCCAACCGGATGATCGAAGCTGACCAGCATGTCCCGCAGCGCCACATGCGGATGCTCGAACGCCTCCGGGATGGTCGTGACTTTTGCACCGGGAATGCCGGCCGCGACGAACCGGCGCTGCCATTCGTCGGCGTCGTGCGCCTGCATCGCCTCGCCGACCAGTGCGTTGAGCTCATCCTCGTTCGCCTGCCGGTCCTGCTCGGTCTTGAAGCGCGGATCGTCAATCCACTCCGGATGACCCAGAACCTTTGCTGCCGTCGCCCAGAACTGGCGCGTGATGCCGAGCACGAACCAGCGGCCGTCAGCCGCCTTGAACGGGCCGTAGGGCAACGCGCCGCTGCCGCCGCGGCGCGGCGATGCGGAATATTTGATGCCCGCCATTGCCGGCGGCACGCGATAAGAGTTCATCGCCAGTTGCGCATCGAGCAGGGCGATGTCCAGCACAGCACCGCGCTGCTCGCTCCTGCGCCGGCGCAACGCCGCCAGCACGCCGATCACCGCATAGAGCGCGCCGGCGATGCCGCCGATCGGGTTGCCCCAGCGGACCGGCGGCGAGCCCTTCTCGCCGGTGCCGGTGATGCTCATGCCGCCGCCGAGCGCCTGCACGGTCGCATCGTAAGCGGGAAGTTGCGACCACGGACCGCTGTGGCCGAAGCCGGAGACCGAGCAGGCAATGATGTCCGGTTTCAGCGCGCGCAGGCTTTCGGCGTCGAGGCCGAGCCGCTGCATCACGCCCGGCTTGTAATTGTCGTAGACCACGTCGGCGATGCGCACGAGGTCGCGGACGACGGCAACGCCGCGCTCGCTCTTCAGATCGAGACAAAGGCTGCGCTTGTTGCGGTTCAGGCCGAACATGTAGGCGATGTCGGGACGAACTTTTCCGTCCTCGGGCTCCGGCGTCGGTTGTGGCTCGGCCTGCGGTGGCCGCTCGACCTTGATCACGGTCGCGCCGAGATCCGAGAGGATCTGCGTGCCGAGCGTGCCGCTCGGCTCGTCGCCGCAAAATTCGAGCACCAGCAGCCCGCGCAGGCTGCCCTCGACGCCTGCGAGTTTTGCGACTGCCTCGCTCATAGATCGGCTCCGTCGGTCGCACCCGCCGCCTTGAGCGCTGCGATCTGCTCGTCGCCAAAGCCTGCCTTGCGCAGCGACGTGCCGCTGTCGGCGCCGCGCCCCACTGGCGGCCGTTGCGGAAACGCAGCCTCGCCGACAAACCGCAACGGACTGCCGGCCGCGGCGACGACGCGGCCGCCGGCGTCCGTGAACGTCACGCACATCCCGCGCGCTGCGGCTTGCGGCTGCTCCAGCGCCTCGGCGATGGAATTGACCCTGCCGCACGGCACGCCGCGCTCGATCAGGATGGCTTCCCACTCGGCTGCAGGCCGCTCGCGCAGTTTTGCTTCGATCAGGGCATCGAGCGCCGGCTGATTGGCCTGGCGATCTTTCAGCGTGAGAAAACGCTTGTCGGTGAGCCACGTCGGTTCGTTCAGCCCCACGGTGAACGCCCTCCAGAAATTCGACGCCACGGCGATCACCAGCCAGGCGTCGTCCTTGCACTGGAACGGCCCATACGGCACGGCGCCGGCGCCACCGCGGCGCGGCGACGGCACGCCGAAATCGACGCCTGCGCCAAATGCCTGCGGCACGCGATAGGTGTTCAGCGCCAGTTGTCCATCGAGCAGCGAAACCTCGACGGCTTGTCCCTTGCCGCTCCGCTCGCGTTCCTCGAGCGCCGCAAGAATGCCGATGACCGCATACATGCCGGCGGCGATGTCGCCGACCGGGACACCCCAGCGGCACGGCATTGCGCCTTCTTCGCCGGTGCCGGTGATGCTCATCGAGCCGCTGAGCGCCTGCACCGCGACGTCGTAGGCGCCGACCTCCGCCCAGGGACCCTCGGAGCCGAAGCCGGTGATCGAGCAGCAGATGATCTTTGGATTGATGGCCTTCAGCGCGGCGTAGTCGAGGCCGAGCCGTTTCAGAACGCCGGCGCGAAAATTGTCGTAGACGACGTCGGATACCTTGACCAGCGCATGGAAGGCGGCGACGCCGTCCTTGCTCTTCAGGTCCAGACAAAGGCTCGACTTGTTGCGCTGGAGCGCGAACGTAAACCCCTCCGTTTCGGCAACGGCCTCGCCTCTTGCCCGCGGCGGCCATGGCGCTTCCGCAGGCGGCGGCTCGACGCGGATGACGTCCGCGCCGAGATGCCCGAGGATCTCCGAGCCGTAGGGACCGGCAACGACCGTCGACAGGTCGAGCACACGGACGCCGGAGAGTGGAAGCGAAGCCTCTTGCACAGGCGCTTCTCCTTCTTAGAGCGTTCGCGCGATCAGCATCTTCATGACCTCCGAGCTGCCGCCGGCGATGCGGCGCACGCGGGCGTCGGTGTACATGCGCGAGATCGGCATTTCGGTCATGTAGCCCCATCCGCCATGCAGTTGCAGGCATTCGTCCACCACACGGCATTGCAATTCGGTATTGAACAGTTTTGCGATCGCAGCTTCATCGCTGGTGAAATCCCCGTCCATGCATTTGGTGATGCAGTGGTCGAGATGAGCCCAGGCGACGGTGATCTGCGTCTTGAGCTCGGCCAGCTTGAACTGGGTGTTCTGGAAGTCGATCAGGTTCTTGCCGAAAACCTTGCGCTCCTTCACGTAGGCAACCGTGATGTCGAACGCCTTCTGGGTCGCGCCCATGGCAACGGTGGCGATCGACAGCCGCTCCTTCGGGATCAGGTTCATCACCTGGGAGAAGCCCTTGTTCTCCTGCCCGAACAGGTTGCCGGCCGGCACCCGGACATTGTCGAAGAACAGTTCTGCGGTGTCGGACGCCTTCATGCCCATCTTGTCGAGCCGCTTGCCGCGACGAAAACCGGGCCGGTCGGCCTCGACCAGCATCAGGCTCACGCCCTTCGCCCCGAGCTCCGGTGCCGTCTTCACCACGACGATGAAGAGGTCGGCGTTGATCCCGTTGGTGATGAACGTCTTTGCGCCATTGACGACGAACTCGTCGCCTTCACGCTTGGCCGTGGTCGAGATCGCCTTGAGGTCACTGCCGGCATGCGGCTCGGTCATGGCGATCGCGCCGATGATCTCGCCGGTGACCATTTTGGGCAGCCACTTCTTCTTTTGCTCCGGCGTGCCGAGCACCTCGAGATAGGCCGCGACGATGTCGGTGTGGGTCTGGATCGTGAAACTGCCCTGCCCGGTATAGCCGAGCTCCTCGTCGACGATGCACAGATAGCGGAAGTCGCCCGCGGCTCCGCCGTACTCGGTCGACAGCGTCGGACACAGCAGTCCGGCTTCACCGGCCTTGCGCCACAACGCGCGCGGAATAAGGCCTTCCTTCTCCCAATCGGCGATGTTCGGCATCAGCTCGGCGGCGAAGAACTTCCGAACCGTCGCCCGGAACAGCTCGTGCTCCGGCTCATAGATCCTGCGGTTTTCCATCATGACGGTTCTGCTCACGCCTCGTCTTCGGCCGGCGCCGGGTTGACGTAGTTCTGCAGCAGCGCCTGCGGCACCATCTTCACGAGCTCGTCGAAATCGAACACGCCCTTGCCGTTCTTCATCAGGCTGTACTTGATTTCCGGGTCGTTATAG
>Ga0075367_10001526_pt1 | contig 10010 bp, 13 predicted proteins | sample EndMethybrTD3032_FD_71399 | JGI IMG/M metagenome (GOLD analysis project Ga0075367, IMG submission 71399) | Populus endosphere microbial communities from Tennessee, USA - Endosphere MetaG P. TD hybrid TD303-2 | ecosystem: Host-associated > Plants > Roots > Endosphere | place: USA: Tennessee...
TACCTATCTGCATGCCGTGCGTGAAGGCGATGTCGCTTGACTGCTCGGCCAGCATCGCGCGCAGTTGGCTGCGCGAAGTCTTGATAAGACGTTTTACGAGAAACGTGGGTGCGTACAGTGGCAATGACGCGCGCAACCGTCCATCCGGCGCTACCCGTATGCGTACGTGCGAAGCCTTGGCGCTGCGCCGGAGGATGATATGGCCAAATTCTTCGTCGATGACGCTTGGCAACGTGTGGTCCTATCGAATCGTTATGTTACGCCTACCAGTTGGGTCGGGCCGTACGGGGGCGGTAGTGTGAAGTGATATGGTAGCGCGTGGTTCGGATAATTTCTTGAGGATGACCTTCGCCTGGGTGGCGTAGGTATGCTTGCCGCTGATGACGACGATTTTTTCCGGGGCGGATGGTGGAACGAATAGCTGTGCTGCCTTATCGTAGGCTTCGCCCTTCAGGACGCGATTATTGGTGTCGGCGCTTGGCCGGCCGGATCGGTTCTTGGCGGTCGTGGGCTCGGTTTGCACCCATACCACGAGCGTTTCGTACCCTGCGGAGCGGGCAGATTGCGCGATTTGTGCCCTTGCGGCCCGACTGTCGGTGATGCCATCGACGACAATGGATTGCTTGGTCTTCAGGAGCTCCTGCAGTTGGTCATACGCTATGTCGTCGGCCTCCTTCATCTCTTTTCCTAGGTGTTGCGTGATTTTTTCGCGGCTGACGAGCGGCGCGTGAAACGTATCGGCAAATTTATCGGCAAAAAAAGATTTTCCGCTTCCTGGGACTCCCACCATGACGAGGAGATGTGGTTTGGCGAGGCTCAACGATTTCATATATGACAGTATAGCAAAAATATGGCTGAATGGCATGTTCGTGACATGGCAATATGTTTTATACCGCTTACGTTTGATGAACTCGCGACAAAATTGACAGTTTACAAAATCTATGATACACTGCATAAAACTAAGGTTTGTGGAGAACCAAGGGAGGAAAATAAGAGGCATGAAGAGGTTTTATGCGTCGCTGGCGTCATTAACGCTGGTAGTTGCGGGATTGTTACTGTTTAATTTCATGGGAGCCGACTCAAGCGCGGCACTGCCCCGTGACTGTGACAACAACTCTATTATTTACTGTGGTGGTATTACGTCGAGCGAACTGGCTTCGCGTTACAACGCCAACAAAACGGGTGACCTAAAGACGATCTACCATTCGTACGGTCTTTCGGACTACGAAATGACTCACGCTAGCACTTCGGCGAAAATGGGCGAAGTACACCGTGACGGCCGTGTTACGGTCAATGGCGAGACTGTCGCTACTGGCGCCACGAGCATTGGTCGCCAACAACTGTACGCCAACCGTACTAAGGTCAAGATTGGCAACAAGTACTACTACGAAGGTTCGCCTCAGTACAGCTATGCAAAGGGTGTCGAGTCAATCGTTGCCTACGTGTTCTTTGACGAGGATGGTAACTTCAAGGCAGCCGTCATGACATCGTGCGGCAACCCTGTCCACGCCCACCCAAAACCAAAGCCAGTGTATACATGTAACGCACTGACGGCTGATAAGATCAGCCGCACCGAGCGCAAATTTACGGCAAGTGCCAGCGCAAAGAACGGTGCCAGTATCGTTAGTTACACGTACGACTTTGGCGACGGCAGCACTAAGACGACTACTGCAGCTACACAGAATCATACTTACACCAAGCCAGGTACGTACGTAGCTAAACTGACCGTTACCGTAAAGGTAAACGGCCAAACCAAGACCGTCAGCGGTCCGAAGTGCCAGGCAAACGTTACTATCGAGACTCCACCGCCAACGCCTGAATATATATGTAACGCGCTGACCGTCGACAAGATCGACCGCACGCACTTCAAGTTTTCTACTAGCTACACCGTTACGAACGCAACGTTCAAAAAGGTTAGCTATGTCATCCGCGACGCGAGCGGCAGCGAAGTTGCCAACCTCGACGGCGACACCTATGCCCAAGACAAGCCTGCGGCGTACAGCGTACAAGCCTACGTAACCGTTGACGTAAAGGGCGAAGAAAAGACCGTTACGGCCGACAGCTGTAAGCAGCCGTTCACCGTTACCCCACCGAACAAGGTGCAGGTTTGTGACCAAAACACCGGTAAGACCATTACCGTCGAAGAAAAGGACAAAGACAAGTACAAGCCAGTCGGTGACGTTGCTTGTCAGCCGCCTGCCGAATTGCCGCACACCGGCCCTGCCGAAATTATTGGCAGCACGCTAGGCATCGGTTCGCTGATCGCCTCGATCGGTTACTACGTTGCTAGCCGCCGTGGACTCCTCTCGGAACTCCTAGGTCGCTAATTTTAACCGACTCCCACTAAAAGATCCCCACCCGGGGATCTTTTGCTATATACTAGGTTTATGCCTGAAAAACTACATCGTCACGCGTCACCTCGCGTTTTTATTACCTCTGGAGTCATTACTGTTCTTAGCCTCGCCCTCGTGCTGTATTTCATGGGCCCCGAGGCGATGCTGATTGCCGCGACGCTTATGATCATCGAGCTGACATTCAGCTTTGACAACGCTATCATCAATGCTCGTACCCTATCCAAAATGAGCCCGTTTTGGCAGCGTATGTTCATGACGGTAGGTATCTTGGTGGCTGTCTTTGGCATGCGTATCGTGTTCCCTATCCTTATCGTCATGTTTACGGCAGGCCTTGGTTGGGGTGAGGTAATCCATTTAGCCCTTCAGGAGCCAGATAAATATGCCGAGGCACTTCATCATGCGCACCCAAGCATCGCGGCATTCGGTGGCATGTTCTTGTTCACGCTGGCGCTTCACTTCTTCTTTGACAGCTCGCGCGAGATACGATGGCTGCAATCTATCGAACGCCCCATGCAGGCGATTAATCGCCGAGGCTTGTATGTGTTCGTGAGCGCGCTTTTGCTCGCCTTCATCACCTTTTTCCCGGCCAATCACCACCCGCGCGAAACGCTGAGCGCCGGTCTTATGGGGATTTTTGTCTACGTGGTTATTCACGGCTTGTCCGAACTGTTTACGCGCCAGCACGAAAAGGCCGAAAAGAAGGCCGGCAAGATGCTGCAAGCTGGGGCGGCGGCGGGCTTCGCGTCATTCCTCTACCTAGAAGTCCTGGACGCGAGCTTTAGCTTTGACGGCGTTATCGGTGCTTTTGCCGTCACGAAAGACGTCGTACTGATTGCTGTCGGCCTGGGTATCGGCGCGCTGTGGGTGCGCTCGCTTACTCTTTATATCGTGCATCGCAAAGTGCTGCACACGTACAAGTATCTTGAACATGCGGCGCACTATGTCATTGCCGCGCTAGCAATCACGCTCCTGATCGGCCTGTTTTACGAAATCCCGGAAATGTACGTCGGGCTGATCGGCCTGCTCGTCATTGCCGCTGCTATAGCCAGCTCGATAAAAGACAACAAAAAAGACGATATCGTCAAGCTGTAGTATCCCAGCTCGTGGGCAGGTCACAGTACTGCTCGTAGCGTTTGGCCGCGGCGCCAATACTGCCTATCTCTTTTTGCGTCAGCGACTCGAACGGCTGAATAGAAAGCTGCTGCTTAGCCGTGCGGACCGTACGCTTCCAGGTGCCTACTACTTGCCCGTCAATGACGAGGGTTGGTAGGAACATGCCGTTGTTACCAGGTACGATCTTGTTCGCGTGCAGCTCATGTAGTGCCGCGGAGCGATTTTTATAGCCAAGCATGTATTCGTCAAAACCTGGCAACAAAAAGGTAGCATTAGGTGCCAGCTTGATATCACGGCCCATCCAGTAAGTGGTGTCACCCGACTCGACGCTTTCTAGGTTTTCTTTTGCAAGCTCCAGGCCAAGTTTGGCATCACTTATCTTCATCGAACCCCAACCGGCGAAATCTTTAAGGGATGCAGGGCCGTGACTGGTAAAGAACCGTTTGGCTAGCTCGCCTAGGGCTTCTTCTCGCGGCTTATCCGGCGTAGGTGGCAGCCATTCATCCAGCAGCACGTGGGTCGGTTGCTTGCCCTCGTGCGGCCCAAAACAAATAAGGCCCAGCTCGGCAAAATAATGCAGCAAATGAAGGCCGCGTTGCCCGGTCGTGACGATGCCGCGCTGGTCGAGTTCGGCACAAAGCGCGCTGCGGGTCAGGCATTTGCCGCCAGAAAGTGCCGAAGTAATAATTTCACGGCTTTTGCTTATGACGGCATCGTCAAGGCCAAGCCCGCGCATGCGCGACGCTGATGCCGCGATACTTCGCGGCGCGAGGAGCCCTACCATCCAGCGTACGTCTTCGGCGGCAACGAAATGCAGCGTGCCGCGCATAGGCCATGTGCGGACGATTTGCTGGTTGGTAATGGCTTTTTCTACGTCGCTGCGAGTAAGGGTAGGCGTACGAAGGGCTACCGACCACAAAGCGCCGCCGTAATCTTGGGCTTGCATGGCACCCATCCAGGCGACGACGTCATGAGCATTGGTAAAATCGGCCTGGCTAATATGCTGGGCGGACAGGCGCAAGCGAGCAATGTCTTCGGGCGCCATGCTAGCCTTCGACCAGGGGTTGAATTTTCGTAATAAACCGATGCAGCTCTGGGTCGAACCGTGCGAGTGGCGCATGTAAAATGTCGTCGATTCCCCACCAACGGACATCGGCGAACTTATCGTCCTCGATCGTCAGTTGGGTCGACTCGCTTGCCGTCAGTACGTACCAGAGCGACACGTCGGTATGCTCGCCTTGGCCGTTGGTCGTGGTGACGGTAATGAAGTGCGGGTTTGGTTTGCCTAGGAACTCGGCGGTAATGCCTAGTTCTTCCTCACACTCCCTACGAACGGCGTCGGCCGGGTCTTCATCTGGGTCGACATGCCCACCTGGTGGCAGCCAAAGCTTGGCTAAAAGATGGTCTTGCAAAAGCATCTTTTTGCTTATGGGGTCGACAACGGCAAAGTAGCTCACCAAATGCTTTGGCGGCACATCGGGTTTTTGTATCCGGTATAACGGCTTGCCGCTAGCAATCCACGCTAACGCGTCTTGTATATCTACTGTTTCACGCTCGTCGAGCGGCGGGAGCTTTCGCACCAATTCAAGTAAGTCTTCCCTATCCATACTTCTAGCATACATGGTTACGGTGACTTTTCGCGTTGTATTTTCTGTGTTCGCATTCAGAGGTAGACATGGTATAATTGGCTACGAACCGTGAAGGGGCATAGTACAACGGTTAGTATAGCGGTCTCCAAAACCGTAGATTGAGGTTCGATTCCTCATGCCCCTGCCAAGAAAAATAACACATCATCAATGATGTGTTATTTTTCTTGGAGAACGGGGACTGGCTGCATTTGATTCATTACTCCTATTTGACACGTAAGCTCAAAAATTTAACCATATGTTAACATAAGATAAGAAATGGCAAAGAAACTTAGCAGTTTGCATCTGACAAACTTCAGAACATTCAAGGATTTTAGGGTATTTTTTGAGGACGCTACCTTTCTGGTCGGTCCCAATAACGCAGGAAAAAGTACTGTCTTGACGGCTCTAAGAATAGCGGATATTTTTATTCGACAAGCAAGAAAACGAAAACCTACAGTCAAGAGAATGGATCAGAATATGGGCGTTAGCGCCTATGAATTTAGCCTGGATGAGTATCCTGCTCTGCAAGAAAGCATCCATCATAATTTCTCTGATGATACGACTAGAATGGTTCTGGATTGGGATGACAAAGCCCGCCTTGTTGCTGTATGGCCGCCAAATGAATCGGAAGAAGATCCTTTCTTCTATCTTATGACTATTAAGGATAGTAACTACGTCCAGCTGCCAAACATCAATAAAGTTTGTCAAGAATTCGAGCAACTTGGTGTCATACCAGTCTTGAGCCCGATCGAGCACACCGAGCAGCTCTTGGGAGAGAAGTACGTCAGGTTGAATGTATCGTCTAGGCTCAGTAGTAGACACCTTAGAAATCAGCTCAAAATCTTGAAAGATAACGGTGAATTCACAGATTTTAGTGACTATGCTGCTGACTGGATGAACGAAATTGAAATATCAGAGCCTACAGTCAGACTCGGAGAGAAGGCGCAGCTGTTAGACGTGTATTACCGCGAAGTTGATAGTAGTGGCGAGAAAGAGCTTGTCTGGTCGGGGGATGGCATCCAGATATGGCTACAGATCCTACTTCATATGTATAGATCAAGGAATTCGAGCGTTATAATACTCGACGAACCAGAGGTCTATCTTCACTCTGATCTCCAGCGCAGATTAGTGAGATTGCTTGAGGGTTCCGGCAAGCAGGTTATTATGGCAACCCATTCTCCGGAAATTATTGCCGAGACGTCTCCTGGGAACATTGTAATGGTCGATAAGACACGAAAACGTGGCCTAAGAATGAAAGATGAATTTATGCTAGATGGATTGACACGGTCTGTGGGCACGTCGTTCAATCTTCGGCTAGTTCGCGCGCTGAAATCCAAGGTCGTTCTCTTCGTTGAGGGCAAAGACATGAAATTATTACGCAAAGCATGTGCGATTCTCAATCTGAGTCATCTTGAAAAAGAGCTGAACATCACTGTTATACCGCTTGATGGGAAATCTGAGAATAAAAATGTCATACCTTTTCAGCTACTTAATGAGAAGATGTTATCGAATACGAAGAGCATGTATGTCATCCTTGACAGAGATTACCAAACGGAAGAACAATGTGTTGATTTGGAGAAGAAATTTTCTGACGCAAATATCCAAGCTCACGTGTGGCGTCGCAAGGAACTTGAAAGTTATTTTATAAACACCCAGGTTATTTCACGAATAACAGGCTCCTCTGTCGACGAGATTGACGATATTCTACTGAAAGCTTCAGAGGAATTGAAAGAAGACACCCTGGCGCGAATCATCGGGCAGCGCCTAGATGAGAATAGGAGAAATCGCTCGAGTAAAGACACGACAACGATTACAAGAGAGGCTCAGAAGGAACTGAATGACCAATGGACTGATATTGATGGCCGGATTAAGTTAATTGCGGCCAAAGAAATGATATCAAAAATTAACCAACATCTATCTCAACAGGGCCTGGTGAATATTAGCGATACAAAACTTGTCTCATCTCACGGTGTAGATGAAATTCCCACCGAAATGGCTAACCTACTTAAAGCAATAGACGCCGCATGTTCATAGTACTACGCTCCATTAGAGCTCGGATTTCGTCAATATTGATTTCAGCATAGTCATTGAGAAAAGTTCGATTAACGAACTCAATCTTCAGCCAAGTGCGTAAACGAAGACTTCTCCAGAAGTCTTTTTTGTTTGCTATAATTGCGGTAACTACCATGAAACAACAGATTCCTATCTACGAAACCGATGATTTTTATATCCAGGCGGCGTCGCGGCCGTTTGTCGATCGGGCCGAGGGTGGCCATTTGTATGTTTTTCCAAAAGAGCATTTTCGGGATCGCACGCAGTTGCCTCCTCGCCTCGCCGTCGAGTACATGAAACTCACTATGGTAGCGGGCGAAGCGCTGAAATCTGCCATGACGCGGCGTGGCGTGCCTATCGGTATCGTGAACTACCAGGACATGGGCAATTGGGGCGTGTTTAAACCAGAGGGCCCTTCGCTTCATACGCAAATTTATGGCCGAGCAACGACGGCTACGATTCAAAAATATGGCGACGCCGTGCAGCTGCCTCACCGCGAGACGGGCTTTTACGATACGTTCATGCCGCTTAGCGAAGATGATGTCAAAGAAATCAGGGCGGATATCGAAGTGCTTTTGCAAAGCGAAAAATATAAAAGTAGTTGGAGCGATAGGTAATGCAAACAGACCAAGAAAAGAAGGCCAACAGCCGAAAAAGAATGGCACAAGATTTACTACCAATCTTACTGATGCTTTTTGGCATCGGGCTGACGGTAACTGGGTATGGATCGTTCGGTTTTATCTACCCTGTTGGAGGTTTGGCGCTGATTATCGCGGGCGCGCTTTCTGGCATGGCCGTCATCGTTAGGCGTGACATAGCAAAGCAGGGCAAGCCTGGCCTATTGGCTGTCATGGCGGGCTTATGCTGGCTGGCGCTTATCGTTTCGATAGTACTTCTATTTGTCGCTCCGGGCATTTACGGGTACGACCTGGCTATACTTGTCAATTCGTTTGCTGCTATGGCGTGGAGCGGACTTTTGGGCATGGTTTTTACTATCGTAGCGCTTTTAAAGTGATACAATCGGCTAGTATGACGAACGAATTCAATCACGAACCGAACGATTACTCCTGCCCTTTCTGTGCTCTTATGAGTGGCCATGAGGATGAGTTTGCGACCAAAGATGACATCGTGTACCAAAATGAATTCGTGACGGCCAAGATCGCTCCTAAATGGTGGGTCAACAACCCTGGCCATGTACTGGTGGTGCCAAACGAGCACTACGAGAATATTTACGATATCCCCGAAGGGCTGCTTGCCGAAGTATACAAAGCCGTCCAAAAGGTGGCTGTCGCGATTCGTGCCACTTACGGCTGCGATGGGACTTCGACGCGTCAGCACAACGAGCCTGCCGGCAACCAAGACGTGTGGCACTTGCATGTTCATGTATTTCCCCGGTACAAAGACGACCAACTATACCAAAACCATGACAACAAGCGTTTCGTAGATGCCGCAGCCCGGGCGCCGTATGCCAAAAAACTGCAACAGTATTTTGAGAATCACTAGTAATGAAGGCAAAAAAAGCTTCCCTTAGGTCCAAAGCCTCCGAACTTGCCGGTTGGTATGGTGCAGGTGCTATCCTGGCGGCGTATGCGCTGGTAAGCACGGGCGTTTTGTTGCCGAACAGTTGGCAGTACCAGCTCCTCAACCTTACGGGGTCGCTGGGCATCTTAGCGATTTCCCTTGCCCGGCGTGCGACGCAACCTGCCGTGCTGAATATCGTGTGGGCCGCGGTGGCGTTCGTGGCGCTTGTCGGCCTGATGATCAAATAACTATTTACAGTGTCGCGTGCGTGTGCGAAGCTAATACTAATGAATTTACGTAAGCATAAGCGGGCGTACCTCGGCACTACTTTGGTGGTCGTTTCAGTGGCTATCCTATGGGTGCTGATCGCAGTGACGTCGAGTAAGACTATTCAGTTGGATGACACGCTAAAATCTGGCATCAATGGTTCGGCCATCATGGTACGGTGTGCGCATGGCAAGCCTTGCACGTCTACCTATGTTCAGGCCGAGGTGACGGTTACCGATGCTAAAGGCAAGAGTACCCAGCTTAAAACGAACGCAGAAGGTCAGTTTACCGTGAAGCTGGTGCCTGGTACGTATACGGCAGGCGCGAATGACGCCAGGAACAAGAAGCTGGCTGCTCCTTCGCAGCAAGTAACGGTCAAAAAGAATACGTTTACTCGTATTACCTTTAATTTTTGATTCGATGCTTAGTAAAAAGAAGCCCTCGGTATGAGGGCTTCTTCGGGAACGCAAATTTTAGAGCGTACGCTAATGACCAACGAAGTAGTTGATAATAACAACGATAACGTTGTTATTGCCTACGATGTTGCCAACGTTGACGCTTACATTACCACCGACGTTACCGCCACCGTAGCCATGTCCTAGGCCTACGGCACCGTGTCCGTGTGCGCCGCTATTACCATGATGGTTACCACCGGCATTGCCGTGTCCGTGGCCTCCTCCTGGCATAGCGCTTGCGATGTTCGACGTACCAACCAGGACGCTGACGGCGGCAACCATCAAGCCCATGACCAGTTTGGTCGACATCATTTTGTTCTGTGATACCGACCGGGTAAGTGTTTTGCTCATTTCTTTCTTCTCCCTTACGTTAGTATTCACAGTTACTTATGCTAACAATCAAAATGCTTATGGTCAAAACGCCGCCAGTAGTAGCGTTGTTTATAATACTATTTGGTTCGTGGCGCTCTCTGTAAGTCAAAAACAAGCTCAATGACAGCCAGTACAAAGAGTACGAAGCTGTACGCAGCGAAGTTTTGCGCTATGAGCCAGTTGCCCATCACTATGGCTACCGGTACGACTCCAAGCGATGAGAGCGCGAGTATGAAGGTGGTCTGAGC
>Ga0075367_10001528_pt1 | contig 10003 bp, 14 predicted proteins | sample EndMethybrTD3032_FD_71399 | JGI IMG/M metagenome (GOLD analysis project Ga0075367, IMG submission 71399) | Populus endosphere microbial communities from Tennessee, USA - Endosphere MetaG P. TD hybrid TD303-2 | ecosystem: Host-associated > Plants > Roots > Endosphere | place: USA: Tennessee...
GCGCATGAGCCGGCCGGAGGCCGGCGGTCCGGAAGAGCTAAGACGGTAGCCGAGTTGCCTGGCTGCTGGCCATCAGCCAGCCGTCGACGCCCGTGACGTAGACCATGACCCAGCGGACATCGTGGGTCCGCTGCTCCTTGACGTTCCCGATCGGACTCTTGCCCGTGACGATGAGGGTCGGGCCGGCAAACACGCGGTAGCTGAGCTCTGTCGCCGGCGCGTTCTCGATCATCGGCTCGCCGGCCAGGGCTGAAGCGACGCGGGCGTCCCTGTCGTGGAGCTTGCCGCGATCGTCGGCATATATGAAGGCGTCGGCATAGAGCGTTCGCAACGTCGACCGGTCCTTGGCAATCACGGCGCGCGCGACTTTCTCGCGGAAGTTCCTGATCTCCTCGATCAGGCTCTTCGCCTCGGCGCCGTCGGGCTGGCGCGGCGGATGGGCAACGGCAGGTGAAGCGGCGAGAAACGGCAACGCCACCAGCAGCGTGCGTCTATGCATCCTTCGAGCTTACGCCCGCCTGGGCGAAGGTCGCCATGCCGTTGTGACAGGCCGCGGCCGCCTTGAGGAGGGGCACGGCGAGCGCTGCGGCCGAGGCTTCGCCCAGCCTCATGTCGAGGTCGAACAGGGGGCGTTGGCCGATCGCCTCGAGCAGCCGCGTGTGGCCAGGCTCGGCCGAGCGGTGCGCCACCAGGCAGTGCGCCAGCGCGCGCCGGTCCATGGCGTAGAGCACGGCCGCCGCCGCGGTGCAGGCGTAGCCGTCGAGCAGCACCGGGATGCGGCCCATGCGGGCAGCCAGCACGGCGCCGGCGATGGCAGCCAGCTCCTCGCCACCGACCGCGGCCAGCAGCTTCAGCGGATCGCGTTCGGCGATGAGATCGCGATGGTGCGCCAGCGCCTCGTCGATGACGGCGATCTTGTGCGCCAGGGCCTTGCCCTGCACGCCGGTGCCGGGTCCCGCCCAGTCGGCGCCGGTGCCGCCGAACAGCGCCGCGCAGAGGGTGGCGGCCGTCGTGGTGTTGGCGATGCCCATCTCGCCCAGGCACAGCACGTCGATGCCGGGCTCGGCCGCCATCATGCCGTAGGCCATGGCGTTGGCCGTGCGCGACTCGCTCATCGCCGGTCCCTGCGTGAAGTCGGCCGTCGGGTGGTCGAGGTCGAGCTCGTAGATGCGCAGGTCGGCGTCGATGCTGCCGGCGAGCTGGTTGATCGCGGCACCGCCGCTCAGGAAGTTCTTCACCATCTGCCCGGTGACTTCCGGGGGATAGGCCGACACGCCGCGCGCTGCCACGCCGTGGGTGCCGGCGAACACCGCGATGCGCGGCCGCTCGACGCGCGGGCTGGCACGGCCCTGCCAGCCCGCCAGCCATTCGGCGATCGCCTCCAGCCGGCCGAGCGAGCCCGGCGGCTTGGTCAGCTCGACCTGGCGGGTCACCACCTTGGTCACGGCTTCCTGGTCGGGCCCCGGCAATTCGCGCAGGACACGGCGCATTTCATCGAAGGAAGGAGGGACCGATTTCGGGGGATTGGCGTTCATAGCGGGCGCGGACCATCCTATATTTGTCCCATCATGACCAGTCCCAGCGAGCCGCCGGTCGCCCGGCCTTCCTCCTTCGATGAATGGCTGCAGGCCTTCAAGGAGCAGGCCTCTTTCTTCACCGGGCTCAAGCTCGATGTCGGCGCGCCGCGCTGGCAGCTCGCCGACGTGCTGCCGGTTCTGCCGTTCATCGGCGCCGGCGTCGGGCTGGCGGCCGGGCTCCTGTTCGCCATCGTGCGCGGCCTGGGGCCGGGCTGGCTGGCCGCCGTGCTGGCGGTCGGCGCGGCCGTGCTGATCACCCGCGCGCTGCATGAAGATGGTCTGGCCGACACTGCCGACGGGCTCGGCCCGCACGGCCTCGACGCCGACCGGCGCCTCGAGATCATGCGCGACAGCCGCAACGGCACCTTCGGCGTGCTGGCGCTGGCGCTGTCGGTGCTGGTCAAGGTCGCCTGCCTGGCGCAGTTCCACAGCGCCACCGGCCTGGTCGTGCTGATCGCCGCCCACGCCTTGTCGCGCGCCGTGATCGCCTATCCCCTGCTGGCCTATTCGCCCGTCCACACCGACGGGCTGGGCGCCCGCACCGGCAAGCCGACCGACAATGATGTCTGGCTGACCATCGGCATCGGCGCCGTGCTCGCTTTCCTCCTGTTGCTGGGCAAGGGCTTCTTCGTCGCCCTCCTGGCGCCGATCGCCGTCATTGCCGCGACCTGGTTCGGCACGCGCTGGATCGCCGAGCGCCTCGGCGGCTACACCGGCGATACGCTGGGCGCCACCCAGCAGATGGCAGAGGTCGTGTTCCTGGTGGTGGCGGCGCTGTTCATCAGCCGGTAAAGCTCGTTTTGGGGCGCGGGCCTCCGGCCCGCTCATGAGGCGGGCCGGAGGCCCGCGCCCCGCATGATATCAAGAGGAGTACACGCAGCATGGCGACGGGCGCCAAGATCACGGGACTGGTCACGCGGTGGTGGTGGGTGCGGCATGCGCCGGTGCCCAACCCCGAGCGGCGCTGCTACGGCCAGTCGGACAAGGACTGCGACGTCAGCAACCATGCCCTGTTCACGCACCAGGCCAGGCTCCTGCCCAAGGGCGCCGTCTGGTACGCCTCCAACCTGCTGCGCGCGAAGAAGACGGCCGAGACTCTGGCCACGCACGGTGCCGAAATGGGCGAGCTCAACATCGATCCCAACCTCGCCGAGCAGCATTTCGGGGACTGGCAGGGCCTCACCTACGTCGAGATCGCCGAGAAGAAGGACGCCAGCAACCACCTGTTCTGGCTCGGCCCGCCGGAATACCGGCCGCCGGGCGGCGAGAGCTTCGTCGACCTGCGCGATCGCACGGTGCGCAGCATCGACCGCCTGACCGCCGAGCATCGCGGCCGCGACATCGTCGCGACGGCGCATGGCGGCACCATCCGTGCCGCCCTGGCGCACGCCTTCGATCTCCATCCCGAGGCCGCGGTGCGCTTCGAGATCGAGAACGTGTCGGTCACCCTGATCGAGCATTTCGAGCAGGCCGATCCGGCGCACGCCTGGCGCGTCGCCTTCGTGAACTACATGCCGCGCGAACTGGTCATCGAGAAAGCGGCGGCACTGGCGTGAAGACGAAGGAAGAGCTCTCATCGGAGCAGGCGGCCTACTGGAACGGGCCGGGCGGCGACGGCTGGCTCGCCGCCTACGAGCGCATCCAGCGCTCGATCGGCGACATCGGCGACATGGGACTGGCCGCGGCCGCGCCGCAGCGCGGCGAGTATGCGATCGACATCGGCTGCGGCACCGGCGGCACGACGGCGGCGCTGGCGCATGGTGTCGGCATCGGCGGGCATGTGCTGGGCGTCGACATCTCCGAGACGCTGATCGAGGCGGCGCGCTCGCATCGGCTGGAGAATGCCAGCTTCGTCGTCGGCGATGCCGCCACGCATCCGTTCAAGGCGCATGCCCACGATCTCGTCTTTTCGCGCTTCGGCGTGATGTTCTTCGCCGATCCGGTCGCGGCCTTCCGCAACATCCATCGCGCGCTGAAGCCGACCGGCCGCCTGGTCTTCATCGCCTGGCGCACGCCGCAGGAGAATCCCTGGGGCACGGTGCCGGCGCGCGCCGCGCAGCCGTTCCTGCCGCCGATGCCGCGGCCCGGCCCGGACGATCCCGGCCAGTTCTCGTTCGGCGATCGCGCCCGCGTCGAGCGCATCCTGGGCGAGGCGGGATTTCACCGCCTGCGCATCGAGCCGATCGACCGGCAGATCTGGATGGGCGCCAGCATCGCCGACGTGCTGGCCAGCGCCGGCCGCTTCGGTCCCCTGGCCCGCGCCTTCGCCGGCGCCGAGCCGGCCGCGATCGACAAGGCGAAGCAGGCCATCGCCGAAGCGCTCGCGCCGCATGAGGGCCCCGACGGCGTCCGCCTCCCGGGCGCCTGCTGGCTGGTCGAAGCAAATGCGAGCTGAAGGACCACTTCCTCCCCTTCGCGGACGCCGCGAAGGGGAGGTGCCCTCGTCATACGAGGGCGGAGGGGTCATGAGCATCAACGGTGGTGCTCATGACCCCTCCGGCCTGCGGCCACCTCCCCAGCTTCGCTGGGGAGGAACGAGGTACTGAATGGAACACCTCACCACCTTTCCGTTGCCGCCGGTCACGCTGGTGCTGGGCGGTGCGCGCTCGGGGAAGAGCACGCATGCCGAGAAGCTCGCCACCGGCAGCCTGTTCGGCGCGACGCCGCGGCCCGCGGTCTATGTCGCCACGGCGCAGGCGGGCGACGTCGAGATGGCGACCCGCATCATGTCCCATCGCACGCGACGCGGCGGCGGGTGGACCACCATCGAGGAGCCGCTGAAGCTCGCCGAGGCCCTGGAATCGGCGGTGGCGCACAGCCAGCCCGTGCTGGTCGATTGCCTGACGCTCTGGCTGTCCAACCTCATGCATGCCGAGGCTGACCTCGACGAGGCGACCGACGACCTGCTGAGGACGCTCGATGGCTACGGCGCGCCGGTCGTGTTCGTAAGCAACGAGGTGGGCCTGGGCATCGTGCCCGACACGCCGCTGGGTCGCGCGTTCCGCGACGCCCAGGGCCGGCTGAACATGCGGGTGGCGGCGCGGGCCGACCGCGTGATCCTGATGGCGGCGGGCCTGCCGCTCGTGATGAAGGATCGGCCGGCGGGCTAAGGGGCGTTTACCCGCATTCCTTGTGTCATTTCTGAGCCAAATCGGCCAAACGACTGATTTTGGCCGTTATTTATGCTATGGTGCCAGCCGTTGTGGCCGTCGGCGCTCCCCCGCGCTGGCCACCAGCCAAGGAGCCGTAAATGAAGCTCGATCGCCGAACCGTCCTTTCGGGGACCGCGGCCGCGTTTGCCGCCCCCTTCCTGTCGGCCATGCCCGCCCATGCCGATGCGCGGCGTCAGGCGCTGGTCGATTCCAGTCTCGAATCCGCCCGCAAGATTCTCGTCGGCAAGGATTACCCGGACGCCGCCAAGTACATCCAGGGCGCGCGCGGCGTTCTGATCGTGCCCGAGCTGGTGCAGGGTGGCCTGATCTTCGGTCTGGCCGGTGGCCGCGGCACGCTGATGGCGCGCGGCAAGCCCGGCGACTGGAGCCCGCCCGCCTTCTACGCCATGGGCTCGGGCAGCGTCGGCCTGCAGATCGGCGCCAAGGTCTCGGAGGTCGTGTTCATCCTCAAGACCGAGAAGGGCCTCCAGGCGATCCTCGATCACAAGTTCAAGTTCGGCGCCGAAGCCGGCGTCGCGCTGGCGGTGGTCGGCATCGGCGTCGAAGGTGCAACGACGTCGGCGGGCGGCGCCGACATCATCGCCTTCGCGAGCTCGGTCGGCCTGTTCGCCGGCGCCTCGCTCGAGGGCAGCTACCTCGATCCCGACAACGACTGGAATGCGCTCTATTACGGCAACGGCGCCAACACCAAGGCGATCGTGCTCGACCGCCGCTACACCAATCCCGGCGCCGAGCCGATCCGCCAGTTCATGGCGAAGTGGTGAGCAACGCCGCGTTCGGCTGAAAGGTCCAGTCGATCGTATCGGCGGGCGTCGAGCGGTACGGCCAGGACGTCGCCGGCTGGCGCGACGCGGCCGGATCAAAACGCCGCGGTTGGCGTTGTTCGTTCGCGGCAAATACCCAATGAACAACCGGCGGAGACCGACGTGGCCACTGAAAGCATAGCCTGGGCCCTGGCCGAACAGCTCGCGCGGCGCATTCACCAGCTCACGGCGACACCCATGCGGTCGGAGAACCATCCGACCTGGGACCCTGCGTGGCGGCAGGCCATTCAGGACGGCTTTTCCGCCATCGGCAGCGGTGACGCGCGGGCCATGGAAAAGGCGCTGACCGAGCTCGAGCGTCTCGCCAGGACACTCTAGAGCCTCAAGGAAGGGCCTGGCCCGCGAGCTGCAGGCGGAAAGTGAAGCGGGTCTCCCGCTCGTCGGAGACCGCATCGAGGCTGCCGCCGTGCGCGAGGGCGATCTGGTGGGCAATGTACAGGCCAAGCCCCAGGCCGCTCCCCAAGGCGCTCGCGCTGCTCCTGGAGTCGCCGCGATAGTAGGGCTGGAACAGCCTTTTCATTCTTTCCGGCGGGATTGGCGCTCCCGTGTTCGCCACCCAGAGTTCGAAAGCGCCGTTGCGCGTTGCGGCCCCGACTTCGATCTGCCCGCCGTCGTTGCCATGAGTTACCGCATTGGCCAGCAGGTTCGACAGCAACTGGCCGACGCGGGCCAGGTCAACCGGCACCGGCCGATCGATGGCGATCCGCGTTTCGATCCGGCACTCGGGATGCGCGGTGCGGATCTCGTCGATGACCTGGCGCAGCGTGTCCGCGAGCGAGCCCGAGCCGTCGCGCGTGATGGTGAGGCCGCCCGCCAGCCGGCCGCGCGCCAGGTCCAGCATGTCGTTCACCAGTCCCGTCATCCGCCGCCCTGCCTGCGCCATTGCCGCGAGGATGCGGCGCGCCTTGTCCGTATCGGGCTCGGCTTGCAACAGGCTGATCCCCGCCTGCACGGCGGCGATCGGGTTGCGCAGATCGTGTCCCAGGATGGCGATGAACTGCTCGCGCAGGTCGGCCGTCTCCAGCGACGTCGCGAGCGCCGCCTCGCTCTGCGTCAGCGCCAGCCGGTCGTCGAGATGACGCGCGATCAGCTGGGCGAACAGCTTGAATACCGGCACCGCCGCGCCGGTCTTCAGCGAAGCCGGCTTGGCGTCGATGGCGCACAGCGTGCCGAAGAAGCTGCCGTCGGACAGGACAATGGGAACGGAGATGTAGCTCTGCAGGCCGTAGAGTCGCGGCGTGTGATGCTGTGCGTAGTCGGGATCCTCGGCGACATGATCGATGACGATCGCGCAGTTGCCGCCGCGCACCTCGTGACAGAGCGTGGTTTCCAGCGGAAGTTCCCCGCCGGGCTGCAGCCCGAAATTCACCTCGTCCTGCACCGCGCAGGCAATCCAGTGCTTGTCGGTGACGCGCGCGATGGCGGCGAAGCCCATGCCCGTGACCTTGCAGGCGGCTTCCAGGATCGCTGGCACGGCGGAGATGTCCCCCACTGCGCGAACGTCAGCGTCGAGCTCGTCTGGCGGCATCGTCGATCCTTAGAACGGCGTTGAAGCGAAGTACAGGCTGTGTCCGCTGGAGTGCCTTCGGGTTCGGCGTCGCCTAGAGCGCCATGGCTTCCGCGAGGACAGGCCCCAGCGACTGCATCGCCCGATGCTTCTCGATCACGCGCGTCCTGCCGATGTCTGCAATCTCGTCGCGCAACGCCTGATGCATGACCTCGGACGTGCAGAACACGATGGGCGTGTCGCTGTCACGCCGGATCTCCCGGGCGGCCGCCAGTCCGTTGCCGCCACGGGCGAGCCGGATGTCCATCAGGATCACGTCGGGATTCTGACGTCGCGACTGCGTCACTGCTTCGTGTTCGCCGTCAATCGGACCCAGCGGGTCGTATCCAAGATCCTGAACCAGATCGGCGAGTACCATCGCCATCAACGGTTCGTCCTCAACGATGAGAAGCCGAGGAGAGCCCGACATGTGTTGTCCTTTCCAATGCTGCCCTGCGCGTTCACCTCTCCTCGTCTTGCGCTTGGCGGATCACCTTCCACGGGGCCAACGACTGCCGAATGGCGTTCGTTGCGGAACGCGGACACGCGCTGGCGGCAAGCATGCCGCCCGTTGTGGGACCGGACCGGGAACGCGCTACCGCATCTTGATCTCTTTGCCGACGTGCAACGCGTGCCTTTGCCGCCGTGTTGAACCGCCGGGAAGGGGTCCAAAATGTCCATGCGTTACGCCAATCCACAACCGCACTCCGCGTTCAAGGCATCGGCTGCCGCAATGCGCCATGCGCCGCCGCACGAGCGCCTCGCCGCGCTGAGGAGCGACATGCGCGAGGCCAAGGGGCATCTCCGACAGGTCCTGGAGTCGCTGGCCGACAAGTACGACATCCCGGCGAAGGACGTGTCCTATGCCATCGACGGCTATGCCGACGACATGCTCTCCGACCTGGTGTTCGGGATCGAGCGCGATCTCGAGCACGCCTCCGAAGGCGAGGCGCCCCTGGGGCCGGCTTCGTGAGCGCCCGTGCTGCGCAACGCCGGATCGAGGAGCCGTCCCTGTGGCGATCCATGACCGAGTTCGATCCGTCGGAACCGGTGCTGGTCCACGACCGCCGCGGCAATCGCACCCTCCCGTGGTCGCCCGCCTTCCAGCGCAGTTATGAGCGCATGGCGCGTGAACTCAGCCCCGGCGTCGTCGACTACGACGGACTGCTGCTCGATGGCTGGATGATTGTCGAAGACGTGGAGCGGCATTAGCCGAGCCGGGGCCGGCAAGCGAAGGCAGACTTCGGCAACCGTTCCCTCACAGTCGCGTTATCAAGGGTGGGCCGCTGCGACTGGTGTCGCGCGCGGTGCCGCGGCAAACCCCGATACACCAAGGTGCTTGGCAATGAACAACGGCGGCAGCTGTCTCCTGGATTTCGACAGCTTCACGCGCCGTCATGGCAAGGGACACCTGATTGCCGTAGCCCTGCCCACCGATTTCCGACCGGCCGATCTCAACTGGCTGGGGCGTTGTCTCCGCAAGCTGATCGACTCCCTGCCACCCGCGGGCGACTACGCAACCGGCATGGTCAGGACCGTGGACGATGCCCAGTTTCACTGCCGCTTCGCTGACGCAGAAGACGCAAGGGCAACCGGTGCCTGCCTCGGCGCCCGCCCGACCGCCGCTGAAGGCTTTGCCACTCAGCGCCGGATACTTCTGAACGAGGCCCTGTTCGCTGAACTTCGTCGCACAAAGGTCTGGACGCAGGCGGTTCGACCGCCCCTGGCGGAGGGCCGTTGCGACAGTCCTCCGCGAGAGGGCTAGCCGCCGTTGCGAGCTTGCAAGCCATGCAGGCATTGGGAGGGAACATGGAAAAGATCGAGCTCACCGTCCTCGTCAACAAGGTGAACACGGCAAGGGTCAAGGAGGTCGGCAAGGCGCACGGCGGCACCCTTGAAGAGCGGAAGACCGCCCATGCGCTCGCCGAGACCGAGGAGCCCGCCGAGCCTCTCGCCGAGAAGATGATCGATCATGACATCCTCCACTTCGCGTTCGGCGCGACGAAGGATGCGTCGGCTTTTGCCGATGCCGCCGCCGCGGCGATCGGTGTTGCGCCCGGCATCTTCAAGGGAACGATGACGGCCAGGCGCGACGGCAGGAAATTCGACTTGCCGACGCAAGACAGAGACCAGGCTGAAATCAAGCAGGGCTAGCGGCGTGCAGCGCAGCCTGGCGGCATCTGTGAGCGTGTTCCGGGTGCTTGCAATAGGGTCCGCCGCGTTTCTGGCGGCCGGCCTCGGCCAGGCCGCGAGCGCGCAAAACTACGAGACGCTGTTCAAGACTTGCTTCGCCAGCACGCTCCCCGATCGCGTCATCGCCAGCTGCTCGGCCGTCATCGGCCGGCGCCTGGCAGAGGGTGAGGACCTGGCGACCGCGTTCAAGAACCGCGGCAATGCCCATGACGACATGGGCGAGCATGCCCAGGCCCTCGATGACTATGGCCAAGCGCTGGCGATCAACCCGCAGGATGCCGATGCCTTCAACAGCCGCGGCACGACCTACATGGCGCTGGGCCAGCACGATCGCGCGGTAGGCGACTTCGACCAGGCCATCGCGCTCAATCCGGCCAGTCCCATGGCATCGGGCAATCGATGCTATGCCCGTGCGCTGCTGGGTCAGCTCGAAACTGCCTTGGCCGACTGCGACACGGCGCTGCGCCTCAAGCCCGGCAATCCTGCCGCCCGCGCCGCGCGCGCCTTCGTCCATCTGAGGGCGCGGCGACCAGACGCGGCGATTACCGATTACGACGCTGTCCTGCGGGCACGCTCCGACGATGCGCCGGCCCTGTTCGGTCGCGGCCTCGCCCGCGCGCTCAAGGGTGACCGGGCGGGTGCCGACATCGACCTTGCCGCAGCGCGAGCCCGCCAGCCCGACATAGAGGA
>Ga0075367_10001531_pt1 | contig 9996 bp, 6 predicted proteins | sample EndMethybrTD3032_FD_71399 | JGI IMG/M metagenome (GOLD analysis project Ga0075367, IMG submission 71399) | Populus endosphere microbial communities from Tennessee, USA - Endosphere MetaG P. TD hybrid TD303-2 | ecosystem: Host-associated > Plants > Roots > Endosphere | place: USA: Tennessee...
GGGTCGGTGACGACGATGCGCACGTCGCACTTGACGGTGTCAGCCGGCACCACGATGGCGGGTGGCGCGGCGCATGCCACGCCGGCCCACATCCACAGGACTGCACCAACACGTCGCTTGCTCATGCTCCGCACCCCCGAAGAATCGATGCCGATCAGGCGGTCGGCATGCCGCCCACCACCTTGTTGAAACCATTGTCCACGTAGGTGATCTCGCCGGTCACCCCGGCCGCCAGGTCGGAGAGCAGGAAGGCGGCGACGTTGCCGACGTCGTCGATGCTGACGTTGCGGCGCATCGGCGCGTTTTCCTCGACGAATTTGAGGATTTTGGAAAAACCCCCGATGCCCATCGCCGCCAGGGTCTTGATCGGCCCGGCGGAGATGCCGTTGACCCGGTGCCCCTGCGGGCCCAGGCTGGCTGCCATGTAGCGCACCGCCGCCTCCAGGCTGGCCTTGGCCAGCCCCATGGTGTTGTAGTTGGGCACCACGCGCTCGGCGCCCAGGTAGGTGAGGGTGAGCAGCGCCCCGCTGCGGCCTTGCATCATCGGCTGCGCCGACTTGGCCAGCGCGGCGAAGCTGTAGCTGGAAATGTCGTGGGCGATGCGGAAGGCCTCGCGGGAGATGCCCGGCAGGAAGTCGCCCTCGATCGCCTCGCGCGGCGCGAAGCCGATGGCGTGCACCAGGCCGTCCAGCCCGTCCCAGGACTTGCCCAAACCTGCAAACACCGCGTCGATCTGCGCATCGTCGCCCACGTCGCAGGGGAAGTAGAGCGTGGAGCCGAACTCCGCGGCAAAGCCCTTGATGCGCTCCTCGAAGCGCTCGCCCTGGTAGGTGAAGGCCAGTTCGGCACCCTCGCGGTGGCAGGCTTTCGCAATCCCGTACGCGATCGAGCGGTTGCTCAGCACCCCGGTCACCAGAATTTTCTTGCCGGCGAGGAAACCCATTTGCATACTCCACTGATTGTTTTGACTGGCGCGGATTATATCGGTTAGACCCCTCGGTCCACAGGTCGCGGAACCCGGTGAAGCGCCTGCCTGGACCCCGCCCCACAAAACCGATGGCGCAAGTTTCGCCCTTTTGGTTACACTTGGGGCATGCATAGAAAGGGTGAGGGCTCGATCCGCTACAAGCGCTGGGCGCGTTACGCCGCGCTCGCTCTCGCCACCCTGGCTGCTGCCTGCGGCGACGTCTGGAACAATCCCTACCCGCTGGGCGAAGCGAGCGAAAACGCGCTCTACACCGAGTTCTCGCAACGCCCCAAGCATCTCGACCCGGCGCAATCCTATACAGAGTCGGAAGCCGAGTTCAACGCGCAGATCTACGAACCGCCGTTCCAGTACCACTACCTCAAGCGCCCCTACGAACTGATCCCGGCGACGGCTGCCGCGATGCCCAAGCCGCGCTACCTGGACCAGGCCGGGCGCGAACTGCCGGACAGCGCCGCCGCCAAGGACATCGCGGTCAGCGTCTATGAAATCCGCATCCAGCCGGGCATCCGCTACCAGCCGCACCCGGCCTTCGTGGAAGAGAACCGGCGCCTGACCCCCGCGGACATCGCGCCCCGGTACACCCTCAACGACTTCAAGAGCACCGGCACCCGCGAGCTGGAGGCCGCCGACTACGTCTACGAGATCAAGCGCCTGGCCAACCCGCGCGTGAATTCGCCGATCTTCGGCCACATGTCCGATTACATCGTCGGCCTGAAGGAATACGGCGAACTGCTGCAGGCCGAGGTCAAGAAGATCGACAAGGAGCGCGGCCCGGGCACCTGGCTGGACCTGCGCAAGTTCGACTTTGCCGGCGCCAAGGTCGTCGACAAGACCACCTACCAGGTGTTCATCAAGGGCAAGTATCCGCAGATGCTGTACTGGATGGCGATGCCGTTTTTCGCGCCCATTCCGTGGGAGGCGGACCAGTTCTATTCCCAGCCCGGCATGCTGGCCAAGAACTTCAGCCTGGACTGGTATCCGGTCGGCACCGGCCCCTACATGCTCACCGAGAACAATCCCAACCTGCGCATGGTGCTCTCGAAGAATCCCAACTTCCGCGGCGAGAAGTATCCGTCCGAAGGCGAGGCGGCCGACGCCAAGGCCGGGCTGCTGGAAGACGCCGGCAAGCGCATCCCCTTCATGGACCGCATCGTGTTCGTGCGCGAGAAGGAGGCGATTCCCTACTGGAACAAGTTCCTGCAGGGCTATTACGACAAGTCGGGCATCGCCTCGGACAATTTCGACCAGGCAGTGCAGTTCGGCAGCACCGGCGACGTCAACCTCAGTCCGGAGATGGAGGCGCGCGGCATCCGCCTGCGTACCTCGCTGGCGGCCTCTTCCTCCTACATGGCCTTCAACTGGCTCGACCCGGTGGTGGGCGGCGCGGGCGGCGAGCGCGCGCGCAAGCTGCGCCAGGCTTTGTCGATCGCGGTCGAGTACGAAGACCTGATCTCGATTTTCATGAACGGCCGCGGCATTGCTTCGCAAGGTCCGATCCCGCCGGGCATTTTCGGCTTCCGCGAGGGCAAGGAAAGCGTCAACCCGATCGTCTACGACTGGGTCGGCAACGAGCAGAAGCGCAAGCCGATCGCCGAGGCCAAGAAGCTGCTCGCCGAGGCCGGCTACCCCGGCGGGCGCGACGCCAAGACCGGCGCGCCGCTGGTGCTGTATCTCGACACCACCACCAACAACAAGTCGCTGCTGGACTGGTATCGCAAGCAGTTCGCGCAGATCGACATCCAGCTCGAGGTGCGCTCCTCCGACTTCAACCGCTTCCAGGACAAGATCCGCAAGGGCAATACGCAGATGTTCCAGCTCGGCTGGAACGCGGATTACCCGGACCCGGAGAACTTCCTGTTCCTGTTCTACGGGCCGAATGCGACGGTCAAGAACGACGGCGAGAACAAGTCCAATTACTCCAACCCGGAATTTGACCGCCTGTTCGAGCAGGCCGCCAAGATGGAGAATTCCCCCGAGCGCCAGGCGCTGATCGACAAGGCGGTGGGCGTATTGCGGCGCGACGCGCCCTGGATGTGGGGCGTGCACCCGAAGAGCTATGCGCTGGTGCATGAGTGGGTCAAGAACAGCAAGCCCAACGAGATGGCGCGCAACGGCCTGAAATACCAGCGCATCGACGCCGAACTGCGCGCGCGCAAGCGCCTGGCATGGAACCGGCCGGTGGTCTGGCCCTTTGTATTGCTGGTGATCGGCGTGGCGGCCCTGGCCTGGTTCGCGCTGCGCGCCTGGCAGCGCGCCGAAAGTTCGGCTGCGCTGATCGAGTCCAAGTCCGCGCCGCCGGACGCGGCAGCGCCACCGGCAACCGGAGCGGCGCCATGATGGCCTATATCCTGCGCCGCATCGGCTATGGGCTGCTGGTGCTGATCGGCGTGAACCTGATCACCTTCTGGCTGTTTTTCACCGTCAACACGCCGGACGACATCGCGCGCATCCAGCTGGGCGGCAAGCGCGTCACCGCCGACGCCATCAGCAAGTGGAAGGCCGAGCGCGGCTACGACAAGCCGCTGGTCTACAACGCCCAGGCCACGGGCGGCAAGAAATTCACCGAGACCATCTATTACGAAAAATCGGCGGCAATGTTCGTGCTCGACTTCGGCCAGTCCGACGACGGCCGCGACATCTGGTACGAGATCCGCACCCGCGCCGGTCCCAGCCTGGCGATCGCGATTCCCACCTTCATCATCGGCCTGGGGGTGAACATCAGCTTCGCGCTGCTCCTGGCGCTGTTCCGCGGCACCCGCTTCGATTTCTCCAGCCAGATATTCCTGATCGTGATGATGTCGATCTCGACGCTGTTTTTCATCATCGGTGGGCAGTTCGTGTTCAGCAAGATCTGGCGCCTGGTGCCGGTGTCGGGCTTCGACGGCATCTTCGACGGCTGGCGCTTCATCGCGCTGCCGGTGCTGATCGGCGTGACCACCTCGATCGGCAGCTCGACGCGCCTGTACCGCACCATTTTCATCGAGGAGGTCGGGCGCGACTACGTGCGCACCGCGCGCGCCAAGGGCCTCTCCGAATTGACCGTGATGTTCAAGCACGTGCTCAAGAACGGCATGATCCCGGTGCTTACCGGCGTGGTGGTGGTGATCCCGGTGCTGTTCATGGGCAGCCTGCTGTTCGAATCGTTCTTCGGCATTCCGGGCCTGGGCAGCTATACCATCGAGGCGATCCAGTCGCAGGACTTCGGCATCGTGCGCTCGATGGTGTTCATCGGCACCGTGCTGTACGTGCTCGGCCTGATCCTCACCGACATTTCATACACCCTGGTCGACCCGCGCGTGAGGCTCGAATGAGCATCACGCCCGTGCTCCTGCTTACCGACGCCTTGCTCTGGCTGCTGGTGCTTGCCGTGGCCGCCTATGCGTGGAACGTGCGCCGCCACGAGCATCTGCTCGCGCCCTGGGTCAAGGTGCGGCAGAACCCGATCGCCATGGCCTGCGCCACCGTGCTTGCCGCGTACGCGCTGGTCGGCCTGGCCGACTCGTTGCACTTCCGTTCCAGTACCGCCGCAGCGCCCGCCTCGGCGACCGCCGCGCCCGCCGGCCGCCAGTATTCGGTCGAGGTAAAAAGCCTGCTTGACGTGCTGATCGCCCAGGCCTTCGGGCCGATGGCGGGCAAGAGCGAGAAGACCTACTCCGAACCGCTGGCCACGCACTCCTTCGCCAAGGAAACCATCGAGGCGCCGGGCGGCGTGCAGGCCCGCGAGTATCCGCGCCTCGCGGTCGGCGGCGCGCACCTGAAGGACCCCGCGGACCGCGCCGGCGACATCGCCTGGCGCGCGCTCGCCGGCCTGGCCGCCGGCTGCGGCCTGTGGCTGGTGCTGGGCCTGCTATTGTGCGTCTGGGTGGGCCGCGGCTTTACGCGCCTGCCGCACACCTGGCGCGCCATCTGGCACAACACCACGCCCGCGCCCTGGCGTCCGGTGCTCATTACCCTGCTGGTGATCTGCCTGCTGGCCGGCGTGGCGCTGGTGCTGGGCAGCCGCTACCACCTGCTGGGCACCGACAAGGTCGGACAGGACGTGCTCGGCCTGTCGCTCAAGAGCATCCGCACCGGCCTGGTGATGGGCACACTCACCACCATGGTGATGCTGCCGTTCGCGGTGCTGGCGGGGCTGACTGCCGGCTACCTCAAAGGATGGGTCGACGACCTGATCGTCTACATCTACACCACGCTCAGCTCGATCCCCGGGGTGCTGCTGATCGCCGCGGCGATCCTGATGACCACCGTCTACATCGACGCCCATCCGGACCTGTTCCCGACCACCCTGCAGCGCGCCGACTTCCGCCTGCTGGCCCTGTGCGTGATCCTCGGCATCACCAGCTGGACCGGCCTGTGCCGGCTGCTGCGCGGCGAGGCGCTCAAGCTGCGCGAGCTCGACTACATCGTCGCCGCCAAAGCCTTCGGGGTGGGGCGCCTGCGCGTCATCACCCGCCACATGCTGCCCAACGTGATGCACCTGATCACCATTACCGCGGTGATGGACTTCTCGGCCATGGTGCTCACCGAGGCCGTGCTCTCGTACGTGGGCGTGGGCGTGGACCCGACCACCAACAGCTTCGGCACCATGATCAACGCGGCGCGTCTGGAAATCTCGCGCGAGCCGGTGGTGTGGTGGCTGCTGGCCTCCGCATTCTTTTTCATGCTCTCCCTGGTGCTGGCCGCCAACCTGTTTGCCGACGTGGTCCAGGAAGCCTTCGATCCGCGCCGCGTGGTCAAGCGCGCGCGCCTGCGCCTCTTGGGAGGCCGCGCATGAGCGACGCGCTCAAGGACATCCTGCAGGTCAGCGGCCTGCATACCCGCATCGACAGCGCCAGCGGTGTGGTGCGTCCGCTCGACGGCGTCGATCTCGTATTGAAGCAGGGCGAGACCTTCGCGATCGTCGGCGAGTCCGGCTGCGGCAAGTCGATGACCGCGCTGTCGATCATGCGCCTGCTGCCCGAGGCCGGCTGGATCGCGCGCGGCCAGGTCAACCTGGACGGCCGCAATATCCTCGCCCTGCCGGAATACGAAATGCGCAACGTGCGCGGCGCACGCATCGGCATGATCTTCCAGGAGCCCGCCACCAGCCTGAACCCGGTGCTCACCTGCGGCGAGCAGATCGTCGAGGTGATCGAGCGCCACAAGCTCGATGAAGGCAACGCCGCGTGGGCAAGAGCGCTGAAATGGCTCAAGCGCGTCGGCATTCCCGACCCCGAACGGCGCATGGGCGAGTACCCGTTCCAGCTCTCCGGCGGCATGAAGCAGCGCGTGATGATCGCACTGGCCCTGTCGGCCGAGCCGCAGGTGCTGATCGCCGACGAGCCGACCACCGCGCTGGACGTCACCATCCAGGCGCAGATCCTCGACCTCCTCAAGGAACTGCAGCAGGAGCGCGGCATGGCCATGCTCCTGATCACCCATGACCTGGGCGTGGTCGCCAAAATGGCGCACCGCGTCGCGCTGATGTACGCCGGCCAGATCATCGAGATGGGCGCGCGCGAGGCCTTTTTCACCCAGCCGCTGCACCCTTACGCGCGCAAGCTGTTCGCCTCGCTGCCGGGATCGGCCAAGCGCGGCGAGCCGCTCGCCTCGATCAAGGGCTTCGTGCCGCCGCTGTACAGCGAATTTGCCGGCTGCCGCTTCGCCGACCGCTGCGACTATGCCTTCGAGCGCTGCCGCACCGAGGCGCCGGCCTGGCTGCCGGCGCCGTCCAATCCCGACCCCGCGCACCTGGCGCGCTGCCACCTGCTCGACCCGGCGGAAGCAGAGCGCCTGGCAGCCATCAAGCAGCGCGTCGAAACGGTCGTTGCGCCACACGAAGATGCGCTGCCGCCCGGCATCAGCGGCAACCTGCTCGAAGTGCAGGATCTCAAGGTCCATTTCCCGATCCGCAAAGGCATCTTCCGCAAGGTGGTCGGCCACGTCAAGGCGGTGGACGGGGTGTCGCTGTCCATCGCGCCCGGCCGCACCCTGGCCCTGGTCGGCGAGTCCGGCTGCGGCAAGACCACGGTGGGCAAGGGCCTGCTGCAGCTGTTGCCGGTCACCGGCGGCACGGTCAAGCTGTCGGGCGACAACGTCATCGGCCTGAAGGGCGCGCCGCTCAAGGCCGCGCGCAGCAAGATGCAGATGGTGTTCCAGGACCCGTTCGCCTCGCTCAACCCGCGCATGCGCGTCGGCGAGATCATCGCCGAGGGCATGAACTCCTTCGGCATCGGCGCGGACCAGGCGGCGCGCGACGCCCGCGTTGCCGAGCTGCTCGGCCAGGTGGGCCTGGCTGCCGACTCGCGGTATAAATATCCGCACGAGTTTTCCGGCGGGCAGCGCCAGCGCATCGCGGTGGCGCGCGCGCTCGCCGTCAACCCGCGGCTGATTGTCTGCGACGAGCCCACCAGCGCGCTCGACGTCTCGGTGCAGGCGCAGATCCTCAACCTGCTCAAGGAATTGCAGACCCGCCTCGGGGTGGGCTTCTTGTTCATTACCCACAACATCGGCGTGGTCGAATACCTGGCGCACGACGTGGCGGTGATGTATCTGGGCCGCATCGTCGAATCCGGCAGCGCCGAGGAAGTGCTGCGCACCCCGCGCCACCCATACACCCAGGCGCTGCTGGCCGCCGTGCCGCGCGTCGAGGAAGCGGGGAGGGCGGCCTTGCCGGAACTGGACACCGCCGCCAAGCAGCGCCTGATGGCCGACGTGCCCAGCCCGGCCAATCCGCCACCGGGCTGCCATTTCCACACTCGCTGCCCGCAGGCGGTGCCGGCCTGCAAGGCCGCCTATCCCGCCGAAGTGGCGGTGAGCGCCACACATAAGGTACGCTGCATCCTGGTTCATCCGACCTAAGGCATTTCCACAGACTGCCGATCAGGCAGCACCATCAAACGGAGACAATCATGACCAACCGCCGCACCTTCCTGCTGGCCGCCGGGGCGACCGCCGCTGCTTCCACCTTCAGCCTGCCGGCCCGCGCCCAGGCCTTCCCCTCCCGGCCCATCACCATGTACTGCCCCTGGCCCGCCGGCGGCCCCACCGACGCGATAATGCGCTCGTTCGCCGAGAGCGCCGGCCGCCATCTTGGCCAGACCATCATTACCGAGAACCGCCCCGGCGCCGGCGGCACCCTCGGGCCCATCGGCCTCTTGCAGGCCAAGCCGGACGGCTACACCATTTCGCAGATGCCCCTCGGCCTGTTCCGCCTTCCGCACATGCAGAAGGTGCAGTTCGACCCGCTCAGGGACTTCACCTACATCGCCTGCCTGACCGGCTACACCTTCGGCCTGGTGGTGCCCAGCGACTCACCCATCAAGTCGATCAAGGAACTGGTCGCGTTCGCCAAGGCCAACCCGGACAAGTTCACCTACGGTTCCACCGGCAACGGCACCTCGCCGCACCTTGTGATGGAGGAATTCGCCGCCCAGGCCGGCATCAAGCTCACCCACGTGCCCTTCAAGGGCAACGCCGACGGCATGCAGGCCGTGATGGGCGGCCACGTGATGAGCCACAGCGACTCCACCGGCTGGGGCCCGCAGGTCGACGCCGGCCGCCTGCGCCTGCTCGCCACCTACGGCAGCAAGCGCACCAAGCGCTGGCCCAACGTGCCTACGCTCAAGGACGAGGGCTACAACACCGTCTCCGACTCGCCCTTCGGCATCGGCGGCCCGCGCGGCATGGAACCAGCGGTCATCAAGCGCCTGCAGGACGCCTTCAAGGCCTCCCTGGATGACCCCAAGGTGGTTGCAATCCTCGACAAATACGACCAGCCGGTGATCTACCTGGACAGCGAGGGCTATACCAAGTTTGCGCGGGATACGTTTGCCGCCGAAAAGGCCACCATCGAGCGCCTGGGCTTGATGAAGACCTGAGGCCTCGGGCGGCCGACCCTGTAAAAACCTGCTTTTTGCACGGGTTTTTTCGGCCTACCTTATAAAAACTTATAAATTTTTCGCGAGTTTCGCGGCAAACCTAAATCCCGCTTGGCAGGTCCTCCCCTTTCAAGGGGGAGGACAGGAAGGGGATGGGGTTTACGGAAAAGACTTTCCAGGCGAAGCTGGTACCGAACCGGCACAGCCTCAAACCCGGCGGCAGCGCCAGTTTCAAAAAATCAGAACCCGGAAAGCAGTCCGGCCACGCTTGTCCCGAGTTTTCCTCGCGGGGCACAGCCTTTCCGCTTCCCGTTTTCCTTCTCCAGCCGGATCGCCAAAACACCTGGGCCCAGGCTTCGTACCTGCGGATTTGCGCGCGCCGTGTACCGGGACGCCTGCAGTCGGCCTGGTACAGGTGCACCGTCCACGGGCTTGTCGGCTATGCCGGGCCGGGAGGGCGGTTGCTGGACACGCAATGCGTCAGGTACGGCAGCTACTTTACCCCATTGTCCGTACAGTTAACTGTACGATTGATGTGTAAATATTACCTGCCGCAGGGCGCTGGCGGCTCATTTGGTGGCCACCACGTTCAGGCTGATCGGAAAGCCGAAGGGCCGGGACTCGCTGGTGTCCTCGAACAGGCCGAAGGAGTCCACCCGTTCGAAGCTCGCAAAGCCGGCTTCGTCGAAAAAATGCCGCATGACCGCGAAATTCCAGCCGAAGTAGTGGAAATCGTTGGCGTCGATCTGGCCGCCGAACATCATGCGCAGGATGGTGAACCTGGTCTGCAGGTCGAATGCCGGGTTGATGAAGGACTGGCACAGGACGTCCATGTCCGGTACCGACACCATCGCCTTGCCGCCGCTCTTGAGCACGCGGAACATGCCGCTCAGGGTCTGCGGCACCGCGCTCACCGGCACATGCTCGAAGACGTGGCTGGCGTAGATGGTGTCGATCGAGCGGTCGGGGAATTGGCTCAGGTCGCTGATGTTGCCCACGTAGTCCACGCCCGGGTTGGCCTGGATATTGAGGATCTTCCAGCCTTCCTTGACCTGCTGGCCGCCGATATGCAGTTTCATGGTTCGCAGCTTGCCTGCCGGATTGCGCGGCGGGCTTGAAAATAGGCCAGCCCGGATGTTAAACCAGGTG
>Ga0075367_10001533_pt1 | contig 9987 bp, 9 predicted proteins | sample EndMethybrTD3032_FD_71399 | JGI IMG/M metagenome (GOLD analysis project Ga0075367, IMG submission 71399) | Populus endosphere microbial communities from Tennessee, USA - Endosphere MetaG P. TD hybrid TD303-2 | ecosystem: Host-associated > Plants > Roots > Endosphere | place: USA: Tennessee...
CCCTACAACCCCGACTTCGCCGGCTGGGCCAAGTCGAGCGGCGTCGACGCGCTGACGGTCACCAAGTCGGAAGACTTCAAGGGCGCGCTGGAGCACGCGGTAAAATCCAACAAGCCGTTCCTGCTCGACGTGCATGTCGATGCCGATGTGCGGCCGCCGGCGACCGGCACCTGGCATCTGCCGCCGACACCCTACAAGGAGCCCGCCTTCGGCAAACCCTGGCGGCCGAGCTAGGCGGCGCTATCGCCGGAACCAATAAGGAGCGTTTGGACGATGACCAAGGAAGCGCGCGGCGCCGTGGTGCGCAACATCGCCGAGGTGCCGTGGAAGGAATATCCCAACCACTTCGGCGGCGCGCTGTCGAAGCCGCTGGTGACGCCCGAGACGGCCGGCGCGCGCCACTTCGACTACCGCATCTCCATGTACCAGCCGATGGCCTACGTGGCCTCGCACAAGCACAAGGTGCAAGAGCAGATCTACCACGTGCTCGACGGCGAGGGATTGATGGAGATCGGCGGCGAGACTCGCGTGGTGCGCAAGCATGACGTGATCTTCCTGCCGCCCGGCATCGAGCATTCGATCTCCAACTCGGGCCTCGTCGACCTGGTGTTCCTGGTGATCACCTCGCCGACCACGGACGATTGAAACTGGAAGGCACTCTGTAGAGGATCGGTGCAATACGGCTGGCGCCTATTGCACCCTGCGAGGTATCGCCGTCTACCAACGGCAAAATTCCAATCCCCGCACTTCCGGACCATGAGACGATGCTGGCACCTCGGCTCAACGAGGGGTGCCCGCTTTCTTTAGGTCCGGCGGCTTCCTGAGCCCCGCGCCCTCTCTCTTTTTGAACTGACACCCGCAGAGCCGGAGCGTCAGGAGAAACTGCGCGTGCGTGCGTGGATGGCCGGCGCGATATCTGTTTTGCATGCCTTCGGCATGATGCGTCGCGCCGCCAGTCATGCTGGAAGCATGCCTCCAGCATGGCGGCGGAGCTCGCTAGGGTGCGTAGGTCTCGAGGAAGCCGCAGGCCGTGCAGCGCCAGGATTCGGTATTGAGGACGCGGCGCTGTTTGACGCGCAGGCCGGTCCAGAGACTCTTTTCGGGAGCGCCTTCGACCCACGTGCTGACAACCCACTTTGCGTGGACGCTGTCGACAACGTAGCCTTCCTCCATGCGCGCCTGGCACTTCGGACAGGTGTTCATTCTCGCTGCCATGCCGACCCCCTCCCTCCCGCATGATCAGTTGGGGAATATACAGCATGCAACGTATGGCAATGATGTGGAGGGAGCCGTTACCCACCGCACAATCGGCTATCTAAACGTCAGGCGACTGTATCCGGGGTGGTGGCGGCAAAGGCGGCATTGCGGCCAGCGCGGCGCCCCGAGGCGAAGGCCCAGGCTAGATGGTGGCCGTGGCCCTTGAGCAGCAGGCCGCCCTGGCCGGTCGAGCCGGCTGCGTAAAGGCCGGGGATGGGCCGATCGCCGGCCCCCAGCACGCGGTGCTCGGCGTCGACGGCGAGGCCACCCTCGGCGTGCACGAATACGGCGCGAACGGGGCCCAGCACGACGTAGGGCCCAGTCTCCAGCCTCGGCCGATTGCCGGCGGTGGCGTTGTGTTGAGCCACGGTCTTGGCCAGCGATCCCGTCGGCATGCCGAGCTTGGCGGCCAGGTCATCGAGGGAGGGTGCGGCCTTGAACACATCGGGGCGATTGCGCCGGTAGTCGTCGATGTACGCATAGGCGACGCCTGGCGCGGTCGAGATGAAATTGGGCCAGGCCGAGAACTTCGAGGCGATGCGCGCGTCGACCAGAATGTAGGCGACCTTGTCCGGCTGATCGGGGAGGGCGAAGGCCGGAGCGTCCGTTTCCTGCGTGAAGCGCTCGCCGCGCCGATTGACCAGGATGGCGCCTTCCGTGAACAGGCTGAGCGACGGAGCGAGCGCGGTGGTGACGAAGCTCATCACGAACGGGCGCAGGATGGCGCTCGGCATGTTCTCCAGCGACCAGGCCATCAGGTTGGCGAGCGCCGGCCAGGGCGGCAGTTTGAGCAGCAAGTTAGGCTTTTGCGGCGGCACGAAACGCAACTCCGGGCCGAGCGCCAGGTCACCGTTGATGATGCGGGCGCCGAGTGGCAGGGCGAGCTTCTGGCCGTCGCCGGTGGCGGTGATGTTGACGCCGTCGATTTTGGCCTGCTGCGGGCCCATGAACTGACCCTTCAGCTCGGGATCGCTGGTGAAGTCGCCGCTCGCGAGCACGATGCCGCCGCGCGCCGAGATGCGGCGCCTGCCGTGCGGCGTCTCGCAGTCGATGCCGGTGACGCGTCCGGTTTGGCTCGCCAATGCCGCAGCGCGTGTGGAGCATATGATGTCGACGCCGGCCCGGTGTGCCGCCCGGCCGAGATGGGCAATGAACGAGCGCGAGTTGGGCAGCACGTTGTGCATGCGCGGCTTCTTGTGCGGTGGCTCCGGCATCGGGCCGTAGAAGCGGATGCCGTGCGACAGCAGCCAGCGGAAGGTGTCGGGCATGGCGTCGGCCAGCACGCGGCGCAGGTCGCGATTGTCGCGCGGGTCGAGGTCACCGTTGAAGCCGGCCATGTCGCGCCAGTGATCGGCGGGACTGTCCTGGATGCCCTTCGCCAGCTGGTGCGGCGTGCAGCTGGCGCTGATGGAGCCGATCGACCAAGCGGTGGATCCACCGAGCGCTGGATTCTTCTCGATCAGTGCGACCGAGCGGCCGGTGGCGCGGGCCTCGATCGCTGCGGCCAGACCCGAGCCTCCACCGCCGACCACGATGACGTCATAGATGGCGTCCGCGCCGTTCCTGCTCATGGCACCTGGGCGGCGCGCTGACCAGCGGTGGTGCCGGCGATCTTGCCGAATACCGCGCCGTTCATGAGGCCGGTTCCGCCCGGATAGTTGAAATAGAACAGGCCGCCGACCAGCTCGCCGGCGGCGAACAGGCCCGGGATGATCTGGCCGTCGGTGTCCATCACGCGGGCCGAGCTGTCGATCTTGAGGCCGCCAAACGTGAAGGTGATGCCACAGGTGACGGCGTAGGCTTCGAACGGTGGCGTATCGAGGATGTTGGACCAATTCGACTTAGGGATGGCCAAGCCCACCGTGCCGCGGCCATCCTTGATGTTGGGATTGAACGGTACGTCCTTTTTCACGGCGGCGTTGTAGGCCTTGATGGTGGCCAGGGCCTTTTCCGGGTTCACGTCGTCGAGCTTCTGCACCAGCTCTTCCAAGCTGTCGGCGCGCACCTTGGTCACCCGCTTGATGCGGTATTCGTCGCGCAGGAGGTGCAGCACCTTGCTATCAAAGATCTGCCAGGCGAACTGCATCGGCTGGCTCAGGATGACGCGGCCGTACTTGGCGTACGTGTAGTTGCGGAAGTCGGCACCCTCGTCGACGAAGCGCTCGCCGTTGGCGTTCAGCATGATGCTGAAGGGATAGTTGTGCTTCTGGAAGTTGTCGCCGACCTCCAGGTCGCCGAATTCCGGTGCGTTGCGGTCCCAGCCCACTGCGTGCGAGCCCGACCAGTTGCCGGTCGGCTGTGCGCCGACGTCGAGGGCCATGCGGATGCCGTCGCCGGTGTTGAAGCGGGTGCCGCGCACCTTGGCGAGCTCCCAGCCGGGACCCAGGTAGCGGGTGCGCATCTCGGCGTTGGCCTGGAAGCCGCCCGCCGCCAGCACCACGCACTTGGCCTTGACCTCGACAGTCTTGCCTTGATAGCGGACGCGCACGCCCTTGATGCCGTCGTCATCGCTGATGAGCGAGAGGGCTCGCGCTTCGTAGGCGACGGTGACGCCGTTCTTCCTGGCAGCGGTCGTCAAGCCTTCCACGAGGCCGGGACCGCCGCCCACGGACTCGACCGTCAAGCCGCCCCAGAACTTGAACTTGCCGTCGACCTTAAACGCCTGGCGGCCGAAGATCGGGGCGAAGCGGATGCCCTTGGAGCGCATCCACAGCATGGTGTCCTTGCTGCGGGTCACCAGCGTCTCGCACAGCTCCGGGTCGGTGCGGTATTCGGTGACGCGGCCCATGTCGTCGAAGAACTGCTCCTCGGTGTAGGTGCCGAAGTCGGTATTCTTGACCTCCTCGTCCGTCAGGTCGGGCATCAGCCGCCTCAAGTCCTCGACGCCGTCGTAGACACAGCGGAACGCGCCGGCGGTGAAGCGGCTGTTGCCGCCCGACTCGGCTTCGGGGGCCCGCTCGAGCACAAGCACCGAAACCTTGCTCTCCGCGGCGGCGAGGGCCGCGCAGAAGGCCGCATTGCCGGCACCAATCACTACGACATCGCTGGAAGCAGGCAGCTTGCTGGTCATTTCCCGTTTTGCCTCGCCATGCGTCGCGGTACTTTGTACCGGGAGCCAAGATGGAATCTTCGTCAGCGCGCGTCGATGCCGGGAGTCCAGCCGCGGATAGCCAATTGCTTGCAGGCAGTTGGGGGTGGCTCCAGGACGCCATCGCCAGGGACGCGGCGCGCGCCCGTACTGTATTGGGTAGGTATTCCAAGTCAAATATATTTGCTATGGTGAGTGAGGATTTGGCAATCTGAGAAACGCGACGTTGGGCGAGTGCGGCTCCCGGCGACTGGCCCAGCCCGTAAACCCGCTATGTGGGTGCTGGAAAGCTTGTCCGGGCCGCGCGAACTGACAATGATGCGGCGAGAGACGGGGTTCAGGGGGTTGGGAGATCACCTGGTGAGACGTAGAGCAACTGCGAAAGATGCCGCCGAGAGCGTGCAATCGCCGCCGGCGGCGCGGAAAGCCATCAGCCTTCGCGATCGGCCGGTGCAGGTCGATGAACTGGACGACGAGCCGCGCGGCGGCGGGGTGCAGTCGATCGGGCGCGCATTCTCGATCCTAGAGGAAATCGCCCGCAGCCGGGACGGCATCAGCTTGGCCGAGTTGAGCAAGCGGGTCGGTCTGCACAACAGCACAACCTTCCATCTCGTCAAGACGATGGTGACGCTGGGCTATGTGCGGCAGCTCAAGGACTCCAAGCGTTATCGCGTCGGCCGGCCGCTGTTCGCGCTGGCGGCAAGCTCTCTCGACGACGTCGAGATGGTCAGCATGGCGACGCCGGTGCTGGAGGACCTGTCACGGGAGACCGGCGAGAGCGGGCATTTCGCAGTGCGGATGGGCGACTCCGTCGTGGTTATTGCCCGCACCAGCGGATCGGGCGCCTTCCAGTTGACGGACCGGGTCGGCGTGATCCGGCCGGCGCACTGCACGGCGCTCGGCAAGATCGTGTTGGCGGCACTGCGGCCGGAGCAACTCGAGCGCTATCTCCAGCGGGCCGAGTTGAAGCCGCACACGCCCAAATCCATCGTCGAGATCGGAGTCCTGCGCCAGGAGATCGAGGAGATCCGCAAGGCAGGGATCGCCTACGATGACTGCGAGTTCGACTCTGAGTTGCGCTGCGTGGCCGTGCCCGTGCGCGACTTCACCGGCCAGGTGATCGGCGCCATCGGCATCTCCGGTCCGATCTGGCGGCTGTCGCTGCAGGTGCTGCAGAGCCGCGCCAAGCTTGTGCAGGCCGCAGCCGACCGGTTGTCGGCCGACTTCGGTGCGGCCGCCGCTGGCGCGCCGAAGGCGCGTAGCGGCAGCTGACATCCACGGTTAGGCCCGGGCGATTTTCCGCGCCGTAGCAGCGCTCGCCGTTGCCAGGGAGCTGACCTGGTTGCGGCCGGCCTTCTTGGCGGTGTAAAGCGCGGCGTCTGCACGGCCGAGCATGTCCTTCATGCCCTTGTCACGCGGGGTGAGCCCGGTCACTCCGAAGCTCGCCGTGACCTGCAGGACATTCGAGAGATGCGTGACGCACAATGTCGCGATCGTCTCGCGCACCCATTCGGCAATTTGCGTCGCCTCCGCGACGCCGGTCTCGGGCAGCAGGATGGCAAATTCCTCGCCGCCCATGCGGCCGAGCAGATCGGACGAACGGATCTGCGACCTGCATGCGGCGATCACCTCGCTCAGCACCTGGTCACCGGCGGAATGGCCATAGGTGTCGTTGATCGCTTTGAAATGGTCGAGATCGAACATCACGCAGGCAAGATCGCGCGAATGGCGTCTGGTCCGCTCGATCTCCTTGTTGGCATCGGCCAGGAAGGCCCGACTGGTCGCGGCGCCGGTGAGACCATCGACCGTCGCCAGCTTGCGCAGCTCCAGCTCGTCGACCACCATGCGGGCCAGATCCTGCAGCACATCGACCTCTTCCCGCGTGACTTGGCGCGGCTGCACGTCGTTGATGCACAGCGCGCCGATGTTGTGGCCATCGGGCGTGCGCAACGGCACGCCCACGTAGGCGCGGATGTGCGGGGCGCCGGTCACCAGCGGACTGGCGCAAAAGCGCGGGTCGTCGAGCGCATCCCCGACGATGAGCGGCTCGTTCTTGCGCACCGTGTGCGTGCAGAACGATATGTTGCGCGGCGTCTCGGTCGCTTCCAAGCCCACCCGCGACTTGAACCACTGGCGGTCCCGATCGACCAGCGAGATGGTGGCAATCGGAGCCTGCAGCAGGCGACGCGCCAGGCGGGTGATACGATCGAAGGATTCCTCGGGCGGGGTATCTAGCACATCATATTCGCGCAGGGCGGCGAGACGCTGCTCCTCGGCGTCGCGGGGATCGTCGAGGGTGCGCTTGCCGGGCATCTTCGACCAGGAATGGCTGAGTGGTCGGGCGTCGGCACCCGCGTTCTGGAAATGCTTGCGGATCTCTTCGGCCGGTTGTGCCTTGCCGAACAGGAAGCCTTGCGCCTCCGTGCAGCCCTCGCTGCGGACGATATCGAACTGTCCCTCGGTCTCGATGCCTTCGGCCGTTGCGGCCATGCCGAGGCCGCTCGCCATGCGGGAGAGAGCGCGGATCAGCGTGCGCGAGTTCGGATTGCGATGCGAGAGCGTTGCCACGAAGCTGCGATCGATCTTGATCTTGTCGAACGGGAACAGTCGCAGATAGGACAGCGACGAGTAGCCTGTGCCGAAGTCGTCGAGCGCGATGCGGACGCCCATGGCATGCAGCTCGTGCAGGATACGCACGGATTCCGTGTCCTCATCGAGCAGAACCGATTCGGTGATCTCGATCTCGAGACGTTCGGCGGCCAAGCCCGACTTCTGCAGGGCATCGGTGACGGCACTGACGAGGTTGCCGGACTGGAACTGGGCGGCTGAGATGTTGACGGCGATGGTCAGGTGCTCCGGCCAGCGCGCAGCCTCAGCGCAAGCCTGACGCAGCACCCAATTGCCGATCGGGACGATCAGACCGGTGGCCTCGGCGATCGGAATGAAAACGTCGGGACCGATGGCGCCCCGCTCGGGATGGAACCAGCGCAACAGCGCCTCGCATCCGCACAGCTGGCCGGTCTCCGTGCTGACCAGGGGCTGGTAGTGCAACAGAAGCTCGCCATTGTCCAATGCCCGGCTCAGGTCGCCTTGCAGGAAGTGAACAGACATCGTTGCCTTCGCAGTTGGGGCGTCCGGTAGCAATGCGCGCTGCCGGGTTTGTTGGGTTTGAGTTGTCTTGCTGTTGCTGCCCCAGACCGCGCGTCGTCGCACGATCCGGACACGCCAGATTGGAGGTGCCATACACCGCGCGCATTGATTGAGATCAAGGCGACGTGCGGATTGCCGCGATATCGGATATCCTGCAGCTAATTGTGGCTGTTCGGTCAGGTAACGGTGGCGTCGCCGCCTTCGGCGACCTGCGAGGAGGGGCGTCGGGCCACCGTCAATTCATGAGTTCTAATGGGCAGCATCACGCTCCCTGATGCGATTCTCGCCGCGACCGGCAACGTGCTAGTGGTAGGCGGCACCGAAACACGCCGCAACAAATTCCCCCGTGTCCCAATCATCGGGCGAATGTGGAGAGCTTCAGGAGGTAACCCCCGTGTCCAACTATGAGACCATCGCGCCGGCGGGCTCGTTCGATCGCTGGCCCAAGGGGCTCAAGCAGGAGATGCTCGACAACGCCTTTAGCCCAATTGTCGGCAGCACGCTCGTCTCCGAGACGGACAAGGTGCGGGTCTGGCATTTGCTGGTGCCGGCCGGGAAACGCTGCACCTTCCATCGACATGTGCTCGACTACTTCTGGACCTGCCATTCGCATGGGCGTGCGCGCGGGTACTACGATGACGGGCGGATCACCGAGACCACGCATTTCCCCGGCGATACCATGCACCTCACGTACAAGAAGGGTGAGTACCTGCTGCACAGTGTCGAGAATATCGGGGATACCGACCTGCTGTTCACCACCGTCGAATACCTGAACAGCGCGAATGCGCCGCTGCCGGTGCCCGACGGCGTGCGTCTGCAGGTGGCTGCGTAGTGCTGTGATCTGTTCACTGCCATCCGGCTTGTCATGGTCGGGCTTGTCCCGACCATCTATGCAACGGCTTGCTCCTGCGTTCGTGGATGGCTGGATCCTCGGGACAAGCCCGAGGATGACAGCGTCATCTGGTGCGAAGCGCGATAGAGGTTGAGAAGGCCATGTACTCTCCTCCCGGTGTCAAGACCGCCTCCAACATGCCGGTCCCGGACAAGATGCGGGCATGGGTGCTGGGCAATCCCGAGCAGCTCGTCTTTACCGAGAAACCGGTGCCGGTACCCGGCAGGGCCGAGGTGCTGGTGCGGATCGACGCGGTGGCGATCTGTGCGACCGATCTCGACGTGATCAAGTCCGGTCCGCCGGCGCTGATCAAGGGCGGCCTGCCGTTCAACAAGAACTGGACGCCGGGCCACGAGTATATGGGCACGGTCGCCGCGCTCGGCCCCGGCGTCGACGAGTTTGCCATCGGTGATCGCATCGCAGTGGAGATCCACGCGGGGTGCGGGCAGTGCAAGCGCTGCCGCATGGGCATGTACACCTCGTGCCTCAACTACGGGCTGAACTACGGCGAGGTCGACAAGGGGCATCGCGCCAACGGCTTCACCACCGATGGCGGGTTCGCTGAGTACGCCGTCAACAACATCAACACGCTGATCAAGATCGCCGACACTATGTCGGACGAGGAGGCGACGCTGGTGGTGACTGCCGGCACGTCGATGTACGGCCTGACCGAGCTGGGCGGGCTGATCGCCGGCGAGAGCGTGGTGGTGATCGGACCTGGCCCGATCGGGCTGCTCGGCGTGGCGGTGGCCAAGGCGCTCGGCGCCTATCCGGTGTTCCTGACCGGCACGCGTGATGCGCGACTGCAGAAGGGACGCGAGCTCGGTGCTGACCACGTCATCAACGTGACGAAGGAGAATGCGGTCGAGGCCGTCCGGCGGTTGAACGGCGGCAAGGGCGTCGACTACGTGGTCGAATGTTCGGGCGCACCGGACGCCATCAACGAGGCGGGGCGTATGCTGAACCGCGGCGGCAAGATCTGTCTGGCGGCGTTCCCGCACGACCCCGCGTTGATCGATGTGGCGCACCTGGTGCGCAACAACATCTACATCTTCGGCATCCGCGGCGAGGGCAAGAGCGCCACGCATCGCGCTGAGGCCTTCATGCGCGAGAAGCGCTTCGACGCCACCAAGATTCATACGCACACCTTCACGCTGGAGGACCTGCCGGAGGCGATCCGCTACGCGCGCGATCGTGTGGAGGACGCCATCAAGGTGGTGGTGAAGATGCGCGACGCAGCGGTGACGCGAGCGGCGGCGGAGTAGTGGTGGCCACTGTTCCGGCTGACCGGCATTGCGTCGGTTTCATGGCGCCGGATCGAATGTGATCTGATCGATTCACGACGGAACGGCCGTCCGGGGACGTTCTCGGACGATCGGGAGCTTGCGCCTCCTCATGATCACGCCTGCCATTCGCGAGGGTCTTCAATGGGCAAAACAGTCGTGCTGGTCGCGGGCATCCTGGTGGCGGCGGGCGCCGCTGCCGCAGTTTCGGCACCGAGTCTGCGAGGGCAGCGTCACGGCACCCTGTTGGATGATCTGGCCGACGGCCTGGGCCGGGCCACGCACCAGATCTCGCAGGCGATCGGCGTGTCGGACGA
>Ga0075367_10001535_pt1 | contig 9981 bp, 8 predicted proteins | sample EndMethybrTD3032_FD_71399 | JGI IMG/M metagenome (GOLD analysis project Ga0075367, IMG submission 71399) | Populus endosphere microbial communities from Tennessee, USA - Endosphere MetaG P. TD hybrid TD303-2 | ecosystem: Host-associated > Plants > Roots > Endosphere | place: USA: Tennessee...
CGGGACCATCCAGAACGACATCCTCAAGGAGTTCATGGTCCGCAACACCTACATCTACCCGCCCGAGCCGAGCATGCGGATCATCTCGGACATCTTCGGCTACACCAGCCGCGAGATGCCCAAGTTCAACTCGATCTCGATTTCCGGCTATCACATGCAGGAAGCCGGCGCGACGCAGGTGCAGGAACTCGCCTTCACCATCGCCGACGGTGCCGAATATGTGAAATACGGCGTGGCCTCGGGCCTCGACATCGACAAGTTCGCAGGGAGGCTGTCGTTCTTCTTCGCGATCGGCATGAACTTCTTCATGGAAGTGGCCAAGCTGCGCGCCGCGCGCGTGCTGTGGCACCGGGTGATGACCGAGTTGGGCGCCAAGGACGAGCGCAGCAAGATGCTGCGCACCCACTGCCAGACCTCGGGCGTCAGCTTGCAGGAGCAGGACCCCTACAACAACGTCATCCGCACCACGATCGAGGCGATGGCATCGATGTTGGGCGGCACCCAGTCGCTCCACACCAACGCGCTGGACGAAGCGATCGCGCTGCCGACTGACTTCTCGGCGCGCATTGCCCGCAACACCCAGATCATCATCCAGGAGGAGACCGGCATGTGCAATGTCGTCGATCCGCTGGGTGGCTCGTATTACATCGAATCGCTGACGCAGCAGCTGGTCGATCAGGCCTGGGAGATCATCGAGCGCGTCCAGGCCGATGGCGGCATGGCCAAGGCGGTTGCCGCCGGCTGGCCCAAGGCGATGATCGAGACCGCCGCCGCCGCCCGTCAGGCGCGCGTCGATCGGGGTGACGACGTGATCGTCGGCGTCAACAAGTACCGCCTTGCGACCGAGGATGCGATCGAAACGCTCGACATCGACAACGCCAAGGTCCGCGAAGGCCAGATCGCTCGTATCAACAAGATGAAGGCGGAGCGCGACGAAGCCAAGTGCCAGGCCGCGCTCAAGGCGCTGGCCGACGGCGCGGCGGGCGAATCGAGCATCGAGAACAACCTCCTCGCGCTCGCGGTGGAAGCCGCCCGCGCGCGTGCGACGCTGGGCGAAATCTCCTCCGCCATGGAGGAGAGCTTCGAGCGCTACGGCACCCAGCCGACCCCGGTGAAGGGCGTCTACGGCGCTCCTTACGAGGGCGACAGCCGCTGGCAGCAGGTGCTCGACGGCGTGCAGGCGGTGGAGCGTCGCCTCGGCCGCAAGCCCAAGCTGCTGGTCGCCAAGATGGGCCAGGACGGCCACGATCGCGGCGCCAACATCATCGCCTCGGCCTTCGGCGACATGGGCTTCGAGGTCGTCTCCGGCCCGCTGTTCCAGACGCCCGAGGAAACCGTGGTGCTGGCGCTGCAGAACGAAGTCGACGTCGTCGGTGCCTCCAGCCTCGCGGCCGGTCACAAGACGCTGATCCCCGAACTGATCCAGCAGCTGCGCGATGCCGGGCGCAGCGACGTCAAGGTGATCGCCGGCGGCGTGATCCCGGCGAAGGACTACGAATACCTGCGCAATGCAGGCGTTCAGGGCATCTACGGCCCCGGCTCGAACGTGGTCGAATGCGCCGCCGATGTGCTGCGCCTGCTCGGCCACAACATGCCGCCGGCCGGCTCCGAACTGCAGGCGGCCGAGTAAACGCATGCTGGATCAGTAACGAAATCGGACCGCAGCCGTTTAATTCATCCGCAAAGCGGCTGACACGCTAGTGCATTGCAACGTCGCAGAGCATGAGGGAGGAGGTGCATCTCATGGTATGTTCGAGACAATGGTGAGGCCGTAAATGATCGATTGGGATGATTTCCGATATTTTTTGAGTGCGGCACGATGTGGATCGTTCGGGGCTGCGGCGGCGCGCCTCAACACCAGTGCGACAACTGTCGGCCGACGTGTGCAGCGCCTGGAGACGGCGATGCGCGCTACGCTGTTCACCCGGTCTGCTGCAGGACTGCAATTGACGCCTGTCGGGGCTCGTCTTGCCGACGCAGGCGGAAAGATCGAAAGCGCGGTGGAAACCGCACAACTGGTGCAGGAGAACGCGTCGACCGGCAGTGTGCGGATAAGCGCTTCAGAAGGCTTCGGCACGATCATCCTCGCGCCTGCGCTTTATCAGCTGACGAAGGCACACCCTCACCTCTCGATTGAACTGGCAGCCTGGGCCGGCTCCCCTTCTGCATCGAGACGGGAAGTCGATATGGCAGTCATGTTCAGTCCGGCGACTTCGAATCGCCTCAGCGTGGAACATTTGAGCGACTTCGAGGTCGGCCTCTATGGATCAGCACCTTTCATCGATCGGTACGGCACGCCTGGCGAAGTAAACGATCTACGCCGCCTGCCCTTGGTCGGTTTCATTGACGATATGCTTTATGCACCTGAACTTCGCTATACCGACGATCTCGCACCAAACCTGCAACTTCGGCTGACCAGCACCTCTTCGCGGGCTCATATGGAAATCATCGCTTCGGGAGCCGGTATCGGCATGGTGCCATGTTTCATGGCTGCCCACGATCCGCGGCTGGTGCGATTGATGCCTGAAATCGCCTGTTCTCGCCGCAGTTTCTGGTTGGCCACGCACGACGAAATCCGGGATACGGCGCGCCAGCGGGCCGTCAGGTCCTGGTTGTTCGACACCGTCATGGACAAGCAGGCCGTAATGCTTCCCTCCTTGCCCAAGCGGCCTCCAGGTCTGGGCTCCCGCTGACCAAGCCTCCTATGCGCGTAGCACCGCCCAGTCAGGGTTTGCGTTGAGTCTCGCCTCCATCCCGCGGTAAGCGCGCAGCGACCGATCGGGCTTACCGTAAATATCTCCGCCCCAGTCCCAACCTTCGAAGCCTATCCGGCCCGCATACCCCATACGTCGCAGTTCTCCGAGCAACTGGAAGTTGTCCAGTTCGCCCTCGTCGAGCGGCTCGATGGTGGCGACACCGGCAAACCCATTTGGATCACGCCTGCTGCCCGACAGATTGACCTGCTTGAGCCAAGGCCCGACCGATGCAAGGGCACGCGCCAGATCGGCGCCGTCGCGCGCATACCAGTGGTAGCCGCAGAACACGATACCGAGGTTGGGGTGACCTATCCGCTTGCACAAGCGCACCGCATCCTCGTGTCGTTCAACCCAAAACGATAGGTGACTGTAAAGCAGCAGGTCGATCCCGCGCCGCTCGGCGACCTTGAGCGCGGCCATCAGCCATTCCACCGCTCGGTCATCGCCTGCGGGGTCGGACGGCCGGATACCGGGCAAGGCCGCTTGTATTGCGATTTCTACCGTCGTGCAACCTTCGAGGCGTTCGATCATGTCGAGCAGCATCAGGTTCTTCGGATGGTTGATGCCTTGTGCTAGATCGGGCACCACATAAATTGCGGCGACATCCAGTCCGTATCGCTCCCGGGTGTGCCTGAGCTTGTCGAGGTCCTGGAACGCCTGTGGTGTCCATAGCGAAAGATAGGTGGCGTCAAAGCCTATCTCCGCCAGCATCTCGCACTGTGCCTCGAAGCTGTAGATGCCGAGCGTATTGTAGAAACAAGCATCCATATTATAAACTTGGTGCCGCAGCTGGCCGGGAAACAAGGTGCTCACCGGCATAGCCTTGACCATTCCGGATGCCGTTCAATGCGATCTTCCATGGAGCGGAAGGCAGTAATGGACCGCTCCAGTTTGGCGTAGATGTCTCCTCCGACTTCCCAGCCCTGGAAACCGATCAGTCCTTCGTAACCGAGCCTCTGCAATGCCCCGAGAACCACGAAATTGTCGAGTTCGCCTTCATCAAGCGGTTCGATAGTCGCGATCCCGGCCCACCCTTGCGGACTCTTGCGGCTGCCGGCAAGGTTGGCCTGCCGCAGATAAGGCGATAAAAGTTCCAACGTACCATCGATGTCGCGATTGCCCGCGCCATACCAATGAAAGCCGCAAAAGACGATGCCGAGTCGCGGATGCGCCACGTGCTCGCAAATCGCCACTGCATCTTCGTGCCGCTGCATCCAAAACGTCATGTGCGGATACAACAGAATATCAATTCCCCGGGCCTCGCAAATCGCCAGAGCTTCGTCGAGGAAACTGAGGACGTCCTGGGTGCCGGCGCGATCGGCTGCGCTGGTCCGGCCGCCTCCCTGGATGCCGAGTTCTATCGTCGTGCACCCCTCCACCGTCTGAAGCAGGTCGAGTATTCGCCGTGGCCCCGGGGCGTCCGCACCAAAACGGCAGTCTAGAACGACATAGGCACCGGCGACCGAAAGCCCATGACGCGCAGGAACCGTCGGGAGTTTTCGTACGTCGGCCCAGGCCTGCAGGCTCCAAAGCGAGAGGTAAGTGGCATCGTATCCCAGTTCCGCCAGCATCTCGCACTGCGCCTCGAAACCGTAGACGCCGAAGGAATTATGGAAATAGGTGTCCATCGCATAGAGTTTGTAAGTCATCGGCCGGCGACCTGCGGGGGCGCCAGCGTCCGAAAGTGCGGGACCACCATCTCCCCCAGTTCCTGCACGACCTCTTCGGCAGGGCGCTTGCCATACTTGAGATTGAAGACGACGTGATTGACGCCCGCGTCCTGCAGCAACGTCAGGAACTCGGTGACGAAGCGATGGCCCGACCGAAAGCCGAGATGGATCGGTGAAGGTGGTTCGTCGGCATGTTCCGACAAATCGATGTAGAGCGACTGCGAGAAAGGCTTGAAGGTGCCGGTCATTGCCCGCCATTGCGTGATCGTCTGGACCTGGTGCTGAGCGCTTCTCGGATAGTAGAGCCAGCCGTCGCTGTTCTCAGCGATCCACTGAGAAGACTGTGCGGAGTGGCCGGTAACCAGGATCGGAATGTCGCCGAGGAGCGGCTTGGGGATGGGATCGCCTGAAGATAACCCCACCCTGGGGGTCTCGATGGTCGGAAAACCCTTTCCCCAGGCCTCGCGCATGACTGCCACCGCTTCCCTGAACAGCCAGTCCCGGTGGTCCTTGTCGACACGGAACGCGGAGAATTCGATCGGCCGGTCGCCGGTGGCAAGGCCCATGATCAACCGCTGCCCCGAAAGCCGGTCGACCGAAGCGGCCGACTTGGCGATGTGAAGGGGATGTCGCAGGGTCGCAACGATGCTGCCTGTGCCTAGTGCAATCCGCGATGTCATCGCCGCGAGATAGCCCAGGAACACCCAGGGATCGTATATTTGCCCGACATCACCGAACGAAGGATCGTTCAGCGGCACGTCCCGCACGAAAAGCGAAGCGAAGCCTGCCTCTTCTGCGTGCCTGGCGATACGGATCTGCTCGTCGACCTGCATCCGGGGAATACTGCCGGTATACGATTCGATCGGCAGAAAGAGCCCTAGCGTAAGCTTGCCTTCGCCAAACATGGCCGCATGACCGCGGTGATCGGCGAATTTGCTCATGCGTTCGCAACTTGTTCTTTGGCAGTCAAGGCAAAACCTTCGAGCACGAGCTTCCCCCGGACGCGCCCCGCCTCGATCATCGCATGCCCGCGAATCAGGTTCTCGGCATTGATTGGCCCCAGATTTTCCCCGAGCGTCGTGCGAAGCGCGCCAGCATCGATCATGTCTGCGACCTTGCCAAGCAGGCGCCCCACCTCGGCCACATCTGGGGTTGCGAACAGGGGGCGCACGAACATGTACTCCCAATGGATCGAGGCCGCCTTGCGTTTGAACAGACCGACATCGAAATTATCGGGATCGTCGATCAGACCGAACCGGCCTTGCGGGGCGATCACTTTTGCCAATTCGCCGACGTGTCTGTCGGTCATCGTGGTCGAGAAGATGAACGAAGGCTCCCCCAGTCCGAGACCGATCACCTGCTCGGCAAGCGGCTTACTGTGATCGACGACGAAGTGCGCACCCATGCTTTCCACCCATTCACGGCTTTGCGAGCTAGATGCGGTGGCGATTATCTTCAGATCGGTCATCTGGCGGACGAGCTGGATGGCGGCAGAACTGACACCGCCAGCACCGCCCACGATCAGGATGACAGGCGCCTGGCCGGCAACGCGGCGCTCAATCTCCAAGCGATCGAAGAGCATTTCCCAGGCGGTGATCATGGTTAGCGGCAGCGCCGCCGCCTCAGGAAACGTCAGTCGCGCCGGTTTTCTGGCGACGATGCGCTCATCGACGCATTGGTACTGCGCATTCCCGCCCTGCCGATCCTGGTGACCGGCGTAATAGACTTGGTCTCCGACCTTGAAGTCGGTCGCATCCGGTCCGACGGCCGTCACCACCCCCGCGACGTCCCAGCCAAGCACCACCCATTCTCCATCGTCAGGCTTGCGGCGGCTACGGACCTTGGTGTCGACCGGGTTGATCGCGACGGCCTTGACCTCGACCAGCAGGTCTCGTCCTGCCGGCTTCGGTACAGGCAGGTCGATATCGTTAAGTGACGCGGAAGAAACTGGGAAAGAAGGCTGCTGATAAGCGACTGCGCGCATGGCTCATTCCGGAATCGTGGCTGTTGCCGGTCTGGTGCTGCACTGAGCACGGCTGCGCAAGAACGCACATTTTATGCACCTGGTATCAAAAGAGATACCATCGGCATTCTTGCCTGCTGCCATTCGGGGTGAAATACGGCGTGCCAAATGATGCTACTATCGCCTATATGCACGAAAACGTATGTAGTGTCGAAAAGGATACCGTAAATCATGGCGCAAATCCGTCGTCGCGACATGGATGGAAGCCCGGGCTGCGCCGTCGAAGGGACGCTTGCCCTGATTGATGGCAAGTGGAAGGGCGTGGTGCTTTACCACTTGTTCGAAGGTACGCTGCGCTTCAACGAACTTCGCCGCAAGATGCCCAAATGCACGCAGCGCATGCTTACCAACCAGCTACGCGAGTTGGAGAATGATGGTCTGGTTGAAAGGCAGGTCTACCCTCAGGTCCCACCCAGAGTAGAGTACAGCCTCACGGAATTGGGCCGAAGCCTTGAGCCCGTGATGAGCGCGCTCAAGGCCTGGTGGGATGACAATATGGGAATCATTCCCAGCAATGACACGATCGTCATGGCCCAGTAACCCGATCGTCAGGACACGACGGGCTCGCAAATGGACGCTGAAGCGGGATCGAGGATAGCGTCGACCGCCTGCGATACACTTTCGATCGCCGCCATTCCGTCCAACTTGCGCACCAGGCCACGCGCTGCATAATATGGCAATATCGGGGCGGTCTTGGCTTCATATTCCGCAAGGCGTGTCGCAACGGTGGCTGCATTGTCGTCTGGCCGGCGAGTGAACCGATCTCCTCCGCAATGATCGCATATTCCCTCTTCGGCTGGGCGCTGGTGCCGATCGTGGTAGCCGGCGTTGCAGGTGCCGCACGTGAAGCGTCCCGACACGCGGTCTACCAGTGCTGCGGCATCCACGACGAGTTCGATAACGTGATTGATCCCGCGCCCCTTGGCCGCGAGCAACTGATCGAGAGCCTCCGCCTGAAGCGGCGTGCGCGGAAAACCGTCGAAAATGGCCCCGCCTCGCGCGTCGGGCTGATCCAGCCGCTCAGCGATCATGCCAATAATGATGTCGTCACTGACCAGCCCGCCGCAATTCATGATCTCCCTGGCGGCCAGCCCCGCAGGCGTCCCGCGCGCCACCGCACTGCGCAGCATGTCACCAGTGGAGAGGTGCAACAGGCCGTGGCGCTCTCGAATATGAGCGGCCTGCGTACCTTTCCCGGCGCCTGGAGGTCCTAACAAGAGAATATCCATCGTTCATGATCCTTGAGAGTTCTTGTTATTCATCGATCAGGCTGCGACCGCCTCTGCTGCATAGCCGATGCTTCTGAGTGCATCTGCGATCTCGGGAAGAATGGCCGGGTCGTCGATCGTCGCGGGAGTTTTGACCGACCGGCCGTCGGCAATCGCCTGGATTGTCGCGCGCAAAATCTTTCCGGAACGTGTCTTGGGGAGGCGGTCGACGATAGCGGCCTTGCGAAAGCAGGCAACCGCGCCGATGCGGCTGGCTACCATTGAGACCACATCGACTACGACATCGTCGGGCAGCTTGGTGGCGCTGTCCTTGAGCACCAGCAAACCCACTGGCACCTGCCCCTTCAGGCCGTCGGCAGCGCCGATTACCGCGCATTCCGCAACATCGGGATGCGAGCACAGGATTTCTTCCAGCGCGCCTGTCGCAATCCGATGACCGGCGACATTGATCACATCGTCCGTTCGCGCCATGACCCAAACGTACCCGTCCTCATCGATATAGCCTGCGTCTCCCGTACTGTAGTAACCGGGATATTCATCCAGATAGGTCGAGCGGAAACGTTCATCCGCGTTCCACAACGTAACGAGTGCGCCGGGTGGAAGCGGCAGACTGGCAACGATCGCTCCTTGCGAGCCGAAGGGAGCAGGCTTGCCATTGCCATCAAGTATCTGCACGTCCCATCCGGGCATGGGCAACGTCACCGAACCGTAGCGCGTGCGGAAAACCTCGATGCCAAGTGGATTACCGGTAATCGGCCATCCGCTTTCGGTTTGCCACCAATGGTCCACCACCTGGACACCCAGTTTATCCTCGGCCCACATGATCGTGTCGGAATCGCTTCTTTCGCCGGCAAGGAACAACGCGCGCAGGGACGAAATGTCGTGATCCTCCAGCAGACGGCCCTCGGAGTCTTCTCTCCGAATGGCGCGGATCGCTGTGGGTGCAGTGAGCAAGATGACGACCTTGTGTCGTTCGATAACGCGCCAGAACGCAGCGGCGTCCGGCGTTCCCACAGGCTTTCCTTCGAACAGGACCGTCGTGCATCCCGCCAGCAACGGGCCATAGAGCGTATAGCTGTGTCCGACCTGCCAGCCGATATCAGATGCAGCCCAGAAAACTTCACCGGGGCTGACATCGAAAAGATTGGCCATGCTCCAGGTAAGCGCCACTGCATGGCCGCCATTATCGCGCACGACACCCTTAGGCTGCCCGGTGGTGCCCGACGTATAGAGGATATAAAGAGGGTCTGTCGCTGAGACCGACACGCACGCTGCCGGGACGGCATCGGCCATCACCGCATTCCAGTCGAGATCTCGTCCCGGCCGCAATGGCGAGACGCAGACGTCACGCTGGTAAACTATGACTGTCTCCGGTTGATGCCGGGCAATTTCCAAAGCGGCATCGATCATCGGCATATAGCGGATGATGCCCTTCGGTTCGATGCCGCATGAAGCGGCCACGATGACCTTGGGCGTGCAATCATCGATACGGGTTGCAAGTTCGGCTGCCGCGAACCCGCCAAAGACGGTGCAGTGGACGGCGCCCAAGCGGGCGCACGCCAACATGGCGATCAGGCCTTCGGGGACCATGGGCATGTAGACAAGGACACGATCCCCCCGCCCGACACCCTGCCCTCGAAGCGCGCCGGCGAACCTAGAAACCTCATCCAGCAGTAGCTGATAAGTGTACGTGCGGATGACGCCTGTGACTGGACTGTCGTAGACTAGGGCAAGCCGATCGCCATGACCGTCCTGCACATGGCGATCGAGTGCATTCCAGCAGGTGTTGAGTTGTCCATCGCTGAACCAACGATTAAATGGGGCGGAAGAGGTATCCAGAATAATTTCGGGAAACCTTTCCCATGAAATACACCTCGCTGTCTCACGCCAGAATTCATCCGGTTCTGCGAGTGACTTGGCATGGCACTGGCCATAGGAGCCCGTGGTCATCCTTAACTCTCCAAGTTTGGGCGATCTCGGACGGATCGGCCTCGGACGGATCGGCCTCGGACGGATCGGCCGTTTCATCGAACGTATCGACAACGGTTTGAGCCAGGTAATTCATAGATGCAGGTCGGTCGTGCATATCCGCACGTGCGGAGTCTCGAAAAATCGATAGTGTGAAAGACAGGGTGCAAGAGATTCCCCTCGTTCAAAACACCATGATTGGCGAGAATGAATGGCCACCACCACTGACTTGCTCGACAAGACCGACGTGATTTCCACGCAGGTTCCGGCAGGCCCGACTCCCGGCCAGCTCGAAGCGATCGATCGCTTCGGCAAGAAGGATCGTCATATTGATA
>Ga0075367_10001537_pt1 | contig 9973 bp, 10 predicted proteins | sample EndMethybrTD3032_FD_71399 | JGI IMG/M metagenome (GOLD analysis project Ga0075367, IMG submission 71399) | Populus endosphere microbial communities from Tennessee, USA - Endosphere MetaG P. TD hybrid TD303-2 | ecosystem: Host-associated > Plants > Roots > Endosphere | place: USA: Tennessee...
GTCCTGGTCGACACCTGCACCGGCGAGGACAAGGGCTACCCCGCGCCGATGGACTTCCCCAAGCAGCCCTGGCTCGACAATTTCGCGGCCGCCGGCCTGCGCTTCGAGGACATCGACTACGTGTTCTGCACGCACCTCCACATCGACCATTGCGGCTGGAACACGAGGCTGCGCAACGGGCGATGGGTGCCCACCTTTCCCAAGGCCAAGTACATCTTCCACAAGGATGAGTACGCCTTCTGGGAAGCCGCCACGCAACGCGGCGAGTCTCCACCCGGCAACGTGTGGACGTACAATTGCCGCCCGATCGTCGAAGCCGGCCAGGCGCTGCTGGTCGACGACACCTACGAGCTGGACGCCACCTTTTCCCTCACCCCCACGCCCGGCCACTCACCACACCACTGCTGCGTCGACATCCGCTCGCGCGGGCAGCATGCCGTCGTGACGGGAGACATGATGCACCACGCCCTGCAGTGCCGCGAGCCCGCCTGGTCGACCATCTTCGACACGGACACGAAGGCCGCCGAGCAATCCCGCCGCAAATTCCTCGGCCGTGTGGCCGACACCAGCGCACTCATCCTGCCGATCCATTTCCCCAGCCCGACCGTCGGCCGGGTGGCGGCGGACGGCGAACGCTTCCGCTACCACTTCGTGCGCTAGCCGCGCCGACCCGCATCAACCGCTGGGCGTCTGCGTGGCCGGCGCTCGATACGAGGGCCCCAAGAAACTGACGCGCTCGTCAAAGAGCGCATAGATCACTCCCACCGCGATAATCGCGCTCAGGATCACAACCGCAACTTGCCGCCGCATCGCATGCACCTCCTCTGTTCGAGGAATCAACGGCGAAAGCACTGCTGCTGTTCCTTCGCGCATTGCTCCTGGTTCCTGCGGACATCGCCAGCTAAAGTCACGTCGTCTCCAACTGGCATCGCTGACCTGCGCGGCAGCCGCTGCGTGTAATTCCATGAAGAGAGAGTTCGATCGTGAGCAGACTTCGATGGGGCATGGTTGGCGGCGGCCCAAACAGCATCGGGCGTACGCATCGCCTTGCTGCCGGTCTCGACGGACACTATGAGCTGGTGGCCGGTGTATTCTCGCGCGATGCCGCCAAGAACGCGGCCATGGGCCGGGAATTGGGGATCGCCGAGGATCGGCTCTACCCCGGTTTCGAAGCCATGGCGGCGGCCGAAGCGAAACGTCCCGACGGCATCGAATGCGTGACGATCGTCACCCCCAACAGCACGCACATCCCGGCCAGCTTCGCCTTCCTGGGCGCCAACATCCCGATCATTTGCGACAAGCCGCTCGGCATCTCCTCAGCTGAGTCGATCCGCCTCATGCAGGAGGTGGAGCGCCGCCGCTTCCCCTTCGCGCTCACCCACAACTACAGCGCCTATACGATGGTGCGCGAAGCCCAGCACCTCGTCCGCACCGGCCGCCTCGGCAAGCTTCGCGTGGTCCAGGTCGAGTACGCGCTGGGTTCGCGCAGCAGTCTCGTAGAGGCGCAGGGTGATCTGCGCTTCGCTTGGCGCGCGGACGCAGCGATCGGCGGTCCGTCCACGGTCCTGGGCGACATCGGCACACATGCCCATCACCTGATGCGCGCCATCACTGGGCTGGAGCTGGAAGCCGTCTCTGCCGACCTCGGCAGCATGGTTCCGGGTCGCAAGGCCGACGACAACGCCAACCTCAACCTCCGTTTCGTCGGCGGCGCCAGGGGCCAGCTGTGGGCCAGCATGGTCGCCTGCGGCATCGGCCAGGGGCTGCGTATCCGCGTGTTCGGCGAGAAGGCCAGCCTCGAGTGGCATCAGGAGCACCCCAACGAGCTCAATCTGCGCTTCGAGAACGAGCCCAATCAGGTGCTGCGACGCGGCGATCCCTGGCTGAGCGACCAGGCCAAGCGTGCCGTTCGCACCAACCGTGGCCAGCCCGAAGGCTATGTCTCGGCCTTCGCCAACGTCTACCGCGACTTCGCCGAGGTTCTGCTCGCCGCCAAGGCCGGACGCGCGCCAGATCCGCTGGCCAACAGCTTCGCCTCGGCGCGCGAGGGCGTGCTCGGCATGATCTTCATCGAGGCCTCGGTCGAGTCCAGCCGCCGCGACGGCGCCTGGGTCGAGGCCGGCGCTCAGCGGCTCGGAGAGACAGCGTGATCGGCATCGCCTTGTTCGGCGCGGGGGTGATCGGGCGCGTGCATGCCGGCAACGTCGCGGCCAACCGAGGGTGCGAGCTCCGGTATGTGGTCGATCAGGATCTCGCCCGGGCGCAAGCGCTCTGTCGTGCGCATGGCGGGCAGGCCGCCTCGGACATCGCAACCGCACTCGAAGACAAGACCGTCGATGCCGTGATCGTCGCCTCGTCGACGTCGGTGCACTACGCGCATCTCATGGCCGTGATCGCTGCTGGCAAGCCGGTCCTGTGCGAGAAGCCGATGGCAGACGACCTCGGCGATGCCAAACGCTGCGCCGACGCTGCAGCCGCCGCCGGCATTGTCGCAGCAACCGCCTTCAACCGTCGCTACGACGCCAGCCATCGCACCGTGCATGACCGCATCCGCGCCGGCGAGATCGGCAAGGTCGAGCTGATCCACATCGTCTCGCGCACCCAGGCGCCGCCACCGGCGCCAGAGACCGTCCGCTTCTCGGGCGGCATGCTGCGCGAGAAGGGCTCCCACCACTACGATCTCGCCGCCTGGATGGCCGGCGCAGAGCCGGTCGAGGTGTTTGCCGCCGGCGACTGCCTCATCGATCCGGGCTACGCCGACTATGGCGACCTCGACACCGCCGCCCTCACCCTGCGCTTCGACAGCGGCGCCATCGCCACGTTCAGCTTCAGCCGCCGAACCGCGTTCGGCTACGAGGAGATGATCGAGGTGTTCGGCTCGGAGGGCATGCTGGAGTCGCGCCGCCAGCGCCGTCAGGCGGTCGCGCTCTACAAGGCCGGCAGCATCATCGAGGAGGGGTTGCACGGCGGCTGGTACGAGCGTTTCGGCCCGACCTACGAGGCCGAGCTCGACGCGTTTCTGGCGGCGATCGAAAAGCGCGCAACCTCCTATGCCTCGCTGGCGGATGGTCTCAGGGCGCAGGCCGTCGCGGAAGCCGCGATCCGGTCCGTGCGCAACAAGAAGATGATCGCCATCGAGCGCATCTGGTAGGTCAATCCCGCCGCCGCTCCACTGGAACGGCCGGGATCACCCGCCCGACGCTATGGAGCGATCGACGTCAACTTTCCCTCCGAGAGCCCGCGAAGCCGGCGCACCCGCTGACGTCCGTTTTGTGCCAAAAGGGCGTAGCACGCCCAGGCCTTTATGCCCTGCAACGGGACGTCGACGCCTGCTTGCCTGTCGCCGTGGACGCCTTCAGACTATGTGGCGGAAGCCTATCGGGTGTCGCATGCGTGAACTCAGCATTGGTGTCATAGAGGATCTAACGCCAACGTTGGCTCCTCCACAAGTCGACAAGCTTTGTCGCCTCGGCGTCCAGCACACCTGCGAACGCAACGAGCTGATCTATCGCCAGGGCGAACCCGCCGAGCACATCTTCCTGCTGTTGGAGGGAGAAGCGCAGTCGACCCTGCTCAATTCGGCTGGCAACGAGACGCTGCTGCGCATCCACCTGCCCGGCAGCGTGCTGGGTCTGACGTCACTGGCCACCGTGCCCTGGCGCGACGCGAGTGCCAAGGCGATCCAGCGCTGCGTGCTGGCCAAGGTGGCCCGCGAGGAGGTCAAGAAGCTAATCCTCAGCGATCGCCAGCTCGGCCTCAGCCTGATCCAGCTTCTCGTCGATCGCATGCGCGACTTTCATTTCCGGGTCGGCGACCTGCAGGCCCAGAGCGTCGAGCAGCGGCTGGCGCGCGTCTTGCTGGCTGTTTCGCGTCGCGAAAAAGACCTTGATAGGTCGGCCACGAAGCCGGAAATCCATCTCACGCACGAAGAGTTGGCGCAGCTCGTCGGTTCGCGCCGGCAGACGATAACCGCTATTCTCGGGCGCTTTATGCAGGCCGGCTACATTTCCAAGGCTGGCCGCCGGCTTGTCATCGACGACATCGTCGGCCTCACCGGACTGATGCCCTAGGCCTGTCCGATATGTCACCGGGCTGACATCTCCCGCTGGAACGGCGCGACTATTCTGGCTGCAAGCGTCGGACAGGACGCAACAACAACAAGCTCGAAATCGCCAGCACAGAGTCCAGGGAGGACTACGCATGCCAACGTCTCAAAGCGCGGCAGCCGTATTGCGGCTCATCACGGCCATGCTTGCGGCAGGGGCCTTGACCGGGCCGGTTGCCGCGCAGGACTATCCCACGCGCCCCATCGAGATGATCGTCACCTGGGGGCCTGGCGGCGGCGCCGACCAGACCGGCCGCATGATCGGCAAGCTGCTCGAGCCCGAGCTCAAGGTCTCGATCCCCGTCGAGAACATCGCTGGCAGCGCCGGCGTGACCGGCCTGAACAAGCTGCTCAACGGCCAACCCGAGGGCTACCAGGTCGGTCTTATCACGGCCGATACGCTGGCCTTGCTGGCCGCGCCGCGTGCGCAGCGCTGGTCGCTCGATGACCTCGCAACGGTGGCCGTGCTGATCAAGCAGCCCTCCGGCTTTTTCGTGAAGGAGGACGGCCCCTACAAGACATGGGCCGATGTCGAGGCAAAAGCCAAGACGACGGAACTGAAGGTCGGTGTCACCGGGCTCGGCACGCCCGACGAGTTGGCCATCGAGCAGATGAAGAAACGCGGGCTCAAGCTGGTCGCAGTGCCGTTCGCCAAGCCCGGCGAGCGCTACGCGTCCGTCATCGGCGGCCACGCCGATCTGGTCTACGAACAGGCCGGTGATATCCGTTCGTTCATCGACAACAAGCAGATGAAGCCTGTCCTGTTCCTCGCCAACGAGAAAGTGCATCCCTTCAAGGACGTGACGATCACCAAGGAGCTCGGCATGAACCTGGTGCTCGATCAGTTCCGAACCCTGATGGCAAAGGCCGGCACGCCGCCCGACCGCCTGAAGCTGCTCCAGGAGAAGACGGCCAAAATTGGGGCCAGCAAGGAATACGCGGCATTCCTCGAGGAGGGGTGGGCCGATCCCAAGAGCCTGATCGTCGGCGACGCGGCCAAGACCTATATCGCCGAGCAGATCCAGATTCTCAAATCGATCTGGCAATAAGCTGCAGGGTGCGGCCTCACAAGCCGCCGATGGGAACGCGTTTCATGGCCATTCTCGATCTGGCGCGACGTGTCGGCCCATTCCTGGTGGTGTTCTGCGCGGCCGCATGGCTTTGGACGGTGGCGGAGTCGTTCGCCATCTCGACGCGGCTGGGTCGCGCCGGCCCGGATCTGTGGCCCAAGATCGTTCTGCTGCTGATGCTCGGCGCGGCGCTGTGGGGCATGGCAGAAGCCCTTTTTAAGCGCCGGCCGGAGACCGACACCAGCATCCTCATCGCCAATGCGACGCGCGCGGCGGGACACGAGGAGGACGCACGCCAGGATCTGGCGGCCGACGCCGGTGATCCCGCCGACCGGCGCCCCATTTTTGCGATCTCTGGCATGGCGGCGATGCTGGGTTATGTCGCCGTCATCTCCTACCTCGGCTATGCCGTCTCGACCTTTCTGCTGTTGCTCTCGATCATGCTGCTGGCCGGGTACCGCCGGCCTTTCCTCGCGGCCCTGATCTCGCTGATCGGCTGCCTGGTCTTCTTCGTCGTGTTCCAGCGCATCGTCTACATTTCGCTGCCGCTGGGGGTCGGTCCCTTCAAAGAGCTGTCACTGACTTTGATGGCGCTCGTGGGTGTTCGCTGATGGACACGCTGGTACACCTCCTGCATGGCTTCGCGACCGTCCTGCAGCCCGTGAACCTTCTGGTTCTCCTGATCGGCCTCGTGCTGGGGCTGATCGTGGCGGTCCTGCCCGGCCTGACGCTCGTCATGGGCGTGGTGCTGGCCCTGCCCTTCACGTACGGCATGGGCGTCATTCCCGCCACCATCCTGCTGACGGCGATGTACGTGTCCGGCACCTATGGCGGCGCCTTTACGTCCATCCTCTTCCGCATTCCAGGCGAGCCGATCGACGTGCCCCTGCTTTGGGACGGCTATCCGATGGCGCGGGCCGGCGAGCCGGCCCTGGCGCTCGGCTGGACGCTTTTCGCGGCGCTGGCAGGCGGCCTGTTCGCCGCTATCGCCATGGTGTTCCTGTCCGGGCCGGTCGCCGTCGTCGCCCTGAGCCTGTCGACGCCCGAATACTTCGCGGTGATCATGCTGGGCCTCTCGTCCGTGGTGTCGCTCGGCGGCAGCTCCCTGCCGAAGGCCCTGATCTCTCTGTCGCTCGGACTGCTGTTCTCCTCCGTCGGCACCGACCCCACGTACGGCGAGCCGCGCTTCGACTTCGGCATCTCCATTCTGGAGGATGGAATCGAATATCTGCTCATCATGGTCGGCGCCTACGGGCTCGGCGAGGTCCTTACGCGCATGGAGCAGAGGACGACGTCCGCCAACCTGACTTCGGTTGGAGCGATCCGCACCAAATTGCCGAGCCTCAAGCAGGCATACGCCGTCAAGTCGAGCCTGATCCGAGGCTCTGTCGTCGGCTTCATCATCGGCGTCATCCCAGGCGCCGGGGCGACCATCGCCTCGTTCGTCAGCTACGGCCTGGAGAGCCAATACGGCAAGCGCCGACGCGAGCTCGGCACCGGCATCGCCGAGGGCATCGTCGCTCCGCAATCGGCGGCCACCGCCTCGGTCGGCGGTGCCATGGTGCCGCTGCTGACGATGGGCATCCCGGCCTTCATGCTGCAGGGCGTGCAGCCGGGTCCACATGTCTTCTTCAAGTCGGGCGACCTGGTTTTTGCCGTGTTCGCCTCGGTGTTCGCCTCCGTGATCGGCATGTGCATCCTGGGCTATTTCGCCATCAAACTGCTCGTGAAAGTCCTGGCGTTTCCGGAGGCCGTGACCTCCGCGTTCGTGGTCATGTTCTGCTTCATGGGCGCCATGGCCTCGCGCTCGACCTCGGGCGACCTGTGGGTGATCGTCTCGTTCGGCATTCTGGGCTACCTGTTCGAGCGCTTCCGCTTTCCCATCGCGCCTCTGGTGCTGGGTGCAATCCTGGGGCCGCTGGCCGAGACCAGCTTCATGACCACCATGATCAGCTTCTCCAACGACTGGACGGTCTTTTTCACCCGCCCGATCAGCGGGGCGATCATGGCGCTGGTCGTCCTGGCGCTGATCTATCCCTTCGTCAGCGAATGGATGACCTCACGCAAGCGCCGGAGCGTGGAGACCACCACCACGTGACCCTCGCTCTTGACCAGGCTGCCGCGGGGCAGAGGCTCGACGGTCGACTTGTCTGCTCGCTGACAGACGGCTCGCTTTTCGGCGTGGGAGGGTCGCGCCCGACGCAGCATGCAGGCCAGACGAGATGAAAGCCATTCAAGTTGAGCGGTTTGGCGCTCCTTCGGAGCTGCGGCTCGCCGACGTGCCGAAACCGCAACCGGGACCGGGCGAGGTGCTGGTCAAGCTCGCCTGTGCCGGGGTGAACTACATCGACGTCTACATGCGCAACGGCAGCTACGCGCGCTCCCACACCTACGCGACGCCCCTGCCGATGACGGTCGGCATGGAGGGCGCCGGCACCGTCGCGCAGCTCGGAGCGGGAGTTACCGGCTTCAAGGTGGGCGAGCCCGTCGCCTATTGCCTGTCCAGAGGCAGCTACGCCCAGTTCGCCGTCGTGCCGTCCTGGAAGCTGGTGCCCGTGCCCGCTGACTTCGACTTGCGCATCGCCACGGCCCTCATGCTGCAAGGGTCGACGGCCCACTATCTCTCTCGCAGCGCATTTCCCCTTCGGCCCGGCAATACCTGCCTTGTCCATGCGGGAGCCGGCGGCGTCGGCCAGCTGCTCATCCAACTCGCCAAGCGTGCAGGCGCGACCGTCATCACGACGGTGGGGGGCGAGGAGAAGGCGGAGCTGGCGCGCCGGCGCGGCGCCGACCACACGGTGCTTTATCGCACGGTCGATTTCGCCGAAGAGGTGAAGCGCCTCACCGACGGCAAAGGCGTTGATGTCGTCTACGACTCGGTCGGCAAGGATACACTGATGCGCAGCCTGCGTTGTCTCAAGCGGCGGGGGCTCTGCGTGAGCTTTGGAGCCAGTTCTGGACAGCCGGAGCCTGTTGCTTTGCTTGATCTGGCAGAGGCCGGCTCCGTATTCCTGACTCGGCCGCATCTTGCCGACTACATGGCGACCGCCGACGAAATCCGCTTGCGTGCTTCGGAGCTGTTCGCAGCCCACCGCGCCGGCCAGATCGAGGTGGCCATCGATACGGAATTTCCGCTTGACCAGGCCGCCGCTGCGCATGCCGCCATCGAAGGTCGCGCGACGCGCGGCAAGCTTCTTTTGAAAGTCTCTTGAGACACCGCCCGTGATCGAAGATATACGCCTCGACCGTCTGCGCATCCCCCTGAAGGAGCCCTACAAGCTCTCGCTCGGCGCGGTCACCGCGTTCGATACCATCCTGGCGCGCATCGTGGTCGGTGGCCGCGAGGGACTTGGCGAAGCGACCATCCTGACGGGATACACCGACGAGACCATCGACGACGGCTGGCAGCGGGCTGAGGCGCTGGTGCCGCGTCTCGTTGGTTGCAGCAGCGAAGCCGGCAAGAATGTAGCCGAATCCGAGCTGGCGAACGCACCCTTCACGTTGACCGCATTCGTCTCGGCCATCGAGATGGCCGAGCGCCATCCAATGCTGAGCCTCGACGCCGAGTGTAGAGTGCCCCTCCTGGCGGGGATCAACGCCACCGACGCGGCCGGCATCGAACGCGAGATCGAGGCCGCCATCGCCAACGGATACCGCACGCTCAAGATCAAGGCCGGGTTCGATCTCGACGCCGATCTGCAGCGCGTTGCCTTCATCCAGCGCTGCAACGCCGGGCGCGCCAAGCTGCGCGTCGACGCCAACCAGGGATACAACCGCGACGACGGTGTGCGCTTCGCGGCAAGCCTGTCGCCGGAGTCGATCGAGTTGCTCGAGCAGCCGTGCGCCGCGTCCGATTGGGGCGCGGCGGCCGCCGTGGCGCAAGTGAAGAACGTGCCGTTCATGCTGGATGAGTCCATCTATGATCTGGAGGACATCAAGCGCGCCTCTGCCCTCGGTGCATCGTTCGTCAAGCTCAAGTTGATGAAGATGGGCGGGCTGACCCGACTTGTGCAGGGCTTGGAGTTGATCCGCGATCTCGGCATGCAGCCGGTGCTCGGCAACGGGGTGGCCAGCGATGTCGGCTGTTGGATGGAGGCATGCGTGGCCCCGCAACACGTCGGCAATGCCGGCGAGATGAACGGCTTCCTGCGCCAGCGGGAGGCGTTGGCCGCTCAACCCATCAATGTCGTCGGTGGTCGCATGGTGCTGCGAGCGGGTGGAGTGCCTGACCTCGAGTGGTCCCGGGTTGCCGCAATCCGAGTGGCGGAAGCGCACGCTGGTGCGCCTGCCGAATCCCGACGGATGGTCTCATGATGATCGAGAATACAGCCAAAAACCTCCGCGCGGTCGGTGTGGCGATCAACCGGACGCTCGTGACCGGCGTGATCGGCTCGGACACGCATATCGTCGGCAACCGCATCCTGTCGGTCGCCCTGGAGAAGGCCGGGTTCAAGGTCATCTCGCTCGGAGCATTGACGCCCGGCGCCGACTTCATCAAGGCGGCCATCGAGACCGCGGCCGACGCCATCCTCGTCTCGTCCCTGTACGGTCAGGGCGAGCTCGACTGCCGTGGCTTCCGTGAGCAATGCGTCGAAGCGGGGCTGGAGAATATCCTGCTCTACGTCGGCGGCAACCTGGTGGTCGGCAAGCGCAGCTGGGAGGAGACCGAGCGGACCTTTCTCGCCATGGGCTTCGACCGTGCCTTTCCACCAGGAACGCGCACGGAAGGGGTGATCGACACCCTCAATCGCGACTTCGCGGCCCGCTCCGCCGGGCAACGCATAGCTGGCTCCTAGAT
>Ga0075367_10001538_pt1 | contig 9970 bp, 8 predicted proteins | sample EndMethybrTD3032_FD_71399 | JGI IMG/M metagenome (GOLD analysis project Ga0075367, IMG submission 71399) | Populus endosphere microbial communities from Tennessee, USA - Endosphere MetaG P. TD hybrid TD303-2 | ecosystem: Host-associated > Plants > Roots > Endosphere | place: USA: Tennessee...
CACCCTGCCGTCGTCGTCGAGCACGTCACCCGCACCCGCGACGACCTGCGACCGGACTGGGCGCGACCGTCCGCAGGCGGCGGCTCCTATCGCATCGAGATCACCGGCGAGCCGTCGTACGTCGTCGACGTGGTGCCGAGCAGCGAGCACGGCGACCACAACCACGCCGCCATCGTGGCCGCCTGCGGCCGCATCGTGAACGCGATCCCGGACGTCCGCGCAGCGGCCCCCGGCATCCGCACGACGCTCGATCTTCCACTGCCGACCGGTCGGGGGACCTACCTCGCAGGGTCCTAGGCCGAGCTCCCTGGCAGTCCCGGTGCTTGGAGCGCGTGAAGACGCAACGCGACCTGTAGCTGAAGTGACCTGTCCGGTGCGCGCCAGCCTTCGCCGATGACGGTCTCGACTCGCTCGAGCCGCTTGAGCAGCGTGTTCACGTGGACGTGAAGCTCCTGTGCGGTCCGGGTCAGGTTGCCGCCATGGAGGAAGTACGCCGTCAGTGTCGGCACCAGCTGCGTGGAACGCCTGCGGTCGTGCTGCAGCAGCGGCTCGATCGAATCGGCCATGAACCGATCGAGATCCTGAGCCCGGTCGGAGTCGAACAGGAGGGCGAACATGGCGTACTGGTCGGCCGTCGCGGCCTGGTCGGTGACCCCCAGGGACTGCATGAGGTCGCAGCACCGACTGGCACGGTCGAAGGCACGTCCCCAGCTCTCGTCGGTGACCCGTTCGGCGACCACCCGGGCGGGAGTGCCGAGATCGCGATGGAGCCGGCCGTGGACCTTCTGTGCTGTCCGGGTCAGGTCCGTGGCGCTCACCAGCATCGTGGCCCGGCCGAGGTGCTCTCCGGCCAGCCCGCTCCACTCACTCGACAGCGCGTGCAACCGCCGGCTCACCTCAGAGGAGGACCGGGTCGCGGACTCCGCGACGATCAGGACGTCGAGCGAGGAGATGTCGAGCCCGCGCGCGTGTGCTCGGGCATGTTGGGTCGGACCTGCCGGGGTCGCGGACACCAGGAGCTCGGTGAGCAGCTCGCCGCTGACTCGCTCCTCGGCCTCGGCCACAGCGGTCTCCTTCAGGATGAGCAGGCCCATGATCTGAGCGGCTCGCTCCAACGTGCGTACGTCGACCGGCGCCGGCTCGTGGGATCGGGTCAGCAGCAGCGCGCCGAGGTGCGTGTCTCCCGCCTGGACCGTGGCGGCTGTGTGCCACAGCCCCGTGCTGTCCGTCGTGGTCGCCCACCTGCCCGACTGCCGGGCCTGCTCGACCGCGTCAGGTGAGGGACGCTGGACGGGTTGCTCTGCTGCCTCCTCGTGGCTGCACGTCGCGATGACGGCACCGGTCCGGTCGAAGACGGTCACTGCGCCTTTCAGGTGCTGGACCAGCAGCTGCGCGATCTCACCCGCGCCTCCTCCCTTGAGCACGACACGGGTGAGCGACTCGTGGACCGCCTGAGCGCGCTCCATCACCGCGACCTGCTCCTCGATGGTCACGAAGGCCTCCTGCAGCTGCTTGAGTGCCGCTCGGCTCTCGTCGTACAGGCGAGCGTTGTTGAGGGCCACCGCGGCGTGGTCGGCGAACGCGCTCAGCAGCGCCACCTCGTCGTGCTCGAACGGTCGCTCGGTGCGGTCGGCGGCGAACAGGACGCCGATGACCTCCTCGCCGACGAGCAGCGGAACCCCGAGCAGGGCCACCATTCCTTCCGGCAGCACGAGGTCGTCGAAGGTCTCGTCGTGGGGCACGTCGCGGGTCTCGAGGTAGTTGGCCACCCACGCGGGAGCACCGGTGGCGATCACCCGTCCGCCCACGCCGGTGCCGGCGGGGACCCGGGCCGCGTTGAAGGTCGAGGAGATGGTGCCCTGCGAGGCCTTCAGCGTCAGCTCGCCGTCCGTGCCCAGGAGGGACAGGTAGGTGAAGTCCGTGCCGATGAGCTCGTGGGCCTGGCGAACGATCGAGTCCAGGACGGCATCGGTTCCGCCCAGCGCGGTCAGGGATCGCGCGGTGGCGTAGAGCGAGCTGAGCTCGCGTTCTCGCCGGATGCGGTACGACGCGAGATCCGGACTGGCGGTGCGGTAGTGCTTCGACTCGGTCATGAGGAGGCCACTCTCGGGTCATGGTGGGGCATACGTCCACCATCTGACTGAGAACAGTGTGCAGATCCGCCCTCACCAACGTGACTCAGGACACCTAGGTTCCCCTGAGTGTGGCAGGCGCCACATGGAGTGCCTTCGACTCAGGAGTTCCCATGTTCACGTCCAGTTTCTCGCACTTGTTCAGAGCGACGGCCCGCCGCCGCGACGTCTCCAGCCGCCGCGCGGCACTGCTGAGGCTCACCGCGGCGCTGCTGGGCCTGACGCTCGCTGCCACCGCATGTGGCGACGACTCCTCGGGCGACGACTCCGGCACCACCGGCAGTGGTGGGCTGGAGGGCAAGACGATCGACTTCGTCGGCTACGGCAATGACAACCCGTGGGGTGCCCACTTCAACAAGGTCTTCATCAAGCAGCTCGAGGACGGGGGTGCCAAGGTCGTCGACCTCACGACCATGGATCCGGGCACGGCGGTGACCAACTTCAACCAGGCGATCGCCAACAAGCCCGACCTCATCGTGGCTGCGCTCCTGGACACCTCCTCGACGATCGTGCCGATCCAGAAGGCCAAGCAAGCCGACATCCCCGTCCTCATCTTCGACGGGCGCCCGGACCCGTCCGTCGACGGCGACGTGATGCAGGTCCTGTCTGACAACGAGGTGCTTGGAGCCGCGGCGGCCCAGAACCTCGTGGAGGGCATGACCGCGCAGGGCAAGACCTCGGGCAGCATCATCGTGGTCACCGGGACCGCGTCCGGGTTCGCGTCCCAGGACCGCATGAAAGGGTTCGACGCCGAGCTGGCCAAGTCTCCCGAGTTCGAGGTCATCGACACGCAGGACGGCAACTGGGACCCGGCACTGACCGGCAAGATCGCCACCCAGCTCTTCGCCAAGTACGGCTGTTCAGGAGTCCAGGGTGCCTACGGCATGGCCGACTACATGGCGCTCGCCATCATCGCTTCGGCCAAGCAGGCCGGCTGTGAGGTGGGCGGCGACAGTGGCCTCGTCGTCACCAGCAGCAACTGCTTCAAGGCGGGCATCGAGGCCATCAAGGCGGGCACGCTGTACGGCACTGCCACCGAGGACCCCGGCACCATCGCCGAGCAGACCGCTGACTACGTGGCTCGCTACTTCAACGGTGAGGAGCCCCCGGCGAAGGAGGTCGTCGAGGAGGAGCGGGTCACCGCCGCCAACGTGGACCAGTTCGCCGCCCAGTGCAGCAACGCATGACCCCTACCCCTTCGACCACGCGGACCAGCGAGGAGCTGGTCCGCGTGGTCGGTCTCGCCAAGAGCTTCGGCGGCACCCAGGCGGTGCGGGACGCTTCGTTCAGCATCGCCGCCGGCGAGATCCACGCGCTGTGCGGTCACAACGGCGCCGGCAAGAGCACCGTGGTGAAGATGCTGTCCGGCCAGGAGAGCCCCGACGGCGGCGCGATCCACATCGGTGATGAACCCCTCAGCCTGCGAAGTCGGCAGGTGGCCCAGCGTCACGGCGTGGCGCTCGTGGACCAGGAGCTGAGCGTCGTGCCGGCGCTCACAGTCGCCGAGAACCTGATGCTCGGTGACCTGCGCACCCGCTGGCTCAACCGGAGCCATCACGCCCGCTTCCGCTCGCTGCTCGACAGCGTCGGTCTCGACCACGTCCGGCTCGACCAGCGACTGTCCGAGCTCGGCATCGGTGAGCGCCAGCTGATCGAGATCGCGCGAGCCCTCGGACAGGACGCGCGGCTGGTCATCCTCGACGAGCCGACGGCCACGCTCAGCGATGTCGAGAGCCAGTACGTCTACGCGTCCGTGCGCAAGGTCGCGGCGGCCGGCTGCGCCGTCCTGTTCGTTTCCCACCGTCTCGGCGAGGTCCTCGCCCTGAGCGACCGCGTCACGGTGATGCGCGACGGCGAGGTGGTCGCGACTTCGGCCGCCGGTGAGCTGACCATCGACTCCCTGATCCACCAGATGCTCGGCGAGGCACCCCACCGCCTGTCCGCCCGGCCCGCGCGGGCGGCCGGCGACGTCGCGTTGGCGGTGGAGGGCCTACGGGTGCCCGGCCGAGTCGAGGAGTTCAGCATGGGGCTGCGTGGCGGCCAGGTGTACGCCGTCGCGGGGCAGCTGGGCTCCGGTGCCTCCGACGTGTTGCGCGCGATCTCCGGGCTCGTCCCTGCTGCCACCCTGAGGCTCCAGGTCGACGGCAAAGCGGTGCGGGTGGGCAGCCCGGCCGCCGCCGTGAGAGCCGGCATCGCGTTCGTCTCCAACGACCGCAAGTCCGAGGGCCTGTTCCTGGACAAGCCGATCAGCTGGAACCTGCTGGCGACGCGGTTGCCCGACGTCACCCGGCTTGGGGTGCTGAGCCGCCGGCGCTGGTCGGCGGCGCTGACCGGCCTTCTCGAGCTGTGCGGTCTCGAGCGCAGACGGGCCGGCCACGACGTGGGCTCCCTGAGCGGCGGCAACCAGCAGAAGGTCTTCGTCGGTCGCTGCCTCGGCCGCGACGACGTGCGCGTCCTGTTGCTCGACGAACCCACCCGCGGAGTCGATGTCGGCGGCCGAGCGGCCATCCACGCACTCCTGCGCGACGCCGCCGACCGCGGGATGGCAGTGCTCTTCAGCAGCACCGAGCTCGAGGAGCTGCAGGAGCTCGCCGATGTCGTCGTCACCATGCACAAGGGCGTGGCGGTCCGGCGGCACGAAGGGGACACCGCCAGCGCCGTTCTGCTGCGCGAAATGACCCACGGCGCGGAGGAGCGACCATGAACGTGACGGCAGCACCGTCCGCGCCGTCGGTCCTGCGCCGGAGGAGGCAGCGCACCCGCAACGAGCTCGTCGTCGACGTCGTGGTCGTCGTCGCGGTCCTGGCCGTGCTGGTCATCGGGCTCACGACCGACCGCTTCGTGACCGTCGCCAACGCCAAGGCCATCGTCACCTCGGCCAGCCTCGTCGGGATCGCCGCACTGGGGCTGACGCTGATCATGATCGGTGGCTCCGCGGTCTCGCTGGCGATCTCGCCGACCGTCGCCGCTGTGGGCATGGTCTTCCTGTCCGCCCAGTCCCTCGGGCTGGTGCCCGCGCTGGCGATGGCGATCGTGTTCGGCGCCCTCATCACCGGTGTCCAGGGAGCAGTGGTCGGCTACGCCGCCGCGAACCCCGTGGTCCTGACGATCGCGGCGAGCTTCGCCATCGCGGGACTCGCCGCCGGCATCACCGGTGGGGTGTCCGTGTCTCCCTCCGGCCTCGGGTACGACCGCCTGAACGCCACCCCCGGCGGCGTTCCGCTCAGCGTCTTCGTCCTCCTCCTGCTGACGCTGGCCGTCGAGTGGACGCTGCGGCGGACGGGTTTCGGCCGGTCGCTCTACCTCGTCGGCGAGAACCGCCCGGCAGCCCAGGCCGCCGGTCTGCCTGTCGGTCGCACCACCACGGTGGCCTGGCTCGGCGCCGGCGCCCTGTTCGCCGTCACGGCCGCCTTCACGGCCGCCTTCAACACCTCCGCGAACGTCAACCTGGGCGGCACGCTCACCTTCGACGCGATCGCCGCGGTGCTCGCCGGAGGGACGCCGATCTCCGGTGGTCGTGGCTCGGCCCTGCGCACCCTTGCCGGCGCCGTTCTCATCGCGGCCGTCTCGGACATCCTGCTCCTGCGCGGCTACTCGACCGGCGTACAGGTCCTGGTGAAGGGGCTCATCGTCTTGCTGGTCGTCATCGTGGTGCATGTGCTCGCGAGGGGACGGCACGCATGAAGAGGCTGCCTCGCGCGGATCCTGAGGTCCTGCTCCCGGTGACCGCGCTGGGTGTCACCGTCATCGCGTTTCTGCTGATCCCGACCTACACGGACTCGACCGTGGCGACGTTCGACGTCTACAACACCCTGCAGATCTTCGCGCGCCTCGGCCCGCTGGCCCTGGCACTGGGACTGACCATGATCGCCGGCGAGTTCGACCTGTCCGTGGTCGGCACCTACGCCCTGGGCGGGATGCTGACCGTCCAGGTCGGTCAGGAGCACTTCGCCTACGGCGTGCTCGCCGCAGTCGGTGCAGGAGCCGCCATCGGCCTGGTCCAGGGGTGCGTCATCGCGGGGCTGCGGATCCCGTCGATGCCGGTGACCTTGGCCACCTACATCGCACTGCTCGGGCTCACGAGCGCCCTCTCCGGTGGTCTCACCAAGACGTACTCGAACGTGACCGTCATCCTGTGGGTCGACCAGACCGTGCTGACCTTCTTCTCCCCGCGCAGCCTGATCACGCTCGGTCTGTTCGTACTGGTGGCCCTCGTCCTGGGGCTGAGCCGTTGGGGTCGCGAGCTGCGTGCCATCGGCGCCGACCGGCGCGCGAGCCGGGTCGCCGGCGTCCGGGTCGACCGCCTTCTGGTCGGGACCTTTGTGACCTCCGGCGTGCTGGCCGGGCTCGGCGGCTCGCTGCTCAGCCTCAGCCTCGGGTCGGCGAACCCGGACCCCGGAGTCCAGCCCCTCATCCTGGCGGCGGCGGCAGCGCTGCTGGGCGGCGTGTCGCTGGCCGGGGGGCGCGGCAGCCCACTCGGTCTGCTCGCAGGGATCCTGGCCGTCGCCCTGCTCGCGGAGATCGCGACGCTGGCAGCCCTTCCGGCCTACGTCACCCAACTGTTCTACGCCGGCCTTCTCGGCATCATCGTCGTCGTCGACGCACCCGACCTGCACAAGGGTCTCGTCCGCCTTCGTACCCGCCTCCGTCCGGAGCCCGGCAGCCCCCGTCCGATCCCCGAGAGCCGAGAGACGCCATGACCGAGCTGTCCCTGATCTTCTCCGACCTGCGCTTCCCCGAGGGCGCGCGCTGGCATGACGACCGACTGTGGTTCTCCGACATGCACACCGGCCAGGTCTTCCGGTCGCGCCCGGCCGACAGGACCCTCGAGGAGGTCGTCGTCGTCGACGACCAGCCCTCCGGTCTGGGCTGGCTGCCCGACTCGTCGCTGCTCATCAGCTGCATGCTGAGCCGCAAGGTCCGTCGTCTCGACCCCAAGGGCCGGGTGAGTGTCTTCGCGGATGTTTCGACGCTGACGGACGCACCCATCAACGACCTGGTGACCAACCAGGCCGGCCAGACGTTCCTCGGCGGTTTCGGCTACGACCTCTACGCGGATGCGCCGCAGGCGCCGGGGCCGATCTTCCGGATCGACCTTGACGGCAACGCGAGTGTCGTCGAGCAGCACATGGTCTTCCCCAACGGGTCGATCATCCTGCCTGGCACGTCCACGCTGGTGGTCGCGGAGACGTGGGCCGCACGACTGACCGCCTTCGACATCGACGACCATGGCGACCTGGCCAACAAGCGTGTCTGGGCCGAGCTCCCCGCGGGCTCGACGCCGGACGGGATCTGTGTGGACGCCGCCGGCGCCGTGTGGGTCTCCTCCATCGGCACCTCACAGTTCCTGCGCGTCGAAGCGGGCGGCCGGGTCACGCAGGTGATCGACGTGGAGGGGCGCTGCGCCACGGACTGCGTGCTCGGTGGGGCCGAGGGGACGACCCTGTACCTGCTCACCTCCAACAGCTGGCAGCCGGCCGAGACCACCACCAGGCAAGGGCGGATCGAGGCCGTCGAGGTCGCCGTTCCCGGGCCCGACGTCGCCTCATGATGCGCGGGCTCATGCAGGACCGTCCGCTGACGATCCCCACCCTGCTCGCCAGGGTCGAGACGAGCTTCGGGCACAAGCGGGTCATCACCGGCGGCGGGCAGGAGACCGTGGCCACGTGGGCTGAGGTGGCATCGCGGGCCCGCAGACTGGCCCACGTCCTGGACGGCCTCGACGTACCTGCTGATGCTCGGGTCGGGACCTTCGCGTGGAACAGCCAGCGGCACGTGGAGCTCTACCTGGGTGTCCCCGGCTCCGGCCGCGTCCTCCACACCGTCAACCACCGCTTGTACGCCGAGCAGATCACCTACATCGTGAACGACGCTGCCGACGATGTGCTGTTCATCGACCGGAGCATCCTGCCGGTGGTGTGGCCGCTCGTTGCGTCGTTCACCACGGTGCGGCACGTGATCGTGATGGACGACGGCGGTGATGAGCCTGTGCCTGTCGACCCACGCATCGTGGACTACGAGGAGCTGCTGGACGGGCAGACTGACGCGCCGATCCTGGCGGTGGTGGACGACGAGAACGCGGCGGCGTCCCTCTGCTACACCTCCGGCACGACGGGCAACCCCAAAGGGGTGCTCTACAGCCACCGGTCGGTGGTGCTGCACAGCCTGATCCTGCTGGGTGCCGACGCATTCGCCCTGAGCGAGCGGGACGTCGTGGCGCCGATCGTCCCGATGTTTCACGTCAACGCGTGGGGGCTGCCCTACGCCGCGATGCAGTGCGGCTCCGACCTCGTGCTGCCCGGTCCGGCGATGTCGCCCGAGGAGCTCGTCTCCTTGCTGTCGCGTCACCGGGTCACGTTCAGCGCCGCAGTCGCGACGGTGTGGCGAGACATGATCCCCTGGCTCGAGAGCCAGGACCTCAGCAACATGCGCCACATCGCGTGCGGTGGTGGCGCCGTCGACGATGCTCTCTCCACCGCCTACGAGGCCGCCGTCGGTATCCCGTTGACCAACGCGTGGGGCATGACCGAGACGAGCCCGGTCGTGACGACCTCGCGCCTGGCCACGGTCCATGACGGCCTCGTCGGCGACGCCCGCCGGCTCCTGCTGGGCACCCCCGGCCCCGCCGTACCCCTGACCGAGATCCGTGTCGTGTCCGACGACGGGGTGCCACAGCCTCGGGACGGACAGACACCAGGAGAGCTCCAGGTCGCCGGAGCCACCATCGCGGGCGCGTACTACGGTCCGGACCCGAACGAGGACGCCTTCACCTCCGATGGATGGCTACGCACCGGCGACGTGGGGACGATCGACCAGTGGGGCTATCTACGTATCGTCGACCGGACCAAGGACCTCGTGAAGTCCGGGGGCGAGTGGATCTCCTCGGTCGAGCTCGAGAACGCGATCATGTCCGATCCCCGGGTCCGGGAGGCCGCAGTCATCGGCGTCGTCGACGCACGATGGGGCGAGCGTCCCGTGGCCTGTGTGGTGCCGGCGCCCGGCGTCTCGCTCACGGCGGAAGACGTCCGCACGCACCTGCGCGACCGCGTCGCATCATGGTGGATCCCGGAGCGGGTCGAGCTGATGACCGAGATCCCCAAGACCGCCACCGGCAAGTGGTCGAAACAGGCCCTGCGCCGGCAGTTCGCCGTCACGGTGGCCGAGACCAGGTGAGTCCACAACCAGAGAGGGAGCAGCAATGCCGATCGAACCGCGTCTGATCGTCACAGGCCACAGCCCAGACGGCGATGCCGTCTTCGTCGAGGATCGCGTCCCGGATGCCGTCAACGTCCAGCTGCTGCCGGGTTCGGACTTCTACCTGCTGTGGGGGACGCCGGACGGCGGCGCGAAGGTGGGGGAGCGCGATGCCGCAGCGGTGCTGCGCCCCTACTTCCCGGGACTGGGCGGTAGCCGGGCCCTGTTCCTGCGTTGGGCTCCGCACTCGGACGAGCCCGACGCGGCGCCCGACGCCGGCTCCGTCTCCAGGGAGGTGGCCGAGAAGCTGCCGGGTCTCATGGACCCGTTCGAGGACGGCGGGGACGGGATGCACACGACCGACACCGTGGACTACGGCATCTGCCTCGAGGGGGAGCTCTGCCTGGAGCTGGACAACGGGGCCGAGGTCACGTTGACCCCCGGCACCTGCGTGGTGCAGCTCGGCACCCGGCATCGGTGGAAGAACCGGAGCGACCAGCCCGCCTTCATGTGCTACGTCCAGATCGGTGCCCTACGAGTCGACTAGCCAGGGCTCGACCGGGCTGTCAGCTGGGTGGGGACGAGGGCCGGCCCTCGTCCCCACCCAGCTGACAGCCCGGTCGAGCCCTGGCTAGTCGACTCGT